>ERZ795058.147-NODE-147-length-113457-cov-10.418379_pt1 | contig 113457 bp, 104 predicted proteins | sample MGYA00375142_ERZ795058 | MGnify/ENA primary metagenome ERZ795058 (study PRJEB30187, sample SAMN05720210) | activated sludge metagenome | isolation source: anaerobic digester from wastewater treatment plant | place: Japan | collected 2015-04-20 ... | reverse complement strand
TTCCACGTTGACCATGAACGCCTTGTACTCGGGGCAGAAGGTGTTCGCGTCGCCGACGGTCGGGGTTAAGATATTTGTGCTGTCGCTGGTGCTGTCCTTGGGAAAGAGCCAGCCGTAATTGAAGGGCATGCCGACCTGATGAACCTCTTTTCCTTCGACCCTGAACGGCTTGAAGCGCTTGGTCACCATGGCGACGCAGGGCGCCTCGCCGCGGATGGAGGTCACCTTGATGCGCTGGCCGTTCTTGATGCCTTTTTCCTTGGCGAGCTTCTCGCCGATCTCGACGTAGAGCTCCGGCTGCATCTCCAAAAGCCACGCCTGCCAGCGGGTCAGGGCGCCGCTGCACCAATGTTCCGTGCAGGAGTAGGTCGTACAGACGTAGGGAAACTTCTCGCTGGCGCTGGCGACCTTATCCATTTCGCCTTTAAAGATTTCAATGGCGGGATTGATGAGCTGCCCCGACAACGGATTCTTCGTCAATGGGCTTTCCAGCGGTTCGTAGTGCTCTGGGAAGGGACCTTCCGCCATGCCGGGTCCGAACAAGGCACCCAGGCCGTCTTTCTGCATGATGAACGGATATTTTCCTTTCGCCCTGTCCGCCTGCGGCGGCCAGGGGCCGTCCGGCACGTCGCCCACCCATTTGCCGTCGGTCCATTCCAGGAGCCTGCGTTTGGGATTGTAGGGCTTGCCGTTCAGGTCGCAGGAGGCGCGGTTGTAGAGGATGCGGCGGTTGACCGGCCAAGCGAACGACCAATTGGGGAAGAGGCCAAGACCCGTCGGGTCCTCCTTGCCCCGGGACTGCATCTTGTTAACGCCATCCGCGGTGTAGCTGCCGGACATAATCCAGTTGCCGCAAGCCGTGGCACCGTCGTCTTTGAGCATACCAAACGTCGGCACAAGCTGACCTTTTTTAAACACCGTTTTGGTTTTCTTGGCGGTATCTTCAATCACCGTATCCTTGGTGAAACGACCGTTGATCTGTTGCGCCACCTTGACAACATTCATATGCCCCCTGCCATCCAGGTAATCCCATTTGAGATTGACGATGGCTTCGGCATTGGGACCGCCTTCCTTTTCGTACAGTTTCTTGATTTCCGACAGGATCTTGATTTCGATTTCACCGACGGGAATCGCATCGCCGGGGGCCTCGGCGGCCTTGTATTTCCACTGCACCCAGCGGCCGGAGTTGCTCTGTGAACCTTCCTTCTCCATCGATGCGGACGCAGGCAGGAGGAAGCATTCCGTCTTGATCTTGGCAGGGTCGACTCCGGGACCTCTCCAGAATTCGTAGGTTTCGTTGTTGAAGATGTTTTCGCCGACCAGCCAGTCCAGCTTTCCCATCGCCTTGCGGACCTTGTGGGAATTCGGGGTGCTGACGGCCGGATCCGCGCCGATGGCGAAAAATCCCTTTACCTTTCCCTCGTACATCGCGTCGAACAGGTGCATCGTGGAATAGGCCTTCCCGTCGTCGATCTTTGGCATCCAATCGTAGCCAAAATCGTTGTTCCGGGTTGCCTTGTCATCCCACAACGATTTGAGGAAACTGACAAAGAACTTCGGATAATTCGAATAGTAGTTGGCCGATTGCGGATCCTTGGAGACGGGCGTGTATTTTTTGAGGTATTGTTCCAGCGTACCGAGCGACGCGGGAAGCATCTTCAGATAACCCGGCAGATTGCCGTACAGGATGCAATGGTCCGTCGACCCCTGAACGTTGGGTTCGCCGCGCAGCGCGTTGATGCCGCCGCCCGCGATGCCCATATTCCCGAGCAGAAGCTGAATGATGGCCATGGTGCGGATGTTCTGGCTCCCAACGGTATGGTGGGTCCATCCCAGGGCGTAGCATTCCGTTCCCGCCTTGTCGGCCACACCGGTGGAGGCGTAGATTTCATAGACCTTGAGCAGATTTTCTTTGGACACGCCGGTGATGCTCGACACCTTGTCCAGCGTGTAGCGGGAATAGTGCCTTTTCAACAGTTGGAAGACGCTGCGCGGGTGGCTGAGCGTCCTATCCCGTTGGGGAACGCCCCGGCCGTCCTGGTCGAAAACCCAGGTGGATTTGTCGTACTTTCTCTTCTTGGCGTCATAACCGGAAAACAGGCCGTCCTCGAAACGGAACCCGCTGTTCACGATGAACGACGCGTTGGTGTAGTTGAGAACGTAGTCCTTGAAGTATTTGTCGTTCTCGATGATGTAGGCAATCATCCCGCCCAGGAAGGCGATGTCCGTTCCGGAACGAAGCGGAACGTGGAAGTCGCAGCGGGCGGACGTTCGCGTATAACGGGGATCGACGTGAATGATGGTGGCGCCATGCTCCTTTGCCCTCAGAATCCACTTGAAAGCAATGGGGTGATGCTCCGCCGCGTTGCTACCCATGATCAGGATGACGTCTGCATTCTTCAGATCACAATAGTGGTTCGTCATGGAACCGCGTCCGAACGACTCTCCCAGAGCCGCTACAGAGGGACTGTGTCAGACCCTGGCCTGATGATCGATGTAAACCAGACCGAGCGCCCTGGACTTGACGCTCATGATCCAGCACTCTTCGTTGTCCACATTGGAACTGCCGTAGTGACCGATCGCCTCGCAGCGGTTCACCAGTTCGCCCTTGGCATTGCGCACGGTGAAATTCTTGTCCCGGGTGTCCTTGACCAGACGGGCGATGCGGGAAAGCGCGAAGTCCCAGTCTTTTTCTTCCCATTCGGTTCCATACGGCTTACGATAGAGGACTTTGCGCAGGCGGTGCTTGTTGGCCTCGGTCAGATCGAAGAAACCGGCGCCCTTGGCGCACAGCGACCCCTCATTGATGGGATGATCGGCGTCGCCCTCGATATTGAAAATCTTTCCCGTCAGCTTATCCACGCTGCAAACCAGACCGCAACCGACGGAGCAGTAGCAGCAGATCGTCGTGACCTGCTTCGCCGCCTTGATGCGATTCATCTTGTTGAGCTCGTCCGCATACGCCCGGGTCGGCCTCAGGTTGATGCCCAGGGAGGACAGGGCAACGCCCGATCCAACGGCGCCGGACAGGTTCAAAAACCCCCTCCGCGTCAATTCCATAGATGCCTCCTTGCAAATATGTCAGTCATGACCTATGTCAGCACGGGCATAACTACGTTTTTTTTCACCCATCGTCAAGCAAAAAAGTGGGGATCGCGAGAAATAACGGAGGCTTGTGTTAAGTAAAACATATGCCGCGGAGGCCGTGCGGGACGTCCGGGTCCTGCCGGGACGAATGGAACCGGGACACACCGCCACGCGCGGCGGTCGGTGAAAACGCGGAGGCGCCCGGAAGGTTTTCGGCCGGGCCGGAAGACCATGGGGGGGGTTAGAAAGTGTTCCAGTCCGTGACGGTCATGGGGGTGAAGTGCTTATCCTGCAGGATGCAGTCGAGATGAACGAGCCCGAGGGCCGAGACGTCCAGATCGCGATCGTTGAGATCGCTCATCCGGCTCAGGGTAACCAGGTAGCGCCGGCACCGATCGCAGGTGAAGACCGATTCCTGCACCTGGCCCTCGATGTAGAAAAAATCCATCCCCTTCTGCCCCTCGTGGCCACAGGCGGGGCAGGTTACGCGACTGAACCGCCAATCGTGGCCACAGCCGGAACAATGGAGGAGACGTTCCCCGAGTTTTTCCTTGATCACGGACAGGGACGGAAAGGTCCCGCAGCAGGGACAATAGCCCTGCTCCCAGTCCGTCTTCGCCAGCCATTCCGCGAGGCCGGCGACCCGTTTTTCCAGGACCACCCGGGAAACCTGACCGAGGAGCAGGCCGAGGGCCCCGGCGGAAACCGAATGGGACGCGCACCAGGCCTCGACCCAGGCCTTCCCCTCCTCGCGCCCGACCTTGAAGCAGTCGTAAACGTCGAGCCTCTGCTCCCGCAGGGCGTCTTTCAGCCGGCCCAGATCAACGGTTAGATCCGGGAAACCCTCTGCCAGCGCCGCAATCATGGCCAGGGAAATCTCTACCCAGGGGTCGTCCTCCCGATAGAGCGGGTGCTGGGCGCCAAGCGGGACGCCGCCCCGGAAGCGGGTTTCATCCCACGCGAAAGGCCCCACCTCCCCCGCTTCAACACACCCCAGGAGGCGTTTCCGCGCGATCAACACGGGGCGGAAGGCCTCGATCAGGGCACGGTTGTGGGGGTGCCGTTCGATCTCGCGGTCGATGATCCCATTCAGGATCCGGAGGGTCTCATCTTCAGCACTCATGCATCGCACTCCCTTTTTTTGCCCCCTGTATCCGATGGAAACACACGGTGTCAAGGAATATGTGCCATCCGTGACATAGACCGGCTCCGGGCGGCGCCGGATCGAACCTGTTTCGGCTTCATCAGAAGAGAAACAACACCCACAGGACCGCGAGCGCGATGCGGTAGACCCCGAAGGAAATGAAGGTGTGTGTCTGGATGAACCTGAGAAGAAACTTGATGCTGATAAGCGCGACGACGAAGGACGTGACGAACCCGACGGCCAGGAACTGCGCCTGGTCGAGTGAGAACTGCGCGGCATTCTTCAGGAGATCGTAGCCGGTCGCCGCCGCCATGGTCGGCACGGCCAAGAGGAAGGAAAACTCCACGATGGTCCGGCGTTTCAGCCCCAGGAGGAGCCCCCCGACGATGGTGGAGGCCGAGCGCGAGACGCCCGGAATCACGGCGATGGCCTGAAAGAGACCGATGATCAGGGCCTGCCGGTAGGTCATATCCTCCGTCCGCGCCACGGCATCCCGCCCCTCCCGATAAAGCCATTCAAAAACGATCAGGAAGAGCCCCCCGGCGGCAAGCGCCCACAGGACGACGGACGGCGATCCCAGGAGGCACGATTTGATGACCGGGTAGAGCGTCAGCCCGATCACGCCCGTCGGCAGGAAGGCCAGGGCCACGCGCTTCATCACCGCCGGCTTCACGAGGAGGTCCCGCCAGTACAGGACGCAGACGGACAGGATCGCCCCCACCTGGATCGTGATTTCAAAGCTCTTCAGAAAATCGGTGTGCGGAAGCCCCAGCAGGTGGGACGTCAGGATCAGATGTCCCGTCGAGGAGATGGGCAGAAACTCCGACACGCCTTCCACAATTCCCAGAATCGCCGCGATGAACAGGTCCATGGCGCCTTCTTTCCTATTTTAGGCCGCGTGTCAATGAAAACTCGCCCCCCAGGGGGAAAGGGTCCGCGGACGGCGGGAGAAAAGGCCGAGGGTTCATGCGGGCCTATTTTTCGTGGCGGATGACGTGCACGGCGGTGGCCTTGAAGGCCGCTTGGACGCCGGCCCCCTCGCGGAGGTTCAGGTCGGAGACGGCCTGGGATGTGACGTAGGCCGTCAGGGGAAAGCCGCAGTCCAGAAGGACGCGGTGGAAGAGCCCCAGCGGCTGGATTTTCTCGACCCGGGCGGGGAACAGGTTGCGGGCGCTGGTCTCCTCGCGGGCGGCGGGCAACTGGAGGGTAACGTTTTCCGGCCGGATGCAGCAGCGGACGGCCTCCCCAGGCCGGGCCTCCCCCACGGCTTCGAGTTCGCCGACGCCGAGGTCCACGCGGATGGTCCCCACCCCACAGCCGGAAACCCGCCCGGTGAGAATGGTCTCCATCCCGACGAAGGACGCGACGAATTCATCCGTCGGGTGATGGATAATCGCGTCGGCGGGGCCGATCTGCACGACTTCGCCGTCCCGCATCACCGCCATGCGCTCCGAAAGGCGCAGGGCCTCCAGACGGTCATGCGTGGCCATGACGGCCGCGGTCCCCGTCTCCTTCAGGATGCGATGGAGATCTTCCAGCAGGCCCTCGCGGGTGGGCGGATCGAGGGACGAAAAGGGTTCGTCCAGAAAAACGATCTCGGGATCGATCGCGAAGGCACGCGCCAGGCTCGTCCGCTGGGCCTCCCCGCCGGAGAGCTTCCGGGCCGAGCGGTTCCGGAGGTGATCGATGCCGAACTGGTCGAGTCGGCGGGTCACCCGTTCCCCGATCTCCTGCCGGTCCAGGTGGCGGATGTCGAGCCCGGAGGCGACGTTCGCGTAAACCGTCGTATCGAACAGGAGCGGCTCCTGGAAGACGACGGCGATCCGCCGCCGGTAGGCGAAGGTCTCACGCCGCGTGGACACAACCTGCCCATGGAAGAGAATCCGCCCCCTTTCCCGCTTGATGAGACAGGCCAGGGCCAACAGGAGGGTGGATTTCCCCGCGCCGTTCGGGCCGATCAGGCCCACCGTTTCGCCTTTTCGGATCGAAAACGCGGGCAGGTCGAGGACGGGGACACCACCCCGCTTCACGAAGAGATCCGAAACGGAAAGGATGGGGGCGTCCGTCGTCATCGCGGCCTCTGTCGCTGCTGGACCTGGGTGAGGACGGCGTTGATGATGAAGGCGAGAAGGAGCAGAATGAACCCCAGCGCCAGGGCGATCTCGAAATTCCCCTTCCCCGTTTCCATCACCGTGGCCGTCGTGAGTACACGGGAATAGCCCTTGATGTTACCGCCGACCATGATGGAGGCGCCGACCTCGGAGATGACGCCGCCGAAGCCCGCCATGACCGCCGCGAGCAACGGCAGTTTGGCCTCCTTGATGAGGATCCAGACCATCTGGAGGCGGTTCGCCCCGAGGGCGAGGATCTGGAGGCGGAGATTCCGCGGTAACTGCTGGATGGAGGCCAGGCTGATCCCCGTTACGATGGGTGCGGCGATCAGGGCTTGGGCGATGATCATGGCCGTCGGGGTGTAGAGTATCTCGAGGAATCCGAGCGGCCCGTTCCGCCAGAGGAAGATCGTTACGATGAGACCCGCCACGACGGGCGGCAGTCCCATCCCCGTATTGATCAGGCTGACGACGATCCGACGCCCGGGGAACTCCGTCAGGGCCACAACGGTCCCGACGGAGATCCCGAAGAACAGGCTGAAGAATGTGGCCGTCCCCGATATTCTGAGGGACAGCCAGGTGATCCCCATGACCTCCGGATCGAAGGTCACGAGCAGATAAAAGGCCTGTTTGAGGCCCTCCAGGATCAGGTCCATAAGGTCTTATTTCCCGAGGTCCTCGACCTTCTTGCCGGCGTCGGGGAAGAAGAGGGGCGAGCCGTACTTGTCGACGCCGAACGTCTTGATGATCTTCTGTACCTGTTTCGAGACCATGAAATCGGCAAAGGCCTTGCCGCCCGGGGCGTTGACCTTCGGCCACTTGGCGGGGTTCACCTCGATGACGTGGTAGATGTTGAGGAGTACGCCATCCCCTTCACTCAGGATGTTGAGGCCCAGGTTCTTTTTCATGGCCAGATACGTGCCCCGGTCGGACAGGGTATAGCCCTTCTTCTCCGCGGCGACTCCCAGGGTCGCGCCCATCCCCAGGCCGGTCTGCTGGTACCATTTCTGTCCCTCGGGATCGAGGCCGGCGGCCTTCCAGATGCCCATCTCCTTGGCGTGGGTGCCGGACTTGTCCGCCCGGGTCATGAAGAGGCTGCCGGCGGCGGCGATCTTCTTGAAGGCCTCGGTTGCGGACTTCATCCCCTTGATGCCGGCCGGGTCGGATGCCGGCCCCAGGATGACGAAATCATTGTGCATGACGAGCCGCCGGTTGACGCCGTAGCCCTCCTCCACCAGCTTCTTTTCCGCGGCGGGTGAATGGACGAGGAGCACGTCGGCCTCCCCCTTCTTCCCCATGGCCATGGCCGCGCCGGAGCCGACCGCGATCGTCTTGACGAAATACTTGGTCTTCTTCTCGAAGATCGGGATGATGACGTCGAGCAGACCCGTGTCCTGGGTGCTCGTCGTGGTCGCGAGAATCAGGTTCTTCTGCTTCACCGGCGCCGCCTGAGCGGGCGAGAAACCGGCCATCAGGATCAGCGCGGCCATCAGGCCCACTGCCCAAGTCAATCCTCTGCGCATCTTCATGTCGTTTCCTCCTACCGATTGAGGGTGTCTCCGCTCCGGAAACGCCGGACCGCCTCCACCCGGGTTTTCACCTGCCGGAACCATCCGTCCCGGATCGATACCCACCGCCCGTAGACGGGCCTCGGTCAAAAGGCGGATGCCGGACCCTTCCCAACGATTGACAGAAGCAACGTCCGCGTACCCTCCCGGGGCAGCGACGAATTCCTTTCCGGGCCGATCCGTCGGCACACGACGGGCGCTATTTTACGTATTTTCTGATCTCTTCCGGCAGCTTACACTTGTCGCTCGCCACGGCGGGACGAACGGCGCTCTGACCGGAAGACTCCAGGGCCTTGACCCCCTTGTCGCTCAACAGGAATTCAACCCAGCTTAAGGCCTTTCCCTGGTCCGGGTAATTTTTGGGAATGGTCACGGCGTAGAGAATCGGTTCTCCGACCAAATTGATCGTCTGCCCCGGCTTGGCGCCCTTGATGCTGACCTTCGCCTGAGCATAAAACCGCTCATGCTCGGAACTTGAGAGATTGATCCTTTCGGGCAGCTGCACGTATTTCAACCCGTGCTGTTTGGCCACCGAATCGTACTCGAAGGCATAGTCCAGATCACCGGACTGCAAGAGTGCAATCAGGTCCACGGACTTAGCCCTCATCGTATCGCCCTTTGCACCGTAAAGTTTGTCATAAATTCCCTTGGCCTTGTAATGTTTCTCCGCGAGCTGCCAGACCATCAGGGTTCGGTAGCCGCAGGGATCCTGGTCCGGATCGCTCCGCCCGTATGTCACACCCTTTTTTTGGAGGATCTGATACCAGTTGCGCGCGTTGATCTGTTTGGCAAACTTCGATTTTTCCGTATAACAGAGCACCATTTGATTCGAGGCGAAGATGACGTACCAGTCGGCGTAATCGGGAAACATCAGTTTCGGAACGATCTTGTAGTCGGCCGAACCGATGACGCCGCATTCCCTCTTGAGTTCCGTCACCTTGCGGATGGTCGTCGCGCTTCCGGCGCCCTCGATGAGAACGTTAACCCCCGGGTATTGTTTGTTATATTCCTTCGTCACGGCCTTGAACGGCACGGTCAGACTGCCGGCGATAAACACCGGAAGATTCCCGGAAGGTTCGGCCAGCGCCTGACCGGCGCCTCCCCAAAATCCCCCCGTCAGAAACAGGGAAATCACTAAAACAAAAATCCTTCGTCCCCAGTGTTTTTTCATCTTTGATACCTCCTTATGCTGTTTTTTATGCCTGAAATACATGGACCGATGACGCTTCAAAAAAAACTTTCACCTTCATTCCCCGTGTCAAGCCCAGCTCCCTAAAGGCATTCCGGGTCATCAGCGCCGTGATTTCCGGCGGCAGACCGACGGTAATATAGAGGGTCGACCCCCGGTCCGTAATTTGCGTGATTTCCCCTGAGAAAACATTGCCGCCGTTTGAAGGCGCCTCCGCCAGGGAGATCACGACGTCTTCCGGACGCACGACGGCCCGGTTGCTGTCTTTGTGTCCGTCCAACACATGGAACAGGATCTGCCCCACCTTGAAGAGACGCTTGCCCGTCTCCGCCTGGAAGGTCTCACCTTTAAAAATATTCCGCGACATGGCAAACCGCGCCACAAATTCAGAGTTGGGGCGACGGAAGATCTCCTCCGGCGGCCCGACCTGCTTGACCTCTCCTTCTCCGATCACGGCAATCCGTTCACCCAGGGTGGCGGCCTCTTCAAAATCGTGAGTAACGTGAAGCGTGGTAATCCGCAGGCTGCGGTGCAAGCGCCGCAATTCCTCCTGCATCGCTTCCCGGGTCCCCGGATCCAGAGCCGAAAGCGGCTCGTCCAAGAGCAGGACATCCGGCTGCACGCAAAGCGCCCGGGCCAGCGCGACCTTCTGTCGTTCCCCGCCGCTGAGCGTGGTCGTTCGACGTTCAAGAAGGTCATCGATGCCCAGCAGGTCCGTAATCAACCGCAGACTTTTCGCCATCTCGTCCGTCCGGACCTTGCGCATCTTGAGGCCGAAGAGGATATTCTCTCTGACCGAAAGATGAGGAAACAGGGCATGATCCTGATAAACGATGCTCATGCCCCGTCGCTCCGGCGCCAGCCTGGTCGCATCCTTGCCCCTCAGCCAGACCTGCCCATGACGGATCGGATAAAGACCGGCGATCGATTCCAGCAAAACCGTTTTACCCGCGCCGGTTGGACCGACAATCACCATGTATTCCCCCTCGGACACATCCAGGTTGGCGTTTTTGAGGGTGAAATCGCCCAGCGTAACGAAGAGATCGCGGATGCGGATCATGCCTTTTCCCCGCGATAGAGCAGAAACCGGAGAACCACAAAGACAATCATCGAAATGAGGATCAGAAGGACGGCAATCGGACGGGCGTAGTTCAATCCATAGGTTTCAAACTTTTCGTAAACCAGAACCGGGGCAATCATGGGGTGATAGGCGATGATGATGACGGCGCCGAATTCGCTCATCCCTCTGGCCCACATCATGATGTTTCCGGCCATAATGCTTCGCCAAGCCAAGGGAAAGGAGACGCGGCCGAAGGTTTGCCAAGGGGATGCGCCCAAGGTTCGGGCGACATTTTCCAGCCGCGGATCGACCTTTTGAAAGCCTTCCTTGGCGGAATCGATTAGAAAGGGAACACTGACAAACAGCATCGCAATGACAATGCCCGCCAACGAATCCAGAAACCGAATGCCGACTGAATCGAAGGCCTTTCCCATAAAGAAATTCCGGCCGAAAACGAAAAGCAGGGCAATGCCGGCGGCGGAGTGGGGAATGACGATGGGCAGATCAATGAGCCCTTCGATCAGCCGTTTCCCCGGGAAATGTGTTTTTGCGAGCAGATACGCCAACGGGACTCCCAGCGCAAACCCGATCACGGTTGCGATCAAGGCCGCGTAAAGGGTCAGGACGATGGATTTCGCAACCTCCGAATCCCGCAATGAATCAAACAAGATCGACGGGTTGGCCGCGAGAATCATTTTCAGGATGGGAACGGCGATAAAGGCTAGAATCAATCCGCCCAACAAAAGAAAAACCAGATTCAGACCGTTGAAAGACAGCCGGAATGACCGTCCCGTCTTGATCCCGGCATCTCCTTTTTTCTCGAGGTTTCTCGTCACATCCCCATCACTTCGCTGGTAGCGGCGCCCTCTTACGTCAGAACCCTGCCCGAACGGGTGAAATCATACCCCCCCAACCCCCGGACACTCTCCTGGAACACCTCCCCCTGGAGGATGTCGAGCAGGGATTGAACGGTCCCGGAAAAGAAGGTCTCCCGTTCGAGAATCATGTCGAAGCTCTCCTCCGTCAGCGGCACGAAGGCAAGACCGAGCATCCGGGCGACGGCCCCGACCGCGACACCCGCGTCGGCCCGTCCGGCGCGGACGGCCATCCCCACCTCCGCGTGGGTGCACACCGACCGCTCGAAGCCCCGGATCCGCCCCGGATCGATCCCCGCCGCCCGGAGACGCGCCTCGGTCAGGAGGCGGATCCCGGACCCCTCCTGGCGGTTCACGAAGGTGATACCGGGCCGGACCAGATCGGAAAACGCGGCAATGCCCTTCGGGTTTCCGGCCGCGGTGACGAACCCCACCTCCCGGTTGAACAGGTGCACGGTCGCCGTCTCCCGATCGCCGAGATACCGGCCGACCACGGCGGGGGTATTGTAGGACCCGGTTTCCGCATCGAGGAGATGACTCCAGGCGACGTCCGTGTAGCCCTCCCCCAGCGCGCGGAGACCTTCCACGCTGCCGGTAACCGCCGAAAAGATGGCGCCGCCCGGGACGGACCGGCCAGCGGCGGCGATGAGCATCGTGAGCAGGGGGTCATCGCTTCCCGCGGCCAGCAGGGCACCTTCGCTCCGGCGGCTCCGCTGCCGGACCTCGGTCAGGTTCTTCCGGGCCTCATCCTCCAGCCACGCATCGATGAGGCGCCTGGAAAAGAGCCATTTCCCCGTGGCCTTGGTCCCCGGCAGGCGACCGGTCTTGAGGAGGGCATAGACCTGCTTCTCATGGATATGGAGATACCGGGCCAAGCCCTGGGTGTTCATCCATTGATCTTGCGCCGTCTGTGCAGTGTCATTTTCCATGGTCTCGCTCCTGGTAACCGGAAAAATTGGATACCGCTCCGAGTGCGGGGGATCATAAGAAAAAGCATTGAAAAACTCAAGAAAGAAATTCCCTAAAACGACCTTTTCTTACTATAATATCCCAAAACGAACGCTTAGGTCGAAACACGCTGAAGAAATCGATCTGTCAGATCAGGATGATGAAAGGATAAGGATAGACCATGCTTCTCATTGACGCAGGATTTGATGATACCGAAAAAGAGCTGTAAAATCAAGGGATAACCGTGGTATCCCCCGACCGCGAGGCAAAATATCCTCCACCGGCGGACAGGGTCCTGACGGAAGCGTGGGTGCGCCCCTTCCCGTGGGCGGGAAGACCCGTGCTGCCCCTGCTTCCCCTCGGGAGCCACCAGTGGAAACCCACTATCGGCAAAGCGAGAAAAACCTGAAGGAGGTCCATCATGGCAGGGATGATTTTTTACCGCGAGAGAAGGAAGGTCAAGGAAGGGGAGAAGAAGCCCCGCTTCAAGCTGGTCGCCGTAGCGGGCCTGGATCTCGACATCTACGCCGATCACCTGCGCAAGACCGAGCTGGAGCAGATCGCCCAGGCCGTCGGGGCCGAGCTTGTCCAGTTGAAGGGCGGGGAAAAGGCCCACGACGCCGAAATCGAAGTCAAGTAAGGAAAAGACGACCATCTACAAAGACGCCGCCGCCGGATCGCGGACGGAGACCTGAGGGACGCCCGGCCGGCCTGAAAAATCCGCCGGATGTTCATCCCGTCCTCAGCGCCGCTGGAGCGACAGTGGCAATTCCAGGTTGTTCGCCTCGAGCAGCGCGCGGTTCGAAAGGATGTCCTCCGACGGACCGTCGGCGACCACCCTCCCCTCCCCGATGACGATACAGCGCTCGCAGACGTCGAGGATCAGGTCGAGGTCGTGCGAGGCGACGAGCTTGGAGTGACGAAAGGTCCTGAGGAGTCCGATCAGGGAGCGCCGCGACCGGGGGTCGAGATTGGCCGCCGGTTCGTCCATGGCGAGGATGTCGGGCTCCATGGCCATCACCGCGGCGATCGCCACGGCGCTCTTCTCCCCCGCCGACAGGTGGTGCGGCGGCTTGTTCTTGAGCGCGAGCCCGTTCACCCGGGACAGGGCGCTTTCCACCCGCTCGCGGACATGCGCCTCGTCCAGCCCGAGGTTCAGGGGACCGAAGGCGACATCGTCGAAGACGGTCGGCATGAAGAGTTGGTCGTCCGGGTTCTGAAACACGGATCCGACCTTCCGGCGGATCTCCCCCCGCGTTGTGGCGGTCAGGTTGAGATCCCCGATCGTCACCTGCCCCGACGCCGGCAGCAGGCACCCGTTCAAGTGCTGGAGGAGGGTGGATTTCCCCGCCCCGTTCGCCCCCACGATCCCGACCGATTCCCCGTGGACGATCCGGAAGCTCACCCCTTTCAGGGCCTCCGTGCCGTCGGGATAGCGGAAGCACACCTCCTTGAATTCAATGATGTGGTGGCTCATCGCCAGATCCCCTGCGCAAGAAGCCCGATCCCCTCGGTCACGGGGAAGAAGCGACACGCCCCCAGGAAAACCGCCGTGATCGCGACGAAAACGAGATCGCCGGACTTCAGACGGAGGGTCCCCAGGCGCGGGATATCCCCCGCGAACCCCCGGCAGAGCATCGCCTGGTAGATCCGCTCCGCCCGGTCCAGCGTCCGGATCAGGAGAACCCCGACCAGGCTCGCAAAGACCGTCATACCCCGGCCGCGACCCGCGAAGGCGCGCATGTCCCACGCGCGGACGATCCGCATCGCCTCCTCCGCCAGGACGAAGAGGTAACGGTACAGAAACAGGAGCTGCGAGACGAAGATCGACGGACAGCCGAGGCGTCTCAAGGCATGGCAGACGCCGGGGAAGGAGGTCGTCGCGACGAGCAGGAGCGCCGCGCTGACGGTGAGCGCGAACTTGAGGAGGATCGAGGCGAAGGAAAGCCAGCCCGCCGAGACGGGCAGCCCGGCGACGACCGCGACGGTCCGGGTGTCCAGGAACGGGTTGAAGATCCCGACGAACACCGCGAAGGGCGAGACGATCAGGACCTTACGCAAGATGAACCCGACCGGGATCTCCCCCAGGGTGGCCGCGAGCACCGGAAACAGGAGGAAGGGGATCAGTCCCGCCACGTCGTACTTGGGAAAGGAGACGACCGTGACCAGGAAAAGCCCCGTTGCGATCACCTTGGCGCGCGGATCGAGGGCGTGCACCGCCGTTTTGCGGTAGGACAGCCGGTCCAGACGCCCCAGGTCGAAATACTGCGTGTGGAAATTCACGGGGCCGAGCCCGTCTTTCTCCCGGCGGACCGGATCCCCAGGCCGATCAGACCGACCAGAACGAGGACGATGGCCGCGCCCGTGACGCCCGCCGCCGACGTCCCGGCCTCGATGCCGGGCCAGGCGGGCGCCGAGTCCTCGGGGGCCGGCTCGGCCGCATCCGCCTTGAAGCCGTAGTCGGGGAGAAAGGCGGTTTTCTCCTGGAGGCCCCGGAGAACGGCCGCGACGCCGTGTTCCGCCTCTGACAGCTCGCCCCGGCCCGTCACCCGTTCAATCGCCCATTCCAGACCGTCCGGGTGCGTCGAGGCAAACCAGGAAAACGCCCCGCCCGTCAGGACGGCAAGGAGCGCGAAAACCGTCAGCACCTTCGCGAGCGGAACGCCGGCGGCGACCGGCCGCGCGGCGGCGACGCTCGCGAGGATCTCGGGCCGCGCGGCCGCGACGTAGCCGATGACGCCGGCCGTCACGAACCCCTCCACGATCCCGATGGCCAGGTGGATCGGCTGCATGAGCAGCACGAAGGCGCCGAAGGGTAGTTCGCTCCGTCCGGACAGCAGCGTCTCCAAAACGACCGAGAAGGCGCCCAATTGCAGCGCGATCACCACGCTCAGAACCGAGGCGATCAGGAGGCGACCCGGACTGCGGCCCTCCCCGGCCAGGGGCCGGTAGACAAACGGATAGACGAGGTAGCAGGGATAAACCCCCAGGTTCCAGATGTTGCAGCCCAGGGCCAGGAGTCCGCCGTCGGCGAAGAAGAGCGCCTGAACGGTCAGGACGGAGGCCATCGTGAGAAAGGCGGCGTGAGGCCCCAGGAGGATCGCGAGGATCATGCCGCCGCCCAGGTGGCCGCTCGAGCCCGTCCCGGGGATGGTGAAATTGATCATCTGGGCGGCAAAGATGAAGGCGCCCATGACCCCCATCAGGGGGATCATCCGGTCATTGATTTGGACCTTCAGTTTCTTCGAGGCATATCCGCCCACCGCCGCCGTACCGGCCCACACGGTCGCCCCGACGGCAGGGGAGAGCAAAGCATCCGCCATATGCATAACAAGACTCCTTGATTCAGGGCATCATCCCATCATGCGGGTTTGTGAGACGAAAGGCCTTCCCAATCCTGGAAGAACCGTCGGTTTCCTCCTCAGAGAAGGGTCCCGAAACCCGTTCGTGGGCGCGTTGAATGCCATTAATTCAAAATTCGTAACACGAGTGGGCAAAAAATTTTTGCCCCTACCCCATCTCCCGGCCCGTGCCCGATATGCTGAGCGCGCCATGCTTTACGCCCTTGACGGATCTCAGGGCGTGGGCCAGGGCCTCCACCCGGTCGGCCTTGCCCCGGACGGCCACGATCTCCAAGCAGGTCCGATGATCCAGATGGATGTGCTGCGTGGAGATGATAAGGTCCTGGTGGTCGTGCTGGATGTCCGTGATCTTACCCAACATATCGCGCTGGTGGTGGTCGTAGTTGAGGATGATCGCCCCGGCCACCTCCTGCCCCTTCTCCCAGGCCCGGCGGACCAGCTCCTGGCGGATCATGTCCCGCAGGGCCTCGGAGCGGTTGGTGTAGCTCCGCTCCCGGATCAGGGCGTCGAACCGGTCAAGCAACGTCTTCTCCAGAGATACGCCGAATCTGACGACGTCCGACATGGCTCCTCATGTTATCTTTTTTCGACGCGTAGCACATCGGCTGGGGGTTCGCAACCCCATTTTTCGCCCCCGCGCCGGGGAACCCTTACACGGCCTTCCCTACATGACCCCCTTGTACCAGCCGCCGTCGATCTGGATGGCCGCGCCCGTGATGTACCCGCTGCGCTCGGAGGCGAGGAACGCAACGAGGGCGGCGAATTCCTCGGGGGTCCCCAAGCGCTTCATGGGAACGGCCGCCTCCCAGCGCGCGATGACCGCCTCGGGAGTCGTCCCCTCCTTCTCGGCGGTGGTGCGCGCCAGATTGCGGACGCGGTCCGTCAGGGTATAGCCCGGACAGACGCTGTTGACGGTAATGTTGTACGGGGCCAGTTCGTTGGAGAGCGACTTAGCGAGGCCGATCACGCCTGAGCGGACGGTATTGGAGAGGATCAGGCCGTCGATGGGCTGCTTGACGGCGATGGAGGTCATATTGATGATGCGCCCCCAGCGCTTCTCCCGCATGACCGGCACGGCCTCGCGGGTCATGACGATCGTGGAGAGCAGGTTGAGCCGGAAGCCGAATTCCCAGAGGTCGTCGTCAATTTCGAGAAACGTCTGGGACGGCGGCCCACCCGCGTTGTTGACGAGAATGTCGATCGTGCCGAAATGATCGATGGCCGCGCGGACAAACTGCTTCGCCTGTTCCGGATCGGAGACATCGGCCGGTACGGCGAGCACCTCCGCCCCCGTATCCCGTCGCAGGGCCTCCGCCGTCTCGGGGAGGCTCGCATCATCCAGCGCTCCGATCACCACCCGCGCCCCCTCGCGCGCCAGTTCCAGCGCCACTGCGCGCCCCAGTCCGAGGCTGCCGCCGGCCACCGCGGCCACCCTGCCCTTCAATCCGAGATCCATGCTTCCTTACCTCCCGCTCAAGCGATTTCTTGGCGAAACCCTCAATGGTGCCCCACATTCATCCATCCGCCGTCCCCGCGCAAAAGGCCGTCCGGTCCCGGGGAGCGGAGGGATTCCCGCCTGCACGGGAATGGCAAAGGGAGGGCCACTCTGAGGTTTCGTAACGCTGACGTATAGCAGATCGCCCATAGGCCGTCAATTTTTCTTCGATTTCCTTATTGACAGCCCCGATTTTTTGTTTTATGAACCCTCTAGCTTGCCCCAAGTGAATGGAAAAGATCGAATGAAGACGGGAATCACGGCAGTCGGCACACAGGACGGTTCGCGGGCGAACCTCGGGGGACTCGTGTTGTGCCTCGCTCTGCTCGGGGTGGGATTGCGCCCACCGCCCGTCGTTTTTAGGATATAACCAGACTTTAATTCATCGGTTCCTAAAGGCCACGGGTTAAAAAACCCGCGGCCTTTTTTTTGGCGACCACGGAGGAGAGACGATGCACGAAGTGATTTGGCACGGACGCGGGGGACAGGGAGTGGTGCTCGCCGCGCAGATCCTGGCGGAGTCGGCCTATATGCAGGGATTCAAGGGGGTCACGTCGGCCCCAACCTTCGGACCGGAACGCCGGGGGGCGCCCCTGACCGCCTCGACGAAGATCTCCGAAACCCCGATTCGGACCTTTGCCCAGATCGAGTACGCCGACATCGCCGTCGTGCTCGATCCCTCCCTGCTGAAGGTGATCAATATCCTGGGATCGCTCCGTCCGGGCGGACTGATCGTCGTGAACACGCCGCTCAAGGCGGAGGATGCGGGGATCGACGGCGGGCACCCCGTCGCCGTCGTCGACGGGGCGGGCATCGCTTTCAGGCACCACCTCATCAAGGAGGGCGCGCCCATGGTGAACACGCCCCTGCTGGGGGCCTTCGCACGGGCCGCGAACCTCGTTTTTCTCGAGTACATCGAAAAGGGTCTCAAGTGGAAGCTCTCGAGCACCGTGCTCGCCAACAACCTCTCCGCCCTGCGGGACGCCTACGAGGCCACCCGGGGGCCAGGTCTTGAAAATTAGCGTTTCCCGCTCTCCGGGGGCTGCGGCCCGCGGCGGGTCCGGGGATCGTCCGTAGGGAGGCCGCCGCACCGACAGGCATCGCCAAAGAAAGGGTTTCAGTTATGGAAAAAACGGATCCGAACATTACCGCCATGTGCCGGCCGGCACCGGGAGAGGCGGGAAAAACCGGCGACTGGCGCGACCTGCGCCCCGTCATCGACCATACGAAATGCATCCCCTCGGTCAAGAAGCGGGCCGCCTGCTACCTCTGCTGGCTCTTCTGCCCGGACGGCGTGGTCAAGCCCACAATCCCCGTGGAGATCGACCTGGAATACTGCAAGGGCTGCGGCATCTGCGCGGAGGAGTGTCCGGCCAAAGCCATCACGATGATCCCCGAGGGGGGAGAGGGAACGACATGAGCCGAACGGAGATTCTGACGGGCAACCAAGCCGCCGCCGAGGGCGCCAAACTCTGCCACATCCAGGTGGTCTCCGCCTACCCCATCACCCCGCAGACCTCACTGACGGAGTACCTGTCCCAGGCCATCGAAAGCGGTCAGCTCAAGGCCGAATACGTCCGCGTCGAAAGCGAGCATTCGGCCCTGTCGGTCTGCATCGCCGCCTCGAGCGTCGGGGCCCGGGCCTTCACCTCCACCAGTTCGCACGGCCTGCTCTACATGCACGAGCAGCTCCACTGGGCGGCGGGCTCCCGTCTGCCCATCGTCATGTGCTGCGTGAACCGGGGCGTCGGCGCCCCCTGGTCGATCTTCAACGACCAGCAGGACTCCATCTCCCAGCGGGACACGGGCTGGATCCAGATCTACTGCCGGGACAACCAGGAGATCATCGACACGCTCATCCAGGCCTACCGGATCGCCGAGCTCGTGAAGATCCCCGTCATGGTCTGCTACGACGGGTTCGTCCTGTCCCACACCATGATGCCCGTGGAGATCCCCGACGCCGAAACCGTGGACGCCTTTCTTCCCCCCTACCACGCCCACACGATCCTGTCTCCGGAGGACCCGCGCAACATCAATCCCGTAACCTTTCCCTGGCGGCGCGCCGACCAGGACGGGGTGATGTGCGACGGCTACATGGAGCTCCGCTACAAGCTCCAGACCGCCCTCGAAGCGGCGGGCGAAACCATCGCCGCCGTCGGCCGGGATTTCGCCGAACGCTTCGGCCGGGACCACGGCGGTCTGCTCTGGCGCTACCGGACGGAAGACGCCGACGTGATCCTCACCGGCATGGGCTCGATCGCCACCGAGGCCACGATGGCCGTCGACGCGCTCCGGGAGCAGGGCATCGCGGCCGGCGTCGTTGGCCTCCGCGTCTACCGCCCCTTCCCCAAGGCGGCCGTGCGGGAGGCCTTCCGGGACGCCCGCGCCGTCCTCGTGATGGAGAAGGACATCAGCTACGGGTATGAAGGCGCCCTCTGTTCGGATCTCAAGGCGGCCTTTTACGGGACGGAGATCTCCGCCCCCATCCACAACGTCGTGGCCGGCCTGGGCGGACGGGACGTCAAGGCCCGTGAGCTCGCCGAGGTCACGCGGGAGATCCTGGACCGCATCGCCGCCGGTCAGCCGGAAGGCCCGACCACCTGGCTCAACTGTCGCACCGACACCCTCACGGAGTGAAACCATGCCGGAAAATCTCTTCAAGGTGAACAAGGAAGAATACATGCTGCCCGGAAACCGGGCCTGCCAGGGTTGCGGCCTGTCCCTGGGCTACCGGTACATCCTGAAGGCCCTCCGGGAAAACACGATCCTGACCATCCCGGCCAGTTGCCTCACGGTCCTGCACGGGCTTTACCCCACGACCTCGGTGGCCCTGCCCTGCCTGAACTGCACGTTCGCGAGCACGGCGGCCTCGGCGTCCGGGCTGGTGGCCGGACTCAACGCCCTGAACCGGGGCGACATCACCGTCGTGGCCGTCGCGGGCGACGGCGGGACCTACGACATCGGCATCCAGGCCCTGAGCGGGGCCGCGGAGCGGGGAACGGACTTCATCTTCGTCTGCTACGACAACGAAGGCTACATGAACACGGGGACGCAGCGCTCCAGCGCGACCCCGATGGGGGCGCTTACGACGACCACGCCGATCCACACCAAACAGCAGAACAAAAAGGACATGCTGAAGATCATGGAGGCACACGATCTGCCCTACATCGCGACCGTCTCACCGGCGTATCCCATGGACCTCTACGACAAGTTCGTCAAGGCCAAGCGGATCAAGGGCACGCGCTACCTCCAGATGTCGGCCCCCTGCCCCCCGGGCTGGGGCTTTCCGCCCAAGGACATGGTCAAGCTCTCCCGGCTCGCCATCGAAACCGGGATGTTCGTCCTCTACGAGGTCGAGAACGGGCGGTTCAGCTTCACCGGACGGAGCAAGACCCTGGCGGAGAAGGGAAAGCGGCTGCCGGTGATCAACTACCTGGAGCGCCAGGGCCGTTTCCGGAAGATGAGCCTCGAGCAGTTAAGCCAGATCCAGCGCTGGGTGGACGGCAAGTGGAACGAGTACGTCAGGCGGGCGGAAACAAACTGAAGGCTAGCGTCAGAGCGGAGGATTCATAAACGGACATTCGCGCAGGGGAACCCTTCAGCCTTCAGCTTTCAGCCCTTAGATTTTGCCTTCAACTTTTCACTTTTTAGCTCTTGGCCTTTAGCCTTTGGTCTTCGGCCCGGCGGTGCCCGTCTTTTTGACCTGCATCCGGATCATCGCGGCGTAACGGCCGGCGGCGCCCATGTTCGCGATGACCCTGTCCCGGCCCTTCTCTCCCAGGCGGCGGCGCTCTTCCGGGTGGCGGATCATCTCGATCAGACGGGCGGCGAGGTCCGCGCCGTCGCGCACCGTGATGCCCGCCCCGGTCTCCTCCAGCAGCGCCCGCTCTTCCCGGAAGTCGTCCATGAAACGCCCGTAGAACACGACCTTCCCCCACGCCGCCGCCTCGAGGATGTTCTGCCCGCCCTTCTGGACGAGCGACCCCCCGCAGAAGACCGCCGTCGCCAGGCTGTACACCTTGAAGAGCTCGCCGATCACGTCGATCACGATGACGCGCTCCCCCGCCCTCTTTTTGCCCTTGTTCAATTCCGACATCGTGATGCAGTCCGGGAATCCCGCCTCCCGGACGAGTGTGAGCACCGCCGCCGCCCGTTCGACATGACGGGGGATCAGGATCAGTTGGGCGGCGGGAACCACCTCGAGCAGGCGGCGATAGACGTCGAGCACGATCGCCTCCTCCCCTTCGTGCGTGCTCCCCGCGACGAAGACCGGTTCCGGCTCCGTCAGCCCCAGGCGCCGCGCGATGTCCTCGCGGATCTTCGGCGACGCCTTGGCGGCCAGGCTGTCGTACTTGGCGTTGCCCAGCACATGGATCTTCTTCGCGGGCACCCCCATGGCCTCCACCCGTTCGGCATCGGCCTGCGAAATGACCCCCATTTCATCCACCGCCGCCAGGACCTCCCGCCAGAAAAAGCGCGTCAGGACGAAGCGCCTGAAGGAGCGGGGCGAAATCCGGCCGTTCACCATGACCACGCGGACGCCCCGGTCCTTGCAGTGCCGGAGAAAATTCGGCCAAAGCTCCGTTTCGACGGGGATGAACAGATCGGGACGGACACGGTCGATGACGCGTCGCACCACGCATCCGAGATCGAGGGGGTAGTAGATCGAAACCGTCGCGGCGGTGGCGATCCTGCGGGCCATCTCCTGGCCCGTTTCCGTGCTCGTGGACAGGACAATGCAGGCCGCGGGGAAATGCTCCCGGAGCGAGGCGATGATCGGCGCCGCCGCCGTGACCTCCCCGACGGAGACGGCATGCATCCAGATCCGCGGCGTCCCCTCCATCCGGGCGAACAGGTCCGGACGGATCAGACCGAATTTCGGGCCGATGCTCCGGCGGTACTTTCCCTGGAAGAGGATTTTTGCCCCGTAGTAGGGCACGGCGAAGACCGCCGCGAGGACCAGGACCAGATTGTACAGATGGTACAGCATCTTTATGCTCCCCGGGAAGCCCTCCCTCGGTTCAAATCGCGGGGATCATCGCCCCTTTGGCCCCGTCTGTCAAGGACATTCCCGCCCGGGCCGGAGGCGGGGCCGCGGGCGGCCCGCAGGGAGGCCGGTTGACAGCGACGGGATAATCCTGTATGGAGCAGGCATGAAAAAGATCGCCCCTTCCATCCTGTCCGCGGACGGTAGCCGCCTGGCGGAAGAGATCCGCGCCGTGGAGGCGGCGGGGGCCGACTGGATCCACGTGGACGTCATGGATGGCCACTTCGTTCCGAACCTCACCCTGGGACCGTCCATGGTCGCCGCCATCCGGAAGGTCACGACCCTGCCCCTCGACGTCCACCTGATGATCGAAGCACCCGAGGGTTTCATCCCGGAGTTCGCCCGGGCGGGCAGCGACTGGATCACGGTCCACGTGGAGGCGGCGCACCATCTGCACCGGACGGTGGGGCAGATCCGCGAGGCGGGTTGCCGCGCCGGCGTATCGCTCAATCCCGCGACGCCCCTCGTTCAGGTGGAGGAAATCCTCCCGGATCTCGACCTGCTCCTCGTCATGTCGGTCAACCCCGGCTTCGGAGGCCAGCGGTTCATCGACGGCGCCCTGCCTAGGATCCGCCGGGCCAAAGAGATGATCGCGGCCGCCGCACCCCGGGTCCTCCTGGAGGTGGACGGCGGCGTCACGGTGGACAACATCGGGGCGATCGCCCAGGCCGGGGCGGACGTCCTCGTCGCGGGGGCGGCGATCTTCGGCAGCCCCGACTATGCCCGGACGATCGCCGCCATGAAAACCCGCGCCGCCTGATCGGGACATCGCGTTGAGGCCGGCACCCGTTCCCGTCACCCCCGCATCCAGGCCCGCGCCCCTGCCGTCCCCGCGTAAGCGGGAAGCCAAAAGTCATAGACAGGGACGCCCAATTTCGCGGACCTCAAAAAGCGATCCTTGACCTTTTGTGAACACATCCTGGGTTGGAAGGGAAACGGCCGATGAAATACCGCGTGATTCAATGGGCGACGGGCTCCATGGGGAAAACGTGCCTGAGGGCCGTGATCGACCATCCCGATCTGGAACTCGTGGGGCTTTACGTCTACAGCGACCGGAAGATCGGCCGTGACGCGGGTGAGATCGCCCGGCGGGCGCCGACGGGCGTCATCGCGACGAACCGGATCGAGGACATCCTGGCCCTGGAGGCCGACGTGGTCATCCACGCCCCGCGCATCCAGTTTCCCTATCGCCACCACAACGCGAACATGTGCCGCCTGCTGGCCTCGGGGAAGAACGTCATTACGATCAACGGGCATGGGTTCCCCGCCTATCACGGCCCCGCCTATGCCGCCGAGTTCGAGCGGGCCTGCGCCCAGGGGAACGCGTCCCTTTTCAGCACCGGCCTCAATCCCGGGTTCGTCGTCGAGAAGATCGCCACTGCGGCCACCGGGATCTGTCTTTCGCTGGACGCCATCCAGGTGCAGGAGGTTTTCGACATCAGCGGCGCGCCGGACCATGACTATGTGTTCAACGTCTGCGGGTTCGGTTCCGATCCGGACCGGTTCGATCTGACGGGAAAGGGGCCGGTGGCGGAGCTCATCACGGGGATGTACGCCGAAGTGCTCGCCCTGCTCGTGAACCGCCTGGGGATGACCCTCGATCGCGTGGAACCCGACCACCGTGTCCTCCCGGCGCCGGCGGACATTCAGGGGAGGGCCGGCGTCGTCACCGCCGGCACCGTCGCGGCGACCTGCTGGCGCTGGCACGCCGTCGTGGACGGCCGGCGGCTCGTGACGCTTTCGGTCAACTGGGTCATGGGCAACACGCTACCGGGCTTCGAAACGTACGATCACTGGAAGATCGCCATTCGCGGCAAACCCGGCATCGATATCGCCATGAATATCGTCGAGCCCGAAAATACCGGCGAGAAGACCCGGGGGGAGCAGTACGCCGTCGCCGGTTCGGTCGTCAACGCCATTCCGGAGGTCTGCGCCGCCCCGGCCGGCATCTTCCGCTTCCCCCTGTTCGCCCCCTACCGCCCCCGCTTTTAGGGACGCGCCACGTCCGGCGCGGCGTCGTGAACGACGCCGCGCACACAAAAAAAGGATCCGCACCGGTCGATGCAGATCCCTTTTCCGCCGCTTCTCTTTGCGTTTCCCGATATCCTCCGTTGCGTCCCCGCCTACGCCATCTTGGCGGCGAGTTTCGCCTGAACCTCCACGGCCTCCGCCACGATACGGTCCATGACCTCGGCCACCGAGGGCTCGTCGTGGATCAGTCCCGTGACCTGCCCCACCGGCAGGATCCCGCGGACGAGGTCGCCCTCCTCCGTCGCCAGACGAAAGGCCTTGAAACCGTTGGCCATGTAGGCCATCTGGCGCGTGTTCTTCCAGCCCGAGGCCAGGATCCCGATCATGAGCTTGAGGTACGGCATGTGGAGCTGCTTCGAGATATCCTGGGAATTGAAGAAGGCTGAAAACAGATCGAGCCCCTTTTTGATCTGCTTCGCCGCCGGCTCCGTTTTCAGGACGCGGCAGTAGATCCCGTCGATGCGCGTGGAATAGAGCGTATCGGTGACGTCCTTTTCGATCGAGAGCTTTTTGAAGTTGCCGTGCAGGGGGCTGTCCTTCGTCGTCATGAAGCGCGTCCCCATGGCGATGCCCTCGGCGCCCAGGGCGAGTGCGGCGGCGAGCCCGCGCCCATCCGCGAATCCGCCCGCGGCGATGACCGGGATCTCGACCGCATCGGCCAGACTGGGAATCAGCACGAGCGAGGTCACCGCTTCGCCGTGCGCCGCCGCCTCGTTGCCCGTGGCGATGACGCCGTCGCTGCCGTAATCCTGCGCGCGTTTCGCGTGGCGGGCGTTGACGACGGTGGCGATGACCTTGCCGCCGTACTTGTGGGCCTCCCGGACGAGCCAGTCGCCCTTGCCCAGGGCAAAGTTGATGACCGGCACCTGCTCCTCGAGGAGCACCTTGGCGTTGGCCGCCGCTCCCGGCATCAGGAGCGTGGCGTTCGCCCCGAAGGGCTTGTCCGTTTTTTTGCGGATCTCGCGGATCGCCTGGCGGGTCTGCTCGGGATCCATGGGGCCGGTGGCGAGGATCCCCAGACCACCCGCGTTGGAAACCGCCGCGACCATCGAGGGCACGCTGATCCAGCTCATCCCGGACAGGACGATGGGGTACTTGATCCCGAAAAGTTCCGTAATTCTTGTCTTCACGAATGGCCTCCCCTTCAAGAAAGCGGGACAGAATCCCCGGATCCTGCCCCGCTTCGATTCAGTGTGGCGTCCCCGCAGGACGATGCGCCGCGCCGATCTCAGGCCTGCAGAACCCGGCCGATGGTCATGATCTCCGCTTCCTTCGTCCCTTCGTAGAGCTCCAGGATTTTGGCGTCGCGGTACCACTTCTGGACATCGTACTCGTCGATATAGCCGTACCCCCCGTGCAGTTCGACCGCGTAGTTGGCGCAGAAAACGGCCGTCTGCCCGCCGAAGAACTTCGCCATGGCGGCCAGGGTGTAATCGGGCTTGCCGGCGTCGATCAGCCACGCGGCCTTGTACACGAGCCCCCGCAGGGCCTCGATCCGGATGGCCATCTCGGTGAGCTTCATCTGGGTCATCTGATAGGCCCCCAGCGGCGCCCCGAAACAGGTCCGCTCCTTGACATACTTGACGCTCGCTTCCAGGCACGCCTCGGAAATCCCGAGGGCCTGGCCCGAGACCATGACCCGCGTCGTGTCGAAGAAATGCATGAGCTGGTAGAACCCCTTGCCCTCCTTCCCCACGAGGTTGGCCTGCGGCACCCGGACGTCCTCCAGGGCGATCTCGGCCGTATCGCTGGAACGGATGCCGAGTTTGCCGTGGATCTTGTTGCGCGTGACGCCCTTGGCATCGGCGGGGATGATGATCAGGCTGAAGCTGTTGTGCTTCTTCTGGTCGGGGTTCGTGATGCACTGGGTCACCATGTAGTCGCAGACGGTGCCGTTGGTGATGAACATCTTGTTCCCGTTGACGACATAGTCGCTGCCATCCTTGACCGCCCGGGTCTTGTAGCCCGCCACGTCGGTCCCCGCGTTGGGTTCCGTAAACGCCCCGGCGCTGACCCATTCGCCGTTGCAGAGCTTGGGCAGGTAAAGCTGCTTCTGCTCTTCCGACCCGTACTGGAAGATCGACTCGGAACCGAAGGTCGCCGCCACGATGTTCAGGCCGATCCCCATGTCTACCTTGGAGAGCTCCTCCGTAATCAGGGTGTTGCCCAACATCCCGGCGCCGGCGCCGCCGTACGCCTCGGGAATCCAGGCCCCGACCAGGCCGTTTTCCGCGGCCTTCTTGCGGATCTCCGGCGTGTACTTCTCCCCCTCGTCGCATTCATGCGACATGTTGGGAAACTCGGCCTTGGCGAATTTATACGCCATGTCCTTCAACATCTGCAGTTCTTCCGTCAATTCAAAATCCATGTCCCATCTCCTTTTTAAAAAAGATAATTTCACGGCGTGGACCGCGGCTCAACCGCCCGGGCCTTGCGCCTATTTCTTATACTCGTACACCCCCTTGCCCGTCTTTCGTCCAAAGCGGCCGGCACGGACGAGCTGCCTCAGCAGGGGCGCGGGCCGGTACTTGTCGCCCAGTTCCCGGTGCAATCCCTCGACGACCCTGAGCAGCGTCTCGTTGCCGACCAGGTCGGACAGGGCCAGGGGACCGATCGGATGGTTGCAGCCCAGGACCATGCCCTTGTCGATGTCCTCCGCGGAGGCCAGGCCTTCGCCCAAGACGAAGAAGGCTTCGTTGATCATGGAGCACAGGATCCGGTTCACGACGAAGGCCGGCGCCTCCTTGACCACGATCACGTCCTTGCCGATCTTCTTCCCCCACTCGGACGCGACCGCCAGGGTTTCGTCGGAGGTCTCGTAGCCGCGGATGATCTCCAGGAGCTTCATGACCGGAACGGGATTGAAGAAGTGGGTCCCGATGAAGCGATCCGGACGCTTTGTGATGGCGGCCATTTCCGTGATGCTCAGGCCGGACGTGTTGGTAAAGAACAGGCAGTGGGCGGGAACGATCTGCTCCAGTTCCTGATAGACCTGCTTCTTCACGTTCATGACCTCGATGACCACTTCGACGACCACATCGGCCTGGCCGGCCGCCTCTTTCATGTCCAGGGTGGGTTTAATCCGCCCCAGGATGGCGTCCATGTCGGCCTGGGTTTTCTTTTCCTTCTCCACGTCGCGGCTCAGGTTTTTCCGGATCGTGTTCATGCCGCCGTCGATGAACCGCTGTTCGATGTCCCGCATCGTCACATTGAGCCCCGCCTGCGCACAGACCTGCGCAATGCCGTTTCCCATCAGGCCCGCACCCAAAACGCACACGTTCTTGATTTCCATCTTCAAACTCCTTCCTCTGGCAAATGTTGTCGTGAGTCTCTTGTCTTATCGAGTTGTTCCGATGATACGTCCATGGGATGAACCTTATGATACCGGGGAGTCCGGAAAGCGCACCGGACGGCAGGACGTCTCGGGACCGGATACGCTGACGCTGATCCCTAACAAACCTGCCCGGCTGAAGTCAAGCAAAAAGCCGGTCACGAGAGCGGGGGCCGATTTTCACGTTGCACAAAGGACGCCCATCGACTATGAAAACAGTGTGTCCATGGCGCCTGGACATCTGCGGACACGGGCACCAAGGAGAGCGATGCCCCCTCGCCATTGTCGGAGAAACCGGACCATGCACATCCTGATCGACGGCTACAACCTCATCCGGCAGTCGCCGGAACTCCTACGCCATGAGCGGACGAGCCTGGAGGCGGGGCGACTGGCCCTGATCCAGCGGCTGGTCACCTACCAGCGGCAGCGGGGACACCGGATCACCGTCGTCTTCGACGGCTGGCAGGGGGGATCGCCCTTCGAGGAGCGCGATCGCTCGGGCGGGGTGGTGATCCGCTATTCCCGGCGGGGTGAAACGGCGGATGCCGTGATCCGGCGTCTCGCCCGCGAGGGGCGCGAGGAGGTCCTGGTCGTCACCTCGGACCGGGGAATCGCCGAACACCTGGGCCGCCGGGGCGCCGTCGCCGTTTCTTCGCTGGAATTCGCCGACCGCCTGGAAAAGGCCCTCCTGAAAGACGCCGCCGGGCCGCCGGACGATCCGGATGCCGAAGATGCGCCACGCGGCGGAAAACGGAAGGGCATGGCCCGCCGGCCATCGCGGCGGGAGAAGGCCGTACAGGCCCGGCTGAGAAAGATCTGAACCGTCTCCCGTCAGGCGCAGAAGCGCAGGACGAACCGCTCCAGGGCCAGGGCGGGATCACGAGGCGTGGATTTGAAGGCCAGATCCATCTCCGCCAGGGCCTCGAGCGCGTCGACCAGGGTTTCCGCCGTAAACCGCCGCGCGTTTTTCAGGGCCTGGTACACCACATACGGATGCTGACCGGCGAGCCCCCCCTCCTTCTTCCCGGCCACGCCCAGCACGGACTTGATCTCGGGATAGATTTGTTTCTGAAACCGGCCATAGTCCGGCTCCCGTTCGATTTCGGCAAATCGGCCGGAGTCGATCAGCAGACGGGCGTGAATCAGGTTGCGGATCTCGCGGGCCGTTACGGCCAGGATGACCAAGGGGTTCACGCCCTGGTCGAAGAGATCCTTCAGGACAAACAGGGCCTCCCGGCCGTCCTTCCGGTCCAGGGCCGCCGTCAGCGCAAAGACCGTGCCCTCCCGGGTCTTCCCCACGGCGGCCTCGACATCCGCCTCGTCGACGGTGACCTTGTCCCCCACGTAGGTCAGGAGCGTGTCTAAGGCGCTCGTCGTGGCCCGCAGCTGAAATCCCGTCTTTTCACCCAGGGCGAACCAGGCCTTCGGCGTCAGCTTCTTGCCGCTTTGGGCGATTTTTTCCCGCACCACGTCCTGGAGGCGCTGCTTTTGTTTCGCCTCCCCCTTCACGGGAGAAAACTCCAGGGCAACGCCGAACTTGGCGATGGCCTGGAAGAGCCGCTTTCTTTTGTCCACGGCCTCGGCCGTCAGGATCAGGTGATTGCCTTCGGGAAGGCCCTCCCGAAGAACCGCCTCCAGGGGCTCCGTCGCCTCTGCACCCTGGACCGCGTCCCGTCCCCGCGCCAGGCAAGCGTCAAGGATACGGGGCAGCCAGGCCTCGCGTTCGGCCGCGCCTTCGCCACCAATCGTCCGGTTCCACTCCTCCGCGGAAATCTTTTTCCAGCCGTCGGCAGCCAAGTCTTCGAGATGCCAGCCCGCCAGATGGAGGAGCAGCAGGAAATCGCGGATGGCCCGTCCGGGGTTCCGATCCAGATGTTCACGAACGCTCTTCTCCAGGTCCGGCAGGGTTTTTTTCGATTGCAGCAGGGGCGTTCCCTCGACCAGGACGACCTTGCGGCCGGGAAGCAGGGGCGGGGTCATCAGCGTCGCGGCGATCTGTCCCGCTTCCGCCGTTTCGCCATCCAGGCTGAAGAGGTTCAGGTCCCGTTCCCCGGGGGGCAGCAGGGCGTTCAGCAGCTTCTCCCGGGCCGTCTTGACGAGGAATTCCTCCTCGCCGAACAGCAGATAGCAGGGAACGGGACAACCGGATGCGATGTCGCTCAGGACCCTGGACAGATTCGGTGCGGATCCACCTTCCTGATCAACCATGGGCGTTACCAGTGGGAGTGCCGCGGCGGACCACGGCTTTAGACAATCACGTACTTCAGGATGTGCCGGACCGCCTCGTCGGGATCGTCGATCACATGGATGAGGTCGAGATCCTCCGGAAGAATCATGCCGTTCGCGAGGAGGCTCCCCTTGAGCCAGTCGAGGAGGCCCTGCCAGTATGCCGTCCCCATCAGGATGACGGGGAAACTCTTGATGCGCCGGGTCTGAATGAGGGTCAGGGCCTCGAAGAGCTCGTCCAACGTGCCGAAACCGCCGGGGAGAATGATATAGGCCACGGCATACTTGACGAACATGACCTTGCGGATGAAGAAATACCGGTAATCGATGGAGATGTTGGCATAGGGGTTGGGCTTCTGCTCGAAGGGCAACCGGATATTCATCCCCACGGACTTTCCTCCGGCCTCGGTTGCCCCTTTGTTGGCTGCTTCCATGATGCCGGGGCCGCCGCCGGTGATGACGCCGAAGCCCTTTTCCACCAGCCGTCTGGCCAGATATTCCGCCTTCTGGTAGAAGGGGTCCTCCGGCGAGGTCCGGGCGGAGCCGAAGATAGACACGGCGCGCTGGACCTTGGAAAGCGCGTCGATGGCCTCGACGAACTCGGCCATGATCCGGAATATCCGCCAGGATTCCTCGATGGACAGGGCGTCCACCAGATATTGATTTTCTTCCATCGCCTCGACCTCGCTTCCCCGGACGGTCCGGCCGTCCGATAGGCGCGGAGCCGGTCCGTTGCAAACCCGGCATGCCGGCGCGGAATCTTCGGGAAGGACGCACACCGTCGCCGCCCGGGCGAAACCCGTCAAACCGACGTCCCGTCTTGCGACGTCACCCCTCCCGCGGTTGTCTTACGAGGACCGGCGGCGCTGGACCTTGGCAAGCCGGCGCCGGGCCTCGATGGCCTTGCGCTTTTTCTTGACCGACGGTTTCTCGTAAGCCCGGCGGAGCTTCAACTCCTTGAAGAGACCGCTCTTGGACAGCTTGTTCTTCAGGATCTTCAGCGCCTTGTCCACATCATTGTCGAATACCTTGACTTCCAAATTCTGCCTTCCTTTCCATCGTGCATTGGGCGTCAGGCGTTAGGCACCGGGCGTCGGGGGCTTCTGTCCCCCTTTCACCCATTCTCGATGCGTATCGCCCGACACCGATTTTTTCAAGATTTTCTTCACCCGACGTCCGACACCGATTGCCCAACGCCCTTCATTATTCACTCCCCCTCCGTTCGCCTTTCCCCTAACGCCCGATACCGATCTCTTGGTGATATTCCTGGATCGTCCGGACCTTCACCGCCTCTTTCCGCATGGCCTCGATGGCGTTCACCGCCGCCTGGGCGCCGGACATCGTCGTGATCAGCGGAACGTTGTGCAGCACCGCCGTGGACCGGATAAAGACCGTGTCCGCGCGGGGCTTCTTGCCGCCCGAGGTGTTGATAATCAGCGCCACCTCCCGGTTCTTCATCAGATCGATGACGTTCGGACGCCCTTCGGAGAGTTTGGGGAGAATCTGCACCGCGATGTCGTTGTTCTTCAGAACCCCGCCCGTCCCGGCCGTCGCCAGGATGGAGAAGCCCATGTGCTCCATCTGCTTGGCCAGAAAGACGATCTGGCGCTTGTCCTTGTTCATCACGCTGATGAAGACTTTCCCGGTCTGAGGAAGGTTCGTCCCGGCGGCGATCTGGGACTTCCCGAAGGCCTTGCCGAAGCTCACGTCGATCCCCATGACCTCGCCCGTGGATCGCATCTCCGGCCCCAGGATCGCGTCCACGCCGGGGAAGCGGGCGAAGGGGAACACCGATTCCTTGACCGCCACGTGACGGATTTCCACCTCTTTCGTCAATCCCATCTCGGCAAGGGTCCGGCCGGCCATGACCTTCGTGGCCAGCTTGGCCAGGGGAACCCCCGTCGCCTTGCTGACGAAGGGTACCGTCCGCGACGCCCGCGGATTGACTTCCAGAACATAGACCACGTCGTTGCGGATGGCGTACTGGATGTTCATGAGGCCGCTGACATGAAGCTCGCGGGCCAGGGCGTAGGTGTTGTCCTTGACGACCTGAACCAGGCGCTGGTCGAGGGTGTGGGGGGGAATCACGGAGGCGCTGTCGCCGGAATGGACCCCGGCCTCCTCGATGTGCTCCATGATGCCGCCGATGATCGTCGTCTCCCCGTCGGAGAGGGCATCCACGTCGATTTCGATCGCGTCCTCCAGGAACTTGTCGATCAGGATCGGATGCTCCGGCGAGACCCGGATGGCCTTCTTCACGAAGTCTCCCAAGGCCTCGTCGTCATAGACGATCTCCATCGCCCGGCCGCCCAGCACGTACGACGGGCGGACGATCACGGGATAGCCGATCTTGTTCGCCACCCGCTGGGCCTCCTCGTACGAACGGGCGGTTCCGTTGTCGGGCTGGATCAGGTTTAGCTTCTTCAGAAGCATCTGGAAGCGCTTCCGGTCCTCCGCGCGGTCGATGCTGTCCGGCGTCGTCCCCCAGATGGGCACGCCCGCCTTCTCGAGCGGCACGGCGAGGTTCAGGGGAGTCTGTCCGCCGAACTGTACGATGACTCCGACGGGCTTCTCACGCTCGATGATGTTGAGGACATCCTCGCGGGTGAGCGGCTCGAAATAGAGTTTGTCGGAGGTGTCGTAATCGGTGCTGACCGTCTCCGGGTTCGAGTTCACCATGATGCTCTCGTACCCCAGCTCCCGCAGGGCCAGGGAGGCATGCACGCAGCAGTAGTCGAATTCGATCCCCTGGCCGATCCGGTTGGGTCCGCCACCCAGGATGATGACCTTCTCGCGGTCCGAGGGATGGCTCTCCTCCAGCGTCTCGAAAGAGGAGTAGTAGTAGGGACGGTCGGCCTTGAACTCTCCGGCGCAGGTGTCGACGAGCTTGTAGACGGGATTGAGCCCCAGCTTTTTGCGCATCCGCCGGACCGTTTCCTCCTCGACGCCCAGGATGTGGGCGAGTTGCACGTCGGAAAACCCGCATTCCTTGGCACGCCGGAGGAGCGCCGCGGGGAAGTCCTTCTTCCAGACCGGCAGGTCCCGCTTCACACCGTGTAACCGGTAGCGGACCAGCTCTTCCTCGATGTCGAAAATCTCCTTCATGTTGAAGAGAAACCAGCGGTCGATGCGCGTGAGGTCGTAGATCTCGTCGATCGTGAGCCCGGCCTGGAAGGCGTAGCGGATGTAGAAGAAGCGCTCCGCGTTCGGAATCCGCAGCTTCTCGCGAATCTTCTCGACGGTGCCGTCCCCCTCGAAGGGGACATCCTTGCCATCGGCGCCGAAACCGAAGCGCCCCGTTTCCAGGGAGCGGAGCCCCTTCTGAAAGGCTTCCTTAAAGGTCCGGCCGATGGACATGGCCTCGCCGACGGCCTTCATGGAGGTGTTCAGGGTCGGGTCGGCCAGCGGAAACTTCTCGAAGGTGAAACGGGAAATCTTGAAGACGCAGTAGTCGATCGTCGGCTCATGGAGGGCCGACGTCCGGCCGGTCACGTCGTTTTTGACTTCATCCAGGGTAAACCCCACCGCCAGCTTCGTCGCCACGCGGGCGATCGGGAAACCGGTCGCCTTGGACGCAAGGGCCGAACTACGGGACAGGCGCGGGTTGACCTCGATGATCACCACCTCGCCGTTGTCGGGGCTCACGGCGAACTGAATGTTCACGCCGCCGGTGACGTCGATCTTGCGGATGATCTTGCGGCACAGAGCCGTCAGATGGGTGTATTCGGGGGCCGTCAGGGTCTGGGCCGGCGCCACGACGGCGCTGTCGCCCGTGTGAACGCCCATGGCGTCGACGTTCTCCATGGAGGTCACGATGATGACGTTGTCGGCGGCGTCCCGCATGACCTCGAACTCGATCTCCTTCCAGCCCAGGACCGACCGTTCGACCAGGACCTGCCCCACGGGGCTGTATTCGATCGCCTTGGCGAGGAACTCCTCCAGTTCTTCCTTGTTGTAGGCGATCGACCCGCCGGTGCCGCCCAGGGTGAAGGCGGGCCGCAGGATGAGGGGGAAGCCGATGCCGAGGCCGATGGCCATGCCCTCCTCCACGGTGGTGGTGATGCCGCTGTCCGGAACCCCCACGCCGATCTCGAGCATCGCCTGCTTGAAGAGATCCCGGTCCTCGGCGCGGGCGATGGCCTCCGCCGACGCCCCCAGGACCTCTACGCCGTACTTCTCGAAGACACCGGCACGGGCGAGAAAGACCGCCGTGTTGAGCCCCGTCTGGCCGCCCAGCGTGGGGAGGATGGCGTCCGGCCGCTCCCGGGCGATGATCTTCTCCACAATCTCCGGGGTGATGGGCTCGATGTAGGTCCGGTCCGCCATCTCGGGATCGGTCATGATCGTCGCCGGATTGCTGTTCACGAGGATGACGGAATAGCCTTCCTCCTTGAGGGCCTTGCAGGCCTGGGAGCCGGAATAGTCAAACTCGCAGGCCTGGCCGATAATGATCGGTCCCGACCCGATGATGAGGATCTTTTTGAGATCGGTTCGCTTCGGCATCGTTTTCCCTTTTTCTCTTCCCCTCCGCCCTTAACCTTTTGCCTTCTGCCTTTTTCCGCCCGTCCTGGTCGTCCTCTCCACGAATTCCCGGAACAACGCGCTCGGACGGCCGTCGTCATCCGGAACGGGAGAGAACTGCACCCCTAGAAACCGCCCCCGCTCCGACGAAACGCCCTCGACCGTGCCGTCGTTGAGGTTCCGGTGCGACACCGTGCAAATGCCGCCCTTCAACGACGTCTCGTCGATGACCCAACCGTGGTTCTGGAGCGTCATTGCCGTCCGGCCCGTCCGGAGATCCCGCACGGGATAATTGGCTCCGTGATGCCCCTGACCCATGCGCGTCGCCTTCCCGCCCGCGGCGATGGCGAGCATCTGACACCCCAGGGCGATTCCGAACGCGGGAAGTTCGCCCAGGGCGGCCGCCAGCATGCGCCGGGCCGGCTCGAACGCCTCCGGTGCGCCGGGACCGTTCGAGAGGAACAGCCCGTCGGGACCGCTCCTCCGGATCTCCTCCCAGGCGGCCGTCGGGGAAAAGGAGCGCACCTGACACGACAGGGCCTCCAGCTGGCGCAGATAGGACCGCCGGCAGCCGAAATCGAGCATGGCGATGCGCGGACCGCCGTCCGTTTCAAAGGGGCGGGCCGAAACCGCATGGGAACGGGTTCCCCTGGGGCGATCCGCCGGGAGCGGGCCTGAGTCGGCGCGGACCTTCGCCAGGAGGGCCGCCGTCGGAGATGCGGCCGGGGCGACGATCCCGCGCATCTCCCCGTGTTCCCTCAGGTGCAGGGCCAGGGCGCGCGTATCGACACCCTCCAGGCCCACGACGCCCCAGCGGTCCATGAAGGCCTCGAGGGTCGATCCGGCGCGCCAGTTGCTGACGACCCGGCTCTTCTCCTTGACCAGGAGGGCCGCGGCCTGGGCCCGGTCCGATTCCCCGTCCTCGTCGTTCACCCCGTAGTTGCCAATCAGGGGATAGGTCATGTTGACGATGCAGCCCCGATTGTCCGGATCAGTCAGGCATTCCTGATAGCCGATCACCCCGCGCTCGTCATGGACCCATCCCGTCGCTTCCCCGACCGCCCCGAAGGACTCCCCGGGGAAAGACGTGCCGTCTTCCAGAAGCAAGATCATCTTCATTACATAACTCTCTGATTTTATTAGAGCTTTAAAAAGGCGCAAAAAAAGGGCAGCTCGACACCTTCTCTTGACGCCGTGTCGCCGACTACCCTTTGTTTTGCCTGGAGATTAAATCACGCCCCTAACGTTGTAACCCCTGCCCGGAGTGCTTTGAGAAACGCCTCATTTTCCTCGCGGCGGCCGACCGTGACCCGTATCGCCGGCGGCGCGCTTCCCGAGGCGTCGAATTTCTTGACGAGCACACCCCTTTTGACAAGTGCAGCATATACCTGATTTATATCGCGATCGCAAGTAAAAAAAATAAAATTTGCATCCGTCGGCCAGGGATCCACCCCCGCGGTTTGTCGTAAAGCATCCCACAGTCCGACTCGTTCCCGGACGATCTCCTCCGTCTGGGCGATGAACCGCGCCTCGTGATCGAGATAGAACCCGGCCGCCATCTGTGAGACGCTGTTCAGGTTGTAGGGAAGACGGACCTTGTCGATCTCGGCCACGATTTCCGGGGGACCGACGAGGAATCCGATCCGCATCGCCGCCAGTCCGACCTTGGAGAGCGTCCGCAGGATCAGGAGGTTGTCGTACGCCTCGAGGCGGGGGAGAAAGGAACGGCCGGAAAACGGGCCATAAGCCTCGTCGACGACGACCAGTCCCGACGCCCGTTCGATGACGGCGGCGATCTTCTCGTCGTCGAAACACCCGCCCGTCGGATTGTTGGGATAACTCAGGAAGGTCAGGACCGGCCGCTCCCGTTCGAGCGCCGCGAGCATCGCTGGCAGGTCCAGGTCTCCGCCCGCCGCGAGCGGCGCCTCGCGGACGCGGCACCCCAGGTTCAAGGCGCAGATCCGGTACATGGCGAAGGTCGGAGTCGGGATCAGCACGCTCTTGCCGGGGCCGCCGCAGGCGATGAGCAGGGCCAGGATCAATTCGTCGGACCCGTTGCCGAGCAGAACCTGATTGGGCGCAACCCCGAAGCGCGCGGCAAACCGGCGCCTCAGGGCGGGGGAACCCGCCTCCGGATAGCGGTTCAGGGCCACCTCCCGTGTCACGGCCGAAAAGAACAGGCCGGTCAGGTCCTCCGGCAGAGGGAAGGGGTTCTCGTTCGCATCCAGCTTGATTTGGCAGGGCGTGGCGTCCGCGGGATAGGCCCGCTGTCGCCGGATCTCTTCCCTAATGAGGTGCAGCCGTTTCATCCGGTTCTCCTTCGCCGTTTAAGGCCTCGGGCCGATATTTTTCCCGCTTCAGGCGCGCCTTCAGGGCCTCTTCCGCGTCGGTCAGGGCGCCCGGTCGCAGATCCGCATGCAGGACCGCGGCAAACCCCTCCGCCAGGACGCGGACGATTGCGTCCATCGCCGGCGGCGGCGCCAGGCAGGTGTCGACGGCGGTCACGGCCCGCGTCAGCATCCGGCGGGTTCGCTCCCGCTCTTCCGCTTCGGCCACAAGACACCGGGACGCGCGTGCCGCATCGAACCGGACCAGGAGCGACCCGTGCTGGAGGAAGGCGCCGCGCGACCTGGCCTGGGCCGACCCGCAGATCTTCCGGCCCCCGACGAGCAGTTCATCCCTGGCCGTCCGTGCGAAGCAGGCGACGGAGCCGTCGCGCACCCCGGGCGGCGCCGGGTTCCCGGGCGCGGGCGTCGCGTCGATCCCCAAACGGTGCAGGCCCTCCTGAAGACACCGGCCGATCACGCGGTAGGCGCCGGCGATCCCGGGAGGAAAGGGCGGCTCGTCCACGCGGGCGCACAGGGCGTACGTCAGATCTCCGTCATGGAGCACGGCCCGCCCCCCCGTCGGACGACGCACGACGTCGATCCCCTCCCGACGGCAGACCGCGAGGTTGCAGGCTTGCGCAGTGTTCTGAAAATAACCGAGCGAAACGGCGGCCGGACGCCACCCGTAGAAGCGGAGGGTCGGCGGCGTATGCCCCAGGGGCATCAGGCGGAAAATGGCCTCGTCGGCGGCCATGTTCTCGAAGGCATTGGATACATGAAAGGGGATCAGTCTCCAGTTGGACACACCGGATCAGTCCTCCTCGCTTTCCAGGATGAAATCGTTGTAACCGCGGGTGTCGAGGAGATCATCGATTTCATCGAGGTCGCTCATTTCGATGACGATCAGCCACCCGGTATCGTGGGGGTCGCTGTTGATGATGCCTACGTCGTCCAAAAGATCGTCATTGACATTGACCACCTGCCCGCCCACGGGGGCGATAAGTTCGATCACCGCCTTGGCGGACTCGAGCGACCCGAAGGATTCGTCCCGCTCGACCTCGGTGTCGATCTCCGGGAGTTCGATCGAGAGGACTTCGCCCAGCTTTTCCTGGGCGTAATCGGTGATCCCGATGGTCGCCAGGTCACCGTCGACCCTGACCCACAAGTGCTCCCGACTGTACATGTAGTCTTCAGGAAATACCTTCATTGCCCCCATCCTCTGCGGACGTTCTACGTGCAATACCTGCGGTGAACGACAGGTTTTCCTGCCAGTAAAAGAATTCCGGGCGAATGTCAATAGAGAAACTTATTTTTTCTCGTCATTTCAGGAGGGTCAGCGTCTTGGGCACCCGGCTCAGGACCTCGAAGCCGTCCGCGCGGATGAGCACCATGTCTTCGATGCGGATCCCCCAGCGACCGGGGAGGTAAACCCCGGGTTCCACCGTGACGACCATGCCCGCTTCAAGGGTGCTCTCCGAGCGGGCGTTGAGCCGCGGGGCCTCGTGGACGTCGAGACCGACGCCGTGGCCGGTGCCGTGGGAGAAGAAGCGGTCCCACCCGCCCCGGCGGAGGGCGTCCCGGGCGATGCGGTCCACGTCGCGGCAGGTGACACCCGCCCGAAGGCCGGCGATGGCGAGCGTCTGGGCCTCGAGGATCTGCGCGTAGGCGGCGAGCGCCTCGCGATCCGGACCGCCACCGACGAACACCGTGCAGGTCTCGTCGGACCGGTAGCCTTGGAAAACGGCCCCGTAGTCGATCACGACCCCCTCGCCGGCCCGGATCTTCCGGGCGCCGGGAGTGGCGTGGGGAAGGGCGGACCGCGGCCCGGACGCCACGATCGTCGGGAAGGCGCTTCCCTCCGCCCCCTGACGCCGCATGCGGAAATCGAGTTCCAGGGCGATGTCCCGCTCGGCGACCCCGGGCCGGAGATCCGGCAGGATCGCCTGCAGGGCCGAGGAGGCGATCGCCGCCGCCTTTCGCATGCAGCGGACTTCCTCTTCGTCCTTGACGGCCCGCAGCGTCGACAGTTCGTCCAAGAGCGGCCGCAGCGACACCCCCGCTCCGAGCGCGGCGAGCAGGCGCTGGTGGACGTGGACGGTCAGAACGGCGGTTTCGAACCCGACGCGGGAGGGCGCGGCATCGGCCAGTGCCGTCGCGATCCCCTCGATCAGGTCCCGGATTTCGACGATCTCCACCTCCGGAACCGTCTCGCGGGCCTCCGTCAGGAAGCGGCCGTCCACGAGCAGCGACGCACGGCTTTCCGTCATCAGAAGGGCCGCGTCCGTCCCCGCAAAGCCGGTCAGGTAGCGGAGGTTGGCTTCTTCGGTGAGAAGCAGGGCGTCGAGGCCCCAGTCGGGCAGGCGATCGGACAGGCGCGACCGTCTCCGGGCGTAGGGGGTCGCTTCAGGAGGCATGCGGCCTCGATGCTTCGAGCTTCACGAGCCACCGGGAAAGCGTCCCGATCGTGCGCGCGTGCCCTCCCGGACGCCGGACCGGGCGGGGCTCCGAGACGGTCTGAATCTCCCGGAGGCGCGACCGGGCCTTGACGTCTTCCGGGTCCTTTTCCAGGATCCGGGTGAGGACGTCGACGGCCATCTCCGGATGACCCTGGCGCAGGTACAGATCGGCCAGGGTGACGGTGTAGAAATCGGGAGCGATGTCCCCGACCCGAAGGGGGCGCTCGTCTTCCGGCCGTCCGGCATCGCCGTCTCCCGTCAGCGCGTCCAGCTTCCCGGACACCTCCCGGACCGCCGCCGCGTCCGGCGGATTGAAGGCGAGAAACTTCCGGTAGTACGCCGCCGCCTCCTCCGGAAACCCTTCCTTGAGGCGGCAATCCCCCAGCACCGCATAGAGGCTCGCGAAGTCCAACAGGGTCCCCTCGACCCGCCGCAGCATCTCCCGCGCCTCGTCGGGACGGCCCATCCGGATCAGGGCATGGCAGAGAATGGTCCGGGCGTCGATGTCGTCCGGAAGACGCCGCAACCGCGCCTCGGCCATCTCCAAGGCGAGCCGCGGCTGGTTCTGTTCCAGACGGACGCGCGCCTGGTCGAGGAAAAGATCCCTCTTGTTGCGCTCCGGCTCGCCGGCCTGGAGCTGATCTGCATCATCCATGGATCGAACCTTCCTGTCTTTCCGAACCCCTGCTTTCTCGGGCCTGACCGCTTAAAGCGCCGCACCAACAAAGCCCTCGCCTGTTTTCGGCACGGATCCTGGCCGACGCTAACAAAGGCGCCCGGACCTGTCAAGGCGGAAGTCAAGCCGTCTCTCCCCAAAAAAAAGAGATCGCCTTATCGAAGGCGATCTCTTGGCATGCTTCAAATTCCGGATCGTCCGGAGACGCGTCCCGTCAACCACCCCGGCGGGATCAGGCCGGCGACGCAGCCGCAACCACGGCGTCGTCCTTGACGATCTTCGGCGTCACGAAGATCAGGAGTTCGCGCTTGCCGGTCAGGACGCTCTCGTATTTGAAGAGCCACCCCAGCAGGGGAATCTTGGAAATCCAGGGCACCCCCTCGCCCCCCTTGCTCTCGGTCGTTTTGATGACGCCGCCGATCACGACCGTGTCGCCGTCGTTGATCACGACGTTCGATTCCACCTCGCTCGTGTTGATGGGAGGGTTATCATTAATCGCCTTTGCATAGTTGGCCGAGTTGTTGGACGCCCGGATCTTCATGGAGACCCGGCCGTCGTCGGTGATCTTGGGCGTCACGGCCAGTTCGAGGAAGGCGTCCTTGTAATCGACGGTGGGCGGGTTCTCCGCCGTTGCCGGGGTCACCTTCGGAATCTGCTCGCCCTGCTTGATCCTGGCCTCGACGCCTTCCATCGTGAGGACCTTGGGCGAGGAGATGACCTTCACCCGGTCCGTCAGTTCCTGCGCCAGCAATTCGGCGTCGAGGATCCAGTGGGCGCCCTCAAGGACGAACCCCAGGGCGGGGGCCGCCGCGGCCACGGGGAAGTTGACGGCCAGGCCGGCCGCCGTGAGGGCCGTTCCGGCCGCCGTGAGGGCCCTTCCGGCCGCCAATCCCTTGACGTTCCCGCCGCTCGCGACGTCACCGGTCATGGCGCTGTTCGCCGCCTGGGCAACGACGCCGTAATCGTAGTGCGAACCGAAGCTGCTCTTTTTCCCAACGCCCCACTGAATCCCGAGGTCCCGGCCGAAGCCCTCCTCCGCCTCCACGATCTTCGCCTCGATGGAGATCTGGCGGAGCTTGCCCTTGACCTGCTTGAGCTTCTGTTCACGCTCCTTCTCGAGGGCCTCCGCCTTGATGCGGGCCTCTTCCTTGGACTGCCGGTCGGCCTCGTCCTTCTTGGCCTTTGCGAGCGTGATAATGCTGATCACGTCGCCCATCTGCTTTTTCGTCAGCCCCTTGATATCGAGGATGACGTCGAGGGCCTGGTCCCAGGGGACGTTGTTCATGTGGACGGTGACGTTCCCCTTCACGTCGTCGCCGGACACGAGGCTCATGCCGCTCACTTCCGACAACAGCCTGAAAACGCTTCTGATGTTCGCATCCTGGAAGTCGAGCGAGATCCGTTTGCCGCTGTACCGCTTTTCATCCCCGCCCGGGAGCGGTTCTTGAGCCGCGGCGGTCGGGGCCGCTGCCGGCCGCGCTTCTTCCGCGGCGGCAGCCGTTCGCTCCGTCGCCGCCGGCGGCTCATTCAGACCCGCCACGTTGAAATCGACGATGAGCGACGGCCCTTCCTGCCGGACGGAGTACCGGACCGGCTGCTTCAGATCGACGCGGACATACGCCCACTGGCGCCCCTCCACCGTCCGCTGTTCTGGAACGATGCGGCGGATGTTGCTCAGGGCGCCTTCGCCCAACGGACTGCGCAGTCCCTCGGGGATGAACATGTCCGGCACCTTGATCAGCACGCCGCCGCCCGGCACGGCCTCCAGGGTCGGGGCCGTCATCCGGGACAGGACCAGGGTGACGCGCTCCTTGCCCGGCAGGGGACCGGCGGTGATCTCCTCGACGTAGCCGACGGACGTCTCGGCCGTGGCAAGGGCGGCAGGCACCACCCCGGCCAGGATGAGAGACGCCGCAAGCAGGGAGGTCCATAGCCATGGCCATTTTCGTTTCATAATCTTCCCTCATAATCTTCTTTGCGAAGCTGGATGACCACGCGGTTGACCTTGGTCCGTTTCTTCTGATCCGACACCGTTTGCTCGACGATCACCCGGTCTTCCTGGATCTCGGCAACCCGGCCGCCGTTCTGTCCGATAATGGTTCCCGGCTTGACGGTGTAGAACTTCCCGGCCGCGTCTTCGACGACCGCGACGCGCCGCGCCGCGCCGCCCGCAATTCCGACGAGCCTGAACTTTTCGATGCCGACGCGCTGCAGCGGCGAGAGGGGAATGGGCTTCGGTTTGGACTTGATCGCCTTCTTGCGGGCGATTTCATCCCGCTCCAGGAAGGGACGGAACGGATCCGCCTTGCCGGTCGGGCTGTAGCGAAACTGGGCCTGCGGCGTCTTCTCCGCCTTCACCTGCTCCGGCGTCTTGGCGGTCTTTACCTTCGCGGCCAGGGCGGGCACGGGCCCGGAAGGGCGAAGCGGACCCGGATCGGCGGCCGCGGCCACCCCGGCTCCCAGCCAGAGTCCGCAGCAGATCAGGCCGACCCCGATCGCCGTCACGGGATTACTTGGCTTTTTGATCCGTCTTTTTGACTGCAGCATCGGGCCTCTCGACAAACATGTACGTCTTGATCACGCAGGACGTTTTCAGGGGGCGGCCGCGTCCCTTGGTATCGGCCGCCGCCGCGGCATCCCCCATGACAACGTCCTCGATATTGACGATCCGGGGAAGCCTCGCCACCCGCTCGAAGAAGAGCGCGATATTGTGATAACCGCCAACGATCTGAACATCGACGGGGATTTCGTCATAGAAGGCCTCCCCCCCGGCCTTGGCCGACGGCGCCCCGGCGCTGCCGGCCGCACCCTTCTCTTCGGCCCGCTTGTCGGAGGGCTTCAGATTGTCCTTGACCCCAGGCTTCTCGACCGGCCTGGCGGGTGGCTTCGGCGCAAAAAGCAGAAACCGGACACCCGCGCCCTTGCCGGCCAGGGCGACGGAATTGAGCAAGGCGGGAATTTCCTTCTTGTCGGGAAGCTTGGACAGCGCGATCTTGAACTGCTGCTCCAGGGTCTCGACCTCCCGCATGTATTTGGTGAGTTGGGCGGCGACACGCTCCTTCTCCGCCACCTGCTGCTCCAGTTCGGCGAGTTTGGTCTGCAGCTGCCCCCGCTTTTCCAGCGTCGCCTGGAGAAAGAAGAAGTAATAGAAGTAGCCCAGCAGAAGCACCACGCCGACGAGAATCAGGGCCTGTATTTTCGGGGGGAGCTTCTTGATGTCTTCAACGGTGATCGGCATGGTCAGGCGCCCTTTTTCATCTGACAGGTCAGGGTGAATTGCTGCAGCTTGACGTTTGAGACCTCTTTCTCTTTCGAGGACACGAGCTCCACCGCGCTGATAAAACTGGCCCGCTCGAGACTTGACATAAAGCGGGAGACCGCCGTATTGTCGCGGGCGACACCCTCGATCTGGAGCTCCCTGCCCCGCTGGGTGAACTTGTCGAGCCAGACATCGCGGGTGGGCACGAGGCCGGAGAGCTCGGCCAGCATCTTGACCGGAGCGAGGCGGTTCTCCTCCAAGCCGTTGATGACGGAGAGCTTCCGTTCCAGGACCCGCTTGTTCTCCTTGAACTTCTCCACGTCGCCGACCTTCTGGTTCAGGGTGACGAGCTTTTCTTCGGCGGTCTTGATCTCGCCTTCCATCCGCGCATTGTTCGCGGACAGGTAGATCTGGGTGCCGGCCAGGATCAGAACCAGAACGATCAGGAACCCGGCGGTCAGAATGATCTGCCGTGCCATGCCGGCCTTCGCGGCCTTTTCCCGGTAGGGTAGAAGATTGATCTTGATCATTTCTCGCCCAACCTCCGGAGCGCCAGTCCCACTCCGACCGCGGCCACGGGACCGATGCTTTCGATCTGCCCCGGGTCGATCACCTTTTTATTGTAAGCGATCTTCTGAAACGGATCGACGACCTCCGTTTCGATGCTAAGCCTCTGGGAAAGTTCCTGCGCGATGCCAGGAATGTTGGCGCTTCCCCCGCACAGCAGAACCTTGCGGATGTCCCCCCCACCGTAAGTGGAGCGGAAATAATCGAGGGACCGCTCGATCTCCGAACAGATCGGGTCGGCAAGCTGCAGCAGGCTGTCGTTGAACTCCCGCTCTTCCATCTCGCCGCCGCGTACGCCTTCGATCTTGATCTTCTCCGCCTCCTCGAAGGTGACGCCGAGTTTTTCCTGCAGGGCCTCGGTGACGGCGTTGCCGCCCAGGCTGAAGTCCCGCGTGAAGATGGAACCGCCGTTCAGGACGACATTGATGTTGGTGATGCTCGCCCCGATGTTGATCAGGGCGGCGACGTCCGTTTCCTCGAAGTCGTAATTCTGTTCGTACATGTGCTCCAGGGCGAAGGAATCCACGTCCATGATCACCACGGGGAGCCCGGCTTTCTCAATGGCGCCGGTGAATCCCTCGACGATGTCCTTCTTGGCCGCCACGATGAGCACGTCCATCTGATTCGGGTTGTACTCGTTTTCGCCCAGGATCTGAAAGTCGAACAGGACGTCGTCCATGCTGTCGAAAGGCAGATACTTCCCGGCCTCGTCGTGAATCAGTTCGCGAAGCTCGTTCTCCTCCATCTGGGCGAGATTGACCTTCTTCACGATCGCGGCGTGACTGGACAGCGACGTCACGATGGCCTTGCGCTTGCAGCCGGCTTTCTTATAGAGGTCTTTGATGTGCTGGGTCAGGATGTCCGGCTCGGTGACGGCGCCGTCCGTGATCACCCCCCGCGGGAGGGGCGTTTGATGAAAGTTGTTGAGAACGAACCCTTTCGGCGTCTGGACGATTTCGGCAAGCTTGACGGCGCTCGATCCGATATCGAGCCCGACCAGCTTCTTGGCGCCGGTAAACAACCCTACGATATCCACCATGGATCCACCCTGCCGTGTCGGACTCCGCTAATGACGCGCAACGTCCCGATCATTCCCGGTTCCACAAAAAGCTCTCACGCTTCGTTCGTTCTAACGGATGGGGAAGAATTTTAACAATCAAATATCCATAAGTAAAGAAAAAAATTCTCGGGGATCTCATTTTCCAAAGCGATAGACGAAATCTCCCGGCTTGACCATCCCCAGTTCGTCCCTGGCGATCCGCTCGATGGTGGCCGGATCGCTGCGCAACAGCATGATGGACCGCTTCAGCTCCCCGTTGGCATCGCTGATGTCTTGATTCGCTCTCTGGAGGTCTTGCAGCTTTTCCCGCATCTTGTAGTTGTCGACCAGTCCCCGATTGCCGAAGGAAATAATCAACGCCATGAAGACGACGAACACTAGCAGATAACGCCCAACCTTCATGGATGCCCCCCGAGTTCCGAGATCCCGAAGTTCCCGCAACGATGTCTTTTCCCATACCCTATCGTGCGGTGAGGCGCAACAAAAATTCTTTCCCGCTCAGGACGGGTCGGACTTCTCGCCGATCGACGGCAGGAGTTGCTGGGGTTCCCCGAGCAGGAACGTTCCCCGCTCGATCCACTCCTTGAGGAGGGCGGCGATTTGTCTTGCCTTGTAATAACTGGAGAGGGGCGCGGTGGGAATGGTCTTCCCGTTCAGGACGATCTCTCCGCCGCGCAGATCCCTGTAGCTCACCTCTCCCAGGCTCTTCGCCGCGCCTTTCGGGTAGTCCATGCCGTAATCGTAGACCTGGGCATAGAGGTCCTCGTCCTTGACGGCGGTGAAGCGGGCCAGCCCCTCGTTCAGAATCGGGATGGGAATGCCGATCCCGACGTACAGGGAGGCCCCGTATCCCAGCATGCTGGCGCCGGACAGCCACTCCGGCGCCATCTCCTTCAGATTGCCGATGGTGGCGATGGTCCCCGCGCCCTCGCGGGGAACGCCGTTCTTCCCGCGCGGCGCCCGGGGGTTGTGCTGGGTGCCGGGCCAGGCGACAAACCCCTGCGCCCCGCCGAGAAAGATTCGTGTCCCGATGCCGATGGTCTGATAGTAGGGGTCGTTGAACAGGGGGCTCAACTGGCCCGACGTGGCGTAGGTGGCGTTTCCCATCCGCGGGCGCAGCATGCCCATGTAGGTGTAAATGGTCTTGTCGGACATGTTGACGGCGCAGCTGTAGTTCTGGTAGGCGTTCCTCGGGTTGAACAGGGTGGCGTCGCGCAGATCATGAATCGTGATGGTCTTCTCGAAGCGCCGGGCCGGGTAACAATCCGTACCATAGCCCTCCGCGCGCAGCCGGATGAGGTTGCCCGCCACAAGGTCCCCGATCACATGCCCGCCGCCGTAGTTGAACTCACCGGGATAGACGCTGTTCAGGGGATCGGCCTCCGTCATTTCCGTGGCCCCCAAATAACAGTCCACCGCGGCGAGCCCACCATAGGCGGGAACGTCGTTCAGCCAGATCCGGGAGGCCCGGATCTTCGGCGACGTATGGCCGAAATTGAGAAAGGCCCCGGAAGAACACATGGGGCTGAAGGTCCCCGTCGTCACCACATCGATCCGCCGGGCCGCGTCCACGGCACCGTGCCGCTCGACGATGTCGATCATCTCCTCCGCCGTGACGACCACGGCCTTCCCTCGGCGGATTCGCTCGTTGATCTCCTGGAACGATTTCTGGACTTTGAACTTCTTCATTACGCTTTCCTGCCCGTCCGCCCGGATCAGCGGCGGGTATGGCCGAATCCGCCCTCGCCGCGTCCGGTTTCTTCCAGCGCGGAGGCCTCCCGCCATTGCACCCGCCCCACCCGGCGGACCACCATCTGGGCGATCCGTTCGCCCCGCTTCACGACGAACGGCTCCGTCCCGTGGTTGATCAGAAGAATGCCGATCTCCCCCCGGTAGTCCGCGTCGATCGTGCCGGGGCTGTTCAGGACCGTCACGCCGTGCCGGACGGCGAGCCCGCTCCGGGGACGGATCTCGGCCTCATGGCCCGGCGGCACCGCGACTTTCAAACCCGTCGGGATCAGCCGGCGTCCGCCCGGCGGCACCACCGTATCCTCCACGACGGCGGCGTGGACATCCATCCCGGCCGCCCGTTCCGTCATGTAACGGGGCAGGGGCAGGTCTTCCGTCCCCGCGAGACGCTGCACGGGAATTTCGATGTCTTCCTCCCCAAGGGCGTCGACGTTCACGCCACCCCTCCTACGTCATGCGAAAATCGAAGGCCTGCTTTGGACGGACAGGACCCATGACGGCCGCGGACAGGGTTTCCGAACGGAACAGCTCGCCGGCCAGGTGGGCGATGTCCTCGCAGGTGACGGCGTCCACGGCGGCCAGCACGTCCTCCGCGGTCGTCTGACGGCCGAGACACAACTCGTTCTTCGCCAGCCGAGTCATGCGGTGATCCGTGCTCTCCATGCTCAGGAGAAAATTTCCCTTGATCAACTCCTTTGCCGCCTGAAGTTCGTCCGCCGTCAGCGGCGTCCGTCGGAGACGGCCCATCTCCGCCTGGATCAGCGTCGCCACCTCTTCCACCCGGTCGGCGTCGGCGCCGGCGTACACCCCGAGGATGCCCGTATCCTGGTAAGGCACGAGGTACGATTGGATGGCGTAGGCGAGTCCCCGCTTCTCCCGCACCTCCTGAAACAGGCGGGAACTCATGCTGCCCCCGAAAACCGCGTTGAGCAGAAATCCGGCATAGCGCTCCGGACTGCGGGCGGCGGGGGCCACCGTCCCGACGACCAGGTGGACCTGTTCGAGATCCTTCTCCTGCACCACCTGCCGGGCCTCGGTCGTCGGTGCATCCGGAAACGCCTGCCGCCGCCCCTCGGGCAGGGCGCCGAACGCGGTCTCGACCTGCTTAAGGAACACCGCGTGGTCCAGGTGACCGGCGGCGCTCAGCACCATGTTCCGTCCCCGGTACATCCGGTCGAAAAACGCATTCAGCCCATCCCGCGTAAAGCCGGCGACCCGATCCTTCGTCCCCAGGATGGACCGGCCCAGGGCGTGCCCGCCCCAGAAGGCCTTCTCGAAGATCTCGTGGACATACTCGTCGGGGGAGTCCTCCAGCATGTGGATCTCCTGCCGGACGACGGCCTTTTCCTTTTCGATCTCCTCGGCGGCAAACCGGGACTGCCGCAGGATGTCCGCCAGCAGATCCATCGCCAGGGGCAGATGGTAATCGGGCACCTTGATGTAGAGCGAGGTCAGTTCCTTGCCCGTGAAGGCGTTCATGACCCCGCCCACGGAATCGATGGCCGCGGCGATGTCGAAGGCGCTGCGGCGCTCCGTGCCCTTGAAGAGCATATGCTCAATGAAGTGCGCCATACCGTTGTCGGCCGCCGACTCGTACCGGGAACCGCAACGCACCCAAACGCCGATGGAGATGGACCGGACGGTATCGATTTCTTCGGTAACGACGGTCAGGCCGTTATCGAGAACGGTTTTCCGGACCATGGGCATCCAGGGCTTCCTTTCTGCTCAGACGGATCTTGCCCTGCTTGTCGATCTCCAGGACCTTGACCATCACCTCATCGCCCTCGTGGACGATGTCGGTCACCTTGTTGACGCGCTCCTTCGCCAGATGGGAGATGTGGACGAGCCCCTCCGTGCCCGGCAGGATTTCCACGAAGGCCCCGAAATCGACGACCTTCTTCACCGTGCCGGTATAGATCTTGCCGATCTCCGCTTCCTCCGTCAGCCACTTGACCATGGCGATGGCCCGGGCGGCGGCGTCCGCGTCGCTGGACGCGATCGTGACGGTGCCGTCGTCCTCGACATCGATCGTCACGCCGGTCTCGCTGATGATCTGGCGGATGTTCTTGCCGCCCGATCCGATCACGTCGCGCACCTTCTCAGGCTTGACCTTAACGGTGGTGATGCGGGGGGCGTGAACGGAGATGTCGTCGCGCGGCGCCGCCATCGTCTCCCGGATCCGGTCGATGATGAAACAGCGGCCGTCCCGCGCCTGGCGCAGGGCGCCCCTCAGGATGTCGCCCGTCAGACCGTCGATCTTGATGTCCATCTGCATCGCGGTGACGCCCTTCTCCGTTCCGCAGACCTTGAAGTCCATGTCGCCGGCGTGGTCTTCGTCCCCCAGAATATCGGACAGAATGACCACCTCGTCCCCCTCCTTCAGGAGGCCCATCGCGATACCGGCGACGACGTCCTTGACCGGAACGCCGCCGTCCATCAGCGACAGGACCCCAGCACAGACCGTCGCCATGGACGACGACCCGTTGGAGGCGAGGATCTCGGAGACGATCCGGATGGTGTAGGGAAAGACCTCCGGCGCAGGCAGGACGGGCAGGAGAGCCCGACGCGCCAGGTTGCCGTGACCGATCTCCCGACGTCCGGGACCGCGGATGCTCTTCGCCTCCGCCACGCTGTAGGGCGGGAAGTTGTAGTGGAGGATGAATGAGCGCATCTCCTCGCCACCGATGAAGTCCAGGCGCTGTTCGTCGGAGGACGTCCCCAGCGTCAGCGCGGCCAAGGCCTGCGTCTCCCCACGCGTAAAGAGGCCGGAGCCGTGGGCCCGGGGCAGGATCCCCACGTCGCAACGGATCGGGCGGATCTCCGTCGCGGAGCGTCCGTCACTGCGCTTCTTCTCGTGCAGAATCATCCCCCGCAGGATCTTCCGCTCCAGATGCTCCAGGATGGTCAGGACCTGCGATTTCAGGTCCGGGGCCTCGGCCGTGAATTCCTTCACCACCGCCGCCCGGATCTCATCCAGTTTCGCGTAGCGGTCGAGCTTCCCGGCCGTCGCATAGCCGTCCGTAAAACCGGGCCGGGCCGCCGCTTCCACGCGCGCGGCAAGGTCCGGATCGATAGCCGGCGGCACGAAGACCCGCTTCGGTCGGCCGATCTCCTGACGGATCTGCTCCTGCAGGTCGATGACGGGCCGCAGGGACTCCAGGCCGAAGTTGATCGCATCGACCAGCGTATCCTCGTCCACTTCCCGGGCCTCCCCTTCGAGCATGACGAGGTTGACGTCATAGGGTCTCCCCTCCGTCCCCGGCAGGACCTTCCGGCCTACCAGGAAGAGGTTCAGATCGCTCTCGGCCTGCTGGGCATGCGAGGGGTTGCAGATGAAGGCCCCGTTCAGGCGGCCGACACGTACGCCGGCGATGGGTCCCTGGAAGGGGATATTCGACAGCGTGAGGGCGGCCGACGCCCCCAGCATGGCCACGACGTCGCTGTCGTTCTCGTCGTCGACCGAGAGCACCGTCGCGACGATCTGGGTCTCGAAGAAATACCCCTTCTGGATGAGCGGGCGGATCGAACGGTCGATGATCCGGGAGAGGAGAATCTCCCGCTCGTTCAGTTTTCCTTCCCGCTTGAAGAAGCCGCCGGGGATCTTGCCGGCCGCGAACGTCTTTTCCTGATAATCCACGGTCAGGGGGAGGAAGTCCAGCCCTTCCCGCGCCGTCTTCAGGGATACGGCCGTCACCAGCACCACGGTATCCCCGTACTGCGCGAACACGGCGCCATCGGCTTGTGCGGCCACATAGTCCGTCTTCAGGCAGATCTCTCTGCCCGCAAAGTCACAACGAAAATCCTTACTCATTCTCATTCCTTTCTCTAAAGGCCCCCGGGCACAGATTCAGGCCCCGGGCCGATCCGTTTTCCTGCAAGCGATGCATCCCGCGGGAGGATTACTTCCGGATCCCCAGCTGCTGGATGATGCTCCGGTATCGTTCCACATCCTTTTTCTTCATGTAATCGAGAAGCCGCCGCCGCTGACCGACCAGTTTCAAGAGTCCCCGCCGGGAATGATGGTCCTTTTTGTGCGCCTTGAAGTGCTCCGTCAAATACTCGATGCGCGCCGTCAGCAAGGCAACCTGAACCTCCGGGGAGCCCGTATCGTTCTCGTGGATCTGATATTTACCGATAATGCCCTTTCGTTTCTCCGCATCTAACACTGCCCTTTCTCCTTCCTTGAACGTCGTTCTCTTGCCGAATTCTCACAATGCGGCGCATGGTTGACTTGCATTCGTCTTCGGCCTCGCGCCTTCGACGGCGGCGCTGCGGCTCATCAGGGATTGAACACCCTCAGGATCTTGGTAAACGGCGCGTCGCCGGACGCCTCCCCCGACGCCTGCGGAGGAGGAACCACCTTGCCGATGGCGACCAAGGCACGCCGATTGAGTGTAAATTTTATCATATCTTCCGGGGCAAGAAAAGGAATATCCTCTTCCCCCCAGTCGCCCCGTTTCGGCTGATGCCCGGCGCGAATCCGCTTCGCCAGCGAGGCATCGACCCCGATCTCGGTCAATTCCGGCAGGGCGTCGACCAGGGGGATCAGCCCCCGCCGCAACCGTTCCGGTCCCGCGGCGCCCGCCTCATCTTCCAGACGAATGGCCAGGGTCTCGTCGAACGGGCCGGTTTTGAGGCGCCTCAGGGCGTAGAGACAGGCCCCGCAGCCCAGGCTTTCCCCGACCTCCGCGCAGAGCGAGCGGATGTAGGTTCCCTTCGAACAGCGGACGGTGAAGGTCGCATAGGGCCCCTCGATGGACTCGATCGTCAGTTCGTTGATCTCGACGATCCGGGAGGGCGGGTCGATCGCGACCCCCTGACGGGCCCAGCGGTGCAGGGCCTTGCCCTTGAACTTGAGGGCCGAATAGCGGGGCGCCTGCTGCAGGCGCCTGCCGACGCACTTTTCCAGCGCGCCGGCGATCTCCTCCGGCGTCGCGGACGGGACGCAGGTCCGCTCGACCTGCCCCTCCCGGTCCAGGGTGTCCGTCCGGACCCCCAGAAGCAGGGTGGCCCGATAGACCTTCCATCCTCCCATGAGGAACGGCACGAGCTTCGTCGCCTCGTTGAGGCAGACCGGAAGCACCCCCGTGGCCAGGGGATCGAGCGTGCCGGTGTGACCGGCCTTTCTGACGCCCAGCGTACGGCGAACCTCGTCCACCACGTCAAACGAGGTCTTCCCCGCCGGCTTGTCGATCACGATCACGCCGTTCATCGGCGCTCCTCCGCACCCAGGCTGGAAACAACCGCCGCGATCACGTTTCGTTTCACCGCTTCCACATCCCCCTCGACTCGACAGGCGGCGGCATTGACGTGACCGCCGCCGCCGAAGGCACGGGCGACGCGCTCCACGTTGACGCGACCTTTCGACCGCAGACTGACCTTGATGCGGCCGTCCTCCATCTCGCTGAACAGGACGGAAACGTCCACCCCCCGGATGGTCCGGGGCAGGTCCACGAGGCCGTCCGTATGCTCGGGCGCCGCGCCCGTCCGCGCCAGGACCTCGCGGGTCACGGTGAGCGATCCCACGCGGTCGTCCCCGTCGAGGGAGAGGGTTTCCAGGACCGCGCCCAGAAGCCGGATCTTGGCGAGGGGGTTGCTCTCGTAGACGTTTTCCGAAATCCTCTGCGGATCGGCCCCGCGCACCACGAGCCCGGCCGCCGCCGTCAGTGCCTCCGGCGTCGTGTTGCCGTAATGGAACCCGCCGGTATCGGTCAGGATCGCCGTATACAGACACGTCGCTGCCGACGGCGTCGGTTCCCAGTTCATGGCCGTCATGACCCGGCAGAGGATTTCCCCCGTCGAACTTGCCTTCGGATCGAGCAGGACCGTATCGCAGAAACCGCCGTTGGAGACGTGATGGTCGATATTCACGAGTTGCCGGATGCCTGCGATCCGAGGGGCCTCCCGACCCACCCGGTCCAGCTCGCTGCAATCCAGGATGAACGCCGCGTCGAACGTCTCCGGCGGGGGCAGCGCCGACACGATGGTTTCGCTCGCGGGAAGAAAGCGGTAATTCCCGGGAATCTCGTCCTGGTTGTAGACCACCGCCTCCTTCCGCAGATCGGTCAGCATCGCGTACAGGGCGAGCTCCGATCCGAGGGCGTCCCCGTCCAACCGTTCATGGGCCGTAATGAGAAACGTCCGGCCGCGATGGATGATGTCAATGATCTTCTGGAGCATCCGGTTCCTCTGGTTCTTCTTGATGGTGGATTTCCTGGATCAGCCTCTCGATCCGGCTGCCGTAGGCGAAGGAGGGGTCGTACAGAAAGATGAGTTCCGGCACGTAGCGCAACTCGATCCGCTTCCCCAGTTCCCGGCGGATGAAGCCCACGGCCCGGTCCAGGCCCGCCCGGATCTCCGGGCGGCACTGGTCCTGTCCCATTTCGACGAAATACACCTTGGCCACCCTGAGATCGTCCGACAGCGTCACGCCCGACAGGGTCAGAAACCCGATCCGGGGATCGCGGATGCGCTTGCGCAGGATATCGGCGAGTTCGGCGCGGATCAGATCCGCCACGCGTTCCGCCCGTTTATATTGTGCCATACTTTTCCATTTCCAGTCGCGGATCATCCCCGATGTCCGCAAACGAAAGGATTTCCATCTTCGTGCGGACCCGCTCCGCCATGCCGAGGTCGTCGATGAACCGAAAAACGTGATCCATCTTGCCGTTGATGTAGGCGCGGTCGTTTCCGACTACGCAGAATCCGATCCGGGCCGCCTGCCAGAGGTCTTGCTGCCCCACCTCGGCGATGGAGATGTTGAATTCATTCTGCGTGCGCTTGAGAATCCGCCGCAGAACGCCCCGCTTCTCCTTGAGGGAGCGGCTGCCCGGGATCAGGATGTCGATCAGTCCCACACCGATAACCATGCCCCCCTCACGCCCCGGTCCGCGGGCGTCCCCGAAGCCCGTCGGCCCGTTAAAGCTTGCGTTCGATTTCCTCCTGGACGTAAGACTCGATGACGTCCCCGATGCGGATGTCGTTGTAGTTCTCGATGCCGATGCCGCACTCGAACCCCGTCGCGACCTCCTTGACGTCGTCCTTGAAGCGCCGGAGGGAGGCGATCCGTCCATCGTACACGACGACGCCCTCCCGGACCAGCTTGACGCCCGAGGACCGGGCCAGCTTCCCGTCCGTCACATAGCAGCCGGCGATGGTGCCGATCTTCGGCACCTTGAAGATGTCCCGCACCTCGGCGCGGCCCTGGCTGACCTCGCGGTACTCCGGCTCCAGGAGCCCCTCCATCGCCGCCTTCATGTCGGCAATCACGTTGTAGATAATGTCGTAGAGCTTGATCTCCACCCCTTCCGTTTCGGCCACCTCGGCAACCCGGGCGTCCGGACGCACGTTGAACCCGATGATGATGGCGTTGGATGCCGACGCCAGCATGACGTCGGTCTCCGTGATGGCGCCGGTGGAGGAATGGATGATCTTGATCTTGATGTCGGCCGCGCCCAGTTTTCCGAGCGCGTCCACGAGGGCCTCGACGGACCCCTGCACGTCGGCCTTGAGGATGACGTTGAGCTCCTTCACCCCCTCCTTGATTTTCGCATAGAGCTGTTCCAGGGTAATCTTCGCCGTGGCGGAAAGCTCCCGCTCCCGCTCCTTGCGGATCCAGTATTCGCCGATGCTGCGGGCCTTCTTCTCGTCCTCGACGCCGATGAATTCGGAGCTCGCCTGGGGCACACGGGAAAAGCCGATCACTTCGACGGGGGTGGCCGGCCCCGCTTCCCGGATCCGCTTCCCCTTGTCGTCGATCATGGCCCGGACCCGGCCGTATTCCGTCCGCGAGACGAAGGCGTCACCCTCCCGCAGGGTCCCCTCCTGAATCAGGACCGTCGCCACGGGTCCGCGTCCGCGGTCCAGCTTGGCCTCGATGATGACACCGCGGGCCGGGCGGTCGGGATCGGCCTTGAGTTCCAGGATATCGGCCTGCAGGAGGATCAACTCCAGCAGTTCTTCGATCCCGATCTTCTGCTTGGCCGACACCTCGGAGAAGATCGTCTCTCCGCCCCACTCCTCCGGGACCAGATTGTATTCCGTCAGGGCCTGCTTGATCCGACCGGAATCCGCCCCGGGCTTGTCGATCTTGTTGATCGCCACCACGATGGGAACGCCGGCGTCGCGGGAATGGTTGATGGCCTCCACCGTCTGGTCCATCACCCCGTCATCAGCCGCCACCACGAGAACGACGATGTCCGTCACCTGGGCCCCGCGGGCGCGCATGGCCGTGAACGCCTCGTGCCCCGGCGTATCGAGAAACACAATGTCCCGGTTCTTGATGTGAACGTGGTAGGCGCCGATAGCCTGCGTGATGCCGCCCGCCTCGCCGCCGATGATATTGGTTTCACGAATGGCGTCGAGCAGCGACGTCTTGCCGTGATCCACGTGCCCCATGATGGTAACCACCGGTGCGCGCGGTCGGAGATTCTCCGCGGGCGTCTCCGCCTTCAGCAGGGTCTCGTCGAATTCCAGGCCCATCGGCTCCACCTGATAACCGAACTCCGTGGCGATCAGGCTCGCCGCCTCGAAATCGATGGACTGGTTGATCGTGGCCATCATCCCCAATCCCATGAGCTTGTTGATGACCTCGCTGGCCTTGACGCCTATCTTCTTGGCCAGATCCCCCACCGAAATGGCATCGCCCACCTTGATCCTCCTCTTGCTGGCCTTGGGAACCGTGATTTCCGTCTTCTTCATCCTGACAACGGCGGGACGCTTCTCCTCCCGCCATCTGGGCGTCCGTTCCTCCGTATCGACCTCGATCTGTCGCGCCTTACGGTCGGTGAACTGCTTCTTGGCGAAAACCTTCTTCTTGGCCGGCGCCGATTCTTCCATCAGAACTTCGACCGGTTTCTTCCCGCGTTTTTTGAACTTGTCGGCCTCCGTCCGCGCCGACGGCGCTTCCGGCCGCGGAGGAACGGCATCCCGGGTGATCATCAGGTCCGGCCGAGAAGGGGCGGGCTTTCGAACTTCCTTTTCGGCGGTCCTGGCCGACGGGGATGGAACGGCCTTCGCCGGAGGCACCGGCGCTGTGGGGGACACCGTCTCGGTCTCCCGGGCGACCGGCACCGGTTTCGGCGTCATATCCTTCTCTTTCGGCGTCGGTTCGGGAGCGACCGCGGCCTCCGCCGGAGCGGCCGCCTCGACCTTCCGCACCTCCGCCCCGGCAGTCGGGGGTTCCGGGGGAGCCGGCGGGGCGGCCTTCGAAACGGGCGCCCTTTTCGGCGCGGCCCCTTTGGGCTGAACGGCTTCCGCCGGAGGTACGGCCGGCGGGGCCGTGGACGGCTTCACCGGTTCTTTGGGAAGCGCTTCCGCGGCGGACTTCTCGGCTTCCGCCGGCGCCTCCGTGGCGGGTGCAGGCTCGGCCTCTTCCGCCGGTAGACGTACCGACCGGCGTCGGATCACCCCCGTTTTGATCCTCTGCTCCACAACCTCCCGCGGTTCGCTGGATTTGAGCTCCTTGAGAATACGCTCCACATCGCCTTCATCCAGCGTGCTGGAGTGGGATTTGACCGCAATGCCGATCTTTTCCAGGCGGGCAATCAACTCCTTGTTCTCGATGCCCAGCTCCTTCGCTAATTCATGGACCCTTTTTTTAGACATGCGCAACTCCCCCGCCTTATCCGTTTACGCGACCCCTTGATCGAGGATCTTCCCCGCGGCTTCGATCCACTGCCGGGCCGACTTCTCGCCGACGCCCGGAATCGCCGACAGGGTCTCGACGTCGGAGGCGGCGATCGCCATGACGCTCTTCAGGCCTTCCTTGAACAGCCGCTCAGCCGTCGCCTCGCCGACCCCCGGAATCTTCATGAGCGACTTGAACCCCTCTTCATCCTGGGCCGTCGCCATGGATTGGCTCTTGACATCGATCTTCCAGCCGGTCAGGCGGACCGCCAGCCGGACGTTGTGACCGTTTTTCCCGATGGCCAGGGACAACTGGTCATCGGGGACAATGACTTCCATGGCCCGGTTGTCCTCGTCGATGAACACCTTGTCCACCTTCGCCGGCGACAGGGCGCTGCAGACGTACTTGGCCGGATCGTCGGAATAGGGAACGATGTCGATCTTCTCGCCGCGCAATTCCTGAACGACGCTCTGGACGCGGGACCCCCGCATGCCGACGCAGGCTCCGACGGGATCGATGTCCTTGTCCTTCGTCCTCACGGAGATCTTGGCCCGCTTTCCCGGCTCGCGGGAAACGTTGACGATCTCGATGAGCCCCTCGGAGATCTCCGGAACCTCGACATCGAAGAGGGCCTTCAGAAACCCCGGATGGGTCCGGGAGAGGATAACCTGCGGTCCCTTGGAGATCTTCTTGACGTCGCAGAGGTACCCGCGGATCCGCTCGCCCCGCTTGTACTGCTCCCGAAAGATCTGCTCCGACACCGGCACCACGGCCTCGGCCCGCCCCAGGTTCACGATGATGCTCCCTCCCTCGAAACGCTGCACGAACCCGTTGACCAGTTCCCCCTTGCGATCCTTGTACTCCTCGTAGATGTTGTCCCGCTCCGCGTCCTTGACGCGCTGGATGATGATCTGCTTCGCCGTCTGGACGGCAATCCGCCCGAAGGTGCCGGCATCGATCTTCATCCCGAGGCTGTCGCCCGGCTCGGCGCCTTCGTCCCACTTCTCCCGGGCCTCCTCGATGGAAATCTGGATCTCCGGATCCAGGACCCTCTCCATGACGGTCTTGAACTGAAACACCTCGATCTCGCCGGCCTCGTCGTTGTAATGGGCTTCGATCTCCACCCGCGGCCCCATCTTCTTCCGGGCCGCCGTCTCCATCGCCACCTCCAGGGCTTCGACGATGATCTGCTTGTCGATCCCCCGGTCCTTGCCCATCTGCTCGATCAGACGTTTGAGTTCTGGAAACATATCCTTGTCCTCCCTTTATCTCCCCTGGCGCCCCATGGGGCGATGCGGCGCATACGCTTTTTCCTAAGGTTCCTCTTCATAGATGAGGCGGGCCTTCAGGATCAGATCCCGGGAAATCGACCGGCGTTCACCGTCCACCTCGATCACCAAGACCCCGGGACCCTCCCCCAAAAGGCAGTCGCGCAGGATCCCGCGCAGATGACGACTCCCCGCGACCTTCTCCTTCAAACGGCAGTCGATCCGGGAGCCCCGGAACCGGAGAAAATCCTCCGCCTTCGCCAGGGGCCGGTCCAGACCGGGCGAAGAAACCTCCAGGGTATAGGCCCCGGGAGGCAGGTCGCGCACATCGAGGACATCCCCCAACTGCTCGCTGATCAAGGCACAGTCGTCAACGGTCACCCCGCCCGGCTTGTCCATGAAGATTCGAACCAGCCAGCGCGACTTCATCCTGAGGCATTCCACGTCGACCAGTTCCATGCCCTCGGCCCGCAGAAGGACGTCCGCGAGTGACGCGATCTCTCCCCGGTAGCTGCCTGATGTCTCCGCCATGATCCTCTTTCGGGAAAAAAAAAGTGGGCACGCGCCCACTCATCTAAAAAAACCCGATGATCTGGAAGGGTCCCTAACACAGAAAAGAGGGGATTGCAAGAAAAAAACCGGTGACGGGAGGGGGAAAATGGAGCGGGCGATGGGACTCGAACCCACGACGTCCAGCTTGGGAAGCTGACATTCTACCACTGAATTACGCCCGCTCGGGGTCTGCCGCGACTGGACGGCATATGTACCACCCGGAATGTTTTGTCAAGGGTTTTTTGTCCGAACTTCGATGCCGCCCGCATCCTGGAGCAGGTTGACAAGACGTCCCGTGTCCGTCCCGCTGGTGTGATAGAGGTAGAGGATCTTCGGACGGAAAGCCTTTGCGGCGTCCGCGACCATTTCAGGCGTCATGGTATAGGGCAGGTTCATGGGCAGGAAGGCGATATCGATCCCCTTCAGCCGCTTCATCTCCGGGGTGTTTTCCGTGTCTCCCGCGATGTAGACGCGCGTGTCCCCGAAGGTGACGATGTACCCGTTGCCGATCCCCCGGGGGTGGAAGGGCACGCCGGACTTGCGCATGTGGACGAGGTTATAGGCCGGGACGGCCTCGATCCGCACCCCTTGGACCGTGCGGACGTCGCCGTTCTTCAGGACGACGGCGCCCGGGATCCTGCGGGCGGCCTCCGCCGAGGCGAGAACCGCGGTCCTTTGCGTCCGGATCAGGCCGATCGCCGCGGGGTCGAGATGATCGGCGTGCTCGTGGGTGACGAGGATCAGATCGGCCTTCGGCATCTTCGTATAATCGGCCTGCCCGGTCACCGGATCGATGTGCAGGACCTTGCCGCCCCAGGCCATCATCAGCGTTGCGTGACCCACGACGGTGATGACGAGCTCCCCGGCGGAGGTTCGGAACGCATCGGTCCGGAAGTGCGGACCCGTCGCCGACGCAACGGTCGCGCACAGGAGCACCCCCCCCAACCCCGCAAAGACGATCTTTCTCATCGCGTCACCTCCAATCGGCGTCAGCCCCGCAAATCCCTCTCCCGGGTCAGGTCGCGCAGCCTGATCTCCGGGTGGTGGTAGCGCGCGTACCCCGGCGTTTTCCTGCCGTACTGGATCGCCTCCCGCGGGCACCACTGAATGCAGGCCAGACACTGCTCGCAGCGGTGCTGCCAGACCGGCCGTTCCGCCTCCCAGGCAATGTTCCCGCACGGGCAGACGGTCTTGCAGACGCCGCAACCGTTGCATGTTTCATCGACCCGGAAGCCCTTGTCCATCGCGGGGACGTGGGGAAAAGCAAGCCGGTTGAGCGCGGTCAGGACGACGTTCTGCCACCAGGGGCCCTTTTCGACGGGTCGCGATTCCCGGTTCCCGACCCGGGCGGCGATGCGGCCGATCTTCTCCCGGGCAGCGGCGATCCGCCGGCGCTGTTCCTCCTCCGGGCCGGGCCCGCCCCAGGGGATGTAGTTGGAGGGCATGACGATGCCGAACCCGGAGGCCAGGGTCAGGTTTCTTGCATGCAGAATCCTTTTCAGTTGGACGAGGGTGGCGGCGACCTGCCCGGCGTTGACCGCCACCGCGAAGCAATACGTCGCCGGGTCCGCGTTGAGGGCATTCGCGAAGGCGATCACCCGGCGCGGCGGCCCCCAGATATGCACGGGGAAGACGAGGCCGACCGCCTCGATCCCGGCCGTCACGGTGGAACCGTCCATACGGGATATCGGCCGGACCGCGGCGGATCCCAGCGCCTGCGCGAGCAGGCGGGCGGTCCAGAGGGAATTGCCCGTACCGCTGTAGTAGTAAAGTTCGGTTTTCATCGTCCGCTCAAGGATTCTCTGGATCCGCGTCCATTCGCCGGGTAATGGATTTTCCGTGGCCCTCCAACCCCTCGAGGTCCGCCAGCCGGGCGGCCTGGCGGCCGTACTTCATCAGAGCCTCCCGGGAGAAGGACAGGACGCTCATCCGCTTGAGATAGTCGTACACCCCCAGGGGCGACGCGAAGCGGGCCGTCCCCCCCGTTGGCAGGATGTGGTTCGGACCTGCCAGGTAGTCGCCGACGGCCTCGGGGGTGCAGCCGCCCATAAAAACGGCGCCGGCGTTGACGATCCCCGGCAGGAGCGACTCCGGATCGGCCACCATCAGCTCCAGGTGCTCGGGCGCGAAGCGGTTGGCCAGGTCAACGGCCTCCGCGAGGTCTTTCGTGACGACCGCCGCGCCGTAATCCGACCAGGAGCGGGCGGCGATGTCGCGGCGCGACAGGGTCGGGAGCTGCCGTTCGACCTCCGCCGTCACCCGCCGGGCGTACGCATCGTCCGGCGTCAACAGCAGCGCGGACGCGAGCGGGTCGTGCTCCGCCTGCGACAGGAGGTCCGCGGCGCAGACGGCGGGATTCTGCGATCCGTCGGCGATGATGAGGACTTCGCTGGGGCCCGCGATCATGTCGATGGCGCACTGGCCGTACACCACCCTCTTCGCCGCCGCCACGTAGGCGTTGCCGGGCCCCACGATCTTGTCCACCGCCGGGATCGAGGCGGTCCCGTAGGCCAGGGCGGCGATGGCCTGCGCGCCGCCGATCTTGAAGATGCGCGTCACGCCGGCCACCCGCGCGGCGGCGGCGATCAGGGGGTTGAGCCTCCCCTCCCGGGCGGGAGACACGAGGAGGATCTCCCGCACACCCGCGATCCGGGCCGGGATGGCCGCCATGAGGACCGTCGAGGGATACGCGGCCAGTCCCCCGGGGGCGTAGATCCCGATCCGCTCCAGTGGCAGGATGCGCTGTCCCCAGGTGATTCCCGGTTCGTCTTCCGCGCAGTAGCTGTCGATCCGTTGCTGCCGGTGAAACCGTTCGATCCGGCGGGCCGCCAGTTCGATCAGTTCGAAGTCCGCCGCCGCAACCCCCGCCGCGGCGGCGGACCACTCCGTCGGCGCGACCTCGACGGTTTCCACCGTCGGCGTGTACCCGTCGAACCGCGCCGTCAGGGCGAACAGGGCGTCATCCCCGCGGGAGGCCACATCCGCCACGATCCCCTTCACTTCCGCGAGCAGAGTCTCGTCGAAGGCACGGCCCCGCAGTCTGAGATCGCGAAAAAAGGCGTCGAAATCCCGCTCGGATGTTCGTCTGATCTTCATGTCAAGCCCGCATCCTCCTGATATCCGCCCCGAGCGCGGAGAATTTCTTTTCGATCTGCTGATAGCCGCGATCGATGTGGTAGACCCGCAGGAGCTCCGTCCGGCCCTCGGCCATGAGTCCGGCCAGGATGAGGGAGGCCGAGGCCCGCAGGTCCGTGGCCATCACCGCGGCACCCCGGAGTCCGGGCGTCCCCCTGACCACCGCGCTGTTGCCCTGGATCTGGATGTCCGCCCCCATGCGGAGCAGTTCGCTCACGTGCATGAAACGGTTCTCGAAAACGGTTTCCGTGATGACGCTGAGTCCCGAGGCGGCCGTCATGTAGGCCATCATCTGCGCCTGCAGGTCGGTGGGAAATCCCGGGTATGGCAGGGTCGTGATGTCGACGCTCTTGATCCGGCTTCCGCCGGCCGCCCGGATTTCGCCTCCCCCGACCGTGATGGACATGCCCGTTTCGCGCAGCTTCGTGATCAGGGCATCCAGGTGCGTCGGATCGCAACCGGTCAGGCGGATGTCGCCCCCGGTCATGCCGGCGGCGATCATGAACGTGCCCGCCTCGATCCGGTCCGGGATCACCGCCGCATCGACGGGATGAAGCCGCTCCACCCCCTCGATGCGGATCTCGTCCGTTCCCGCCCCGTCGATCCGGGCGCCCATGCCCGTCAGGACCTGCGCCAGATTCACGATCTCCGGTTCCCGGGCGGCGTTTTTCAAAACCGTCGTTCCCCGGGCCAGGCAGGCCGCCATCAGGATGTTTTCCGTTCCCGTCACCGTGGAGATGTCGAAGTAGATCTCCGCCCCGTTCAGGCGGGGGCAACGGGCCTCCACGTAGCCGTCCCGGAGTTCGACCTCCGCGCCCATCTCCTGGAGTGCCTTGATATGCAGATTCACCGGACGGGCCCCGATGGCGCATCCGCCCGGCAGAGACACCCGGGCTTCGCCCAGACGCGCGACCAGCGGCCCCAGGACGAGGATCGACGCCCGCATGGTTCGAACCAGGTCGTAGGAGGCCTCGCAACGGGTGAGGTCGGTCGCATCGAGTGAAAGCGTTTCTCTCCCCTCCATCCGCACGCCGAAGCTCGCCAGCAATTTCTTGACCGTCTTGATGTCCACGAGGTCCGGAACGTTGTGAAAGGTGTTCGGGCCTTCCGTCAGGAGCGCGGAGATGAGGATGGGCAGGGCGGCGTTCTTCGCCCCGCTGATCCGGACCTCCCCTTCGAGCCTGCGGCCCCCTTCGATGACGATCTTATCCAACCCTCACCTCCATCGGGCCCGGATGACCCGTTCCCTGCCGCCGTAGTCTTTCCTCCGGACGATGTCCGCATATCCCGCCTTCTCCAGGACGGCGGTCAGACGCCCGCCCTGTCCCTCGCCCATCTCCAAGCAGAGCCAGCCGCCCGCCGTCAGGTACCGCCCGCCGTCCGCGATCAGGCGGCGGTGCACGTCCGTCCCGTCCGGCCCGGCGAGCAGGGCCAGCCGCGGTTCGCAGCGGACCTCCGCCGGCAGGCCGTCGTACGCCCCCTCCGGGATGTAGGGCGGATTGGAGACAACGAGGTCGAACGGCCCCCGCACCGGTTCGAACAGATCCCCCGCCATCAGGGCGATACGGTCATCGACGCCGTGGCGCCGCGCGTTGACGCGCGCCAGCGCGAGGGCGTCCGGGGAAATGTCCGTGGCCGCGATCCGGGCGAGCGGCAGCTCCGTCGCCAAGGCGATGCTGACGGCGCCGCTGCCGACGCCGACCTCCAGAATCCTCGAATCGGCCGGCAGGGAGGAAGCCAGGCGCAGCACCTCTTCCACCAGAATCTCGGTCTCCGGCCGCGGGACGAGGACCTGCGGGCCCACCGTGAGCGGCAGCGACCAGAATTCCTTCTCGCCCGTGATATAGGCCACCGGCTGCCCCCGGCGGCGGCGGCCGACCCAGCTGGCAAAGCGGCGGCGGTGATCGGGCGGCACCTCACGCTCGGGATGAATGTAAAATTCGCTTCGGTCCGTCCGCAGACAGGCGGCGAGGAGCACCTCGGCATCCAAGCGGGGCGTCGGGAGGCCTTCCCGCGCGAAGGTCCGGGTGGTCCGGTCGATGAGTCCGCGAATGTTCATGTTCGTCAGCCGGCGGACTGTTTGAGGGCTTCCGTCTGGTAATGGGTGCTCAAGGCCTCGAGGACCTCCTCGATGTCCCCGTCCAGAAAGCCCTCCAGGTTGTAGAGGGTCAGGCCGATCCGGTGATCCGACACCCGCCCCTGCGGGTAATTGTAGGTCCGGATGCGCTCGCTCCGGTCACCGCTGCCCACCATGATCTTCCGGGCCTCCGAGATCTCCGCGTTCTGCCGGGTCACCATGCCGTCCAGCAGCCGTGCGCGGAGAACCTTCATCGCCTTGGCCTTGTTCTTGAGCTGGGATTTCTCATCCTGGCAGGTGACGACGAGTCCCGTCGGCAGGTGGGTGATCCGGACGGCGGAATCCGTGGTGTTGACGCTCTGCCCGCCGTGACCGCTGGAATGGTACACGTCGATCCTCAGGTCGTTGGGATCGATCTGAACCTCCACCTCCTCCGCCTCCGGCAGGATGGCCACCGTGACGGCCGACGTGTGGATCCTCCCCTGGGCCTCGGTGACGGGCACGCGCTGGACCCGGTGGACCCCGCTCTCGTACTTCATTCGGCTGAAGGCGCCCGCCCCCGTGATGAGGGCGATGATCTCCTTGAAACCGCCCATGCCGCCGGCCGGGGTGCTGCTGACGACCTCGATCTTCCAGCGGTTGCGCTCGGCGAACCGCGCGTACATCCGGAAGAGATCGCCGGCGAAAAGCCCCGCCTCGTCGCCGCCGGTCCCGGCCCGGATTTCGAGGAAGACGTTCCTCTCGTCGTTGGGGTCCTTCGGCAGCAGGAGCCGCTTCAGGCGCTCTTCCAGTCCGTCGAGGGCCTCCTTCAGGACGGGGAGCTCCTCCTTCGCCATCTCGCGGATGTCCTCATCCGGCCCCCGGAGAAGCTCCTGATCCTCACGGATCCGGGCCTCCGTTTTCTCGTAGAGGCGGAAGGTCTCCACGAGTTCGCGCAGATCCGCATGCTCCTTGGCGTGGCGCTGGTAAACGGCCTGTTTCGCGATGACCTCCGGATCGCTCAGCAGACGCTCGAGCTCCTCGTAGCGGCTTTCAATCTCCTTGATCCGTTTGAACATGGTCGTTCCCCGCGGCGCGTCCGGACGGCACCGGCCTGAACCGGTCCCGCATGAACGCCCGCCCTATCCGGCGAGTCCGGAGCGCGGACGCTTCCGGGCACGCCGAAGGAAAAATGTCAGAATGGAATGCAGCGCCGGGGTCAAGGGAAACCGCCCGCCCGGGATCGTCCGGGCGGGGTGGAGGTGTCGTCGAAAGGGTGCACACCGGATAGGGCCGTAACAATGCGCCTTCACCGCGCCTTTCCTGAGATTCGTTCCGATCGGGGGCAACGGAGGGACGTTTCGGCCCCCGCACGGGGCAGCGGATTATTTCTTCCCGCCCGTGCCGGCGTATTTCTTCTTGAACCGTTCCACGCGGCCTTCCGTGTCGACGATCTTCTGCTTGCCCGTCATGAACGGATGGCACTGGGAGCAAATTTCGATCTTGATGTCCTTCTTCGTGGACCGCGTTTCGATGACATTCCCGCAAACGCAGGTAATGGTCGTTTCCTGATAGTCTGGATGGATCCCTTCCTTCATGCTGTTCGCCAGCCTCCTTCCCGATTGTCCCCGCCCCGGGGCGGACCGTCTCGCCGCCCCGCGCGTGCACAGGGGGTGCATTATAGCCATCTCGAAAAAAAAAACAAGTCTTTTTGTCGTCTTGGCCCTTACTGGTTCATGGAATCCAGAAATTCCTGGTTCGACTGGGTCTTGCGGACCTTGTCCACGATGAATTCGATCGCATCGACGGGGTTCATCTCCTGGAGGAGGCGCCTCAAGATCCAGACCCGGTTCAGGTTGGCCTTCGGGGTCAGAAGCTCTTCCTTCCGCGTTCCGGAACGAATCAAGTCGAAGGCCGGAAAGACGCGCCGGTCGGCGATCCTGCGGTCCAGATGCAGCTCCATGTTGCCCGTGCCCTTGAACTCCTCGAAGATGACCTCGTCCATCCGGCTCCCCGTGTCGATCAGGGCCGTGGAGATGATGGTCAGGCTGCCGCCGTTCTCGATGTTGCGCGCCGCCCCGAAGAAGCGCTTCGGCTTGTGCAGGGCGTTGGAGTCGACGCCGCCGGAGAGAACCTTGCCGCTGGGGGGGACGACGGTGTTGTAGGCCCGGGCCAGCCGGGTGATGCTGTCCAGGAGAATCACGACGTCCTTCTTGTGCTCGACCAGGCGCTTGGCCTTCTCGATGACCATCTCGGCGACCTGGACGTGGCGCGAGGCGGGTTCGTCGAAGGTGGAAGAGATGACCTCTCCCTGGACACTCCGCTGCATGTCCGTCACCTCTTCGGGCCGCTCGTCGATCAGGAGCACCATCAGGATGACTTCCTTGTGATTGGCGGAAATGCTGTGGGCGATGTCCTGCAGGAGCACCGTCTTGCCGGCCCGCGGGGGCGAAACGATCAGGCCGCGCTGTCCCTTGCCGATCGGCGTGAACAGGTCCATGACGCGGGTGGAGAAATTCTCCGGATTCGATTCCAGGTTCAGCTTTTCCTGGGGGTAGAGGGGCGTCAGGTTGTCGAACAGGATCTTGTCGCGCGCGGTCTCGGGGCTCTCGAAATTGACCGTATCCACCTTGAGGAGGGCAAAATACTTCTCCCCCTCCTTGGGCGGCCGGACCTCGCCGGAGATCGTATCACCCGTGCGGAGGCTGAAGCGGCGGATCTGCGAGGGGGAGATGTAGATATCGTCGGGGCTGGGCAGATAATTGTAGTCCACGGCCCGGAGAAACCCGAAGCCGTCGGGCAGGATCTCGAGAACGCCCGCCCCGTAGATGACGCCGTTCTTCTCCGCTTCGGCCTGGAGGATGGCGAAAATGAGGTCCTGACGCCTGAGCCCCCCGGCCCCGGGGACGTTGAAGTCCTTGGCCATGTCGGTTAACTGGCTGATCGGCAAACGCTTGATTTCATCGATATTCATACAGATTCCTTCTTCATTGTCAAATTGCTCTTCCCGTAAGGACGGTCTTTTCTCCCTGTTTCCGGCACCGACGCACGCGCTGAAACACAGCGACGCGGCGGCCATCATTCTCATTGCAACGAAATCATATGGAAGATCTGGGATGGAACCGGGTTGCTAACGCGAATTCTGGGGTTATTCCATGGGGGAAGGACTTCGCACCAACCGTTCAGAGTTGAGCTTCCCTTACCCCATGCCCCCGTTCGTGTCAAGATTTTTTTCAGGCGTCCTCATGTCCGCTCCTCAAGACCCGGCGAACAGCCCGGACACCGTTTCGCCGCCGGTTTCCCGTTCCCGCGGGAAGGGCCCCTTTCCGAAGAGCCCGGACCCTTCACCCGGCGCCCGACTCCCCGTCCATCAGGAGAAAACTGAAGTGCCTCCCGGCTTTTCCGCCGCTGCCCCGGTGCGAGAAGAAGAGGTCCGGCCGGCAGGCGGTGCACAGGTTCGCCTCCGCCACCCGGGACGCCGGCACGCCCGCATTTCGGAGCTGCAACCGGTTGGCCAGGGCGAGATCGAGCCGCCAACGTCCCGGCGCATCCCGGGGAGAGAAAATCCGTTCCAGGCCGGGAAGACCGGCCATCGCCTCCCGGACGCGGTCGTCCACCTCGTAACAGCACGGGCCGATGGCCGGGCCGATGGCGGCGCGGAGATCCTCCCTCCGGCAGGAAAACCGCGCCTCGAGCGCGGCGCAGACATGTTCCACGATGCGCCGGGCCGTCCCCTGCCAGCCGGCATGGACGGCCGCGATCACCCGCCGGACCGGGTCCGCGATCAGGACCGGAACGCAATCCGCCGTCTTGACGCCAATGGCGATCCCCGGCCGGTTTGTGACGATCGCATCACAGCGGGGCGCGTCTTCCCGGGCGTCTCCATCGCCGGACGTCGGAATCGATTCCGCTCCGTCGATCACCCAGACCCGGTTGCCGTGCACCTGGTGGACGGTCAGGAAGCGCTCCGGCGCGATCCCGAAGGCCCGGGACAGGGCCGCCCAGTTCGCCCGGACGTTTTCCGCCTCGTCCCCCTGGCGGAAGCTGAAATTGAGGCTGGAGAAGCACCCGCCGCTGCTCCCGCCCCGGCGGGTGGAGAAGGCGTGCCGGAGGGAAGGGATCTCCGCCAGGAGATCGGCTTCGAACACCCTCAGGCCACCGCGGCGGCGAATCCGGAAGCCTTCCCCGGATGCGCCCGAGCGCGCCGGCCCGCCGGCCCGTGCCTCCCGCGCGGGTCTCATCGCGCTCCCCCCGGACGCGGGGCGCCGTTGCCCAGGTCGGGCGCGGCGCCTCCGGCATCCTTTTCCAGAAACGCCGTCAGCTCCGCCATGTCCGGCGGAAGCGGTGCGCTCACGCTCAGGGGCATCCCGGTCACGGGGTGGACGAAATCGAGGCGGGCCGCATGGAGGGCCTGGCGCTTCATCGCCTGGAGCCGGAACCGGAGGACCGGATCGGCCACGCCCCGGACCCTTCCGGCGCCGCCGTAGACGGGGTCCCCAACGACGGGATGGCCAATGGCGTTCAGATGCACCCGGATCTGATGGGTCCGGCCGGTCTCGAGGGCCACCTCGAGGAGACTCACGGCCCCGTAGCGACGGACCACCCGCCAGTGCGTCACCGCCGGCTTGCCCCGACGGCCCCGGACGGACATCCGCTGGCGTTCCCGCGGATGGCGGCCGACGGGCAGGTCGATGCGTCCCGCGTTTTCCCGGGGCGCGCCCCAGACCAGCGCGAGGTAGGTCTTGCCGATCTCCCGTCGCTTGAACCGGTTGACCAGCCCCGCGTGGGCCGTGTCCGACTTGGCGACAACGAGGACCCCGGACGTGTCCTTGTCCAGGCGGTGGACGATTCCGGGGCGCAGGACCCCGCCGATCCCGGAAAGATCCCGGCAATGGCGGAGGACGGCGTTCACAAGGGTGCCCCCGGCATGCCCGGGCGCCGGGTGGACCACGAGGCCCGCCGGCTTGTCCAGAACCAGCAGGTGCGCATCCTCATAAAGAATGGACAGGGGAATGTCCTCCGGGAGGGCTTCCATCACGGCGACCGGGGGTCGGTTCAGGACGACGGTCTCGCAGGCCTTCAGCTTCCGGCTGACCTTCGGAGCGACGACGCCGTCGATCGAGACCCGGCCCCCCTCGACGAGGCGCTTGACCTGGGAGCGGGACAGCGACGACGCCTCCGTCAGGAACAGGTCCAGACGGGCGCCGTCCAGGGACGGGGAAACGGTCCAGGTCTCGATGGTTTTATCCATAACACGGGTCCCGGCGGGCCGCCGCCCATCCGGGACGGTTTCGACGGCGGCCACGCCTGTGACGGGTCAGGGGTTCCTTCCCGGATCGTGCGGCCGAACGGGGAAAAGGGTTCTCAAGCCGTCGCGGATACACCCCAGTTCCTCCTCCATCAGGGTCCGCACGTCTAGGAGAACCGCGTCTTCGGCGATCCGGGCGACTACCGGCGTCGGCAGACGCCTCAGCCCCTCCTCCAGGCGGGCGGCGGACAGAGACCGGGGCCTCAGGGCGACGAGCGACGTCGGGATCTCCTGGGTCGGCAGCGAGCCGCCGCCGGTCATGGACACCCCCGCCTCGAGGGAGAGGTCCAGGCCGGCCAGCCCCGCCCGGCGCAGAAGCCGGAGCAGGCGATGCGCCCGTTTCTTCACGTCCGGCAGGGGCTCCGTCAGGGCCTTGAGGACCTGCAGCCGCTCACGGGCCGCTTCCGGATCGAGATAGTGGATGAGCGTCGCCTCCAGGGCCGCCAGGGTCAGTTTGTCGATCCGGAGCGCCCGGTTCAGGGGGTTCTTCTTGACCCGCCCCAAAATCTCCCTTCCCCCGAGGATAATCCCCGCCTGCGGACCGCCCAGCAGCTTGTCCCCGCTGAACGTGACGACGTCGACTCCCGTCGCGAGGACGTCCTGTACCGTCGGCTCGCGCATGAGGCCGTAATGCTCGAGCCCGATCAGGCAACCGCTCCCGAGATCGTCCAGGACGGGCACACCGGATCGTTTTCCGAGGGCGACAAGTTCGCCCAGGTCCGCCTCTTCCGTGAAGCCGACGATCCGGAAGTTGCTCGTGTGGACCTTGAGGATCAGGGCCGTCTCCGGCCCGAGGGCCCGTTCGTAGTCGGCCAGGCGGGTGCGGTTCGTCGTGCCCACCTCCCGGAGCCGGCCGCCGCTCTTCTCCATGACGTCGGGAATCCGGAATTCCCCGCCGATCTCGATGAGCTCCCCGCGGGAGACGATGGCCTCCCGGCCGAAAGCCAGGGTGTTCAGGACCAGCAGAACCGCCGCCGCGTTGTTGTTGACGACGAGGGCGTCCTCGGCGCCCGTCAGGGCACACAGCCGGTCCCGGACGTGATCGTAGCGAAGCCCCCGCTCACCCCTCTCCAGGTCGAATTCCAGATTGCTGTAGCCCCGGCTGACCGCGACGATCCGGTCGACGGCCTCGGGGCACAGGGGCGCCCGTCCCAAATTCGTGTGGAGGATGACGCCGGTCGCGTTGATCACCCGGCGGAGGCGGTAGCGGTGGAGGTCCTCGAGGCGCGCCGCGACCCGGGCGGCGACCTCCTCCGGCGTCGGCAGGCGCAGGGACTCCGGTCCGACCCGCAAATCGCCGCCGCGTTTCCCGGACGACGTCTTGCCCGGCCCTTCGACGCCCACGATCTCCGCCCGCAGATCGGCCACCACCGCCCGGCACGTCTGAAGAATCAGTTCCCGCGGGGCCAGTGCGGTCGCACCCTTCGCTTCGAGCAGGAGCATCAGCGCATCGATCTTGGGCAGCTCCCGCAACAACGTCTTTTTCCGTTCATCCATTCCGCCACCGTCCCCGAAAGCGCCAACTCATGGCTTCATAAGAATTCCTCAACCTCTCCGCCGACCGAACGGAGGACAAGGTCTCCGGAACCTGCAAACATGCGGATAATACGGACCGGCCCCTCAGACCGGTCCGTCCCCGTTCCGGCAGTCGTCACGGAAGTTGTTCACGGCGATGAAAAACTCTCGCATCATGATCACCCACAGGTAACGCCCTGTCGCCGTCAGGCGGACGACCGGGGCGCGGTACCGCAACCCGCCGGCCGCGCCGAAGGCGAGCAGGGGGAAACAGAGATGCCGCCAGATCGCCGGTCCATACTTCTTCTTGAGCCCCCGGATATCCAGGGTCATCCCGAACAGCTGCATGAGAAAGTCATACCGGATCCGGTCACGCCGGGAAAAGGCCCGGGCGGCGAGCAGGGGGATCTCGCCCCGTTCGACCTGCGCGATATAGTCGGGAATCCGGAAGGTGTTGGCGTAGCAGGTCCCGTCCAGATAGCCGATGGAACCGCTGCCTAGACCGGCGTACTCCGCGTAATCGACGATGTACTCGTCGATCAGGGACGGCTGGCGGGAGAAACACCAGGCCGAAGAAAGGCGGTACATCGGCAGAAGGCCCTTCACGATTTCACCGTAATAGCGCCTTTCCCGGCTGTAACGGACACGCCCCAGGGTCCGGCTCACCTTCCGGCGCGTGGAATCGGAGACCATCAGCGGGTACCAGGTGACCTGATCCACCCCAAGCGACCGGATCACGGCGAGGTCCTCCGCGAGCATCTCCGGCGTCTGGGAGGGAAAGTTGAAGATCATGTCCGCGTTTAGCGTATCGAAACGCCCCGCGATCTGACCCAGGCGGCGGGTGATGGCCTCGCCGCTGCCGTACTTCGCGTAGCGCTCCATCTGCCTCAGGAGCGGATCCTGAAAACTCTGTACCCCCACGGACAGGCGGTTCACCCCGGCGTCCTTCAGGAGCGCCAGGGTCTCGTCCGTCAGGTGGTTCGGATTCGTTTCCACCGATATTTCACGAATGCCGAAGGACGCGCGGACCAGGTCCAGCGTTTCGCCCAGCTCGCCCGGCAGGACCGTCGGCGTCCCGCCGCCGACGTAGACACCGCCGAAGTCGTAGCCGCGCTCGGCATAGAGGCGGATCTCCCGCCGCAGGGCGCGAAAGTACGCCCGGCACAGCTCCGGTTCGAACACCACCCGGTTGAAGGAACAGTAGGGGCAGAGCTGCTCGCAGAAGGGGACATGGAGGTACAGCAGACGGGGAGCGGACCGGTCCCCGGGGGGGAAGTCGACCGGCCGGCCCGGCTCGAAATGCATGGCCCGGGAGAATTCCCGTCGGGCGACGGCCGTAATGAGGGACGGGACAAACGGCAAGGTCATGATCGATCCGCTCTCCGGAACGGCGCAGTGCGCCGTTCCGGATGCCTGAAGGCTGCGTGCTCACGCGGGGCCGCAAGGGTCCCCGGCGGCGAAGGCCGCCCCGTCCCGCGGGGGAAGGGGAGGTGAAGGCCGCCCCCGATACGTAGCAGACATCCTCCCGATGATCAAGCGGATTCGCGCGGTCCCGCCTCCCTTGAATTCCGTCCCCAAGGGTGGTATAGGGCGGCCGGGTGCACGAAAAACTTGGAGAAATCCCATGACGGAAGGAAAAATCCTGACCCTCTGGTCGGACGATCACTGGAACGAAGCGGAGGCGAAACGCCTGCGGGAATCCTGTGAGGAGCTCCCCATCCCCCTGAACAGGGCCGCCCGGGAGGACATCCGCGCCCTGATGGACGCCTTTCTGGAGCGGGACGACGCCCTGGGGCTGGCCGCCCCCCAAATCGGGATCGGCCGCCGGGTCATCATTTTCAAGAACAAACATTTCGATGAAAAGGGCCGGCCCGCCAGCGACAAGGATTACGACGTTCTCGTCAACCCCCGCATCACCCAGACGCGGGGAGAACCCGTCCGGGGCGCCGAGGGCTGCCTGTCCTGTCCCGAGATCCAGGTCGAGATCGAACGCCACCCGGAAATCAAGGTGCGCGCCTACGACCGGGAAGGGCGCAAGATCAACAAGCGCTACACCGGCTTCGGCGCACGCGTCGTCCAGCACGAGATGGACCACCTGGAGGGCATCCTGATCGTGGACCACGAGGGTGCCGTTCTGGTGCCGCGCAAGAAGCGGGCCTTCTTCGAGAGCGTCCTGTCCAAAAAATAATCCGCATTGATTTTCGAGAAAAAAAGGGGCGGGTGCGGCCGGGAGCCGGTCAGATCGCCTTGCGCCAGGCGAGCCGTTTCTCCAGCCAGCGTGACAGGCTGGTGAACGCAAAGCAGATGATGAAGTAGATCACGGCGATGAACAGGAAGATTTCCGTGGGGTAGATCATCGTCCGGTTGTTGATCTGGGTCGCCACGTGCGTCAGTTCGGAAACCCCGACGATGTACGCCAGCGACGTGTCCTTGATCATGGAGACGAACTGGTTTACGAAGGAGGGGATCATGTTGCGCAGGGCCTGGGGCAGGACGATGAACAGCATGGCCTGGCGCGGGTGGAGTCCCGTCGAGAGGGCCGCCTCCATCTGACCGTTGGGGATGCCCTCGATCCCGGCCTGGACGATCTGGGACATGTAGGCGGAGGTGAAGATCGTCAGCGCCGCGATGACCGTCCAGCTCTCCGGCGTCCGGTAGCCCAGGAAAGTGGGCAGCAGGAAATACATCCAGAAAATCACCAAAAGGAGCGGGATCCCGCGGATCGTGTTCACCACCGCCAGGGTGGGATAGCGGACGAGCGGGTTGCGCGAGACGCACATGAGCCCCAGAATCAGACCGCCGAAGAAGGACAGGACGAGCGAGACCGCCGCCAGGTAAAGCGTGAGCAACACCCCCCCCATGGGGCCGCTCGGGTAGCGCCCGATCATGAAGTGGGTGATGTTCGTCCAGATGACGGTGAAGTCGAGTCCGGTTTCCATACGTTATCGCATCCCGATGGGGCTCAGCACCTTCTTGCTGTAGAGGGTCATCAACCCCGTGATGACGAGCGAGATCACCAGATAGACCAGGGTCGCCGCCGTAAAGGCCTCGAACCCCTTGAACGTGTAGCTTTCCACCTGCCGGGCCTGATACGTCAGTTCCGCCACGCCGATGGTCATGGCGAGCGACGAGTTTTTCGCCAGGTTGAGGAACTGGTTGATAAGCGGCGGGATCGTGATCCGCACGGCCTGGGGGAGGATGATGTACAGCATGGATCGGAGATAGGAGAATCCGGAGCTGCGGGCCGCCTCCATCTGCTCCTTCGGGATGGAGCGGACACCGGAGCGGATGTCCTCGGCGATGAAGGCCGAGGTGTAGATCGTCAGCGCGATGACCGCGGCGGCGAATTCGAAATTCATGGTGTACAGCCAGTCCCGCGCGGCCTGCGGGAGGATCTTGTCGGAGCCGAAATACCAGAAGAAGATCTGAACGAGGAGCGGGGTGTTGCGGAAAAACTCGAGGTAGCCCATCGCCAACCAGCGGACGGGCGCGTTCTGGCTCATCCGCATGACGGCGATCAGCAGGCCGAGGATAAAAGCGAGGGCAATCGACACCAGGGACAGCTGAATGGTGACCTTGACGCCGGAAAGGATCCATTCAAAATACTGCCCTGATGTAACGATTGCCCAGTCGAACTGATAGTTGAACACGTTTGGAGGAAGCTCCTCTTATCGTTCCGGCGTAATCGTGAAGGTCCGCTTCAGGACGATCCCCGACTTCCCCTTGGAACCGAACCACTTGCTGAAGATTTTCTTCGCCTCGCCCTTCTTCTCCATGTCCAGGAGGGCCTTGTTGACGGCGTTCACGAAATTCACGTCGCCCTTGCGCATCCCGAGGCCGTAAGGCTCGTCGGAGATCTGGATGTTGGGGATTTCGTATTTCCTCTTGTTGGGCGCCTTGGCCAGCAGGTTCGCCAGGATCGACTCGTCGGTCGTGACGGCCGCCACCTTCCCCTGCTCGAGGGCCAGGAAGGCCTGGGGATAATCGTCGAAGGACAGGATCGTGGCCTTGGGCAGCGCCTTGGCCGCATTCTGCTCGGAGGTGGACCCCTTGGCCGTGCCGATCCGCTTCCCCTCGAGGTCGGCCAGCTTCTTGACCGTTCCCTTCTTCACGAGGAACTTCTGGCCGGTGAAGAAGTACATGTAACTGAAATCGATCTGTTTGGCCCGCTCGGCATTCTTGGTCATCGTGGCGGCGATGATGTCGATGTTACCGGCGATGAGCTGGGGCATCCGGGTCGCCGACGTCACGGGTCTCAACTCCAGATTGACGCCGAGCTTCTTGGCAATGGCCTTGCAGAAGTCCACGTCGTACCCGATGATCTGGCGGGTCTGCTCGTCGATGTAGCCGAACCCGGGCGTTGAATCCTTCACGCCGCAGACCATCACGCCCTTGCTCTTCACGTCCGCCAGGGTATCCGCGGCCAGCGCCGTTCCCCCCAGGCTGCACGCAAACACCAGTGCCAATCCCCACATCCCCAATCGCTTCATCATGCTTGTCCTCCTTTCAACACTGAATGAATTCCCATGGAAGGCTGAATTCAGGACCATCCTTATGGCCCGGTGCCTCTAGCCCATCGCCTTTTCTCTCCTAGTGCATCGGAGAGAGGATCTCCTTGAGGAACAACTGCGCCCGCTCGTGCTGGGGATTCTTGAAGAATTCGTCCGGCGTGGCCTCTTCGAGAATCACCCCGTAATCCATGAAGGTGACGCGGTCCGCCACCTCGCGTGCGAATCCCATTTCATGCGTCACCACGATCAGCGTCATGCCCGTGTGGGCCAGGCCCTGCATGACCTCCAGGACCTCTCCGATCATCTCCGGGTCGAGGGCCGACGTCGGTTCGTCGAAGAGCATGATCTTCGGCTTCATGGCGAGCCCGCGGGCAATGGCCACCCGCTGCTGCTGTCCCCCGGAGAGCTGCGCCGGGTAGGCATCCCGCTTCTCCGCGAGCCCGACCCGCTCCAGCAGGGCCGTGGCCTGCTCCTCCGCCTCTTTACGGGCGAGCTTGCGGATCTTGATGGGCGCCAGGGTGATGTTTTTGATGACGCTCAGGTGGGGATAGAGATTGAACTGCTGGAAGACGAACCCGATTTCCGCCCGCAGCTTGTTGATGTCGGTTTTCCGGTCGGACAGGTCCTGTCCGTCGACGAACAGCTTGCCCTTCTGGATGGGTTCGAGCTTGTTGATCGTCCGGATGAGGGTGGATTTCCCCGATCCGGAAGGGCCGCAGACGACGACGACCTCGCCCTGCTTGACATGGAGGTTGACGTCATTCAACACATGCAGTTTCTTGAACCACTTGTGAACCGCCTGGAACCTGATCATGCGCCACTCCCGGCAAACCTGAACGTTGAGGCCCCTCCGGCGCGGCGGTTCGGCCACGTCGTAAAAAGGTGAAATTTCATATACCAGTTTCGGAAAACAATCAATAAAATAATGGGGGAGGACCTTTTGCCTTGAAATCCCCCCTCCCTTATAGTACGTAGAGCGGCGCCGAGCGATTCCGAGAAACGTTTCCGGAGAGACAAGCGATGGTCAAGATCCAATGTCCCCAGTGCGGGAAGAGTTTCATGTGGACGGACGGGATGCCGATCCGGGGCCGCTGCCCGACCGATGACTGCCGCTGGACCTACGACGTCGGCGAACAGATCAAAAAAAGCGCCGAAGCCAAGACGTCCTCGCCGAAAGATGAGCTGCGCTGTCCCAACTGCGGGGCGCCCATCGCCTCGCACCTGACGGTCTGCCAGTCCTGCGACGGGGTCGTGGTGGGCGGAAAGGCCCTGAGAAAATCAAACATCTTTTTCGGGGTGGTCGTCATCCTGATCCTGCTGTCCCTGCTTTACCGTTACTATTAGATCCGGGGTTCCTTCGCGTCGATCGCCCGCGGGCCCTGACGGGACCGGTCGGGCGGTCCTGTCCCCAACCCCGGCGCCTGCTCAGCCCCCGGCCTGGGCGGGTCCGCAAGGCAGGCCTCAAGGCCGACTCGGGAGTGACTCATGAACCAGACGCCGCTTTACGACCGCCACGTCCATGCCGGCGCCCGGATGATCGATTTCGGCGGCTGGGCCATGCCCGTTCAGTACGCCGGCGTCATCGAGGAGCACCGCGCCACGCGGAAGAGCGCCGGGCTCTTCGACATCTGTCACATGGGCGAGATCGAGGTCCGGGGCGCCGCCGCGCTGGCGTTTCTGCAGCGCGTGATGAGCCGGGACCTGGGCGACCTGGAAACGGGCCGGCTCAAGCTCGGCGTCCTGACGAGCGAAACGGGCGGCATTCTCGACGACCTGACCGTCTACCGGCTGGAGTCGGACCGCTACGGGCTGGTCACCAACGCCGGAACGCGGCTCAAGGACGCGGCCTGGCTCAAGACCGTCAAGGCGGCGGAGGGGTTCCGGAAGGTGGAAATCGTGGACCGGACGGATGAAATCGGGAAACTCGATCTCCAAGGCCCCGTGGCCCAGGCGATCCTGCAGCCCCTGACGCCGGCGGCCCTGGACGGGCTCGCGTACTACCGCTTCACGCACACGCGGGTGGCCGACCGGCCGGCCCTCGTCTCCCGCAGCGGTTACACCGGCGAGGACGGCTTCGAGATCTACGCCGCGAGCGACGAGATCGGCGCAATCTGGGATGCGCTGCTCGAATCCGGTGCCGCCCGGAATCTGAAGCCCGTGGGCCTCGGGGCGCGGGATACGCTCCGCCTGGAGGCGGGCATGCTCCTCTACGGCCATGACATGGACGAGACGACATCGCCCCATGAGGTGACCTACGGCTGGCTCGTCGATCCGGCGAAGGACTTCATCGGGAGCGACGCCCTCCGGCGCCAGAAAGCGGCGGGCGTGGAACGCAAGCTCGTCGGCTTCGAGATGGTCGGGCGGGGAATCGCCCGCGAGGGACACCCCGTCTGGCGGAACGGCGAGGCGATCGGCGCCGTTACTTCGGGAACGTTTTCGCCGACGCTTTCCCGGGCCATCGGTCTGGCGATGGTATCCGCGACGGCAAAGGACCCGGGGACGGAGATCTGCATTCAAATCCGCGACCACCTCGTCCCGGCCGTGGTGGTCAAACTTCCCTTTTACAGGCGGCCCCGGTAAACCCGGCAAACCGACAAACCCTCTATTGATCAGGAGAAGGCCATGTCCAAACCCAATCCAACCGACCGGAAATATTCCCAGGAGCACGAGTGGGCCCTGCCACACGGCGACGGCACGGCGGCGATCGGCATCACCGATCACGCCCAGGAACTGCTCACCGACATCGTCTTCGTCGAGCTCCCCGCGCTCGGCCGGCAGGTCCGCCAGGGCGAAGCCGTCGCCGTCGTGGAGTCGGTTAAGTCCGTCTCGGACGTCTTCGCCCCCCTGAGCGGCGAGGTTGTCGCCGTAAACCGGGCCCTGGAGGACCGGCCGGAGCTCATCAACCAGGACGCCTGCGGCGAAGGGTGGATCGCGAAACTAAAGCTGTCCGATCCGCGGGAATACGACGGCCTGATGGACGCCGCCGCCTACGACGCCTTCATCCGGGACGAGGCGCACTGATCCCGGGAGGAAGATGCCGATGGATTACAGCCCGCACACGGCGGAAGACCGCAAAACCATGATGGACGCGGTTGGGATCGCCTCAATCGAAGATCTGTTCGGAGACATCCCCGAGCGATGGCGTCTGAGCCGCCCGCTGGACCTGCCGCCCGCCCTCTCGGAGCAGGAGACCTTCACGCATCTGAAGGCGCTGAGCGAACGCAACCGCCTCCCCGACATCACCCTCACGGGCGCCGGCGCCTACCGGCACTACATCCCCGCCGTCGTCGGACACCTCTCGCAACGGTCCGAGTTTTCCACGGCCTACACCCCGTACCAGGCGGAGATCAGCCAGGGCATCCTGCAGGCCGTCTACGAATACCAGACGATGATCGCCCGCCTCACGGGAATGCAGGTTGCCAACGCCTCGATGTACGACGGGGCCACGGCGACGGCGGAGGCCGCGGTGCTGTCCGCCAGAACCCTCGGCCGGACCGGGGTCGTCGTCGCCCGCTCCGTCCACCCCGCGTACCGCCAGGTCCTCCGGACGTATGCCTGGGCGAACGGACTGTCGGTCGAGGAGGCGCCGTTCACGGGCGACGGGCGGCTGGACCTCGAGGCCCTCGCGGCCGCCGTCCGGGAATCGACCGCCGCCGTCATCGTGCAGAGCCCCAATTATTTCGGCGTGGTGGAGGACCTTGCCGCCGTCGCGCCTCTCGTTCATGCCGCCGGGGCGTACCTCATTCATTGCTTCACCGAAGCCACCTCTCTGGGTCTTCTCAAGCCCGCCGGCGGGCTGGGCGCCGACCTCTGCGTGGGGGAAGGCCAGGCCTTCGGGAATCCGGTCAGTTACGGCGGGCCGTATCTCGGGATCTTCGCCGCCACGGATACGTTTCTGCGGAAGATCCCGGGACGCCTGGCGGGCGCCACGGTGGACCGGGACGGCCGGCGCGCCTTCGTCCTGACGCTCCAGACCCGGGAGCAGCACATCCGGCGGGAGAAGGCGACCTCGAACATCTGCTCCAACGAGGCCCTCTGCGCCCTTGCCGCTGCCGTCTACCTCGTCTGTTTGGGGAAGAACCTGAAGCCCCTGGCCGAGCTGAACGTCGCGAAGGCCGGGTATCTGCGCCGGCGCCTCCTCGACCTGCCCGGCTGGGCGCCCGCTTTCTCCGGACCGGTCTACAACGAGTTCGTCCTGCGCTGTCCCGACCCGGAGGGCGCGAACGCCCGGTGGGCGGCGGCCGGCATCAGCGGCGGGGTCAACCTCGCGGGGGATTATCCCGAGCTGCCCGGTGCGCTGCTCCTGTGCGCCACGGAGCTGCTCACGCGGGCGGACCTGGACCGGGCGGTCGACGTGCTCCGCCCCTGACAACCCGGAGCGACGGAAAAGGGATCCGGTTGAAGCGGACGCGATCCCGCCATCGTGGAGATGAAGCGCCCCCCGTCAAAGCGGTCGTTTTCGCGCAGTCGGGATCCATGACGTAAGCGAAGGACCGGATTCCCGCCTGCGCGGGAATGGAAAAACGGCCGATCCGTGATTGTTTCGGGATCGTTGAATTAGATCGAGCGAGCGGAGTAAGAAACCGTGGAAAAGCATCCCTCCCATCCGAACGTTGAGCTGATTTTCGAAAAGAGCCGGCCGGGCCGGCGGGCCGGCGCGATCCCGCCGTGCGACGTGCCGGGGACGGCGGACGAACCCCGCATCGAGGCGCACCTGCTCCGGGACGACGTCGACCTCCCCGAAGTGGCGGAGATTGATCTCGTCCGCCATTATACCGCCCTGTCCCGCCGCAACTTCGGCGTCGACCTCGGCTTCTACCCGCTCGGCTCCTGTACGATGAAGTACAACCCGAAGGTGAACGACATGGCGGCGGCACTTCCCGGTTTCGCCGACCTCCACCCCGGGGTCCCGGCGGCCTTCGCCCAGGGCAGCCTGCAGCTGATGGACGGCCTGCGCCGGGATCTGTGCGAAATCTTCGGCATGGCCGACTTCACCCTGCAGCCGGCGGCCGGCGCCCACGGCGAGCTGACGGGCGTCATGATGATCCGGAAATATTTCGAGAAGCGGGAGGAAAAACGCACGCAAATCCTGATCCCCGACACGGCCCACGGGACGAATCCCGCCTCGGGCGCCCTATGCGGATACGAGGTCGTGCAGGTGCCGTCCAACGACGCGGGCGGCGTGGATCTCGACGCCCTGGACGCGGCCATGACGGAAAACACCGCCGGCCTCATGCTGACGAACCCGAATACCCTGGGCCTGTTCGAGCGGAACATCGCGGCGGTGGCCCGGATCATCCATGACCGGGGCGGCCTCCTCTACGGCGACGGCGCCAACGCCAACGCCTTCTTGGGAAAGGTGCGGCCGGGCGAGATCGGCTTCGACGTCGTCCAGTTGAACCTCCACAAGACCTTCTCCACCCCCCACGGCTGCGGCGGCCCGGGGAGCGGCCCCGTCGGTGTCGGGGCCGCCCTTGAACCCTTCCTTCCCGTCCCCCGGATCGTCCGGACGGACGCGGGCTACGCCTGGTCGGAGGCGTATCCCGACACGATCGGGCGCGTCCGGGCCTTTTACGGGAACTTCGCCGTGATGGTCAGGGCCTGCGCCTACCTCCGCAGCCTCGGCGCGGCGGGCCTCCGGCAGACGGCGGAGGACGCCGTCCTCGCCGCCAACTACATCCAGGCGCGTCTGAAGACCTTCTACGACCTCCCCTACAACCGCCCCTGCATGCACGAATGCGTCTTTTCCGGACGGCGGCAGGTCCGGGAAAGCGGCGTCCACACGACCGACATCGCCAAGCGCCTGCTCGACTACGGCGTCCACCCACCGACGATCTACTTCCCCCTGATCGTCCCGGAGGCCATCATGATCGAACCGACCGAGACCGAGAGCCTCGAAACGCTCGACGCCTTCTGCGACGCGATGATCGCCATCGCCACCGAAGCGAAGGACGAACCGGAGATCGTGAAATCGGCCCCGCACACAACCCCCGTGAAGCGCCTCGACGAGGTCCTGGCCGCCCGCCGGCCGGACGTCTGCTGGAAGAGACCCTCCGGTCCCGCCTGATCCACGACCCGGGAAACCGCCGGGGACATCGGAAAACTTGAAGCCGGCCTCCGGACGGAGCGCGGGAGGGATGAGATCACGCCGGTCAGGAAGGGACCTTTATCTTAGGAAACAGGAAATGATTGACGTTCGGGGCGGCTTCGGCCAAAATGTCCCTCGACGATCGAAACCACGGGGGCCCGTCTCATGGTCAAAAACATTCTCTCACTGGACAACAAGGAACTCGTCGAGAAGCTGTGGGCCGCCGACCCGGAGATCCGGAGGATCCTCGCCGGCTCCAAGCACGTCGAGGAGGCGCGCCATATCCTGTTCGACCACTTCAACCAGCTCAACCGCTCGATGTTCAACATGAAGCCGGACACCCCCTACGCCGGCATGAATTCCATCGAAAAGAGAAACGCCAAGGAGTGCCTCCGCGTCTTCTCCAACACCATCCGGACGGAAAACGAACACCTGACCGGCGCCTCGCCGCTGACGCTCCTGTACGACCTGGCCCGGAACCGCCCGGGGGCGCTGGAGCGGGTCGGCAAGGCCTTCCTGTGCGAGTACCTCGCCTTCTTCAAGGGCATCACCGGCAAGGCCGGCAAGCAGCCGAAAATTCCGGCACTCCTGAGGACCGCGGACGGCCGGTCGGCCGCCCAGGATCGTTCCGCCGCGACGGTCCGTTCGCGACAGCTCGACGCCTACTCGGCCATCATGCGGCGCTACCGCCGTCGCTACCGGACCGGATTCGACGCCGCCCTGATTCGGCAGCGGCGGAAGCTCAAGGCGAAGATTCTCGCGCACTTCGGCGCCGCGGAGGCCGACTGGCGGGACCCCCGGTGGCATCTCAAGCACATCCTGACGGATCTCGACACGATCTCCCGGCTCGTCCGTCTCGACGACTACGAGGCGGCGGGGCTCGCGATGGCGGCGGAAAAGGGCATCCCCGTGGAGATCACCCCCTATTACCTGTCCCTGTTCAACGCCTCGGGGCGCACCGACGAGGACCGCCAGATCCGCGCCCAGGTCCTGCCGTCCGTCCGGCACTGCGCCAGCGTCGCGGCCAACCGGGAGCAGGGCGTCGACATGGACTTCATGCAGGAGCGCTCGACGAGCCCCGTCGACGGGATCACCCGCCGGTACCCGAAGGTCGTGATCCTGAAGCCCTTCAACGCCTGCCCGCAAATCTGCGTCTATTGCCAGCGCAACTGGGAGGTGAAGCAGATCGACGCCCCGGCGATGCTGCCCCCGGAGGCGCTCCGCGAGGCCGTCGCGTGGATCCGGGACAACGACCACATCAGCGAGGTCCTGGTGACCGGCGGCGACCCCCTGTGCCTGGACAACCGCCGCCTGGAATGGATCGTCGGACAACTGGCCTGCATCTCCCACATCGAGCGCATCCGGATCAGCACCCGCGTTCCGGTCACCCTTCCCTTCCGGATCGATGACGGCTTCCTCGAGATCCTGAGGAAATACCACGAATGGGGCCGCCGGGAGATCTGCGTCTCTACCCATTTCGAGCACGCCGTGGAGCTGACGCCCGAGGCCCTCGAGGCCGTAAAAAAGATCAAGGCCCTGGGCGTCAACGTCTATAATCAGCACGTCTTCACGTACTACAACAGCCGCCGCTTCGAACTCTGCCTGCTCCGGCGGATGCTGAAGCTCTCCGGAATCGACCCCTACTACACCTTCAACACGATGGGGAAGGAGGAGACCGTGGACTTCCGGGTCCCGCTGGCCCGCATCGAGCAGGAGCGGAAGGAGGAGGCCCGTCTCCTGCCCGGCGTCGTCCGGACGGACGAACCGGTCTTCAACGTCCCCCGCCTGGGGAAATCGAACCTCCGGGCCTGGCAGGACCACGAGCTCATCATGGTCCTTCCCGACGGCCGCCGAGTGTACCGCTTCTACACCTGGGAGGCGCGGATCACGACGAATTTCGACTATCTCTACACGGACGTCTCCATCTACGACTACCTGAAGCGGCTGGCCGCGGACGGCGAAAACACTAGCGACTACAAGTCGATCTGGTACTACTTCTGAGAGCGCTTCCAGACCCGCGGTCCCTCCGCGCGCCGCACCTTTTAGCCCCCGCATCGCCTCGACGCGCTTTGGAGGCGGGGGTCCCCGAAAAATCTCCCCGGCGCTAACGGGATCACGGATCCTGAGTGCGAAAAGGCCTTTGATGATGAATGGTAAAATAGCCGTTGACCCTCTCCGGAAACCCCCGTGGCTCAAGGTCCGCCTGCCGGGCGGCGAGGCGGACCGCCGGATCGCGCGCACCCTCGCCGAACTCCGTCTCCACAGCGTCTGCCAGGAAGCCCTCTGCCCCAACCGGGGCGAGTGCTTCCGGGCGGGAACGGCCACGTTCCTCATCCTGGGCGACACCTGCACGCGGGGCTGCCGCTACTGCCACATCCGCCAGGGGACGCCCGCGCCGGTGGACGCCGACGAACCGGAGCGCCTCGTGGAGGCCGTCCGCGCCCTCGGGCTCCGCTACGTCGTCATCACCTCGGTCACCCGGGACGACCTGCCCGACGGGGGCGCGGAACATTTCGCCCGTTGCATCCACCTGCTGCGCACGCGCCTCCCGGACTGCCGCATCGAGGTCCTGATCCCGGATCTCCAGGGAAGCCGCGAGGCGCTGGAGCGGATCATCGACGCCGGACCGGAGGTGATCAATCACAACATCGAGGTCGCCAGATCCCTGTTTCCTAACCTCCGTCCCCAGGGGGACTACAAACGCTCCCTGAGGCTGCTGGCCGCCCTTCACCCGCACCGGGACATCGTCAGCAAGTCCGGCTTCATGATCGGCCTGGGCGAGACCCGGGACGCCATCGTCGCCCTGCTCCACGACCTGGCCGTCGTCCGCTGCCAGCGCGTCACGATCGGCCAGTACCAGCAGCCGACGCGCCGTCACTGGCCCGTTGCCCGGTACTACCCCCCCGCCGAATTCGCCGAATTCAGGAAAATCGCCCTGGGACTGGGCTTCCGGCACGTCGAGGCGGGGCCGCTCGTGCGCAGCTCCTACCATGCCGGGATCTTTTCCCTTGACGGTTGAATCGTTTGGATATATTCATCAATCGTCGTTTCGGAGTCGTTCCTGCTCAATCCTGCCGCCTGACCTTCCGCCTGGAGGGATCGGTGTAGGGTTTTTTTCACGTGCAGACAGATGAATGCACGGGGAGACGCTATCCCCCGGGCAGCGTTGCCGGCTCATGAGGTGTGCGATGGACGAGACTCAGCAGGGCCAAGCCCCGGACGGGCTTTTTCCCCCCGACTGGATCAAGGCGGGGGCGGATCTTTGGACCTCGCTCCTGAAAATGGTGCCGCCCCCGACCGAGGCCGCGGCGGGGCCTTCCACGCAGAAACCACCGCGCAAGCGCTCCCTCGAATCGATGGAAGCGGCCCTCAGGATGTGGCAGTCGCTCTCCACCGCGATGAGCGATCCGGCCGTGGCCGGCGCCGCATCGAAGAGTCTTGACGCCCTCCCGGACCTGTTTCTCAAGATCGCCGAAGCCTCTTGGGACACCTGCTTTCAGATCCAAAAAGGCCAGATCGAGAAAGCCGGCAAGATCGGCCGGAAGGTCGAGGCCTACCACTTCGAAAACCTGGACCAGGAGTTCTTCAAGACACTGAAAGACATCTACGAAAAAGAGGTCCGTCAGTTCTTCTACATCCCCCAGCTGGGTCTGACCCGGTTCTATCAGGAACGGATGAACCTGCTCCTCGACAAGCTCGCCCTGCTCAAGGCGACGGGCGCGGAGTTCTTTTCCCTGCTCAACCTCCCCTTCGAGCAGACCACCAAGGTGATGCAGCAGGAGATCGAAAAGCTGGCGCAGCAGGGGAAAGTTCCGAAGCAGGCCAGGGAGTACTACAACCTGTGGGTCAAGATCCTCGAAGGCCATTTCATGACGCTCTTCAAGTCGCCGGAGTACAGCCAGGCGCTCGGCGAGCTGTTCAACCGGCTGTCGGAATTCATCATCGCCAAAAACGAGGTTGTCCAGGACCTCCTGCAGCTCCTGCCCGTACCCACCCACAAGGAAGTCGACGCGCTCTACCGGGATCTTCACCAGTTGAAAAAGAGGGTGCGGGAGCTGGAGAGGCAATTGAACCCGGATTGAGGATGCGCGGCCGCCCGGTGAGGAGAAACGCTTATGGATCAGCCCAAGATTCCCCTCGATCTCATTCTGGCCAGCCTGGCCGAAGACACGGAAAAAGCACAGGCGCGGGTCACCAAGGTATCGGAGGTCCTGCTCGGTGAGCTGTCGACCGAGATCGCGCCCACCCCCTATGACATCGTCTACGAGGAAGACCGCGTCAGGCTGAAGCATTATCGCCTCGAGGGCGAGGCCAGGCTCAAGACCCCCCTTCTGGTCGTTTACGCACTGATCAACCGCGAAACCATGCTGGATCTCCAGCCGGACCGGAGCGTGGTCAAGAATTTCCTCCGGGACGGCATCGATCTCTACCTGATCGACTGGGGCTATCCCTCCCGGAAGGACCGGTTTCTTACCATCGACGATCACGTCAACGGCTATCTGGATCATGCGATGGATTTCATCCGCAGGAAGCACAACCTGCCCCGGATCAACCTCATGGGAATCTGCATGGGCGGTTCGTTCTGTGTCATGTACGCCGCGCTCCACCCGGAAAAGGTCAAGAACCTGATCACGACGGTGACGCCGACCCACTTCGACACCGACACCGGCCTGCTCCACATCTGGATGAAGGCCCTCGACGCCGACCGGATGGTCGACACCTTCGGCAACATCCCGGCGGATCTGATGAACCTGGGGTTTCTGCTGCTCAACCCGGCCCGCCTCATGATCGACAAATACGTGGGTTTCCTGGAGAACGCGGACAACAAGTCCTTCGTGGAAAACTTCGTCCGCATGGAGAAGTGGATCTTCGACAGCCCCGACGTCCCCGGCGAGACCTTCCGGCAGTTCATCAACGACTGCTACAAGAAGAATCTCCTGATCCAGAGCAAGATGAAACTGGGCGGCAAACGGGTCGATCTTAAGAAAATCACGATGCCGCTTCTGAACTTCTACGGCATGTACGATCACCTGGTCCCGCCGGCGGCCTGCGAACAGCTCACCCGGCACGTCGGCAGCCGGGATACGGAGGACGTCAATCTCGATACCGGCCATATCGGCATCTATGTCAGCTCCAAGAGTCAGCGGGAATTTGCACCCAAGATCGCGCGCTGGCTGATGGAAAGGGACGGGCCGGACGCCCGACCGGCATCGAAAGGGGCGGCGATCGTCAAGTTCACCCCCGGGAAAGCGGCGCGTGGGAAGGGCCGGCCGGCCCCGGCGCGCCCCCCGAAGAAGAAAAAAGCGGAGAGGGGAAGGGCCCGGCCGGCACAGCGGGCGGCGAATAAATAAAGCGGTCTTCGGAGGAAAGCCTTATCCCCGCAGCGGATTGCAGAAACGAGACAGGAGAGATCCCCATGACCAAGCAAGACAATTATTTCAGGACCATCGTCAAGATCGGCCGGGCCCTGGGAACGACCCTGGAACGGGACAAGATCCTGCAACTGATCGTTCAGGGCGTCCTCGAGGCCATGGGGGGCAAGGCGGCCTGCCTTTTCCTGATGGATGAGGAGAAGGGAACCTACGTCCCCGTTGCCCAGACGGGGCTTTCAAAAAATTATGTCCATGCGGGCCTGGCGCACGTCAAGAAGGAAATCCCGCTCCTCCTGAAGAAGGGATACCTCCACTTCCGCGACGCCGCGTCCGATCCCGTGGTGGAAAACCGGGAGATGAAACGGGCGGAAGGAATCGCCTCCATTCTGGTGGTGCCGGTCAAGGTCAAGGGCCGTTTCATCGGCACCCTCTCGCTGTATACGGCCAAGGTGAGGAATTTCTCCGCCGGGGAGATCGAATTCCTGACGGTTCTCGCCGAACAGGGTGGGGTGGCGGTCGAAACCGCGCGGCTGGTCGAAAGACTGCGGGAGAACACCCGGATCTTCCTCGATCTGGCCGCCAGCATCAACTCAAGCCTCGACATCAAGGACATCCTCCAGACCCTGAGCTGCGAGGTCTCCCAGGCCATCGGGGTCAAGGCGGCCTCGATCCGGCTGCTGGACGAGGAGAGCAATACCCTGAAACTCGTCGCCAGTTGCGGGCTCAGCGAGACGTACCTCAACAAGGGGCCGGTTTCCGCGGAAAAGAGCATCGCCGAAGCCCTGAAGGGGAAACCGGTGGTCGTAAGGAACGCCTCGACGGACAAGGGGGTCCAGTACAAGAAGGAGAAGAAAGCGGAAGGCATCGTCACCATCCTGAGCGTTCCCATCAAGTCAAAGGAGCGGGTGATCGGCGTTCTGCGTCTGTACAGCGCCGTCGCCCGCGAGTTCACGGAGGACGAAGTCCTGCTGGTCACCGCCCTGGCCTACCAGGGGGGGCTGGCCATCCAGAACGCCGGCCTCTACCTCATGCTCAAAAGCGACATGAAGGAACTCAAGGATGAAATCTGGAGTCACCGCTGCTGGTTTTAGGAGCGATCGGAAAAGGGGGACAGGGGAACATGAACGGTAAGTCGATCGATCGGATCAAGGTGGGCGACGCCGCCGAATTTTCGAAGACCGTGACGGAAACGGACATCTACCTTTACGCCGGGATCACGGGGGATCTGAATCCCGCCCACATCAACGAGGCCTACGCCAAAAACACCTTCTTCAAGACCCGGATCGCCCACGGCATGTTCACCGCCGGTTTCATTTCGAACCTGCTGGGGATGCAGCTTCCCGGCCCCGGCACGATCTACCTCAAGCAGTCGCTCAGCTTTCTGGCGCCGGTCCGCTTCGGCGACACCGTCACCGCCCGGGCGGAGGTCGTCGAAGTGATGGCGGAGAAGAATCGCGTCCGCCTGAAAACCACGTGCACCAATCAGGACGGCACCGTCGTTCTCGACGGCGAGGCCCTGGTCAGCCCGCCCAAGGCGAAACCGTAAGACCGCCCGCCCGCAGGCCCCTGAAGCGGGGGGTCGAGGCGCCCGGTCGTTCGCCGTTCAGGATGTCGGTTTCCCTTCAAAGAGACCGGCCGCCGCCTTCATGAGCGACTCGAATTCCTCGTTCTGCCTGCGGATGACCTCCCGGAGCCGTTTCACCGTTTCCTCCGGGGAGGCGCCCGTTTTTCTTCCGCGCCGCCGTTTCAGGCCCGCGATGGTCTTTTCCTGGCTCGCGACCGTTTCCTTCAGGGCCGCGCATTCGTCCTGCAGGGCCCGATAATCCTCCCGGGAAACCACGTCGAAGAGGGCGAGGAAGTCCCGAAGCGAATTCTGAAAGGCCTCCGCCGCCTCCTGCCACAGCTCCCCGCCCGGCAGGTCGCCTTCCGGCCGGCGCTCCCCTCCGTCCATCCCGCGGAAGAATTCCGAGAAGGCGTCGGCGCCGCCGGCCACCGGGGTCCGCCCGGGAATCCAATCCTCCCAGGGGTTCCGTCCCTGCGCCAGGGACGAGAAGAACCGGCCCCAAAACTCATAGAATCTTGCGTCCATGACGTTTCCATTCTCCGGCAGAGCGGACATGCGGCGGTGCAACGGCGGTCGTCGTCGCGATGTCGGGGATGACCCTCGTCATGCCCCGGTTAGACCCCTGTCGGGAGGGGATTTACACCGGCGTCCCTAGGCGCTCTTGCCCTTCTCCAGGCCGGCAAAGAACGCATCGACCTTCTTGTAGTTGTCGTCCATTGCGGCCTTGAAGTCCTCGCGACCCCGCTTGTAGGCCTTGACCCAGTCAGACAGGGCCTTCTTGCCTTCCGCGGGCATCCAGGCGCTCTGATCGATCAGGCTGTTCATCATCTTCTCCGCCTGATCCTGCAGCACCGTCATCGCGTTGAAGGTGTTGTCGAAAGCGGCCTTGTTGAACTGGATCATCTGCTTCGCCATCTGTTTCGGTTCCATGTCCCATTCTCCTTTCAAAGGGTTTGCCCCCTCCTCCGGCCGTCGCATCCCGGACGGGGTTCGTTGAGCGATCCTATTTGCCCGCCTTCGTCCTGGGGGCCTTCTTCTCGAGAGCGCCCAAATATTCTTCCACCTTCTTGTAGCTTTCGTTGACGCTGCCCTTGAACGTCTCCCGCCCTTCCTTGTAGGTCTTCAGCCATTCGTTGACCGCCTGCTTCCCCTCTGCCGGGAACCACGGCGCCTGGTCCAAGAACATGCCGACCATCTTTTCCGTCTGCTCCTGGAGAATCTCCACGGCATTGAAGGTGTTGTCAAACGTCGTCTTGTGAAATTCAATCATCTGCTTCGTCAGTTTTTCCTGTTCCATGCCTTTTTCCTCCTTTTTGTGTTTTCTCATTCCTGCCCGACGTGGGCCTTAATATAGCGCACCCAAAAGATTTGTCAAGCGGAAAATGTTGCATTGCAATAAGATGATTATCCCCCTCGCCCCTTCGACACCGAGAGGAGCGAGATTAGATATTCCTCGTATGATCGATTGGTTAAACGAACCGACCGATCCGAATACAAAAAGGGTTATCTTCCCCAGCGACATTTTTTTGTTGCATTGTGACCGATTCTCCGCTATGAAGGCAAGGAGAAAGGAAAGGAACGATGACCGAAAAACTGCACTTGAAGAAATATACCAACAGACGCCTCTACGACACCGAGAGGAGCGCCTACGTGACCCTGGACGACGTCCTGCAGGTCATCCGTCAGGGGCGTCGCGTGGAAGTCGTCGATGCAAAAACCGGCGAAGACGTCACGGCCTTCACGCTCACCCAGATCATCCTGGAGGAATCCAGGAAAAAAAACAGCCTGCTGCCGGTTCCCCTTTTGCATCTGATCATTCAGTACGGTGAAACCGTCCTGGGCGAATTCTTCGACCACCATCTCGAGCAGACGCTGAAGAGCTACCTCTCCTACAAGGCGGCCGCGGACGAACAGTTCCGGAAATGGCTCAGCCTCGGGATGGACTTCTCCAAGATGACCCAGACGTCGATCGCGTCGCTCCCGGCCTTCCAGTCTTTTTTCGACCTCTTTCACGACACGGACAAGCCCGGCGGCAAAGGGGAGGCCTGAACCCCTCCCGGGGCGAAACGCCCCGGAGACGATCCCGCCGCCCCGGGGCCGGAGGCCGTCCCGGTCGGGCGCCGATATTCGATTGACAAGCCCCGTCGACCTTCTTATAGTTTTTCGCCGACCGGGAAAATAAATCGCTTCAGGAAATCCCTCAAGGAGGAGGCCATGCCGGATATTCAGCACCCCCTGCACCGGGACCTCACCGCGGGCATGCGGCGAGGCAAGATCGTCAGCATCGAGGAGGCCGCCGACCTGATCCAGGACAACGATGTGATCGGCTTCAACGGCATCATCGGGATCGGCTGTCCCGACGAAATCATCTGCGCCCTTGAGAAGAAATTTCTCGAAACGGGCCATCCCCGGAACCTCACGTTCTTCTACGCCTCGACCCTGGGAGACGGCAACGAGATGGGCCTGCAGCATCTCGCGCACGAGGGCCTGGTCAAAAAGGTCATCGGCGGACATTTCGGCAAGACCCCCAAGCTCACCCAGTTGGCCCTGGACGGGAAAATCGAAGGCTACAACCTGCCGCAGGGCGTCCTGTCCGTCATGATCCGGGACATCGCCGGCGGGCGCCCGCGGACGATCACCAAGGTCGGCCTGGGAACCTTCGTGGACCCCCGCTTCGGTGGAGGGAAACTCAACGCGAACACGAAGGAGGACCTCGTGGAGGTGATCGCCTTCGACGGCCAGGAATATCTCGCCTACAAGCCCCCCCGGCTCAACATCGCCATCATCAAGGCGACGACCGCCGATCTCGAGGGCAACATCGGCTTCGAGAAGGAGCCCCTATATCTGGACGCCCTCTCCCTCGCCACGGCGGCGAAGAACTGCGGCGGATTCGTCCTGGTCCAGGTCGAGGGACTCGCCGAGCGGGGCGCCCTGCCGATGCGCAGCGTGATCATCCCCGGCGCCCTCGTGGACTGCGTCGCCGTCGTCACGAACACGGAGCACCATCGCCAGACGGCGGCAACCCTCTACAATCCGGCTTACGCCCATCAATACCGGATCCCCGTGACCCTGGTGCCTCCCATCCCCCTGAACGAGCGCAAGATCATCGCCCGCCGGGCCGCGTTCGAACTCAAGCCCAACAGCATCGTCAACCTGGGCATCGGCGTGCCGGAATCCATCTCCAGCGTGGCGGCGGAAGAGGGAATCCAGGAATACCTGACCCTGACGTCCGAGCCCGGCATCATCGGGGGCGTGCCCGCCGGCGGCGGGGACTTCGGCGCCGCCGTCAACGTGGACGCCCTGATCGCCATGAGCCACCAGTTCGATTTCTACGACGGCGGCGGGCTGGACGTGGCCTTCCTCGGCTTGGCCGAGGCCGACGAGGCGGGCAACCTGAACGTCAGCCGTTTCGGCCCCAGGATCGCCGGGTGCGGGGGCTTCATCGACATCAGCCAGAACGCCCGGAAGGTGGTCTTCATGGGGACCTTCACCGCCGGCGGCCTGAAGATCGACCTCCGGGACGGCGAGATGAAGATCGTCCAGGAGGGGAAGGTGCACAAATTCGTCAAGCGGGTGGAGGAGGTCACCTTTTCCGGCGCCGTGGCCGCGGCGGACCGAAAGTACGTTCTCTACGTCACGGAGCGCTGCGTCTTCAAATTGACGCCCGAAGGCCTGGAACTCATCGAGGTGGCGCCGGGGATCGACGTGGAACGGGACATCGTGGGGCAGATGGACTTCAAGCCCGTCATCCGCCAGGCTCCCCGCCTGATGGATCACCGCCTGTTCAAACCCGTGCCCATGGAGCTCAAGAAGGACCTCCTGGACATCCCGATCGTGAATCGCCTGCGCTATCAGCCGGAGGACAACCTCTTCTTCGTCAATTTCGAGGGCCTGGCGATCCGCAGCCGGGAGCAGATCGACGAGATCCGCGCGGCGGTGTCGGCCGTCATGGAACCCCTGGGGAAAAAGGTTCGCACCATCGTGAACTACGACAATTTCGATCTAAGCCCGGAACTGGTCGACTATTACACGGAAATGGTCAGCTACGTGGTCGGCAAGTATTATGACAAGGTCAGCCGCTATTCCACGGGGGCGTTCCTGCGCATGAAGCTGGGGGACAAGCTCAACGAAAGGGGCATGTCGCCCCGTATCTACGAAACGCCCGAAGAGGCGCGTGAGGAGATCGACGTGTAGGGGCGGCGCATCGGCCGATAGCCGTTATCCTGCCTTTATCCTTGACAGATCAACGACCGTCGCTTACTGTGGGCGACAAAAACAACCCCGGAATCGAATGTCATGAAGAAGAAGCCCGCACGGACCACCGCTCAAGCCGAAGCGAAAAAGATCAATTTGGCGCTGCAGGGCGGGGGCGCCCACGGCGCCTTCACCTGGGGCGTTCTGGACCGTCTGCTCGACGACGAGCGCATCAACATCGAAGGCATCGTCGGCACCAGCGCCGGCGCCGTCAATGCCTCCATTCTCGCCTACGGCCTGATCGCGGGCGGGCGCACAAAGGCCCAGGAGCTTCTGCGCCGGTTCTGGGAATTCAACTCCAAAAACGGCCGATGTTCACCGTTCCAGCCGACCTTCTTCGACAAGCTCTACGGCAGCAAGGGGTCGATGGAATTCTCCCCCTGGTGGCAGACGTTCGACGTCCTCTCGCGGATGTTTTCCCCCTACCAGTGGAACCCCAACGATACGAACGTCTTTCGGGACATCCTCGAGGAGCTGATCGACTTTCCGGTGCTGCAGAGGGCGCACACCGTCCGGCTCTTCATCTGCGCCACGAACGTCCTGACCGGGCGGCTGAAGGTTTTTGAAAACCAGGAGATCACGCCGAAGATGATCCTGGCCTCCGCCTGCCTGCCCTACCTGTATCAGGCGCCCGAAATCGACGGGGAGTACTACTGGGACGGCGGTTATATGGGCAATCCGCCCATCTTCCCCGTCATCTACAACACGGACTGCCAGGACGTCCTGATCGTCCAGATCAATCCGATCAACATTCACGAGGTGCCCCGAAGCGCCAACGCCATCTTCGACCGGATCAACACGCTGAGCTTCAACTCCAGCCTCATGCGCGAGATGAGGGCCATCCATTTCGTGACGTCCCTGATCGAAAAGGGGGAACTGGATCCGGCCAAATACAAGCACACGTTCATCCACACCATCGATGCCGAGGAACAGATGTCCAAGCTGACGGCCTCGAGCAAGATGAATCTGGACATGGAATTTCTGAAATACCTGTTCGAGACCGGACGGGAAAAGGCCGGGGAATTCCTCGCGAACCACTACGACGACATCGGCCGGAAATCCTCCACCGATCTGGCGGCGAAATTCTTCTGACGCGGCATCCTGAATTTGTCAACATCCATCGGAAACGCATTTGCCGCCCCAACGGATCGTGGTGTTGCGGATCCCGGCGGCGGCAAGCGCCCCCCCCCCGTGTTTTTTGCCTGTTCGGGAGGCAGTTCGTTGCTTTGCCGGCGGATCATTCCGGCTTGCCGACCAGGATAAAGGCTCCCCAATAAAACGGGTGCGGGTTTTGTTTCATCATCTTCAGCTTGGCTTCGCGTAACGCGGACGCCTTCAAGGCCCCCCGCGACATCCGCGTGTAGAATTCGGTCATCAGGGTCGTCGTTTCGGCGCTGGGGACGTTCCACAGGCTCATCACGAGAGTCTTCGCGCCCGACATCAGGAAGGCGCGTTTCAGGCCGAAGACCCCTTCTCCGGCCCGGATGTCTCCCGTGCCCGTTTCGCACGCCGAAAGCGTGACCAGGTCGGTCCCGCGCAGGTTCAGCCCCAGAACCCGTTCGGCGCTCACCAGTCCGTGATCCGTCCCGGCCCGGATGGAGGCATTGGCGCCGGCCAGCGCAACACCGGAACGCAGCATGGGGTTCTGAACGGGGTCATTCAAGTTTGTCAGGACAGGCTCCTGGAGCAGAATCCTCACCCCCCGGGTCACCGCGGAGGCCGTGGCATTCCCGTTCAGAAAATATCCATGCGTGGCAATGTGCAGGATCCGGGGATGTCTCACGGCGAACAGATTCTCCTCAACGGCTTCGCGGCCCTCGTAGAGATCGACCCGGTAGCCCGAGGCCTTCAGAAGGGTCCCAATGGCCTCCGCCTCCTGTTTCGTATCGGGCAATCTGTCAAAGTGAACCCCGCTGAAGATGCCGACAGCCGGACGCCGGCCATCTTCGGCCGCTTCGACGGCGGGTGTCTGCGTGTCACCCTGTCCGGGTCGCTTCAAATCAAAGTCCGGGTCGGCGAGGATCACCGCCCGTCCGGCCGGAGGATCAACCGTGTCGAACCGGGCAAGATCACGGCCGGAGGCGACATAGTTGATCCGGTAGTCTTCCACGGCGTAGCGGCCGCTTTCGCTCTTCAGAACCTCCAGGGGGATCAGGTTCAGGAGGCCGTCCGGACTGACGTATAGCCGGGTCCGCACGTTCAGACCAGGAAGCAGCGGATTGAGCAGCATCCGGTACAGCTGGACGGCATCCCTCTCCAGACGCGTCGGATCGTGGTCCGGCCGTCCCGCGGCCTTCTTCCTCATTTCTTTCAAATAGCTGCCGATAACGGCATCGAGCGCATCCCGATCCGCAATGTCCAAGAGTCTGACCGGATCCTTGCCGCCGGAAGCCACAACGAAAGCGGCGTAGTGCATCCTCCCGGGCATCTGCCGGCTGAAATCCGTCATGGCGATCTCGGCAAAATCGACATACACGGCATCGGGCGGCAGGAGTTCCGTCAACCGGGCGATATCGACCTTGCCGATCCTGCGTTCAAACGCATAATCCCTGCTGAGCCCGCTCAGCTCGGCCTCCAGGGCCTGTTTCCGCTTTTCCAGCCGGCTGGCCGTTTCGGCGGCCCCCCGCTGGCGGGCGGCCTGTCCTCCAAAGAGCTGGATGCCCCCCAGCTCGCGCCTGACCCGGACAAGTTCATCGAACTTCCGCCGCAGGACGGGATCGTCGGAGCGGTACAGGGCATCCCCGTATCGCCCCTGGGCCTCCTGTACGGCCCCTTTCCATCTCAGCCAGACGGTCATGGCCTCCCCGAGCGCTTCCGGGTCGGATGCGCCATGCTGCAACAGGTGGGACAGATAAAGTTTGACCTGGTGCAGCATGGAGGACACATAGTTAAGCTTCTGCTGCTCGGAAAGGATCAGAAAGGCATCCTCCCGTTTCTGTTCGTTGATGCCGATGGCGCCGGCAAACATCCGGTTGGCCTCGCGATGCCGGCCTCGGGCCGCGAGCACATTCCCCAGGTTGGACAGATAGACGGCCAGGCTTTCATGCCGCGATCCCAGCGATGCCCGGGCCGTCTCCAGGACCTGCCGGAGGACGGATTCCGCCTGTTCATATTCCCCCCGGTAAATATGAATGACCGCAATAGTGTTAAGGCAGCGCAGGGTTTTGGGATGGCTCCCGCCCAGGGTGTTTTGCAGGATGGGGAGGGCGTGTCCGGCAACCTTCAGCGCGTCCCGGTAATTGCCCATTTCCTGATACAACTGGGCCAGACTGACATAATACTCGGCGACCACGGGTTGGGGCTTGTCGCCGTAGGCCGTGCTGGCGCTATTGATGGCTTCGGTCAGCAGTTTTTCCGCCCGGGCGTACTGACCGGTTGCCGAATACAGGACGCCGAGATCGCCTTTGACGCGCGCCACCTCCGGGTGTTCTTCCCCCAGAATCGGCTGAAAGATCCCCAGTGCCCGCATTGTCAGGGATTCCGCGTCCTCATGGCGCTTCATCTCGAAGTACAGGTTCGCCAGGTTCAGCATGCGCCTCCCCCACTCCAGCCGACGGCCGTCCATGGAAATCTTCATCCTTTGGCTGAGACGGTCCGGCTCAGCCTTCTTTTCGGCCATCGCGAGAACACGCTTCAACAGCGGCTCCGCATCCGCATACCGGGCAAGGTTCATATACAAAACCGCGAGGTTGCTGAGCAGGGCCGCTTCACCCTCCCCGCTTTCATCCCGGAGGGACTTTTGCATGTCGACGGCCCGCAGATACAACGCTTCCGCGTCGCCATAGCGCCCCATCTCCCTGTACAGTCCGGCCAGGTTGTTCAGCGCTGACACCGTATATTCGGGGGGCAGGTCCGGCCCTCTCCTGACCAGATCAAGCGCCGCGATCAGGTTGGTTTCCGCGTCCGCGAACCTTCCCATCGCCCGGTAAACAGCGGCCACCCGGTCAATGGCGGGCGCCGTTCCGGCTGACTCCTGGCCGTAGAGGCCCCTGGCCATGTCGAGGGTCCTCAAGGCCTGTTGCAGTGCGTCATCGAGGCGCCCGTCTTTCAGGAGCCTGTTGATCCGATCATAGCGGGCCTGCAGCAGATCCGCCGTAACCGCGTCGCTGCCGCACACGTTTCCAGGCATCGACAACAGCAGCATCGCCAAGCAAACGGCTGTCTTGAGGAATAGACCGATCATACGACGGTTCAGCATGGCCACACCATGAGACGACCCCGGGCGCAGCGGTCATCTAATGCCGATGCCCGGACGCAACCGGGCTTTTGACACGACCTTGGCAATCCCGTTAAAAAGTGCTACAGTCCGGGACCTATCCTTCAAGGGAGGTTGCCCGTGAAAACAAAAGCCGTCTGCCTGTCCCTGCTGTTTCTCTTGATCACGGCGTTCGAACTTACGCCATTTCCGTCCTCCGCGCAAGACGGGGCCGAACAGCGCCGGCGCTTGCGCGGGGATGCCGCGCAACACATGGTCGATGAAGCGACCCGGGCGGTGGATCAGGCAAACCGCGACAGAAGGCGCATCCGTCCGAATGTCGCTCCCGACCGTGCCGCGCGGCAAACCGACCCGGGCCGGTATGGCGGCGATGATGTCAACCCGGCCCAGACCTCCGACGACCCCACCTACGGCTATACCCGGGAGAACCCGGTCAAGTTGGGCGGAGAGTCAGGTTCGGGGGCGGCCTACTCCCACGTGTATCTCAAACAGTTGCGTGACAAAAATCGCCGGCCGTTCAAATACTACCGGGTCGGCAATGTCGGCGCAGGTCCGGACGGCCACATCACCGATCAATACAAGCTGACCGATTCCGATGGAAGCGAATTCACCCTCTTTATCGATATGTACCACCCCGAAAAGAATCCACTGGATTGTCTGGCGCCCAAGGGCATGTTCATGGCCCCGTGATTTAAGCCTGTCCCCGCATCTTTGATCAGGACCCTGCAGACCCGTACGGATCATCGGATGATTTCTGCCTGAAACGGATCCCTGACGGCCGCGGGATGCCGGGAAGGGGCTCGAAGGAAGAGGTCCGTTTTATCCCCGGGCCCGAAAAGAGCTGTAGCGGTACAGGGCAGCCAAAGACCGGGCGGCGATTTCGGGGGAACCGACCAGGGAAACGGCCGGTCCGTAAGTCTTGCGAATGGATTCGAGCCAGGAAGGTCCACCAACCGTGAACATGAGGAACGGCTTGTCCGGCGCAAGGTTTCGCCATTCCCGGGGGTCGCCGTTCATGGACCGGGTATCGATGCCCATCGCCGCAAACCTGCGCAGGATCTCCTCAGGAAAAACGGGAACGGCGATGATCCCGTCTATCCGTGGATCGGCAGCGACGGCTTTCATGGCGGCCGCGAAAATACCCGAGGGGCCGACATCGAGGGGATTCTTCACATTCATCCAGGCCGGGGCAAGTTCACGCAAAACGGAAACCGTCTCCGGCGACAAACCCGGAAGCTCCAGCCCCCCGGTCATGCAGGCATCGGCCATCATCACCCCGAGCGAGCCGGATGCCGTCACAACGCAGATGCGCGGCCCGGTCAGGAGCGGCTCCCGCGAGAACACGCGGGCCATCTCAAAAAGTTCCTGAAACGACGCGGCCCGTGTTACCCCCGATTGCCGGAAAATCGCATCGTAGAGTTCATCTTCACCCGTCAGACTTCCCGTGTGTGAAGCCGCAGCCATGCGACCCGCCGGCGATCGTCCCCCCTTATAGACCAAGACCGGCTTGCGGCGGGACACCTCTCGGGTCGCCTCGTAAAACCGGCGACCGTCTTTCACGCCCTCCAGGTACAGGACGATGACGTCCGTCTGGGCATCCTCTGCGAAATAGAGGAGGCAATCGGTTTCGTCCACGTCCAGCCGGTTCCCGATGGTCACAAGCTTGCTGAAGTAGAGATCCTGCGTCGGCGCCCAGTCCGCGAGAATGTTGCCGAAGGTCCCGCTCTGGGCGATGACACCGATGTTCCCCGGCCGTAACGCCTTCAGATCAACCGGGGTCGTTGCAAAAGATTCATGCGGATTGATCACCCCCAGGCAATTCGGACCGATGACTCGCGTCCGCGCGCCCCTCAGAAGCCGACGCAGTTCCTCTTCCAGACGAGCCCCTTCAGGGCCCGTCTCGCCGAATCCCGCCGATTCGAGAACAACGGCTGGAATGCCGAGCTTGACGCACTCCCTGACGACAATCGGAGCTTGGGTCGCCGGCACAACCACGATGGCGAGATCGACCGGAGCGGGGATGTCGGCCAAGCGGGCATAGACGGGCATCCCGTTGATTTCCGTTTCCCGGGGGTTGACCAGGTACACGCGGTCCCGGTAGCCGTATTTGACAAGCGTGTCCGGAATGCCGCTGCTGAACATGGCCTTCTTTGACGCACCGACAACGGCCACGGTACCCGGCTTGAAGAAGGCGTCCGGAAGAGATCTGTTCGTCACCCTGTTTCCATCCTTTCCCGGCATGGGGTCCGTCAGGACCCGTCAGTTCCACGCGTCCGGCCGGATCTCCCGAACCTCCCCGAACGCCGAAAGGGGACGGTCGAATCGGGCCGCGTCGCCCACCACGACCTTGATGAGTTTGTCCGGATGAAGATACCGGCGGGCCACCCTCAGGACGTCCGCCCGCGTCACCTTTGCGATGTTGGCGCGGTAGTCCTCGAGGTACCGTTCGGGATACCCGTAATAGACGATGCGCGCCCGCTGGGTGACCACGCGCTCGGCATTGGCGAAGGCGAAGATGAAGGCGTTGACGATGGACTCCTTGGCGAGCGTCAGCTCGGCCTCCGTGACCGGCACCTTCGTGATGCCGTCCATGATGTCGAGCATCAGGGCGATGGCCCGCCCGGTGGACGCCGCCTTGGTCTCGGTCTCGGCGAGGAACGGCCCGGGAAATCTCCGGCCGATTTCGAAATAGCCGGAAACGTTGTAGGCCAGCCCCTGATTGGCGCGGATTTCTCCCATGAGCCGGGAGTTGAGTCCGCCCCCGCCCAGGATGAAGTCCATGACGCGGAGGGCGTAGAGGTCCGGGTTGTCCTTCGTGATGCCGAGATGCCCCATGCGGATCACCGACTGGGCAAGCTCCTTCTTCACGTAGAGCATGGCCGGCCGCAGGGTCATGTCCGGCCAGGGAACGGTCGGAAAGTCGACCGGCGCGGGCTCCCAGCCGTCGAAGGCGGACCTCAGCCGGTCTTCCAGTTCCGCGCGGTCGATGTCGCCGGACACCGCGAGCAGGACGTTGTTCGGCCGGTAGTACCGCCGGTGGAACGCGGCGAGATCCTCCCGCCCGATCGCCCGGAGGGTGGCGGGGGTCGGGGTGCGGCCGAGGGGATGGCCGCGATAGATGGCCCGGAGGAGTTCCCGGTCCGCCAGCTCCTGGGGATCGTCGTTCTGCCGGCGGAGCGTCTCCAGGGCCTCCTTGACGGTCTGGTCGAACCGGAGGGCGTCGAAGGCGGGGCTTCTCATCACCCCGGCGAAGAGCCCCAAGGTGGCCTCGAAGTTCTTGCGGAGCGTTCTCAGGGAAACGGTTCCCAGGTCGTCGCCGATGGCGGATTCCACCTCGGAGGCCATGAACTCCAGCTCGGCGTCGAGCGCCTCGGGCGTTTTCCCCGCGAAACCGCCGCGCCGGATCATCGCGCCGGTGAGCTCCGCCAGACCGCACTTGTCGGCCGGCTCATAGACGGCGCCGACGCCGACGTAGGCGGTGATCTGGATCAGCGGCAACGCGCGGTCCGTCATGAGGAGGACCGTCATCCCGTTGTCCAGAACAAACCGCTCCGGCGACGGAATGTCGTACGTCAGGGGCGGGAAGGTCAGGGTCCGGGGATCGACGGGCGCCGCGGCCCCGAGCGGCGTAGCGGCGAACAGGACTCCGAGGACGACCAGCGCCAGACCCCGTCTGAGAGCTGCCTTCACGGCGCCGCCTCCTTTCTCACGATCGTTCCCACCGTCCTGTTTCCCCTCGTAAAGAAGGTTTTCGCCACACGCATCACGTCCGCGGGCGTGACCGCTGCGACCCGGCGGCGATGCTCGATCAGGCAGCGCCAGTTCCCCGTCACCGCCTCGTACTCGGTCAGGACGCTGGCCAGACCATTGTTGGAGGACATCCGGACGACCTCCTCGTATTCCAGCCGGTGCAGGATCTGCTGAAGTTCCCGCTCCGTGACCGGCTCGGTCATGAGGTGTTCGAGTTCCCGTTCGACGGCCTGTTCGACCTCGCCCGGCGAATGCGGGCTGCGCGGCGTCGCGGCCACGATGAACAGGTTGGGATAGCGGTGACCGGGAGCTGAGAAGGCGGACACCTCCGTGGCCAGTTCGAGCTCCTGCACGAGCCGGCGGTGCAAGCGCGATGTCTTGCCTTCCGCCAGGATCATCTCGATGACGTCGAACACGTCGTCATCGGGGTTCGGATAGACCGGTTTGTGGAACCCGACCAGCAGGTGGGGCTCGGAGTCCAAGCGAAGTTCGATCCGCTTCTCGCCGGCCTGGGGGGGTTCGTCCACGGCCACGGGCGGCACATCGACGCCGGGGGGGATGGCACCGAAATAGCGTTCCACGAGGGCAATCGTCCGGTCCGGGTCGATGTCCCCGACCACGGCCACCACGGCGTTGTTGGGGGCGTAGTACCGGTGCAGGAAGGCCTCCGCCCGCGTCCGGGTCAGGTTCTCCAGGTCGGACATCCAGCCGATGATCGGCTGGCCGTAGGGATGGGCGACGAAGGCGGTGGCCAGGAAATTTTCCCAGAGCCGCCCCTCCGGCTGGGTGTCGTAGGACCGGCGCCGCTCCTCCATGACCACGGCCCGTTCGCTGTAGAACTCGCGAAGCACCGGGTTCATCATCCGGTCCGATTCGATGGCGGCCCACAGCTCCAGCTTGTTGGCGGGCAAACTGACCAGATAGGTCGTGCCGTCCTTGCCCGTGAACGCGTTGTAGCCCGTGCCGCCGTTCCGGGCGTAGATCTCGAAAAACTCCTCCCGGACCGTATACCGCGCCGCCTCTTTTTCAAGCGCGGCCAGTTCCTCCTCCAGACGGGCGATCCGCTCCCGATCGCCTTTTGCGCGCCTGGCCTTTTCCGCCACGAGCGCCCGGGCCGTCGCCTCGATCCGCTCCAGAAGCGGCCTTTCCGCGGCGTAGTCCCTCGTTCCCAGGGTCTTCGTCCCCTTGAAGAGCATGTGTTCCAGGAGGTGGGCAACGCCCCGTTCGTCGCTGCGCTCGTCCGCGCTTCCCACGCGGTAGCGGATCCAGGCCGAGACCGTCGGCGAGGCGTGGCGCTCCACCATCAGGAGCTTCATGCCGTTCGCGAGCGTGTGCTCTCGGACCGCCTCCTCCAGCCACTGGGCGGAGGCCGGGGTGGCCGCCGCCAGCAGCAGGACGACCGCCAGCAGCTGCTGCATCGCCCCCCTGATTCCTTTCCCCTGTTTCACCGCACTCCTCCCGGAAAATTCATCCCGTTTCCCCGATCACCGGGACAAATTCCGTTGTCCCGACGAAACGCCATGCCCCCCCGGAGATTCCATCCCGCACGCGCGGGATGGATGCAAAAAATGGGAGGCATGGTCATGAAAAGGGGGCCATCCCCGCATGCGCACCGGACGTTTGCATGTCGAGGTCGACGCTCCGTGGCCGGCCCCGCACCGACGGGTCCGTTTCGGGGCCGGATTCCCAAAGGTCTATTATCAGAAAACCCGGCGGATTCCCACCCTCTTCAAACCACGATCCCGTCGGATCCGAAAAGGCGATCCCGCGGGCGCACGTCGGCGAGCTTTTGGCTCTTCCCTGTCCCCGCGGGCGGGGCGAATTCTCCTTTGCATTCCGCCCCCCATTTGATATGGGTGTCTATCCGCCCGGACCATCCGGATGGACCCGTCACACACAAACCACACGCTAAGGAGGCGCCTGATGGCCGAAAAACAGTGGGATCGTCCGCCGGAGATGCAGATCGATCCCGGGAAGCGGTATCACATCCGCATGGAAACGGGTCGCGGCGCGATCGAGCTTGAGCTCTACCCGGAACATGCCCCCAAAACCGTCAACAACTTCGTCTTCCTCGCCCGAGAGGGGTTCTACGACGGCGTGACGTTTCACCGGGTGATCGCGGATTTCGTGATCCAGGGGGGCGATCCGACGGGAACGGGCCGGGGTGGACCCGGATACCGGTTCGAGGACGAATGCCGGGGCAACCCGCTCCGCCACGATAGCCAGGTCATCTCGATGGCAAACGCCGGGCCGGACACGAACGGGAGCCAGTTCTTCATCACCCATTCCCCGCAGCCGCACCTGGACGGAAAGCATACCGTGTTCGGAAAGGTCGTGAGCGGGCAGGCGGTCGTGAACGCCATCCGCCAGGGCGACTGCATGGAGCGGGTGACCGTCAGCGAAACGGCGCCCGGCGCGCCGGGATAGGATCCGACCGCATGCCGGATCGACGCGCGGACGGGCGTTCGGTCATCCGCCGCGCAAAGGGAACGGGTCGCATGGAAGAACGGTTCGACCTGATCGTGATCGGCGGGGGGCCCGGGGGCCACGCCGCGGCCGAGACGGCGGCGCGCCTCGGGGCGCGGGTCTGCGCGATCGAACGGGACGGCTGGGGCGGAACCTGCACCCACCGGGGCTGCATCCCGACGAAGGCGCTGCTGGCCTGCAGCGGCCATTACGCCGCCCTGAAGCGCCTCGGGCGCCTGGGAATCGGGATCGGCGAAGCCTCCTTCGACTTCGCCGCCATGAAGCGCCACCAGGGGCAACTGGTCCGGATCTCCGCCCTGGGCGTCCGCAAGTCCCTCGAGGCCGCCGGTGCGGTGCTCAAGGAGGGCGAGGGACGCCTGCGCGCCCCCGGCGAGGTCGACTGCGTCACGCCGGACGGCCGCCGTGAAACCCTGCATGCAAAAAACGTCTGCCTCGCCTGGGGTTCGTCACCCCTGCTCCCGGCCGGTTTCGTCCCTTCGGCGCGCATCCTGACCTCCGACGGCCTCCTGGCCCTCCCGAATTTGCCCGAGCGCATCGCCATCGTCGGCGGCAGCGTGATCGGGGTGGAGTTCGCGACGCTCCTGGCGGAACTGGGCTGCCGGGTGACGCTCTGGGAACTCCTGGATCGTCTGATTCCGACGGAGGATCCGGATCTGGGAGGATTTCTCGCACAGGAACTGAAGCGACTCGGCGTCGAGATCCGCACGGGTGTTCGGATGACGGCGATCGAGGAGGACGAAGACGGGGTGGCGCTGACCGCCGAACCGGCTGAACGGGACGGGGAAACACCGGCGCTTCAATGGCGGGGGACCTGCGTCCTTCTCGCCGCCGGGCGCAGACCCAGCCTGGACGAAGACGCCCTGAAGCGCCTTGGGATCGATTACGGCCTCCAGGGAATCCGGGTCGACACCCGCCAGCAGACGACGGTCCCGGGCATCCAGGCCGTCGGGGACGTGACCGGCGGGATGATGCTCGCCCATCGGGCGATGCAACAGGGGCGCGCCCTGGCCGATCGCCTCTTCGGCGCCGGCACGATTTCCTGCGACGAGCGGGCGGCGGCGGCGGTCATCTACACCCATCCTCCGATCGCCCGGGTTGGCCTCACGGAGCGGGAGGCCGCCGCCCGCGGGATCGAGATCGAGATCGTGCGGCCGGACTACGCCGCGAATATCATGGCCCGCGCGGAACTCGTTCCCACGGGCTTCGCCAAGCTGCTCTTCCACCGGGGGACCTTCGCGGGCGCCGCGGTCGCGGGCGAGGCGGCCGGGGATCTCATCGCCCCCCTGGCGCTGGCCGTCTCCGCGAATCTCGGACGGAGGGAACTGGCGAACTGGATCCTCCCCCACCCGAGCCTGAGCGAACTCCTGAACGTTTAGAACCCGATCCAGCGGACGAATTCCACGGTTTCACGCCGGAGGGACCGGTAACCGTTCACCGGGGCGTCGAGGTCCGGATACCCCGCCGACAGGGCGAGGATGATCGCGATATCCTCCGAAATCCCCAGCTCCTCGCGAACGATCGCCGGATAGCCCGTGGGCATTGCCTGCGGAACCGCCCCCAGGCCGGCGGCGTGGGCGGCAAGCAGAAATGCGTGCACGAACGCGCCAAGGTCGAAAATCGACCAGGGGGACAGGGTCTTGTCCATCCCGACGAAGATCACGCAGGGCGCGCCGAAGAACATGAAGTTTCTCATGTAGCTCTCGGTAATCCGCTCCTGGTCCTTCTCCGGATCGATCCCCAGGGCCTGGAAGCGCCGGTTCCGGTGCGACAGGGCCCGGGTTTCATGGGCCTTCGGTAGAACCCGGGCGAAGGGGATGTGCGGCTCCATCGGCGTCCCCTTCACGACGTTGTCGTGCATCCTCGCGGCCACCGCGTCCTTTTTCTCTCCCGTTGCAACGAACACCTCCCAGGGCTGGGTGTTCTGGTATGAGGGGCTGCGGTTGGCCGCCGCGATCAGACGCTCCAGCACGTCCCTCTCCACCGGCCGGGATAAAAACGCCCGACGGCTCGAACGGGTCTCCATCGTTTCGAACAGTTCCATCGTGACCTCCTTATGATTCACGGTTTCAGTTCCAGCCGATACTTCGCATGCTTCTCAATCATGGCGTCGCTGAACCACCAGGCCCGCTTCTCGCCATCCATGAAGGGACGGATCTGATCCCGGTTGTGCCGGTCGAAAAGCCGTCCCGACACGCCGCCGGGCAGGACGGCGTAGACCCGGTCCGGATCCCCCAGGTCGGCCACCATCCGGAGCGAGGCCGAGACGTTCACCGCGTAGGGCTTGTTGAAATCGTAGATCCCGCGATAGAGGGTCTCCGGGGAACCGCCCATGGGATGGGATCCGCCGCCCACCAGCCCCCGGCCGAAGCCCTCCCGGCGGAGCGGGCTGACAAACTCGATCCGGTGCAGCTTCCCCCACTGCCAGCGGGCGGGATTGTCTCCGAGCGTATCCTTAAGCTCGTGCGCGGCCTCCCGTCCCGCCTCCCGGAAGAGGTCCGCCATCGTTTCCCGCCGCGGCGTTGACACATCGTCGAACCAGGGGGATTCGCCCGCGAGCACCATGGCCCGGAGGCGCTCCTCCCAGAAATACCAGTTGTCCAGCATCAGTCCGGCCAGTTCCGGGCCGAGCTCGTCCTGGAAGACCCGCCGAGCAAACTTGATCCAGACGGCATGGAAGATCGCGGGCCCGCTTCGGCCGGCATAGTCGTAATAATCCCACTTGTTCAGAATCCGGCCCATCTTCTCGGTCTCCTTCGCGCCGAGGAGGACCCGCGCCATGACCGGGGCGACGTCGCGGGCCAGGAGGTTCATCATATCCCGCTGGTAGAGCCAGTTTTTGTGGGCCGAAACCTTTCCCGGCGCGTCCAGCAGCTCCGCCAGGCGACGGTAGCGGAACGACGGGGACAGATGGGTGGAATAGGCATACGGGTAATCCCGGGTCACCGTCATGTGATTGCAGGTCCCGAGCCAGCCGCGGGGCGGATCGTAGCGGGCCGGCATTTGCGCGTACGGGATCCAGCCCCGCCAGGGGTCGCTCCCGTCCCTGACCTCGACCGGCAAAAGACCGTCCCCCCGGGCGCGGATGGGCAGCCGCCCGGTCGTCTGCCAGCCGATATGGCCGTCCACGTCGGCGAAGACGAAGTTGAGCATGATCGTCGTGACGTTCCCAAGCGCCTGCCGGACCTGCCCGACGGACCGCGCCGTGAAGAGCCGCTCCAGCCCGATGGAGGGCCCCATCGTCTCGAAGGGCGACCAGCGGACCGTCACCGCCTTCTCCGCCTTCTCCGCCTTCTCCGCCTCGAGACCGGGAAACAGGCCGCTGATCACGGGACCCCGCCGGGTCAGCCGCACCTGGACCGTTTCCTCCCGAAAGCCGCCCCGGGCCTTCTTGTCGCGGATGCGGATCGTCTCCGGGACGACCTGAAACGGCCGGGAGACGCGCCCCTCCAGGTACCGTCCGGGATCCTTGGGATCGAGGGTTTCGATGAAGAGATCCTGGGCGTCGCCGTAGGCGTTCGTCATGCCGATGGCGATCCGGTCGTTCCGCCCGGCGACGATTCCCGGCACACCGGGGATCGTGACGCCCACTGCGCGGAACTCCGGCGTGAAGAGCCCCGAGGGATACCAGGGCCCCGGCAGGATCCGGGCATCGAGGTGGGGATCGTTGGCCACGATGGGCTTGCCGCTGGCCGACCGCTTCGGGCCCACGGCCCAGTTGTTGCTGCCGGCCGCGAGCGGCCTGACGTCCTTCAGGAAGGCGATGAGCCCCGCGTCCCCGGACAGGATGATCTGCCGCCGCACCTCCTGCGGGGACGGTTTCCGGAAGACGGCGCCGGTCTTCCCGAGGCGCTCGTCGGGATTGATGTTGAGGGGAAAGATCTCCCGGGCCTTCTCCGGGCCGAGGCGCTCGACCAGCATCCGGGCCACGATCTCGCTCTTGAGGTTGGCCGCGGAGTCCCAGCCCATGAGGTAGATGACGGACAGCGAATCCGCGATTTCCCAAGGCTCCGGCCGGATGCCGGCCAGCTTGAATTCGACCGGCAGATCCCGTCCCTGGTGGATGAAGGCGTTGACGCCCTCCAGGTAGCGCCCCAGAAAACGCCGCGTCCGGGCATCGAGGATCGCTTCGTGCCGCCGGGCCTGGCGGACGAATCCGATCGTCCGCATGCGGATATCGAGGTTGCGCGCCTTTTCCCCCACCATCTCGGCGATCCGGCCGGCGGCGAACATCCGGGTGAGCTGCATCTGGAACAGACGGTCCTGGGCCGTCACGAACCCCTGGGCGAAGAGCGCGTCGTCCAGGGTCCGCGCGTAAATGTAGGGGGTGCCGTTCCCATCACGCACCACCCGGACCGGCGCCTGGAGACCGGACAGACGGATTTCTCCCTCCCGCTGGACAGGGTTGATGCGCAAACAGATCATCCCGCCGGCGACAACGGCGAGGATCAGGATGACGGCCAGAACGACGCCCGCCTTCAGCCATTTCATGACGCTCCCTCCCTTCTCAAGAACGTTTCAGGTTCTTGCCCTACGACCTCGATCCCGGTCCTTTCCCGGCCATGCCCCTCCCGGGCGGACACATCCGGGGACAAGACGACATCGGCGGCGCCTTCCCCCGCGAGATACCCCGTGGAAAAGGCGGCCTGAAGGTTATACCCGCCCGTATCGGCATCGATATCCAGAACCTCTCCGCAGAAGAAAAGGCCGGGGACCTTCCGGGAGGCCATCGTGCGGGGATCGACCTCCTCCAGGGCGATCCCCCCGGCCGTCACGATGGCCGACGCCATGGGGAGGGGGGCCTTGACGTTGAAGCGCAGGGACTTGAGCAGGCCCGCCAGCCGGTCCCGTTCGGAAGCGGTGATCTGATGACCCGGCTTGTCGTCGGGAATGCCCGTCAGCGCCAGGAAGGTCGCCACCATCTTCGCCGGCAGGAGCCCCTCCAGATGGCGCCGGAACTGTCGGCGACCGTGCCGGTCGAAATCGCGCTGCAGGCGCTCCCGAAGCCGGGCCGGCGTCAGCGCCGGTTTCAGGTCGATCGAAACGCCGACCGGCCCCGCCACCAGGGCGTCGACCACGGCAAGGCTCATGAGCAGGACGATGGGGCCGCCGATCCCGAAATGGGTGAACATCATCTCGCCCATGCGGCTCTCGATCACCGGCGGTCGCGGCTTGCGGCCGCCGATCCCGCGGCCACATTCATTTTCCGGAATCCGCCCGGGATCGATCCCGTCGGCCGGCCCCCGGAAGGCCGTCAGGCGGACGTTCCGGAGGCTCACCCCCTGCAGGCCGCGGGCGAGCGAAATCTCCCGCACCGCCAAGGGAACCAGGGCCGGACGGAGCGGGACGATGCGGTGTCCCAGCGCCGCGGCCAGGCGATACCCGTCGCCCGTCGAACCCGTCGCCGGCCAGGTCGCCCCGCCGGTCGCGAGAATGACCGCTGCCGCGGGGTAGAGGTCCCGGGAGGTTTGGACGCCAGTCACCCGCGCCGCCTCGGTCCGGATCGCGGTCACCGGCGACCCCGTCCGCAGCCGGACGCCCTGTTCCTTCAGATACGCGCGGAAGGCCGCAAGCACGTCCTCGGCGCGATCGGAGACGGGGAAGATCCGCCCGCCCCGCTCCGTCTTGGTCTCGACACCATAGCGTTCGAGAAAGGCCAGCAGGTCCTCGCGGAAAAACCGGCGGAAGGCGGCATGGAGAAACGGACCCCCCGGTCCGTACATCCCCATGAAGCCGTCGAGCTCCCGGGCGTTGGTCAGGTTGCAGCGCGTCTTGCCGCTCACGAGGAGCTTCTTGCCGGGGTGTTCCGTCTTCTCGCAGAGGAGCACCTCGGCCCCCCGCTCCGCCGCCCGGCCGGCCGCCATCATGCCGGCCGCTCCGGCCCCGATCACGACGATCCGGCGCTCGCCGCCGCCATGCGGAAACGTTGCCCGGCACGGACCCTGTTCGGCTTTGCGCGCGTTTGTCATGGCGATCTGAGTTTCCTCGCGGACATCCCGGGAACCGGTAAGACGGGCAGGAACGTTCGCCGGTTTGTCCGGACGCTTCCCCAACCCCGGTATTCATGGATAGCAGAAACGGGGCCGGATGACAATCGGAGATCTTCGAAAACCGGGCGCCCGCCCCCCGGACCCTAACTCCCGGAGCCGCGAGGACATTTTGACATCCCGCCCCCACCCTGATATAGAGGCGGTTAGGATCGCTGGGGACGCCCCGCCGTCCGCGAGGCATCATCACGGATGCACCCTCAAGAAGGAACTTTTGCACCACCGCCTGTTTTGTCATTTCGACCGAAGGGAGAAATCTTTAAGAAACCGCCATCCTGAAGATTTCTCGTCGCTCACGCTCCTCGAAATGACATGATGCAAAAGTCTCCGTGAAGATGTCTCGTCATCCGCGCTCCCCGAAATAACATGAAGCAAAAATCTCAAGAAAGGATTAACCATGCCGACCCTGATTCTGCTCCGTCACGGCGAAAGTCTCTGGAACCGGGAAAACCGCTTCACCGGCTGGACGGACGTCGATCTGTCCGAAACCGGCAAGAACGAGGCCCTGGAAGCGGGACGGCTCCTGAAACGCGAGGGCTACCTCTTCGATCTGGCCTTCACGTCCGTCCTGAAGCGGGCCATCCGCACCCTGAACATCGTCCTTGAGGAGATGGACCTGGAGTGGATCCCGGTCGTGAAGTCCTGGCGCCTGAACGAGCGCCACTACGGTGCGCTCCAGGGCCTCAACAAGGCCGAAACCGCCGTCCGGTACGGCGAGGCGCAGGTCAAGCTCTGGCGTCGCAGCTACGAAGTTCCCCCACCGGACCTGACCCCGGAGGACGCGCGCTATCCCGGCCACGAACTCAAGTACCGGGACCTGACCGCCGCGGAACTCCCCCTCACCGAATCCCTGAAAGACACAGCCGCACGGGTGATGCCCTTTTGGCACGATGAAATCGCCCCGGCCATCCGCCAAGGTAAAAGGGTGCTCATCGCCGCCCACGGCAACAGCATGCGGGCCCTCGTCATGTATCTCGACCGCATATCGGAGACGGAGATCGTCGGCTTGAACATCCCCACGGGCATCCCCCTCGTCTACGAACTGGACGAGGCGCTGCAGCCGCTCCGCCACGCTTACCTGGGCGATCCGGACAAGGTCCAGGCCGCCGCCCGCGCCGTCGCCGATCAGGGAAAGATGCGATGAGGGCCGGGCGGGGGCGGCCGTCCCCTCAACGCCGGGACGGCCGCCCCCGCCCGGCAGGAGGCTCATGAATCTTCAAGTCGTTCTCGCACTTTTGGCCGTGGCGGTCGCGCTCGTGCTCGCCGTTTGGCGGTTCTCCGGCGGTCCCTACGGAAAGCTGAGACCGAGCGCGGAAGCGTCGGCGGCCTATGAAGCCTTCCAGGTCCAGCCCGACCTGACGTACTACATCAGCGGCTCCGACGTCCATCCCAACGCCCTGATGGGCATAGACGCCTCCTGGACGCTCGCGTCCGATCTCTGGAAAAAGAGGGATCTCACCCCCGAAGGCCTGAAGGAACTCGTCCGGGGCATGCAGGCCAAAGCGCTGGAACGTCTCGCCCCCCTCCAGGGTTTCGACATCCTAGATCACCGGGACCGGCAAATCGGCACGTGGTTCTCCCTGCCCGGCCCGCATGTGTCCATCCGGATCCGGGAGGAAAACCGGGTGGAGATCTCCACGCCCCCCCTGAATACCTACAATATGAATGAATGAGATCACCGATGGCCCTCCCCCCGGAGGTTCCCGGGACACGGAAGCGTCGCAAACGGACCTTGCGCAAGTCCTTGCCCCTCCCCCATGAATGCGCCTTTCCCATTGACATAACCGATGATTTCCATTACAATTCAGCCGATATGACAGAGGAGTGCGACATTTTTGCCCGGCGGGCCACGACCCGAAAAGGAAGTTAACCTGTTTATATTACGGCTGATTTCTGGATACACAGGCATTTTTTCGGTTCACGGCGGCAAGGACAGGGTTTCGCTTTAATGGATCACATATTCCGGACCACGGCTGTCCGGTTAAAGTTGTCTGATCACCATGCAACATAATGATATTGGTTGACAAATGAGCCATTTTGGTTTTTTCCGATTTGAATTTACATTGCCCATTCTGGCCTGTACCTTCTTCCCAACAATGGGAGGGAGGGTTGCCGATGAATACCGGAAAAACGGTCTTCTCGCAAATACTGGAGCATCTTCCACGCTATGAGTTTGACAAATTCGTTAAAAAATACGAGGGCAATTGCCGAGTCAGAAGGTTTCCCTGTTATGATCAGTTTCTCTGCCTTGCCTATGCCCAGCTTACGTACCGGCAGAGCCTGAGGGATATTGAAACATGCCTGAACTCTCATCGCGAGAAGCTTTACCATATCGGGTTCCGAGGTCAGATATCGAGATCCACAATGGCCGATGCCGGCGAAAAAAGAGATTGCCGAATTTATCAGGATTTTGCCTATCATCTTATTTCCATTGCCAGAAGACTCTATCAGAACGAAGAACTCGCGATCGACTTGGATTATTCTCTGTATGCTTTCGACTCAACGACCATCGATCTGTGCCTTTCCCTTTTCCCCTGGGCACATTTTCGCAAGACCAAAGCCGCCATCAAGATGCACACCTTCCTCGATCTGCGAGGATCTATTCCGACCTTTATCAGCCTGACGACCGGCAAAGTACACGACGTCAATGTCTTGGACATCCTTCCTCTGGAAAAAGATGCCGTCGTCGCTATGGATCGCGGATATGTCGATTTTACAAGGCTTTATGCCATGAATCGCTTCCCAGCTTTCTTCGTCATTCGCGCCAAGAGCAATTTGCGGTACCGCCGCATCCATTCGCAGAAAGTGGACAAATCGCTGGGACTCCGTTCCGATCAACATATCGTCCTTACAACCAAGAAATCCAGGGACGCCTACCCAGAAGCCCTGCGCCGGGTGACTTATGTAGATCTGGACACCAACAAAGGCTTCGTCTACCTGACCAATATCTTTACCGTTCCCGCCATTACTGTCGCCGATATTTACAAGCAGCGCTGGCAAGTGGAGCTCTTCTTTCGCTGGATCAAGCAACATCTGAGAATCAAGACCTTTTACGGGACATCGCCAAACGCCGTCAAAACCCAAATCTGGATTGCCGTCAGCATTTATCTGCTTGTTGCCATCCTGAAGAAGCGGCTTCAACTACCTGGCAACCTCCACACAATTTTGCAGATCCTGGAGGTCAACATTTTTGAGAAAAGACCCATTATTCAAATAGTTAAAGAAGCTAACAAGCAGGAACCGGAACCTAATTTATGCAACCAGTTAAATTTGTTCAACAGTTAACCGGACAGCCGTGATTCCGGACATAGAGGTCTCCGGTTTTTTATGCTGATTATCGACCCTTCAGAGGAAAACCGCTTCCGATTGACACGGGCCGCGAATGGCGAGCGGGCAAAGGGCAAGTTCACCTGGCCCGACGGCCGCCGCTATGAAGGCGAGCTTCTGAACGGACATCTGCAAGGTCTCGGCGCCATGACCTGGCCGGACGGAAGCAGCTACAAGGGAGAGTGGGAAAACGATCTGCCCCACGGGCGGGGCGTTTTCACCTGGCCCGACGGCCGCAAAATCCAGGGGGAATGGGAAGCGGGAAAGACCCGGGAAGACGAGCGTCAGCGCCAAGCGAGGGAGTCGCAACCGAAGGCGGACGAGGAAACCCGACAGAAAGCAGAAGCAGAGGCCCGGCAAAAAGTCGAGGCGGAAGCCCGCCGCAAGGCCGAAGAAGAGGCTCGTTTGAAGGCGGAAGAGGAAGCCCGGCAGCAGGCCGAAGCGGAGGCGCTGAGCAAGAGGGAGGAGGAAGCCCGCCTGCTCGACGAGGAGGAGACCCGCCGCAAGGCCGAGGAGAAAGCCCACCGCAAGGCCGAAACGGAAGCGGCGTTGCCGGCGACCGGGAAGGCCGATGAGGAGGCCGATCTGGGCGACGAGGACGAGGAGCAGAAGCAGATCGAGGAGGAAATCCGGCAAAAGACGGAGGAACTCGCGCGGAAGAAAGCCGAGGCGGCAGCGCGGCGCAAGGAGGCGGAGGCAAAGAAGAAGGCCGAGGAGGAGGCGCGCCGCAAGGCCGAAGAAGAGGCCCGTCGAAAGGCTGAAGAAGAAGCGCGCCGCAAGGCCGAAGAAGAAGCCCGCCGCAAGGCCGAGGAAGAGGCACGCCGAAAGGCTGAAGAAGAGGCCCGTCGCAAGGCCGAGGAAGAGGCACGCCGAAAGGCCGCAGAAGAAGCCCGCCGCAAAGCCGAAGAAGAGGAACGCCGAAAGGCCGCAGAAGAAGCCCGTCGAAAGGCTGAAGAAGAGGCCCGCCTAAAGGCCGCAGAAGAAGCCCGTCGAAAAGCCGAGGAAGAAGCCCGACGTAAGGCCGAAGAAGAAACCCGCCGCAAGGCCGACGAATCCATGCAGAAGAAAATCGACGAGGAGGCCAAGCTCCGCGCGGAAGAGGAATTCGAAAGGCGCAAGGCGGAAGCGCAGGCCAGAATACGGGCCGATGAAGAAACGCGCCGGAAGGCCGCGGCGGGAGCCAAACCCCGGGAGGAGGCGCCGGCGCAAAAAATGAAGGAAGAAGCACCCCCCGCGGAGGATGCCGGAAGACCGTTCCGCCGCAGGGACGAGGGAGGACTGCTGCAGATGGCGTACCTGACCAAACTTCAGCAAGATTCAAAGACCCTCACGAAAGACAAACCGCGGCAGCCCCTCCATCAGAAGATCACGGTGCCTTCCCCGGGTCTCCAGCCCTCCGGAGCCCGCCCCCTCAATCAACCCCAGCGCGGATCCAGTCCGGCGGAGGTCATCATGAACTATCCCGACGGCGGGAAATACGTCGGGGGGTGGAGCGCCGGAATGGCCGAGGGAGACGGGATCATGACTTCGCCCGACGGGTCGAAGTACATGGGCCAGTGGCGGCAGGGCAAGAAGAACGGGGTGGGAATCCTGATCACGGCCGACGGGAAAAGGATTGTCGGCACCTGGAAAAACGACGAGTACGTGGAAAAGACGCATGGACAAGACTGAGCGGGATTCAAACGGACAGCCGATGGTCGATTTTCACTGGGAGGCGCCTTCCCTGGAAGGCGAAGGAACGCTCACCTTCGAGGACGGTTCAAAATACAAGGGATCCTTCAAGGCCGGCCACTTTGACGGTTACGGGACATTCACCTGGCCGGATGGAAGCCGCTACGAAGGCCAGTTGCGCGAGGGCCTCCCCCACGACCTGGGGACGCTCCAGCGGGCGGACAAGCACACGTACTCCGGCGAATGGAAACAGGGCATCGCGGACGGTGAAGGCGCGGAGACGCTGCCCGACGGCGGACGCTACTCGGGCCAGTGGAAGAACGGCCTGCGGAACGGCTATGGAGAGATGAACTTCGCCGAGGGGAAAAAGTACAACGGCGAATGGCAGGACGACATGCAGCACGGCACGGGGGAGCTTTTCCTGACCGACGGCTCCAAGTACGAAGGAACCTGGGTGGAAAACAACATGTCCGGCGCCGGCGTCCTGGTCTTCTGGGACGGAAAACGATACCGGGGCGTCTGGGAAAACGAGAAATTCAACGGTCACTTTGAAGTGTGAAGCGCGCGGCATGAGTGAAATCACGTCCACCGAAAAGCTGCTCGACCTCATCAGGAAGAAAAA
>ERZ795058.136-NODE-136-length-117036-cov-9.726665_pt1 | contig 117036 bp, 85 predicted proteins | sample MGYA00375142_ERZ795058 | MGnify/ENA primary metagenome ERZ795058 (study PRJEB30187, sample SAMN05720210) | activated sludge metagenome | isolation source: anaerobic digester from wastewater treatment plant | place: Japan | collected 2015-04-20 ... | reverse complement strand
TTACCGCAATAGCCAGAATAGGCAGGACCAGGTTGACATCGATCAACCGCTGGACGAGGTTATCAACCCAACCACCAAACCAGACGCCGGTTGCAGATAGCACCATTGAGATTATCGTGGTGAACAACGCACCGCCCAAGCCGATCAAAAGGGCATAAGGCATCCCCCACAGCAGAGGTACGATCAGATCCCGGCGATAAAAATCCGTCCCTGCTGCGCCGTAAACCTGCCCGAGCATGACTAACTCAGCCTGAATGTCACTGTTCTCTTCGAAAGTAAATCCATCGATGAGCAATTCATATTTGCCCTGAACAATTTGTGGCGTATCTAAATCAGGATCGGCAAAGAGCAGATAATACGGTGGATTCTGCGACGTATCTTCTGTGTTGAACCAACTACCCCACTTCGGATTGTCGTTCACCCAGCGGCGATAAGCGATTCCATTATCGAAATCATATTTAATATCTTGCGGAATATCGACATTCTTCAATGCCAATTCGCGACCGTCAGGTGTTCGCCACAGCATCGAAACAAAGGGCCGTTTTATTTCGTGATTGCTGGAGATGTACAGAAACATTTCACTGGGGAAAGTCGCATAGTTGTACTCAAAGTCGAAAGTGACCAGCACCTGGTTTGTATCTTCAGAAATCGGGACAACTTCATATATCGCATCACCTGCTTTGCTGTCAAGGATTATGGATGAAAGATAGTTATCCTGATAGAAAAGATTGGTCCAGGTGGGTTTGGCTAACTTAGGGACTGTTGGGCGTCCTACCAGGTATGATGCGGACCAATCATCACCAATCTTCTCGTACGGCAAGAACATTACCGCATAGAGCGAGCCAATTATCAACAGGCTGATAATGCTGATCCCGATAATAGCCGAGGGGTAGCGTTTAATTTCAGTCGTCGCTCTTTTGAGCCAGGACCAAAAACGAAATTTTTTAAAACTCAGGGCTGAATCCGACGACGCTTGTTTTTGTTGGCTTATACATACTCGTCTGCTTCTGATTTCCGTACGTTTTTTTGACCAGGAAGGTGGCTCCCCATTTCGCGGTTCTTTCACTCCTCGCAGTAACTTTTCCATCCTCTTAATTGGGCTGATTTTTTGTTTATTGAGATTAAGTGTTTGGCTACCTTTGGAAAGTCGAATACGTGGGTCAACAATGACGTATACCAGATCAAGAAGCAAGACAATAAACCCCATTAAGTAGCCGAACATGACCACCAGTGAGATTGAAATAACCAGGTCGCCGGGGTAAAGGCTTTCCCCCCACAGGTTTGGCAGACCTCGGGTGATATATAACCAGCCGAGCCCTGGCCAATTAAAAACAACCTCTAAAGCCATGGTCATCTGCCAGAATGTGGCAAACATAAGTGAAAAACTGGTGATGACGTACGGCCATGAGGGTTTAAGGATGTAATTTCTTTGAAGCTTGCGATCGGTCATACCAACAGCTTTGCCCAGGTCGACATAATCTTCCGACGAAAAGGCGACAAAGTATGTACGCCATGAATAAACGAGGTTGAAGAAAATACTCAGAAAAATGGCCGCAACTGGAAGGATCATGTGCTGGGCGACGATTGGAATATAACCCCATCTTGTGTCCGGTGGAATATTGCCAACCATGCGTCCGGCTGGAAGCAAGCGGAACTCTAAGGCGAAAATCGCAATCAGGATAATGCCGTACACCCAGCTGGGAATGGAAGACAGTGCTGCAAAGAAGGAAAAGAGTTTGTCATACCATTTACCATAATTGCGAGACATACTCAAAGCTAAAGGAATGCCCATCAAAAAAACAAGCAGGTAAGCAGTGGTCACCAGCAGCAGGGTGTTGGGCAGGGATTGTAAAATGATCTCGTTCAAGTTCAGGTTTCTTTGCTGGCTCCACAAGCTCTGAGTTGGACTATATTCTTCTTGCCTGAGGCGCCCCCAATTGAAGGTTAGAGCGTTAAGCGTCCATTTGAAGTGACGTTGGAGCGGTGGCAGGTTCAAACCAGCTTCAGCGATGATTTCTTCTCTAAAACCATCAATAATGGCATTGTGTTCATCGGTGGACAAGCTCAAGACGTCCTTATTCTCACGCTTAAATTCTCTCACCGCTTGCTCAACCTGTCGTTCCATCAAAGCATCCAGTTGAGCAGGAACAGTACCAGGACCGGTCACAACATCACGGTTCATAATCTGGATGGTGATGAAAGTGCCGATAAAGATGGTCAGCGCGATCAGGATGGCCTTCTTGCCCATGTGGAGGAAGCCGCGGAAAAACCCGTTTTGATTGAGCCGGGTTAGCCAAGAGGTGTCCCTTGTTAATGTTTCTGTTCGCGAAACAGCCTCCGATGTGATGATGGGTGAGAGAGGGGGGCTTTCAATGTCATTTTGACCGGTTGCGGCTTTTTGTGATCTCTCAGCCACATCTTTTTTTGCCCAGGCTATCGCTTTGATCACCCGCGGGTCTTCAGGGGCAAGTTCAGCAGCTTTGGCAAGATAAACCAATCGTTTGTTAGGCTCACATAGACCGGACAGAAACAACCAACCTTCGAGTACAGTCGGATGCTCAGCTGTCAGGTACAGGGCAACTTTTCGAGCCCTGGTGTGATCCCCTGACCTTAGATGTTTTTTTACTAATTCGATCAGCTGCAAAGTTGAGTAATTACGCAAAGATGGCCACTTTCTACCCGTGTTTTGTTCTGCTTCTATATACTTTTTGTCAAACTCGAGGGCTAAGAGCAGATTTTTTAAACCAGTAATTTTCGTCTGATAGATGCTCCGCGCGGAAGATGTTTTCTACCCTACCATATCATGATCAATTAAACAAGACAACGCGTTAGCTCATCTAAAATGTTACCAAAGTAGAATCGTTAGCTCAAATGATAATGTTACTGGAGCTAGCGATGTCGGAACAAGACAATATGACAATAGACGAAAGACGAAAGTACCTTCACAAAATGTGGAGCTGCTATCAAGGCAGCACTTTTCACTCCTCAGACCCCCGGGGGTTGATCGAATGGCTGGCGAAAACCCGACAGAAACCCCGAGGGTCTATGTTTGAGGGTTGAGCAATGTGATTTTTTATTTGCAATCCTCTTTCACTCCTCAGACCCCCGTGGTTTGATTGAATAGATGGTGAAGCTTCGACATAACCCCCGGGGGTCTATGTTTGAGGGTTGAGCAATGTGATTTTGCATTTGCATCCCATTTTCACTCCTCAGATCCCCGGGGTTTGATCGAATGGCTGATGAAAACCCGACAGAACCCCCGGGGGTCTTTGTTTGAGGGTTGACCAATGTGATGTTTCAATTGCAATCCATTTTCACTCCTCAGACCCCCGAGGTTTGAATGCAAAGCTGGTGGAAATCCGACATAACCCCCGGGGGTTTTTGTGTGACGGTTGAGCAATGTGATGTTTCAATTGCAATCCATTTACTCTTCTCAGACCCCCGGGGTTTGATCGCATGCCTGGTGAAAATCCAACATAAACCCCGGGGATCTTTGTTAGAAGGTTGACCAATATGATGTTTCATCGGTCAAATTCACTCTGCTGGTCTGGTCCCTCTCCGCTTCGCTTCGGTGTAATCAAGAATGACGAGAGCGGGCAGAGATGTGGAAATTGTTGACAGAAACCGTATGATCTGTCTACCTTGACAAAGTCCACATAAAGCCTTTTAATGGTTAATGAAACAAGAAATTGCGATGGCATTTGGCTTTTATTAAGGCAAATTATTAATGCAAAATCATAAACATATACCCGGGAGGTAAAACATGTCCTTTTCATTGAGTGGTAGCCTGGCAGGAATGATTTGTGGTGGTCTGGCTGGGTTTGTTTTTTTCTTTTTATCAATCCTCTTATTTGTTAACATTATACGTGACAAGCAAAAAGCTCAAGCAAGCCTGAGCTGGCCATCCGTCGAAGGGAAGATCATGGAGCAGAGGGTAAGCCGGTCCGAAGTGCACGACGAAGACGGCGTCCATATTAGCTACACACCCGAAGTTGTTTTCGAATACACAGTTGAAGGCCTATCCTTTCAAGGGCAACGGATCGCATTTGGCAGTGAACCCAGTTTTAGTTCGCACAGAAAAGCCGAGGCGTTCCTGGCTGCGTACCCAAAAGATCGTGCTATCATGGTTTATTACAATCCCGAGGACCCATCTGATGCTGTTCTCTCGCAAACTATGCGCAGTTTTATCGGCGGCATCATCGGTGGGCTTGTGTTGCTCGCCACCAGCCTGTTTTTGATGTTCCAGGTTGCAAAGGGATTGATCAACGCGTTCTTTCCTTAATCTTGTGTTGACAATAAATTTGTGGCTGTGACTTTTTTAAGGATCAGGGCGGTATTTCTTCACAAAATACACAACAGGGACCGCAATGAACACATGAAGCGGAGGTATTGCTTGCTGATTGGATTGTGTAGTAAAAGATCCAGGCAAATCGGCCCCCTTGCTTACTGATTTCTATATTATAATAGATATATACGAGAACCAGTGTCGAATAATTCTGAAAGGATTATGGATTTAATTTCTAATCCTCACCTAAATAGAGAAAAGGAGTAAATCATGCAGTACGGACGAATCTACAATTTTTCTGCAGGACCCAGTATGCTCCCTGTACCAGTTCTTGAAGAAATTCAGGAGGAACTGCTGAACTATCGGGGCTCTGGTATGTGTGTGATGGAAATGAGCCATCGCAGCAAAGTTTTCCAAACCATCGTTGATGAGGCTGAAGCAGATCTGCGAACTCTGATGGGAATCCCGGATAATTACAGGGTATTATTTATCCAGGGCGGAGCTACGCTTCAATTCAGCATGATCCCTATGAATCTCATGAAAAACGGGGTGGCGGATTATATTGTCACGGGAAGCTGGTCTGATAAAGCATACAAAGAAGCATTGAAATTTGGAGAGATAAACCTGCTCGTATCCAGCAAGGATAAAAACTACAGCTACATTCCCGATGTTTCTGACCTGCCGATCTCAGAAAATGCAGACTATGTCTATATCTGCGAGAATGAGACCATCCACGGAACGACTTACCAGGCTTTGCCAAATACGAAAGGCAAAGTGCTCGTCTCGGATCAATCCTCAATGTTCCTATCAAAACCCTGCAATGTTGCGGATTATGGTTTGATTTTCGCTGGTGTGCAGAAGAATGTTGGGCCTGCTGGATTGGCAATTGTCATTATCCGAGAAGACCTGATTAATCCTGACCTGGATTTAAAAACGCCGACGTACCTGCGATACGACATCTTCTCTGAAAACGGTTCAATGTATAACACACCCAACTGTTGGGCGATTTACGTATGTGGAAAAGTTTTCAAATATTTGCTCAATCTCGGCGGGCTTGATGCGATGCAAAAAATTAACGAAGACAAAGCCGCGATCCTTTACGAATTCCTTGACAACAGCAAAATGTTTAAGGGGACTGTAGAAAAGAAGGATCGCTCTGTGATGAACGTTCCATTTGTCACCGAAAGCAAGGAACTTGATGCAGAAGTTGTGGCAGCGACGAAAACAGCTGGCTTTGAAAACTTAAAAGGGCACCGGAGCGTGGGTGGTTTACGGGCTTCCATCTATAACGCCATGCCAAAGGAAGGCGTGGAGGCGCTGGTCGATTTCCTGAAGGATTTTGAGGAGAATTACGGCAAATAGTCATTTCAACCGCTGCGAAATCGAAAATATTGAAAATTCTATCGACAAAAAAGAAGGACACCAACCGGGTGTCCTTCTTTGGGTTATGAAATACGCCACGAGGATGCCTCGGACAGGTATGCTGAATCAGCTTTTTGGCGCCTCTTCCACCCGGTGGCGGATCGCCTGGCAAGCTTGAGCGCTTCATTTGACCAGGTTGTTGAATCTGAAAGCTTACCGGCTGCCAGTGCAAGGGCGCTACTCATTTCTGTCATGGCGGGCGGGTGTATGGGGCTGAGCACGTTTCGACTTCGGGTCCGCTGCTGGTGGTTTCCACCCAGCCTGGTTCCATGATGCCCTGGCACTGTTTTACAATTTGGAGGGGTATCGTCTTCGCAGTGTAACCGATCAACCCCCCTTTTTCCACCTGCTCCCCAAGGCCCGTGAACATTTCCTGATGGTGCATTGCTTGATGTCGTATCAACCCTGTTGAGCGCTTGTTGTATTCTTCGTATCAGGGGAAATCGAGGTGAGCAAAACCGCTGCGTGGTGTTCAGAGTATCACCGCAGGGAAAGAGCCCTGTATCATGTGTTAGCATGAATTGGCTGATAAATAATCGGCTAAAGGAAAATGTACAATTGCTGTACGACCCAAATTTGAGAGAAAAACTGTAGAAATCGTGATAAAATTGTTGGCATAATTTTCAAAATCTCAATCGATGTTGTTGATCACAAAGTGAGCACCATGAATAAAAAACACGGGTTTCTAATATTGTTAGTCGGGATGTTGTCGGTCATCCTGGCTGCCTGTTCATCAAAACCCGAATTGGAGATTGAAGCATATGCCATCCAGTCGATGGATTGGGTAGGTGAAAGCCTCATTTTTAAACCGCTTGAGGGCGCCCGGGAAGCGATCCTGGCCAGGCGTGCTGCGGAAAGAGCTCGACCAGCGATCTTTTTCACACCCCCGGTAAAAGTGGGAGGGGATCCGATCAACGCCATTGAAGTTTTCACAGGCAAACAGGCTGCGGTGGACATTACCAGCAACGATCTGCATGTGATGACGATTGATGCCGGGGTGATCAGCCCGATCAATAATTTTCGGGGTTTATGGGTTGTCGATGATCAATGGTTTTTAGAAGTGGCACACGTAGAAGAAAACCCAGAGGACCCCAACGCTGCTTTGATCATATGGGGTGAGATCTTTGCAGATGGTGAATCGCTCAACGAAAGGCACGGGTATGATGAAGCTTTCAGCTTCCAGATCCTGGACGGCAAGCCCTTTTACTTTTTTGACAGAGGTGGCGTGACGGGGTTTTCATACAACGGTCATGAAACGGAATTTGAATACACGGGCATCCCTCATTATTTTTGCTGCAGTGCCGGGTCGTTTAATCCCCTTCCGGCGGAAAAGATGGTTGCCTTTTATGCACTCAAAGGCGAGCAGTATTATTATATTGAACTGGGCGTGTTTGATCAGTAGTCTTTGACTGGAGATGAGCTTTTCAATTTAGAAAGTTTGCGGTTAGGCTTCCCCGGGCAGAGAGAAACCTGAAGTGGAAATTAAAAAGTGGCTGAAAAATCAGCCACTTTTCGTTTCTCATTTAAGGAAAACTCAAATCCATAAGTAAGATGTACCCGATTACATTGGTTTCTTCTGTTCGGTATTCAACCAGAACACATTCCCGGTTGAGGTCATCAAAAACCCGGTTGGGCAGTGAGATCAGGGTCACCACAGCGCCCTCAGGGAGACGGCCGGTGGCGGGAAACGCTTCATAGCAGGACTGGCGGGTGAAGAGGTTTCGCAGAACGGTTCCCGTGATGATGGGCGTGGGGGTTTGCGTGTAGAAGGGAGTTTCTGTTGGTGAGGGCTCTGGGGTGGCGGTCTCAGTGGGGGTGAGGGTGATGGTGCTGGTCGTTGTGATGCTGGCTGTCATGGTGGGGGATGGAGTGCGGGCAAGCTGCTGTGCGCGAATAACGCCGGAGATTCCCCGCCCGCCGAACCACAACACCAGGATGATCAGGATACTCACAATGGCGCCACCGCCATAAACAGACACATAGTACCAGCGCAGGCGCCGCTTAAGCGCTAAAACTTCCGGATCATGAGGGAAACGCTTGCGGATAGCTTTACTGATCAGATAGGCGTTACGAGGAAAGAGCCGGTTTTCTTGATGGACTGATTTTCCAGCGTGGTCAAGGCTATTTTCCAGGTTTTCCAGTTCAGCCAGGGCATCCTGGATGTCAGCTTGCAGGTGTCGGTGATTGGGGTGGTCCGGTTGGAGTACCTGCAAGACCTCCAGGCCCTGTTCGGATTCTGCATAAGCATCTTTGGCTGCTTCAAGGGTGCTGGCAGATTCTGCCAGACGAATCTGCCGGTGGATATCTTCCAGCAGAGAAGCAAGCGCGTTTGGAAGGATCACCTCCAGCCGATTGCGAAGCCGCGAGATGCGGGGAATGTCTCCGTATTTGATAGACAGGCGATCCAATTTTTGGCGAGCTTCGGCTAATTTTTCGGGTGAGATTGATCCGCTCAGGTGGACCACATCTCCAATTTCATCGAGCGTGGCAAGGTCGTTTCGAATTTCAACCGCTTTATCGATGTATTCAGGCAGCGCGACTGCACTGGCAGCGGCCTGAATTTTGGAGAGTCCCCCCTGAAGGTCCCCCTGGTCCAGCAGCAACTGGCCTTCCTGGTAGACTTCATGGGCTTGCATCTGGTTTTCCAGGTCCTGGCGGAGCTCTTCGCCTTCCCTCCAGCGGTTGATGCCGGCCTCTTTCAGGCTGGAAAAAGCCTCGTCCAGGTAACCCAGTGCGGTCTGATAGCGAAAAACCCGGGCAGCAGATTGGGCTTTACCAAAGGCTTTTCCAGCCTCAGGGGGCAGGGCGACAGAGGGGATATTCCCGGAACGCAAGAATTCTTCTGCTTCATCGCGATGTTCCTGGGCGCGCGACCAGGAAGGTTCGATCACCAGAACTTTTTCATACAAGGGAATCGCCTTCTGGTAATTGCCGCCGTAGAAGGCTTCCTCTGCTGAATCCATCAGAGCTTCAGCTTCGGGGTCATGGCTGGAGGTGAGAAATTTCCGGAGTGGATCGTAAACATCGTCTTCGCCCATCTGGGGGGAGATGCTGGGCGTATCACCTTCCAGCGGAATGCTGTCCTGTGGTTTTTGCTCGAAAACATTGGATGCAGCCTGGGTTTGTGAATCTGCCAGGCGCCGAGAACGCTCGCGGCGAACTTCTCGCAACAAGCGGTTAGCATGTTCTAATTCTGAGTAATCGATCGGCGCAGAAACCCGCTCTGTAGCCAGCGCTTCAAGATAGGCGCTGAGCGCATTTTCAACCTCCAGTAAGGCCTGGTCTGAAGGACGGTCCTGGCTGAGGACTTCTTTTGCTGTGATGATCAGATCCGTTAACATGAAGTTCCTTTCTCAAAGGATTGTTTCAAGCCTGTGATTGACGTTCTACCAGAAGGGTGTGCAGATCGTGCCCTAAAGCCTGCGCCGTAGGATATTCACCCTGGATGGCTTTGCCCAGCAGCGCCAGCTCATCCTCGGTCAACCGTTTTTGATCGTCATAGGTCCATACCGGTTCATATTGATGCGGGGAATTTTGGATTTCCTCGGGTTTGTTGGCTCCAACCTTGACTGATCCCGGCGCCTGGCGTCCGGTCAGCAGGTGATGCAGGGCACGGGCACTGAACTGGAGAATATCAAATTCAAAGACCTCGTGGTTGTTTTCATCGGCAACCAGACGACCAATGTTCCAATCCAGGGCGAAGACCTGCTGGCGAGGGTCATTCCAGTAATAGTGTAAAACCTTGTGATCCAGGTAGACGATGCCCCGTTCGTGAGCAGCCTGGATGATCTGGCAAATTTGATATGAAGCCTGGAGCGCCTGGCTGACCGGGAAGGTGCGGTGGAATTCGCCGCGTGTATAACCAGCATCACAGCGCAGGTAGAGGTTGTCCTCCCAGCGGCGTGGTAAGACGATAAAGGTCAACCATCCAGCGGATACCCGGGTATCCAGGTGTGAAAGGAAGTCGTCAGTCTCTTCCGGAGTGTAAAGATCCAATGTGCCTTGAAGCTGAAGAGCCGAGCCCCGGTTTTTAAGCGATGTGGTCAGCGGGGCGATCTCTTCCGGCCAGGTTCCGCCTTCCACTTTCAGAAAACCCAATGCTAACATGGGTGTGATGCCCGGCACATCTCGCATGAGATCTAAAATGCGGACTTCATTTCGAAATAAGGGCAGGGCATATTGAAGTTTATCCGGGCGCATGACCTTGATGGCGGGATAATCGGCATAATCACCGGCGAAGGGGTCATATTCTAAAAGGAAAACCCGGGCTGATGAACCGGCTGCTTCAGGGACTGCAAAATCGCGCAGCCCGGCAGACAGCCAGGTATCCAGCGGTTCGGTTAATTTAATCGGATGATCGGGCCCAAACGTATTGGTTTCCATAGTGCTTCATAATCCTACATAGAAAAGGTACTTTATGCAAATGTTGATTTTACCAGCCAGGCATAAAATGGGTGATCCTCTGCCAATACGGCAATTAATGCGTGGCGAGCTTCGGCGGTGGCAGCATCTGCAATTTGATCGAAGGCGACCTGATAACCGGTAAACCTTTGGCAATCAGGATCGGTGATCAGCTCAGCTTCGAGGGAAGCCAGGTGATAAAGAATGTTTTTGATGTTCTTTTTTTGTAACTCGATGCTAACCGGGCCGTCGTCTGCAAACAGAGAAAAGTTGAGCTTTGCCTGGTAGTTGTGATGGGCTGCACGCATTAAACAATTTGATATTTGGCGTATCTTATCGAGCTGGCTCAGGTAAACCAGGCGCTCAACCGGGTCTGATGAATATTCCAGAGTAACACGCCAATCAAGAAAACTTGAGCGAGCGGATTCGATATTGGCTTCAAGCGCTTCGAGCAGATTGACAAAAATGCCGGAGCTGTAAACCTGGTCCCACACTTTTTTAAGTACCTGGCAGCTTTGATAAATATTAGAAAGTGTGAGAGCATCCGAATCCGTTGGGTAAGGCTTGATTTCAGCCATGGATGTAAAGGCGTGAATCGCTTCTAAAACAGGGATAATTGTCTGCTGCCAGCGCAGTGTCACCTGGCGTGCCTGTGAGGCGAGGAGCCACCCCTGGCGTTCAAAGGGTTCCAGGCACTGGCTGCCTTCAGAGAGGTTTTGTTCAGTGAGACATTGTCGCCATTTATTTAGCGCTTGCAGGGCATTGTTGACCTCCAGTAATGCTTCGGGAATTGACCACAGGTATACTGACCGATCCTTTGCGGGGAAGGCGTTCAAAGAGAAGACTTGTTGAAATTGATCGAGCAACCGCTGACACAGGGGATAGATTGACGGGGCTTGCGCCTGGATCGCATGCAAGCAGGTATCCATCCCTTGCCAGTTTTTCAGGCTCGTTAGGAACCTGGTCAACAGTGTGTTCAGAACACTGTTTTCGACCTCTGGCGGGCTGAAATCAGCGCTGCGAATGTCGGCATATTGCAGCAACCAAGGACAATAAACGGTCACGACTTCTTTATGACTTGAGATGAGTGCTCCCTGTAAAATGGCGTTGAGCGAATCGTTCAGGGCAGAAAGCCAGGGGGTTGGACCCAATACACGTTCAACGGCAGGGCGAGTGGCGAACATTTCATCTAAAAATTCCTGCACACTGTTCGGGGTTTGCGGACCTTCGTACAGGTATTTAAGCCAATCCTTCAGGCTATCAACCTGATCGTCAAGTGGAATGACGCTCCAACGGTCCGGGTCCCAACTGAACAGGTGTTGTAAGGCTTTGGACAGGTCCTCCCAATTTGCTTCTCGCCAGGCATTGATCAGTTCCCGAAGGGCCTCTTCACCCAGTGCATAACTCTGCCTGGCTTCAGATAATAACCGACCTGGAAGATCGGGATTGTTGCGCACCATCTCCAGAAACTTATCGTCAAATGGGTTGACGCCCGCCTTATCGTCCGTGACCCGCCATCCGACCAGAATCGGCTCTAACTGGTCGAGCAGGTCCTGTTTGCGGCTTTCTTTTGCCCAGGTATGCAGCGCCCGACAGGCCTGGTATGGGGAGATAAACTGGGTTTGAAGGGCTTCCTGGCGCATTACCGGAATCAACGCATCCCACCAGATAGGCACCGGGTTCTGCCTGGCGATTGTCCCTGCTGTCCACAATGTATGCTGCCACCTGGCGTTCAGAGTGTGCTTGACCAGGTCAGGAAAGGCTGAGTGGGTGAGGATGTCGATATGGCGGCAGTATTCGCGCAGCAAATGCCAGGGAAGGTCGAGTGAGTCGCCGAAGATCTCCCACACCAGGGCTGTGACACTGACCGTGGTTTGAGAACTTTTTTCTTCCCCCAGGCTGTTTTCAACCAGTGACTGGCTGTACTGGAGGATTTCCTCACGCTCCCAGGGTGCACCCGTCATTTCGAGTATTTGAAGATATTCTCGGATCTTTCGCAAGCCTTCGAGGGCGGGTTTATTGTTAAGGATCACTCGAATGAGCGATTGGTACTCCATCACCTGCAGGGCGACCACCTGCTGTTGATAGGAAATCCGCCTGGCAAGCGTGGAAACCAGGGAAGCATCAAGGGTTTTGTTGTGAAATTCGTCCCAACCGAGGTCTTCAAACAGGTCAGGGGCGGTGCTTTGGAGAAAACTGCCCAGGGCTTCCACCATCTGTTGATAATCCTGCCAGCGGGGGTGTGTCCTGAGGTGCTGGTCGTCAAGGAAGATCGCATTACCCCAATCAATCACGCTGACTGACTCGCTTGGGTTATCCCAGTAGATGTGTTCCAGCTTAACGTCATTCCACAACACGCCAGCTTGATGAGCTCCGGAAAACATGTCAAACAGGGCGTCTAAAACCGTGATAATCACCCGCCGAGGAAAGGGCTTCCCGGCCTTGTGAGCCTTTGTGAGCATTGTGGTCAGAGCTTCGCCGGAAGCGGTTTCACTGACCATAAAATAATTGGCAGTGCCCCTGGTGTACTCGGGCGCCTGGTCTAACAAGCGGGGAGGATGGGCTTTTCCGCCTGGAAGGCCGTCCAGAAGGATAAGAGCCTGTGCCTCCTGTGCAATCTGGACGGCCTGGCGCTGGATGGTTCCGGCAGTCGCCACCCTGGCGGGTTTTTTCAACACACCGCTCAGTTCGGGATGCTCAAGGCACACCACGGCATACACTTCACCAGCGTCACCGCTGCCAATCGGGCGATCACCGATCTGCCAGGTATATAAGCTCCCCTGAACCGTACTTGCCAAATTATCTCCAAAAGGCATTCATTAACCTGCACACCATTTTACCTGTGAAGGACATAAATCAAAAGGATGATCACATGAGGCATGAGAACCATGGATTAACCCGAGTTTCAGCTTGCATTTACCCCCGGAAGTCTTTTCCCGCAGGCAGAGAATTAATACTATATTAATATCCTTCTGATGGTTATCTCAATCTTGGCGTAGCATCAAGATTTGAGTTGTTAGTGCCCATTTGATGATATGATTGGATGTGATTTTAAATTAAGGAACGTTTCGGTTATTTAAAATAATTTTGAAAAGGGTTAATGAACGCAACAAAATGACGATTGAAGCTGTAATTTTTGATTTGGATGATTTGATGATTGATAGTGAGCGATTTCACTTTGATGCCCTGAAACGGTTGATGAAAAAATATGGCAAAAGCGCTCCCGAAGACTGGTTTGCCCCGATGATCGGTCTGGACAACTACGAGTGTGCTGAATTTGTGATCAGAAATGCTCACCTGCCGCTGAGCGTTGACGCGTATCTTAATCAGACACTTGAGAACCTGATTGAATTATTGCCGCAGATGGTCAAACCTAATCCTGGCTTATTAGAATTGATTGACATGTTGACGGGCTCTGGTATTAAGTTAGGTGTGGCTTCGAACAGCTTTAAAAAGTACGTGACGCTGGCGCTGGAATCCCTGGATGTCATTGATTCTTTTGCCTGTGTCATCACTGCTGAAGATGTTGAGCAGGGCAAACCAGCGCCGGATATTTATTTACTGGCTGCTCAATGCCTGGAGGCAGACCCTGAAAACTGCCTGGCGCTGGAGGATTCGCCCGTAGGAATGATTGCTGCATTGAGCGCCGGCATGTTCTGTGCGGTGATTCCAAACCAGCACATCAAAGGTGCGAACTTCTCGGATGCGACACATATTTTCTCGTCACTGGTGGAATTAACGCAGGCTTTGCCTGATATATTATCTCATAATCAGCAATGAATTTTGCCTTGAGTGATCTTTACGGCTTGGAGCAGGCATCCGAAAACCGAATTATCCTGGGGGTGTGATAAAGACTTGATCAATTCCAATGGAGAAAGTGCGTCACCCAAAAAACTGTAATGCTTTGCGCAAGCGTGTTTCTGCATCTGCATGTTGATCTTCTTTGGACAGGGATTGCAGGGCTGTTTGGGCTTCTACAACAGAATAGCCCAGGGCGGTGAGGGCTTCCAAAATCTCGGCATCGATCTCATCCATCCTGGAGACTGCTTCGAGGGGTTCCAGCGGCTGGATCTTGCCCTGCAGGTCCAGGATGATCTTTTGGGCGGTCTTTTTCCCGATGCCCGGCACTTTGGCAAAGATTTCGGGCAGATCCGCAGTGATCGCACGGCGGATGGTATCCGGGGAAAGGGCTGAAAGGGTTGCCATGGCAATTCTAGGCCCGATGCCGCTGACGCCAATCAGGTGGACGAACAGTTCACGCTCTTCGAGGGTTTCAAAGCCGTACAGTGCAAGCTGATCTTCCCTGACGACCAGGAACGTGTGAAAAGCCCGTTTCATGCCGGGATGGCAGGCGATGCAGGTCGCTTCAGTCAGGTTGACGAGCAATCCAACGCCGCCCACATTGACAACGACCTGCCTTTCCAGGACATGGGTAATCTCTCCGCTAATGCTGGCTATCATGGTTCTATTGTATCAAGTTTTTTGGATTGGTTGTAAATTTCATACAGAACAATCCCGGTGGCGACCGACAAATTAAGCGAATCAGCCCGGCCCTGCATGGGAATGCGCACAAGCGCATCGCAAGCGGCAATCGCCTCGGCGGGCAGGCCATGCCGCTCACTGCCCATCAATAACGCCAGGGGACGCGGGTAGGAGATGCCCTGGTAATCGGTACAGGCCTTATCCGAGGTGCCGATCAGCGCAACCGGGTTCCCGGCTCGCCAGTTGAGGAGTGATTCCCAATCGGACGCCACCAATTTGAGCGAAAAGATTGAACCCATGCTGGCCTTGACTGCGGTGGGGTCGTGGGGATCTGCGCAGGCGCCCAGCAGGATGATGCCCTGGCAGCCGGTGGCATCGGCTGTGCGCATGATGGTTCCCAGGTTACCGGGGTCAGCGATCCGGTCGAGGGCAACCCACACAGCGGTGCTGCTGATCGGTAACGCATCCAGAGCATGCCAGCGCTGGCGAACAACGGCGCCAATCCCCTGGGGGCCGTCTTTATGGGCGATTCTTTCGAAGACCTCACTGCTGACGGTGATTGTTTCAACCGCCTGAACCGCAGGGTGTGCCAGGAGAGATTGACCGAATGCGCTGATCAATAATTGCGGGGCAACCACGAGGGTTTCAATCGGCGCACCGGTCTGGATTGCTTCGCCCACGGTGCGTAAGCCCTCGATGAAAAATAAACCCGTCCCCTGGCGGGCTTTTTTCTCCTCAAGCTTTCGAATTGCTTTGATTTTGGGGTTGGAAAAGCTGGTGATCATCATTCCTGTTGTGAGCGCTGAACGGCATCATTAAACGCCTGGTGGTGCAAGTGACAGATGGCGATGGCCAGGGCGTCAGCGGCGTCATCCGGCCTGGGTAAATCATCCAGGTTGAGCAGGGTCTGAACCATGTGTTGAACCTGGTTTTTAGTGGCGTTACCATAACCGCATACGGTTTGCTTCACTTCGTTCGGGTTGTATTCAAAGATGGGCACACCCGCCTGCGCAAGCGACAACAGGACGACACCGCGCGCTTGCCCGACAGCGAGGGCTGTTTTGACGTTCTTCTGGAAATAGAGCTTTTCCACCGCGCTGGTTTGAGGTTGGTGGCGTTGAATTAACGCGGTCAGTTCGGCATGCAGGGTTTTGAGTCGATCCGCGTCTGCCTGACCTGGAGGGGTGGAGATGATACCAAATTCAATGCATTGATACTGAGACTGAGCGTCAGCCTGGATGAGTCCATAGCCGGTGGTGGCTAGCCCGGGATCAATGCCAAGGATGCGCATCGTAGACTATTCGTTTTCAAGGATCTGGATTGCTTCTGCGCTGATGTCCAGGTTGGCATACACGTTTTGCACATCATCCAGGTCTTCGATAGCCTCGATCGCTTTCATCACCTTGATGGTCGCTTCAACATCCAGGGAGACCTCCTGTTTGGGGACGTAACGAACTCCAGATTCCTCGGGCGTGATGTCTGCTTTTGTGAGTTGATCAGCAATGGATTTAAAAGCGTTGGGCGCAGCATAGATCTCGATCAGCTCGTCATCATGCTGGATATCATCTGCGCCGGCTTCGACTGCCAGCTCGAAAATGGCATCAAGATCATGCTCTTCGCTGAGCAGGGCAAAATAACTCATGCGATCAAATTGCCAGCCGACCGATCCCGGGTCTCCCAGGCCGCCGCCCGCGCGATTAAGGGCATGCCGAAGTTCAGCGACCGTGCGGTTGCGGTTTTCGGTCACACACTCGATCATCAAAGCGATTCCATTGGGCGCAAAACCCTCATAGAGGATCTCTTCAAAATTAGCGCCGTCTTTATCTTCACCTGTGCCGCGCTTAATGGCGCGATCGATGCTTTCCTTGGGCATGTTGGCAGCTTTTGCTTTTTCAATCGCCAAGCCCAAGCGCACATTCATGTTGGGGTCGCCGCCGCCCTCGCGCGCGGCAATCACAATTTCGCGGGCAACCCGGGTGAATATCTTACCTTTCTTTGCATCTGCTGCGCTCTTCTTGCGTTTAATGGTCGACCAGTGTGAATGCCCAGACATAATTACGACCTCCTGACAATAATAAAAACCTTCATATAAAAAATAAACATCGACAGAATTATATCATACCAGACCTTGACGTGAAGATAAAAATTTTTCTTATGTGCGGATTGAGGTAGTCATCATTGAAAATTTGCTACGACAAAGCCATTTTTCGGGCAAGGCGTTGCAGGCGATGATCCAGGCTGTTTTGCCAGCGGTCACGCTCAATGTGTGATAACGAGCTGCATTCAAGCGCCGTCTTCGCGCCTGACGCCCAATAATGAGCAGCTTCCAGATCTCTGGCGTGGTGTTCGTAGTATTTTGCCAGCTCCTCGAAAGCATACAGCTCCTGATCTTGTGCGGCCTGCTCCCACAATGCGCCAGCGGCGTTCCAATCTCCCTTACGCTTCAGCAAAAAGGAAAGCCGTGAGCGGGTATCCCGAAGTAATTCTACGGGCAATTTTTCCGTCAATGCCTTATTGTAAAGGGCTTCTGCCTGGTGGTGATCGCCCAGGGCTTCAAAAAAGCGGCCCAAAGATACCACATCCTCAGCATACTGAACGTCTTCAGAGCCCGGTTCGTTCAGTAAAAAAGCCATATGGGAGAAAAGCCCTGCCAGGCTGAGGATGTCGACGGCATTATGGTAAAAGACACCTTCCAGGGGGCGGGCGTCCCTAGTGCGCAGGTACTCGAAATACATCTCGGGGATCAAATATCCCGGAACTTCTTCAACGCCGCGCGAAACGCCCAGAATATGATTCTCAACATTGCCCAGGGTGCGGCTTTCCAGGCGGATGCGCCATAAGCGGCGGGCGAGGGGCAGGAGATCAAAATGATCTACACCTTCAAAGGGGTTGGACAATCCCATCAGTGTGTAACGTGTGTTGAGTAAGGGGAGATCAAAAGCCTTGCCATTATAGGTGACCACAGCCTGCATACCGTCGATGAAGGTTGAGAGGCCTGTTAGCAGGGCAGGTTCTTCACCGGGATGGCGCATGAAAAATTGTGCCAGGTGGAAGCCGTCATCGGTGAAACGGGCGGCGCCGATTTGAAAGGCATAAGTGCCGGTGCCACCAGCCAGGCCGGTCGTTTCGGTGTCGAGGAAGATGATATCTTTGAAATCGGTGTGGGTGAAAAGCGCTGTATTGGCCCACTGGCATAGCGCATTAACAGGGTGCGCCGGCCAGATTCCCCGGGTGCCATGCACGTAGTCCCTGGGATAACTTTCTTCGTGGCAAAAAACCTGTCCAGCGTGCAGATCGAGGAAACGACCTTCAACGACGGATTCGATCGGGTGTTTCTGCTGGCGCGGCGTGCTGGGACGTCGATCTTTGCCCAATTCGACGCCCAGGGCTTTAAGTTGTTTGGTGAGGGCTTTCCAATCAGTCATTTCCGGTTAATGCCTTGAAGATGGCCAGGGCTTCCGTTTTCCCTCCCGAGGCTTCCTCCCCGATTGGTCCCACACAGGAGGGGCAGCCGTCGGCGCATTCACAGCGGGCGACGGTTTCGTAACCACTCTGCAGGAGGTCCGCATGTCTTTCGTATAGGTTATCGGATAATCCCAATCCGCCGGGGATATTGTCGTAGAGAATTACAGTGGGCAGACCGTCGCCCAGGGCGCTGTTAGGGTCGTAGTGCACGCCGATATCGTCGTAATCGCACATCAGCAGCAGGGGCGCCAGGTTGTGCAGCAGGTAACTGATGCCGGCCATGCCGCTGCGAATTCGGACGCTGGCTTCAGCCTGGCGATGACAGCTTGGGCAGAGTGTGACCAGGTTGTGCAGTTGATTGGCTGCCTCCCGGCTGGTAAAGCTGCGGAAGGGCTGAATGTGATGCACGTGCAGGGGTTGTGCGCGTCCCTGGTATCTGCAGACCTGGCAAGTGTGCTCATCTCGTTGCAGAACACGCTTACGGAGGGCATCCCATTCTGGTCCGTAATCATTGCCGCCTTCGCCCCATAACATCTGATCCTTGAGCGCTTTTACAGTCTGTTCGTTGAGTGAGACCCAGTAACCTGTGGTGTTGAGCAGGGTTGGCGGCAGGTCAACCTCACCGCTTCCGAGAATTTCATGGGTGAACCAACGGATTTTGCGAAAGCCGGTCACCCGGGTTGTGACGAGAAGCTCACCGAAGGATTTGGTCGCGGCGGGCACCGGAGATTGCTTAAGCAGCGATTGCTGATCGATTTCGACATTCTGGTTGGCCTGGGTGTAGTAATCCACAGCAGCCTGACGCAAATGGGCGACGCCTGCCTCTAAATCCAGTGTTTCCACCAGGTACGATGCGCCTTCATGCAGGTAAATGGCCTGCGGGTGCACCATCCAGTAGGCGCTGGAAAGGTCAACCTGCCCGATGGTCTGCGGGTTGTGACCGACCTGGAGAACCAGTGAGATGTTATCCGGGGTGGCGTTCCTGAGGGAGATGCCTGAAGCAGGATATTGATCCGCCATCCAGAAGAAGCGCTCGCCCTGCTGGTGCAGATCACCGTGCTGAGCCAGCATAGTCAGAAAAGCGTGCACATTTTCAGCTGGAATAGCGCCAAAGCCTTCACCTGCCGCAAAGGGCAGCTCAAAAGCCGCACAACGAATGTGCCCTAAAAGGATCAGGAGGTTGTTGGGTTCAATCAATGCCTGTTCGGGTGATCGTTCAAAAATGTATTCCGGGTGCCTGGCCAGGTACTGGTCCATGGCGTTGGCGGCGGTGATCATCACTGCCAGAGAGGGCGCCAGTTTTCTGCCGGCGCGTCCTGCCTGTTGCAGTGTAGCCGCGATGCTGCCCGGGTATCCAATCAGCACAGCGGCATCCATTCCGCCAATATCGATGCCCAATTCGAGGGCATTGGTAGCCACCACGGCTTTCACCTCCCCGCTGCGCAAGCCGTCCTCAATGGCGCGGCGTTCCCTGGAAAGATAACCGCTGCGATAGCCGCGCAAACGCTGTGGATCGGCGTCTGGATTACGTTGCCGCAGGTAAGTGAGCAGCAGCTCGATAACGCGCCGCGTCCGCCCAAAAATAATGGTTTGGATGTCTTCATCGATCAATTCTCCTGCCAGAGAGGTGCCTTCCATCAGAGAACTCTGGCGGATGCCCAGCTTTTGGTCGATGAAGGGCGGGTTATAGATCAGAAAATGGCGTTCGCCGTGGGGTGAGCCATCCTGGTCGATGACCGTGACCGGGTTTTCAATCAACCTTTCTGCCAGTTTTTTGGGGTTGGCAATCGTGGCTGATGTGAGGATAAATTGGGGCTGGGCGCCATAAAACAGGCAAACACGCTTTAAGCGGCGCAAAACATTGGCCACATGCGAACCAAATACGCCGCGGTAGGTGTGCATTTCATCGATGACAATGAAGCTCAGGGCTTTGAAGAAATCCTTCCAGGCGGTGTGGTGGGGGAGGATCCCCGTGTGCAGCATGTCGGGGTTGGTGAGGATGATGGATGATTCCCGGCGCAGCGTGGGGCGGGCGTGTACGGGAGTATCGCCATCGTATATGTTTGCGCTGCGCTCCGGGATTTCCAGAAGTGAGAGGGTTCTCCTCAGGTTGGATAGCTGATCCTGCGTCAGGGCTTTGGTGGGATAAACGTAGAGCGCCCTGGCTGTGGGCTGTTGAATCATCCTGTCGATGACCGGCAGGTTATAGCACAGGGTTTTTCCGCTGGCGGTGCCGGAGACCACGGCGATATTATCTCCAGCCCGAGCTTTTTCATAAGCCATGGCCTGGTGGCGATACAGGCTGTCAATACCGAGCCGTTTTAAGGCAGAGACCAGGCTCGGTGCAAGCGTGACGGGAAATGGGCAATCATCAGCAGGTTTGGCTGCCAGCAGGCGCCATTCGACCAGGTTTTCAGCGATGCCAGGCTGGCTGCGCCAGCGATTGAGGAGGCGTTTGATGCGAGAACTCATCTGATTCTTCGAATATTTGTTTTATTTATAATAATCCAAATACTTGATTATTTCTAGAGGTTTGGGTTCGAAGGCAAGTATCGATAAGGCTGTTGTCCGCAAACCGGATATACTTGTGTTATCAACCAATGGCAAGGGAGTGTTTCATGGAAAAGAGAACAATCCGATCTCGCTGGGTAACTGTGTTGATCCTGTCCCTGTTTCTGTTGTTTTCACAGGTTTTGGGATTTTTTATTGAACCCATCACAACAGTGGTCAGTGCGTTCACTTCGATGACGGATCGCTGGTTTGATATCATCACTCCCACGGATTTGATTGTTATGGCGCTCTTCTTGCCAGCCGGGGGCATTTTGCTTGATCGTAATTTCCGCAAGCCCCTGATCGTGCTGGGTGGATTTCTGTGGGGGGTGTCTGCCCTGTTGATGGGCATCTCGCCCACATTTGCGACATTTAATGTTTCAAAAGCCATTTACGGATTAAGCCGGGTTAGCTTCTGCGGAATTTACGCACTGACAGGTGATTTTTACAAACCGGTCAACCGCGGGAAGATTTTATCATTGCTTTTACTGGCACATCCATTTTCTATTGTGATCGGCACAATCTTTCAGGATGTGATTAACTTAGAATTGCATTGGCGAGAGTTTTTATTTCTCATGGGTGTGATTGCCTTGTTGATCACCCTGTCAGTGCGACTAAAAGTAGATGAGCCTAAACGCGGGGAGAAAGAGCCTGCGCTAACTGACATCCCTTTAAAGGGGACCTATCGGCTTGATTTGGAAAATATTAAACTTTTACTCACCAGACCAAGCCTGGTTTTGATTTATTTTCTGATCTTGTTTGGTACGATGCCTGCGGTCGTGTTGTGGAAAGGGGTACCTGTTTATTTACAAGATGTCCATGCCCTCTCAAGGACTGAGTTATTCAGTTTAATCATCCCTGGCATGCTGGGGATTGTGCTTGGTGGCCCCGTTGGCGGGGCTTTGGGAGACTTGCTTTTTAGGGGCAATAAGACGGGTCGCTTAGTGATCTCTTCGTTAGGATTTATTGTGCCCCCAATCAGCTTGATCTTTGCGCTCAGGTTCACCGATGTTGGAGGCACTCCATTTCTTTTTTGGTTATTAATCACGAGCTTCTTCCTGGCCCTGACTCTGCCAAACCTGTTCGCGTCGATAATGGATGTGACCTTGCCCGAGATCAGGGCGTCAGCATTTGCCATCGGCCTTCTTGCGCAAACGTTAAGCTTTTTGATCACACCTCCATTGCTCTCCTATGGACAAACTTTATTTTCGATTGCAGATATGATTCTATGGATGTGTTCAGGATCATGGGTGATTTGTCTGTGCCTGTTACTGGGCTTATTCTTTGTGCTTCACAAGGATATCGAAACACTGCGCCGCCACATGGCTTATCGAGGCCTGGTTGAAACGCGGCTATCAGGATTGGAAGAAAAAGCGCAAGATTAAGCTTTTTTCCGCGCTCTTTTTACCATCCAATCCAGGATAGGGTATTGTAAATTCCCGAATAAATTTACAAGGCGGTAAAACAGCTTCCCTTCCAACCCGGGCAGGATTATAAAATTCCCCTTTTTTAATCCTGTTAATGTTGAATCAGCAACTTGTTTTGCTGTAAGCACACCCGATTGGCTGGAAATTGCCCTGGTTTCGATGGGTTTCAGGGGTTCTTCAAACTCAAGCTGAGGCGTTTGCGTATCTGGTGGGAAGACAATTGCCACGCGAATACCATGTTGCTTCAATTCGGCGCGCATGGCCTCGCTTAATGCCCGCACCGCAAATTTTGAAGCGCTGTACCCAGAATAGCCAAAAATGGAGATAAACCCTGCCTGCGAAGAAATGTTGACAATGGTCCCGGAACCACGCCCGATCATCCCCGGGACGAGGATTTTTGAAACATACAGGGTGCCAAAATAATTGACATCCATCAAGCGGCGAAAGACGTCGATATCTAATTCATTGAAATAGCCTGGATAGGTGATCCCAGCGGAATTAATCACCAGGTCCGGACATCCGTAGACCTGCACCCATTGATTCAGTACCCGGGATAAAGAACTATAATCGGTGACATCGCTGGAAATAAGATGAACCTGTTGATCTTCTCGCACAAGGGATTCTGTGAGCGCTTGCTTTGCGTCATCCAGGGTGTCCTGGCTGCGGGCGAGCAGGCATACATCGCTGCCTTGCGCAACGAGCGCTTTTGCCAGCGCAAACCCGATTCCGCTTGAACCACCAGTGATCAGGGCCAGTTTGTATGCATTCAAGGCTAATGGGACCCACAGGAGCTGCAAGAGCCGCCGGAACAGGTGCTGCATTGCCCACCTCCGGCAATGATGCGACCAGCGCTGGAAGCATTAAACAGGGACAGACTGCGTTTGAGATGGTGTCCCTGGCATTGTGTACAGGTGAGGGAAGCATCGGCTTCTTGCATGGGACGCAGGATTTCAAATCGGGCATTGCAATCCTGACAGGTGTATTCGTAGATGGGCATTCGGGTTGGTTACCTCCTGAAAAGATGGGGGAACGGTTATCGCAGGGTATTTACAGCTTAAGTTATCAATTATCTTCCCGATGGATCATCGAATTCAGGGTCAACTGGAAAACCTGAATTGAAGGCATCGTTAAGCGAAGAAAGTTCGGCTTGGGTCTCGAGATGGGCCCGGTTGAGGACGTTTTTAATTTCCTGAGCAGAAAGGTCAAGCTCGGCGACCAGGCTTTGAAGTTCAGCATCATCAAGGATGTGCTGGGGCAAATCATGTACCTCGTTCGAGGCGCTCATCGCCTCACGCCACAGGGGTGAAGTGATCAGGTTTCTGAGCCAAACACCGATTTTCCTGGCGGTCGCAACCGCCTTTTCGGGCCCCAGCACGATCAACGCCAGGGCCAGGATGAAGAGGAGCTCTCCAATGCCGACATTGAAAATTTGCATCGTGCAATCCCAACTTTAGGAGGGGTCATCTATGCTATCGGTGTTTTCCTCTGGATCCTGGTCTTCAGAAGATTTTCCTTGCAATCCATCTTTAAAAGCACGAATGCCTTTACCAAGCTCCCCGCCCAGTTTTCCAATCCGACCCACACCAAACACCAGTAAGACGATTACCAGTACAACGATGACCTCGAGCGGACCAACGGTTTTAAACATAGGGGCCTCCTTAATGATTTTTTGGATTTTCATCCGTTTTTTTGCGGGCAAACACTGCCAGCAGTATACCAAAAAAATATAAAAATAATAATGGCAGCATCAACAGGCCCATATTGATTGGATCAGGTGTTGGGGTTGCGACTGCAGCAATAATGGCAATAATAACGATGGCGTAACGCCAGGCTTTGAGCAAACCCCTGGGTGTGACCAGCCCAATTTTTGCCAACAAAAACATTACCAGAGGTACCTCAAAGCTCAAGCCAATCCAAAAGATCAGGCTGGTAATAAATTTGATGTAATCATTCCATTTCGGGAGCACGGTTGGTCCGGGGAACTGCGTCAAAAAAGGGATCGCGGCTGGCAACATGATCAAATAGGCAAAAGCCGCTCCAGCGATGAACAAAGCGGAAGCCAAAGGAACAGAAATCAGGATCCAACGGCGTTCGCGCTGCTTTAATCCCGGGCTGATGAATAAGTACAATTGGAGCAGAAGGAAGGGGAAGGCAAGGATAAAGCCGCCCAGCAAAGTCACCTTGAAATAGGAGCTAAAATTTTCGGTGACCTGGATTGAAACCAGGCGATCAAAACCGCCGATTGGCCTGGCCAGCAGTTCGAGCAGAAAATCAGCAAAGATGATCGCGAAGACCACCCCGACGACGATTGCGAGTAAGGCGTACAGGAGGCGCTTACGCAGCTCGTCCAGGTGCATCGGGAGGTCCATGTCAAAATGTTTTTTTGCCATAAAACACCTGAGCCCAGGTCAAAAAAGATATCATTTATGACCCTGCGCTTGATTAATCAGTATAGCACGCGGGGGAATTTTTAACAAATGATCTGCTAATTTACAGGCGGTAGACCGGTTGGATTACGCGCGCATTTCTGATCAGACGATTTGATTGTATAATCACCCTATGGTTCGGAAAATTTTACATATCGACCTGGATGCATTTTTTTGTGCAGTGGAAGAGCTTCACAACCCCAGTTTAAAGGGAAAACCCTTTGCTGTGGGCGGAAAGTCCGATCAACGCGGGGTGGTTGCCTCTTGCTCGTATGCAGCCCGACAATACGGTGTCCGATCAGCCATGCCGATGGGTCGGGCACTGCGGTTGTGCCCCGGTCTGATTGTGATCTCATCCCGGCATGGGGTTTACGGTGCGGTTTCAAAACAGGTGATGGCATTAATTGATATAACGCCGCTTGTGGAACCGATCTCAATTGACGAGGCTTTTGTAGATGTATCTGATCTGCCTGATTCGATCGAAACGGTTGCCACAACACTTCAAACCCGCATCAATCAAAACCTTAATTTGCCGGTATCCATTGGCGCTGCAACCAATAAACTGGTTGCGAAAATCGCGAATGATTGGGGCAAAAAACAAAAAATTGGACCTGAGCCGCCCAACACGATCACGGTTATCCTTCCGGGAGAGGAAGCAGCCTTTCTGGCGCCTTTACCCGTGCAGGCGTTGTGGGGCATCGGCCCCAAGACTGCAGAAAAACTGGAAAGCCTTGGTATCCATACGATTGGCGCTTTGGCTCAGGCTCCGCCTGAGACTCTGAAGATGCTGTTTGGCAGGTTTGGGCCGGATTTGCGTCGACGGGCGCTGGGAATTGATGACCGGCCTGTGGTTGTTGAACAGACCGTCAAGTCGATCAGCAACGAGATCACTTTCCCGGAAGACCTGACCGATGAACAGGCGCTGCTGGCTCATTTTCGAAGTCTTTCGGAACAAGTTGGGCGCCGTTTGAGAAAGGCCGATTTAGCCGGCACAACTGTGCAGATTAAATTACGCTGGTCGGATTTTACAACCATCACCCGGCAGAAGTCTTTACCATCGCCGAGCAACCTGGACCATGAAATTTACAAAACGGCTGCGATGCTTTTCAAGAGCAATCAACACAGGGGTAGACCGGTTCGATTAATTGGGGTTGGGGTGAGCAACCTGCATCCCCCTGTGCGTCAATTGAGCCTGTGGGATGACGACCAGAAAAAAGAACACCAATTACTGTCGGCGGTTGATCAACTGCGTGAACGCTTTGGCACAGATATTATCAAACGTGTCCCGCAGACCAACAAGGACGTTCGTGACGGTTTGGACGAGAAAGACTAATTAAACGGGTTTCACTCCCAGGTTTATTCAGGTATGATAAAAAGCTAAAAATATCAGGATCAAAATGTATGAAACGTAATAATCAGTACCTGTTGGTGATTGGCTTGTTGGTTTATATCCTGGGGATGGTCGCCAGTTTAACATTTAACGTGCTCGTTTTATGGGCAAACCTGGAAGGGCAATCCTTTTGGGGATATCCTGAAGCCCTGAGCTTTGATTCAAGCCTGACTGCAGAAGCGCGACTGGCAAGATTGACCTGCCCGATGATCATTACGCCGGGCGAGGTTGGTCATTTAGAGCTGAAAGTCCGTAACCCGAATAATTACCCGATTGAAGCCTGGATCAGCGCACACATCAGCAAACCGGGCGAAACTGAAGGAATGATCCGGGAGTTGGCCAGCGTACCCCTGGAAGCTGGAGAAAGTTCGAAATTGAGCTGGCAGGTGAGCTCTGAAAATGTGATTAACCGCCCGATAATCCAGGCACGGGTTTTCCTTCGCCTGACGAAAGCCCATCCGCCGGCACGCACCAAACATTGCGGGATCTTCGTGGTGGATTTATGGGGCATGTCTGCGAATACGATCACATTGCTTGCTCTGGTTGGAGGACATGTACTCCAGGTGGGCGGCATCTTGATGTGGGTGAATGGGTTGCAATTCTCGCGGAACAGAAATCACACGGTGCGCAATTTGTTAATTGCCTTGAGCATCCTCTCGTTGTTAATGACCGTAAGCAGCCTGTACCATAGCTGGGTGCTGTCGATGGTTGAGTTTTTGTTGATACTGGTGATTCTGTTCACGACAGTCGGCTACAGTATTGGGATGCCAGGAAAGCCTTCTTCGTAAATCTGACCGGAGAAAAAGAAAATTTCAGTCCAGGTCAACCTGCAGCCTGCTTATTCTGTGGTCAAGTCGATCAGAAACACTAGGCTGAGGGGGAAATCATTTCCTGATAAACCTGGTGGATCTGTTGAGTGATCGCCTCCCAGCGAAACCCCTGGGCATATTTGGCTGCCTGGGCGCTCAGGCGAGCGCGCAATTCTGCATCGACAAATACCAGGCGAAGTTTTTCTGCCAGTGCGTTTGGATCTTGCATGGGGATGGTGTAGCCTGTTTGGCCATCTTGAATCAGATGGGCGAGACCGCCAACCCGTGAGGCAATCACGGGCGTCCCGCAAGCCATTGCCTCGAGTGCGACGATACCAAAGCTCTCATAGTGAGAGGGCATCACAACGACTTCAGCGGCAGCATAATAGTAGGGCAGGGTCGCCTGCCCGCGCTTTCCCAAAAAGAGGATCATTTCGTTCAGGCCTAAGTCTTGGCACAGGGATTGGATGCGTGCCATTTCAGCGGACATTTCGGCGGGGTCTTCTTCGGGATCGCCGCCAATGATGACCAGGTAATGGGGACATCGAAAGGACTTACAGGTTTTTTTTACGATGGACATCGCCCTGACCAGGGTGTCGAGTCCTTTCAGGGGTTCGATCCTGCCCACAAACAACGCCATGCGATCCTGGGTCGGGATACCGATGGCCTCTTTGGCTTCATCCTGGGGAATGGGATAGAAGTGGTGTGTATCAACGCCAGGTGGGATGATGGTGATTTTTTCAGGCTTTACACCATACAGGGACCTCAGTTGATCAAATTCAGCTTCAGTGGCAGCAATGATCCGGTCTGCGGCGGACATCACCTCCGTTTCACCGACGATTCGATAATCTCCTTCGAACTCTTCGGCGGAACGGGCAATTTGCTGTTTCATCAGCCCCAGGGTGTGGAACATCTGCAGCATAGGGACATCCCATCGGGCTTTCAGAATGGCGCCAGCCCTGCCCGACATCCAGTAATGGGCGTGGATCAGGTCATAGTGGATACCCTTTTTTCTGGCAAATTCGAAGATCCCTTCAGCAAACTCATCGGTGTAACCCCAAATCTGTTCGTTCGGCAGATTGTATTCTGGCCCAGCAGGGATGTGGACGACGCGGTTGAAATATCCCAAATCGTGAGATACCGAGGGGACGTGTTCATCCTGTGAGCGGGTGAAGACGTCGGCATGGACTCCCTCTTGACCCAAAAAGCGGGTCAACTCCCGGACATAGATGTTCATCCCGCCGGTATTTTTCCCGCCCAGAATGGCCAGTGGACAGGTATGGTATGAAAGCATGGCGATGTTGATCAATTCAGGCTCCTGGGTGAAATATTGTCAAAGTTCATGGGTTGCTGGTATAATGTTTGGCACGCCAACGTAGCTCAGTGGCAGAGCAGACGCTTCGTAAGCGCCCGGTCGAGGGTTCAACTCCCTCCGTTGGCTTTTTGTTCAAACCTGACAGCTCATTGAGCTGTTTTTAATTTAACGGTACATCCTGTTGATGCTTAAGTCGATTAATGAGTGATTCTTTTCCTTTCGTCCCAAGGATTGGTGACGGTATCATTCCGCGTTGACGAACATTTTCGTATAGATTATCGAGCCTGGATTTTGGCCCTGCAAGCCGAAGTTCTTGTTTATTCAGTCTCCAGGTTTGGGCTTCTCCGTAGGGGTCAAGTTGAAGGCTTGTAAATGGTTCAGCAACGCCAGGATGCCAGCCAGTAAAACCAGGGCAATTAATATGACCCAACCATAAGCCAGTCCAGCCAGGGTAGGCCAGAGGATGATCCCATTGACGAGGACTTCCAGTCCTATGGCGGCTGCTAACCAGAGCAAATTTTTACGTGTAAAGGTTTGAAGCACCAGGACTGTAATGGCGATGTACAAAACCAACGCCAGGATGCGTTCAACCGATCCGGCAGCAGGCACCCAGGGTGAGACCTGCCAGAGGGTTTCGAGCTGCGCGATGATTTCAGGATCGAGGGCACTGGTTTGGGGGTTGCTGTACCTCAACATGGTGATAAACGTCATCAACAAGGGCAGCCCAACCCGGGAAATACTCTCAGCGCCGCCAAAGCCCAGGCCAATTCCAAAGGCTGCTTCGAGGTTGGTGAGGGGGAGTTTGAAAAATTTCATCCCGACCCAGCGCAGGATCACTCCCAGCAGCGCGGCGAGGATCACGCTGACCGCGAGCTGGATCAACTCATTGGTCTCATTCAGAACTTGCGTGCCTTCAGGTTGCACCAGGGTGATGAAAGCGCTGTACAGCAGGGTGAGGAGAGCCTGGACGATGAAATATCCTAAAGCCCCCAAGGCGATTGCCTGCCAGGCAACCTTCAGGCGTTTGTTAAGCCATAAGCCTGCCACAACGGGGAGACCGATGGTCACCAGCAGGGCGAAGACAATGCTAATACTGAGCAATACCATAGCGTCCGATCCTTATGCTTCAGATAAAATCATGCGTGCATCCAGCACGATGGCACCCTGTCCTTCGGGCAGCACAAGCAGCGGGTTGATCTCAACCTCGTCAATTCCAGGGTGATCCAGCGCCAGTTGACTCAACCGACCAATGGCGTCCACGACGGCGTGCAGGTCATATGTCGGCCCGCCGCGAAAGCCCTGTAACAATTGGCCGGTCTTGGTAGCAGAAATTATCTCGTAAGCTTGCTCAACAGTCATCGGAGCGACCCCAAAACCGATGTCTTTGAACAACTCCACATAAACGCCCCCCAGCCCAAACATCATCAGGGGTCCAAAAGTCGGATCGCGCTTCATACCAATGATGACCTCCATTCCTTTCGGCGCCATTTTCTGTACCAAATAACCGGTGATTTCAGCTTCTGGAGCGGCAGCATTGATCCTTTCAACCATTTGCTGCATGGCTGACTCTAAACTTTCAGCGGAAGCAAGGTTGAGGGCGATTCCGCCCAGGTCGGATTTGTGCAGGATGTGAGGGGAGACGATTTTCAGCACTACCGGGTAGCCCACTTTTTCAGCGATAGCCAGGGCTTGATCGCGATCTGCTGCCAGGTCGCCAGGTACTAGGTTCAACCCATAGTCCGCCATGATGGGGCGGGTATCTGCCTCACCCAGCACCAGGCGTTCCGTGTGGTGTAAATAATCGCTTACCCGTGCTTTTTCCAGGTCAGAGAATTCAAAGGGCGTTGTGTTCGATTTTTCCAGCCAATGGCGATAGGATTGCATGGCTCCTAAAACCCTTCCCGGCACCTCGGGATAAACGCTCATCGGAACCCCGTTAGAATGAAACACTTCACGAGCTTCCCCCACACTTTTATCTCCGACCATACAGGCTAAAATTGTTTTTTTGATTGTTTTTGATTGATTGACAACGGCGCGGGCAACTTCCGCTGGATCGACCAGGGATTGCGGAACCAGCATTGGCAGGAAGATGTCGATATCGGGATGATCTGCGAGCACATTAAAGCAATGCTCAAAATCATGGCCTTCAGCCCCACCGAGCATGTCAACCGGGTTGGACACCTGGGCGCTGGGGTTGAGTTTTTCTGCCAGTTGGCGCTGTTTTTCAGTGCTGATTTCTGCCAGCTTGAAACCATGGGATGCCAGCAGATCTGATGCCAGCGCGGCTGGGCCGCCCGAGTTGGTCATGATGACGACTCGATTGTGCTCGGGCAAAGGCTGGCAGCTCAATGCCCAGGCAACATCAAACAAAGAGCTGAGATCCTCAACCTCGATCACCCCTGCTTGTTTGAAGGCAGCCTGGTAGGCTGCGTAGCTCCCTGCCAGCGAGCCGGTATGCGAGGAGACCGCTCTGGCTCCGGCATCCGTACGCCCGGCTTTCAGCAGGACGATGGGTTTTTCCTTTGAGACCTGGCTCACCACCTCAATGAAGCGCTGACCGTGTTCGATGGCTTCTACATAAGCGGCGATCACCTTCACCTGCGGGTGATCTCCAAAAAAGGCGATGACATCGGTTTCATTCACATCCAGCTCATTACCCAGGCTGGCAAAATGGGAAAAACCGATACCCTTTTCTCCAATTAGGTCGATCACGCCGCCGCAAACTGCACCGGATTGAGAAACAAAGCCAATCGAGCCCCGGGCTGGCATGCCCTCGATGAAGGTGGAATTAAGACCGGTGTATAAATCCATCGTGCCGACACAGTTCGGTCCAATCAGGCGCATCTGGTAACCCTGAGCAATCTGGAGGCATTCCTTTTCCAGTTCAACACCGGCGCCGCCCACTTCCTTGAAACCACCCGAAATGATGATGACCGCTTTGACACCCCGTTCACCGCAGGCGTGTAAAACTGCGGGGGTCATCGGCGCTGGCAACACAGCCACAGCCAGATCCACAGGGTCGGGGACGGCGCTGATATCCGGGTAGGCTGGTAGCCCCAGGATCTGATCGGCCCTGGGGTTGACGGGATAAATTCCGCCCTGGTAACCATACAGCGTCATGTTTTTGAGGATACCGTGGCTGAGCTTGCGCGGGTCCTGCGAGGCGCCGATGATGGCCACCCCAGAAGGTGAGAAAAATGGAGCCAGACTCCTGGTCATAGGTGGGTTCCTTTCCTGAAATTGCTGAGTTGTGATGCACCGATATTATACTCGCGAAGGGAGCGGCGACCTGAAGGTTTTTATCATATAATAAGAGCATGCTGCTTACTGACGAACAAGGCTTGCTGTTAACCCAGCCGATCGATACGAAAATTTTTGTCCAGGGCAAAGCCGGTTCAGGGAAAACGACTGCCGGGGTGCACTGGCTTCAAAAACTGCTGAAGGCTGGTGTGCCTCCTCATCAAATCCTGGTGTTCACCCCGCAACGGACCCTGGCACAGCCCTACCTGGATTGCATGCACGATGAGGGGGCGTTTGCCCACAGTTTGATCACCACGATGACCCTGGGCGGTTTAGCCAGGCGGATGGTGGACTTATTCTGGCCGCTAATTAGCGAGGAGGCTGGCTTTGCCCACCCCAATCAGCCGCCGCATTTCCTGACGCTCGAATCGGGCCAATATTATATGGCGCATGTCGTTAGGCCGCTGATCGAAAACGAAGGATATTTTGAGAGTCTGGCTATTCACCGCAACCGAATTTATGCCCAAATATTGGATAATTTGAATAAAGCGGCGATTGTGGGTTTCCCCTACGAAGAGATCGGCCCCCGTTTGAAATCCGCCTGGATTGGGGGAATTGAACAGTTCAACATCTACGATGATGTACAGCGCTGTGCGGACCATTTTCGTCAATTTTGCCTGGCACATAACCTGCTGGATTTTTCATTGCAGGTGGAGGTATTTCTTCAGCGCCTGTGGCCGCTTCGGTTGTGTCGTGAGCACCTGGTGCAATCTTACCGCCACCTGATTGCTGACAATATCGAGGAAGATACGCCTGTAACCCATGACGTGCTCAGGGATTGGCTGTCTGAATTCGAATCGGCGCTGTTAATTGCCGATGAGGAGGCGGGCTTTCGTTCTTTCCTTGGTGCGGATGTGATCAGCGCATTTTCATTGGGCTCAGCCTGCGAGACGCGTTTGTGGTTTAAACAGAATTTGGTTAACGAGACTGCTATCGCCCAGTTGAAAACAGGCATCCAATCGGTGATCAGCCAGCTCCAATCCCGGAGCGAGGAGGAGATTGAAAGCCCCACGCCAGCTTTGCGGGAGGCACTGGGCTTGCCGGGTGAGCATATTAAATTGTTTCCATCGATGGTCAAATGGGTCACGCAAAACGTGGCTGAGCTGATTGAAAGCGGGGTTCCGCCCGCTGAGATCGTCCTTTTGGCGCCTTATATGCCGGATGTACTGCGGTTTGCCCTGGGCGATGGCCTGGATGCGCTGGGTATTCCACACCAATCCCATCGGCCTTCACGGGCATTGCGTGATGAACCTGCCACACAGACTTTACTCAGCCTGGCATCGATTGCTTACCCGGGCTGGTCGATGCCAGCACAACCGGTCAACCTTGCATTGGCATTGATGCAGGCGATCGAAGGTTTGGACCTGGTCAGAGCCCAATTATTGGTCAACCTGGTCTTTGAACCAGGCAATGACGGAATCTTGCTTAAGCCATTTGAAGCAATCCCGAATGCGTTTAAGGATCGTATCACTTACCGGGTGGGAGAACGCTATGACAGGCTTCGGCAATGGCTGTTGGAAGCTGCAGGGGCAGAGGGCAGTCAGAACCTTGATTTTTTCCTCAGCCGGCTGTTCGGTGAGGTGTTGAGCCAGCCCGGGTTTGGGTTTCACGATGATCTGGAAAGAGCCAATACCGTTTCAACCCTGATCGAATCGGTGCAAAAATTTCGATGGACGGTTGGACAGCAGTTACCCGGTGAGGATTTTAACCTGGGCAAAGAATACCTGCGAATGGTGCAGGATGGTGTGATAGCTGCCCAATACCTGAGAACCTGGGAGGAGCGTTCGCCGGATGCCGTGTTTATGGCGCCAGCCTACACCTTCCTGATCAGCAACCAGCCGGTAGACGTTCAATTCTGGTTGGATATTGGCAGCCCAAGCTGGTATCAGCGTCTGGATCAACCCCTGACCCATCCCTATGTGCTCAGTCGGCACTGGACAACCGGTGACGTTTGGGATGCTGATAATGAGCTGGCTGCTGCCCACGAAACCCTGCGAAGGCTCAGCATTGGATTGCTCAACCGGTGTCGAAAGAAGGTGTATATCGGGATGAGCGCCCTGGATGTACGCGGCTATGAGAATCGGGGTTTGTTGATCCGAATTATCAATGAGGCGTGGCGGCGTTCACTGAAGGAGGGTGCATGAACGAGCCAGCTATCCGATTACGACTCGGACAGGAAGCGGTTTTGCGTTACCAGGGCGGTCGCATGGGGATCAGCGCTGTGCCTGGCAGCGGAAAAACGTGGACACTTGCATATTTGGCTGCCAACCTGATCAAACGCGGCATGATTGAGACTGATCAGGAAATTCTGGTGGTGACGCTGGTGAATGCGGCTGTGGACAACTTCTCGTCGCGCATCAGTGCGCAGCTCCAGGTGGAGGGTTTGCTGCCAGGCTATGGGTATCGGGTGCGTACGCTGCACGGGCTGGCGAATGACATCGTCCGCGAACGCCCAGACCTGGCGGGATTGAGCAATAATTTTCAGATCATTGATGATTATGAGTGTGAGAGGATCAAGAGTAGAATCGCCAAAGATTGGATTGCATCTCAACCGGACTTCCTGGACCCTTACCTGGAATATGATCAAAATAATAAAAGCCAGGCAAATGCCATTCAGCAAAGCCTGCCCAGGATGATGGAAAACATTGCCAACGCCTTTATCCGCCTGGCAAAGGATCGGGAGTTATTGCCTGCTGATATCGAGATTAAACTGACCCGGATGCAAATCCCCCTGCCCCTGGTCAGGATGGGGCTGGACATGTATGCCGAGTACCAGAATGCCCTGATCTACCGGGGAGGCGTTGACTTTGACGACCTGATCCGGTTGGCGTTACGTTGCCTGAAATCAGATCCATCCCTGGTGAAGCAACTGCGCCAACGCTGGCCATTTATTCTTGAGGATGAAGCCCAGGATTCAAGCCGTCTGCAGCAGGAGATCCTTTCGCTGTTGGCAGGTGAGGGAGGCAACTGGGTGCGGGTTGGCGATCCAAACCAGGCAATTTACGAGAGTTTTACAACAGCCAGCCCTCAATTCTTGCTTGATTACCTGAATCATCCCACTGTTGAACAGCGGACATTGCCGGAGAGCGGGCGGTCTTCACAGGATATCATCGATCTTGCCAATCATCTGATCACATGGACGCAGACGGAACATCCTCTGCCGGCAGCTCGCAGTGCTTTGTCGCCGCCATTGATACTGGCAACGCCCGCCGATGACCCCCAGCCCAACCCCGAACCCTGCCCACACTGCATCCGCTTGCTCACCAAACGCATGAGTTCCGATGAAGAAATGCGGCATGTGGTCAATACCGCCCGGTCTTTTCTTGAAAAGCAGCCCGATCAGACGGTGGCAATCCTCTGCCTGCGTAATGACCGGGCTTATAAATATGTTGAACTGCTCAAGCAACTAAAGATACCCTGTGTGGATAGTTTGCTGCATTCATCGAGCTCGACCCGGCTCTCAACCGATGCCATGGTCAAAATTCTACGCTGCCTGGCCGATCCAACATCCAGCCGAAAATTAGCCGAAGCGTACAAGGTTTGGCGGCGAAGAGCGCAAGAAGATGACGATGCCTGGAAATTTCACCTGGGGATCGCGAAACAGATTGAAAGGTGTAAAAACCTGGAAGAATACCTGTGGCCTTTTGCTGACCGGGATTGGCTGGCTGATATCGCAGAAAATGAGGGCGAGCCTGATGCCCTGAATGAGCTGAGGACCTTTCAGTCCGTTGTCCGGCGCTGGCACTCAGCGATGATTTTACCGATCGATCAACTCCTGTTGACGCTTGCCCAGGACCTGTTCCTGGATCCGGTTGAACTGGCTCTGGCTTATAAACTTTCCACGCTTTTGCGCCAGATGAGCGACGACCATCTGGATTGGCGTCTGCCGCAATTTATCGACGAATTAACCACAATTACAAAAAATGAACGCCGATATCTGGGATTTTCTGCTGACGATGATGCCTTTGACCCGGACCGCTATCCCGGTCAGGTTGTAGTGGCAACCATGCACAAAGCCAAGGGTTTAGAGTGGGATTGTGTGTTCCTAACCGCAGTCAATAATTATAATTTCCCTTCCGGCGCTCCTTACGACCAGTACCTGCCTGAAAAGTGGTTTGTGAAAGGAAAGCATAACCTGGAGGCAGAAGCAATTGCCCAATTACGGGCGCTGATCGACGGGCATACCTATGATTGGTATCGACCGGGCCAGGCGTCGCTGGATTCCCGGCTGGAGTTTATCCGTGAACGACTGCGCCTGTTGTTCGTTGGCATCACACGGGCGCGTCGCTTTCTATTGGTCAGTTGGAATTTTGGCAGACCTGCCAATAAAAACGTGCCAGCTGAGGCGTTGATTGCATTAATAAATGACCTGGAGGCCAGAAATGATCCTCCCCAATGATTTTGTTTTCACCCAGGCTAATCTCCAGAACTATGTGGATTGTCCTTACCGTTTTTACCTGCGTTATGTATTGCGGACCAGGTGGCCCGCGCTGGTGGTCGACCAGGCGCTTGACTTCGAGCAACGCGGCCAGGCAGGGGGGCGCTTTCACCGACTGGTGCAGCAGTATTTAATGGGCGTGCCAGCCGAGCGGATTGAAGCGCTGGCAGAGGAAGACCCATGGCCAGAACTGCGCACATGGTGGGCAGGTTTTATGGCGCATGTACCGCCCTGGCTGGTGGGTCAACGCTGGGTAGAGATGTCCCTGACGGCTACACTTGCCGGCCAACGCCTGCTGGCTAAGTACGACCTGCTGCTTGTGGATGAGCAGGGCAATCTGACACTTTTTGATTGGAAAACATCTGAAAAGCCCCTGAGCAAAGTGCGGCTTTTGGAACGAATCCAAACCCGGCTTTATCGCCTGGTGTTGTTGCAAGCCAGCCCAATGCTGCTTAATCACCAGCAGGCAGCGCCCGAGCAGATCAGCATGCATTATTGGTATGCGACGCATCCCCAAACGCCAATTTCGCTGATTTACAGCCAGGTGGATTATGATCGTGATCGTGAATACCTGGCGCATCTGGTTGAGACCGTCACAAACGCTGAAGTTGAGGATTTCTTGCGCACCGCTGACCTCGGCAGGTGCCGGTTTTGTGTTTACCGCTCGCATTGTGAGCGCGGCGTTGAAGCGGGCAGCCTGGAAGAATTTGACCGGTTGGAGCTGGAGCTGGATGACCCTGATTTAGTGATCGACTTCGATGACCTGCCCGAGATTGAATTCTGATGTCGCCCAAACAGCCCTGGGTACACGCAGAAACCCATCCCATGCCGATTGAATTTCAGAAAGCCATTGGCGGTCATCCGCTGGTGGCACATACACTTTATGAACGGGGCTACCGGAAAGTCGACGAAGTCCTGGCGTTTTTAGACCCTGATCTTTACCGTCCATCCAGCGCTTTTGATTTGCCCGACATGGAGCGGGCCTGCGATTTACTGACCAGGGCGATCCGTGAGCAGGCGTGCATCCTGGTGTGGGGCGATTTTGACGTCGATGGGCAGACCGCGACCACGCTGCTGGTGGAGGGGTTGCGCGGCCTGGGGGCAAATGTCCGCTACCATATCCCAGTGCGGTCAAAAGAATCCCACGGCATCCGAAAGGAGGTTCTCAAAGCCCAGTTGGTACAGGGGTTTGACCTGCTGCTGACCTGCGACACGGGGATTACCGAATTCGAAAGCTTGCAATGGGTGCGTAACCTGGATATCCCAATTATCGTTACCGATCATCACCTGTTGGCCGAGAGAATGCCGCCCGCCGACGCAGTGATCAACCCCCAGCGGCTGGAGGAGGGCCATCCTCTGCGCACACTACCGGGCGTGGGTGTCGCTTATCAACTGATCGAAGGGCTGTATACCTCCCTGGACCGGGAATTGGATTCCGGTCGGTTGCAGGAACTGGTTGCCCTGGGCATCGTTTCTGATGTGGCAGAGCAGCGGGGTGATACCCGCTACCTGCTGCAGAGGGGATTGAAAAGCTTGCGTAAGACCAACAGGGTCGGGTTGATCCGGTTGTATGAAAACGCTGAACTGAACCCCGGGTTGATTAACGAGGGACATATTGGCTTTCAGATTGCGCCGCGGTTGAATGCCGTTGGGCGCCTGGGAGATGCCAACCCGATGGTGGAGTTTTTAACCACTCAGGACAAATCTGAGGCACGACGCCTGGCGACCCTGATTGAGGGGATGAATATCAAACGGCGTTCAGAGACGCGCCAGGTCGAACAGGGAGCCGAGGCGCAACTCCAAGCCTCCAGCGACGATCGGCACGCGCCAGCGATTGTGCTGCATCACCCTGGCTGGCCCGGAGGGGTGGTCGGGATTGTGGCCAGTCGCCTGGTGGAACGTTACCACAAGCCGGTGATCCTGTTGACCGGCGAGGATCCGATTTCCGGTTCAGCCCGCTCAGTGCCCGGATTACACATCACAGAGGCGATTGGCGCCCAGGCTGATCTGCTGAATAACTTTGGCGGGCACCCGATGGCTGCCGGGCTGTCCCTGCCTGCTGTGCATTATCCTGCTTTTAAACGGCGGTTTTTAGCAACGGTTGAAGCCCAATTGCCCTCCGGTGCGGTTGGTGAGTCGATTGAAATCGCCGGATCCCTCCGCCTTGACGAGTTGGACCTGGCGCTGGTGCGAGAAATCTCGCGCCTGGGTCCCTTTGGCCAGGGAAACCCGGCTTTGAACTTCCGGGTGAACGACCTGCGAGTGGTAGCAGAATCCACTGTGGGGATTGAACGCGAACACCGCCAGGTGACGGTCGCCGACAAAGAGAGCAACGAACTGCGCCTGATCTGGTGGAATGGCGCTGATGAGCGGCTGCCCGAGGCGCAATTTGACCTTGTGTGCCGATTAACAGAGAGTGATTACAAGGGTACACCCCAACTCAGCGCAGAATGGATTGATTTCCAGCTTTCTGAAGCAGGAAAGGTAGAAATTGCCGCTCGCCAGGTGGAGCTTATCGATTATCGAGCAAGCCCTCACCCACAGGCTCAATTAGCCCAACTTGTGCTCGAATCCCCGCGGGCTTTAATTTGGGGCGAAGGTGATTTGCCCAACGCGATGCCCTTCAAGGGCAGGAACGAGCTTGAAAAAATTCCGCACCTGGTGATCTGGACGACGCCGCCTTCGCAAACTGTTTTACAGTATGTGCTGGAGCTTGTGCAGCCGAAGCAGGTGACTGTTTTTGCTGTGGAGCCTGGCATCGGCGAACTGCATGCTTTTATGTCCCGTTTGGGCGGCGCGGCAAAATACGCGCTCAACAATTTGGCTGGGAGGGCCCGTATCGAGAGATTGGGAGCCATCTGCGCTGCTAATGAAAGCGCGGTGCGCGCCGGGTTGCTGTTGTGGGAAGCCAGGGGGATGCTGTCTGTGAATTTTAAGGGAGAAGAGGCTCACATTCGTGCTGACAGACCTGAAGCCGATTTTGGAGCAAGTGCGTTATTGGAAACCGTGTTGAAAGAATTACTAGAAGAGAGCCGAGCTTATCGGAGATACTTCCGCCAGGTGGAATTGCGGTCGATTATCAACCGGTGAAAGGGTTAAAAAAACAGGCTGACCAATGAATCACGGGTCAGCCCATGGAGATGGCTGGTTTTTTTAGGCTTTACTTCATCCTGAAAACCCGCACAGCGCCAGCGCACCGGGACCGGTGTTGATGCCCAGAACCGGGCCGGTGATATTGATAATCAGCTTAACAGGATTAAATTCTTTTTGGATGCTTTCTGCCAGGCGCTGTGCTTCCTCCGGCACGTCCCCGTGTAAGACAGCGATGTGAAGTTTACCATCCCGGTCGAGGGAGTCAAAGAATTTCCTGTGCAGCATGTTCAGCATGGATTGATGGGTGCGCGCCAACCCGGCGGGTTCAACCCGACCGGTCTTGTGATTGATCCTGACCACGGGCTTCACTTTTAACAGGGCTCCCACCCATTTCGCCGCGTCACCAATCCGACCGCCGTGCTCCAAATATTCTAATGATTGCATAGCCACAACTTGGACAAGCTTCTGGCGCAATTTGGCGACCCTGGCGATGATATCATCCATGTCTGCATTGGCACCCCGGGCACGGGCAGCTTCCAGCACCTGCCAGCCCAGAGACATGGTCGGCCCTTTCGAGTCGATCACTGAGACCGGGATGGGCGCTTTTTCTGCGGCAGCTTTAGCTGTCTGGTAAGTCCCGCTCATGGCGGAAGATACGGTCAGGATCAGTGCTTCAGTTGCGCCGTTTTCAATGGCTGTATCGATGGCGGACAGGAAATCATCCTGGGTGGACTGGGAAGAAGTCGGCCTTTGCGGGTCGGTTTGAAAACGCTGGTAGAAAGCTTGAGGTGAAAGCTCAAACCGATCTTTGAATTGTTCATCGCCCCAAATGACGTACTGGGGCACAATCTGAATGGCGTACTTTTCCACCAGGTCAGCGGGAATGTCACAGGTGCTGTCGGTGATAATCGCGATCATACAGGCCTCCCGAAATTATAATTTGCTCACAGTGATTATAAACGATATTGATTGCTGTGGGTGTATGGGTTCAATACATTGACTGGCGAACCTTTGGTTAGCTGGTAAAATTATCTTTGCAGATATATCTGCCGCATCGGGGCACCTCCTTTGTTGGTTTTCCACCCTTAAGGATCGCCCCGATGTGTTTTTTTATCTACACCTGTGTCTCATATGGTTCTGAACTTGTTCATGGGGTTTTCCATGTGAACCCCGTGGTTATTGAGTGAAGGATTACATCCCGTCCAATCTGCTTATAAAAATGCGGATGACCTGGTACGAGTTGGCCTGGACACAGGGCTAGCCTGTGACGTCCAACCCTATGTCCTGCAGAACCTGGGTAAGCACGGGTCTACCCCTGCGATCGGGTATGAGACCGATAAATCTAATCTAAAAAGAATTATGATTTTAACCTCGAGGCTCGGTATAATGATGCTGAAGCTTGTGGAACTGCGGTCAATGACCGGGTTCACAAAAAATCTCGTTCTTAAAGAGGAGAAAGAACATGACTGAAGATGACACAATCAAAAACCAACCGGAACCCACGGCACCGGACACACCTGAACTGAGTGGCGACCAGGAAGCCATTACGCCACAAATTAGTGCGGAAGATGCAGCCAGGCTTGTTTCCGAACCTACCGGGTGGACGCCAGAACCGGAAATAAAACCAGAGGATCCGCCGGTGGAAGTGATTGAAAAGAAACCGCCCACGCGGTTCCAATTATTTTTGCGCAAGGCGTTAATCGTGCTGGGGGTGGCTGTCCTGGTATTTTTAGGGGGTTTCCTGACCGACCACTTTGTGCGCTACAAACCGCTTGCAGATGAGATGAAAGAAACCCATGCCCAGTTGGAAGATGCCAACCTGGCCGTCAGTGATCTGGAGGTCGAAAACGATTCGTTGATTGCTTTGAACCAGAAAGCTGAGGAAGAGATTGCAGACTTGAAGGATGAGGTTTCTGCTGTCAGGGCGAATGCGCTGTTTTACCAGGTGCTGGTGGATGTGAACGCTGCCCGGATTGCGATATTCCTTGATGATAGCGAGGGTGCACAGGCAGCACTCGCTTACACTCAATCGCGAATTGAGGAGTTGCAGCCTGCCATCGAGGTGGTGGAACCCAATTCGACGATTTCCTTGCTGGCCCGGCTGGAACTGGTTGTTTCCGGGTTAGATCGCGATAAAGATACCAGCCTGATCGACCTGGAATTGTTGACAAAGTCGCTGCTGGAGCTTGAACCGTATCTGGCTTTGGAATAATCAAGGCTGTGTTCGGTTGTGGGGGGAGGTCTGAGAAAAATATAAACGGGTTTGTTTTCCCGAATAAGTGATACACTTATTCGGGATTTAATTTTTTTACTGTAACGGTGACGGTCAATGAAAACACTGCCTGTACCGAGACTGATATTGCTGCAAGCATCATGGAAAACGACGCAAAGACGCTCAATCAAGAATTTCAAGCTGGGAGTGTGACAACAGTCTCAATTGCACATTCGGTGCATGATGCCTATGTGGCTTTCCTGCCCCCGATTTTGCCAATGCTGATCGAAAAGTTTGCCCTCAGCAATACCCTCGCAGGGCTGCTGACCGTGTTTTATCGCATGCCATCTTTGGTACAGCCCTATATTGGTTGGATAGCCGATCGTGTGAATTTACGCTGGATGGTGATCCTTGCGCCGGCAATCACCGGCGCTGCCATGAGCTTTCTCAGCAGCACCCCGACCTATGGTTTTGCGGTGTTTTTATTGATTCTGGCGGGGATCAGCTCTGCGACCTTGCATGCAACCGGTCCGGTACTTGGCAGTTTGCTCTCGGGAAAATATTTAGGTCGGGGGATGAGCTTTTGGATGGTGGGCGGCGAGCTGGGACGCGCCCTGGGTCCGTTGATCATTGTTACTGCCGTCACGTACCTGACGGTGGAACGGGTGCCCTGGTTATTGCTGGGGGGCGTTTTGACCTCGGTATTCTTGTTTTTTAAATTAGATCAGATCTCAACCCAAACAATACAACCAGGCGCCCAAATTGATTGGCGGCTGGGATTGCTGCAATTACGCAAGTTGATGCTGCCTGTCGCAGCGATCTCCTTCTTGCGATATGTGACGTTGACTTCACTGACCACCTATTTACCCACATTTTTAACCCATGAAGGCTCAACATTGTGGATGGCGGGATTTTCACTGACCATCCTTGAAGTGGCAGGCATGGGGGGCGCGTTCCTGGCGGGCGGTCTGAGCGACCGATTTGGACGCCGGCGTATGCTGATCATTTCAGCGATTACGACACCAATTTTCATGGTTTTATTCCTGTATGCTAATGCGAATTGGAAACTGCCCCTGTTGTTGCTGATGGGGTTTTCTTCACTGGCTGTGGTGCCGGTGTTGATGGCAATTGTGATGGAAAATGCCAGCGAACAGCGCGCCTTTGCCAATGGTTTGTATATGGCAATCAGTTTTGTGATGGAATCCCTGACCGTCATCCTGATCGGGCTGGTATCGGACCGGTATGACTTGCGGCTGACGTTCCTGATCAGCGCTGCGGCAATGCCCTTGCTGATCCCGTTTGTCTTTCTGCTTCCGAAGTCCGCGAGCCGGGAGTGAAGGGGCTGACCCTCATCCCCAGTCCTTCTCCCTGGATTAACTATCGCCTGTTAAGACCCCCGGGGTTTGATTGTGGGGTTGAGAAGATTCGACAAAAACCCCAGGGGTCTTTGATTGCGACAAGATCCGTCAATGGGATACAGAAGAATAATGCTAACCCTCATCCCCAGCCCTTCTCCCTGGATTAACTGCCGCCTGTTAAGACCCCCGGGGTTTGATTGCCGGGTTGAGAAGATTGGACAAAAACCCCGGGGGTCTGTGTTTGCGGCAAGATCTTCCGATGGGATGCAGAAGAATAATGCTAACCCTCATCCCCGGCCCTTCTCCCTGGATTAACTGTCTCTTATTAAGACCTCCGGGGTTTTGATTGCGGATTTGAGAAGATTGGACGCAAACCCCAGGGGTCTTTGTTTACGGCAAGATTTTGCGATGGGATGCAGAAGAATAATGCTGACCCTAATCCCCAGCGGTTAGGAGAGGGGGCGTCATTCGTGTGACTTTTGACTCAAGGGTTAACAATTACGCATGCTAACAGCGATACAGGGAATAATTAACAAAGAGAAAGTTTTATGAATAAATTTGGAGAAAGCAAGTATTAATTTTGGAGGATTTGTCGTGTGGTTGAAAGCCTAGGCACCCAATTTAAACACATTAAAAAGTGTCCGGAAAACAACGGCACTACAAAGCACCCTCATCCCCAGCCCTTCTCCCTGCCAGGGAGAAGGGGATTTATCCCTCTCCCCGCGGGGAGAGGGTAGGAGAGGGGGCAATATGAGCTCGGATCAATATCACCGAACCTCACCTGAGACCAGGCGGCGCGCGAAAGAATTGCGCAAGTCAGCCACCCCAGCCGAACAAAAGCTGTGGCAAGCCCTCAGAAACCGCAACCTGGAAGGCTATAAATTTCGGCGGCAGCATCCTTTGGGACCTTTCATCGCTGATTTCTTTTGTGGCGAAGTCGGGTTGGTAATTGAAGTAGATGGTTGGGGACATCTGGAACAACGAGAATATGATCAAGCCAGAACAGACTGGTTGGAAGACCAGGGTTATCACGTTATCCGCTATTGGAATGATGATGTGCTTAAGAATCTTGACGAAGTAACTCAGGACATTGTTCATTACTGTAAAAAATGGAAAGTTAAGCTCAATGATGACCAGGCACGGTCATGAGAACCGATCGGACCAGCGCCTCTGATTAATGACGCACAAGAAATGGGTTGAACGTATCTCCAACCCGAAACCATCCGGCAAATGCGCGCCGGGGAGGCGGGGCAAGACCTTTCTGCTTCCACAACGGCTGGAAAGACGGAGGACCGGCGGCGGAGGACCGTCTTTATCGTCTTAACACTCAATGATAATGAGCGGACGTCACAGCATGATTTGCGAAATTTTTGGATCTGACTGGAATTGGGATTGATCCCTCATGTGGTGGTGTATTTGCTGAAATTATTTAAATGCGAATTCAGACGAAGATGAAATGAAAAACTTTGTTGATAATTTGTCCACGATCCTTAATAGAATTCTTACGATATGTTTAGAATACACATATTTATTTTTCTTCATATATAGATAAAAACCTATTGAATAACCGATTAACATCTATTTGGATGCTATAGTTGCTTATAAGTCCCGCAGAATATGTCCAAGTTCCATCTTCATTTTTTCTTGGAGTTTTATAGACATGATTGATTGGGATAGGATATCTACCTTCCCAAATGACAAATTCGCTAATATTATTTAGTAATGTTGATTCTTTTTGACTTATCTCTAGTTTTGCTTTCTTACAAAGATTTACAAGATCATGATCTTTTAATATATTAGGGAATTTTAAGGCCTTTGATTTTTTTAGATATACTTTGTTTTTTATGATATGGGCTTTGATTAGGTTCTCAAAGGCAAATCCTATGAGCAGATAATAAACCATTAATAATTCCATATCATAAGTAAAGTAGAAATCCTGGTCTATTACTTTATCACCTTCAAGTAAATCGTATTCATTATGTTCCGAATTCACGAATTCCTCCCAATTGTAAAAAGCATCTAAACTTCGGTTATATAATCTATCTGCTGCATGCTTTAATTTTAATGCTTTGAATTTCCAGCGTATTGGTTCATTTAGACATGATGAATATGAGTTCATCTGTGTTTCAAAATTTATTCTATCTAAATTATTATTTTCCATTATTAATCTCATTCGAGATTTTGACTACATTTCATTTTATGATTTCGTGAGGGAATTTGTACTTCATTTTTTTTATTATTTCTCTAATTGCACCAACACCATTGGGTGCAACTCCTTTCATTCTCACTGTCTCCTCAAAACCAAAACGTTTTGTTTTTATTAATAATACCGGAGTCAATCCATCATCTGCCCAACTCTCAATGAATTTCCAATTCTTATTATTAATTGGATTTACTGTGTTAGGAAAAGCAATAATCACATCTTCAATTAAGTCTAGTTGTATAGCAGGACAAAACCGGTATTTAAAAAGGGCTACTTGCAATTCATGTCTAATTCGCTCTTTATCAAATTGCCAGGTACCTTTATTATCAATCCATTTACCCCATTCTGCTAAGGGTGTGTGATCTGTGAAAGGAATTCTTGCTTGCGTGCACCCCCAGATATTTAAATAATAATCATTTTCATAACCATAACAATAAAGATCTGGTTTAAAACTAGTACAACGATTTTCATAACACCACAAAAAAGAATACACAGCATCCCACGTAGATCTTTTTCCTTCAACAAAAATTCTTGAGCTTTTCCACCCTCTTATAAATTTCACTAATTCAAGAGTTAATTCTATATCTAATTGATTAAAATTAATTCGATAAATTGATTTTTTGCCTTCACCAAAAACTTTGTAAGAAGGAAACATTTCAGCTTCATGGATTGCTAAATCAAAGTTTGGGGATGAAGAATAACCAAACTCAATAGTGATGCCAGATTTTGGAAGTGTTTCTGATTCCAAAATTGTAAAATTAGATTGGTTCTTATCAATATCCTCTGAATCTTGCAAAGATATACCACAATTTTGACAGAATTTTGCATCAATAGGATTTATGTGTGCACAATTTCTGCAGTCTCCTGGAACAAATAATTTATTGCCGCAAAAAGGGCAAAAAACGTATTCAGTGGAGAGTCCTTTTGTCTTACAATGATGGCAGGTTAGGTCTTCCATATTTCCTCCGTTGATTTGATACTTGTAGGCACTTGATTTGGTGGTCACATTAAAGTATCTTGACTTATTATAATGTAAATTCATTTGTTCGAATTTGATAAAAACCGTTTTTTATAAAGGCATTTATTTTCATGTAGTTAAATTGCTCTAAATATTGTCCAAACCATGTTAGTATCTTATCAAGCTGTGCAAATTGCGTTTTGTGCTTTTTGGGTTGTCACCACTTTTCTCGAACATGTTGATATTCATTTCACCAAAAATATTTCAACTTTTCAAGAGGAGGAACAAAAGGCTCAAAGCCGTGCTTAGTTTGGCACATCGATACACAATTCTGAAAAACTCCCCTTTTTCTTTCAACCTGGCGCGTATTTACGCACCCTGGTGGTTTCTGGCATCAGATACAGGGCTAACCCCATCGGGACTGCCCGGTTCGCTTAACGATTTCCTTTTGCCCGGTTGTGGGTTCTGCACAAGATCTGGCAGTTTTCTATACTTGAAGACCCGCCCTTGCTCCACGCGGTGACATGATCAGCATCCATCTATCTCAAATTCCAGATTTTGCTGCGATTGGCTTCAGGACTGACGGCGCACAACGGGCAGTTTGATTTACCTTCCGCCCTGGCTTCACTCGTTTGCTTTGCGTAAGCGGCATTCCTGGTCGCCTCGTCAAAAACCCGTACCGTCAGCAGCCGGGTGTCATCGCAGCCATCCATCCCCCTTCTTTAACCCAAAAATGGGCGGAACAGGACTCGAACCTGCGACCTCTTCTGTGTAAGAGAAGCGCTCTAACCAACTGAGCTATCCGCCCGGGAACAAAAATTATACCGCATGCCCGGTTTTAAATGGTATCATTCCTGGTATGAAAATCCTACGCTTTGAAACTCCCCTGCGCGGACCGCGCTACGGCTGGCTGTATGAAGACCGGGTCGGCGAGATCGATGGCGACCCCTTTGACGCCTTCCGCCGGCTCGACCCCGACCTGCCGGTGGATTCGGTGCGGCTTTTGTCCCCGGTTTTGCCCGGTAAGATCATCTGCGTGGGGCGTAACTATGCAGCCCACGCACAGGAGCTTGGCAACCCGGTTGGCGAGATCCCCGTTTTGTTTTTCAAGCCCGGCAGCAGCCTGATCGGGCCTGGCGATGCGATTGTTTTGCCGCCCCAATCTCAACAGGTGCAGCACGAGGCAGAATTGGCTGTGGTGATCGGGACGCGCGGGCGCTGGATCCCACCGGAGGAGGCGATGGACACCGTTTTTGGCTACACCATCGCCAACGATGTCACCGCGCGGGATTTGCAGGGCAGCGATACGACCTGGACGCGCGCCAAGGGCTTCGACACCTTCTGCCCCCTGGGTCCCTGGATCGAGACAGAATTTGATCCTGCAGATGCGCTGATCACCTGCCATGTCAGCCAGTCACTGCGCCAGATGGGCTCGACCCGCGATATGGTCTTTTCCATTTCACGGTTGATCGCGTTTATCTCCTCGGTGATGACGCTGGAACCGGGGGACATCATCCTGACCGGCACTCCGTCAGGCGTCGGCGACCTGGTTGACGGCGACAGCGTCTCGATCACAATTGAGGGCCTGGGGACGCTTACCAACCTGGTAACCAGCGAACACAGGGTCTGATTGACATTTGAGGTTCGGCGGGTTAAATTAAGGCCATGACTATCGGAATTTTAACGTTAACGCTGCACCTGCCGGACTGTCATTCCCTGAAGGAAAAGCGCCGACTGATCAAACCGATCGTAGCCCGGCTGCACAAAGAGTTTAATGTTTCAGTGGTGGAATACGGGCACCAGGACGTGTGGCAGAGCAGTGAATTGCTGATCGCGTGTGCGGCCAGCCCGGGCGTTCATGTTGAGAATACTTTATCGAAAATCATCGCCTTTTACGAACGTCACTGGCCCGATTTGCCGCTGATTGGCGAGAAAATCGAAATCATCGCATAGAAAGAGGAGTTGTCATGGACCTGGGATTAAAAGGAAAGATCGCCCTGTTGACCGGCGCAAGCCGCGGTCTGGGGCTGGCCACTGCCAGAGTGCTTGCCCAGGAGGGCGTCAATCTTGCACTTAACAGCCGTGACCCCAACAAACTGTCACAAGCAAACGAAGAATTGGCTGAATTTGGCGTTAAGGTGGCCCTGATTCCCGGTGATGTGACCGACCCAAAAATCCCTGGAAGACTGATTGACCAGGCTGTAGAGGCATTGGGCGGCCTGGACCTGCTGTTCACCAACTCGGGCGGACCGGCGCCAGCCGCATTTGAGGAAATTGATGATCCAACCTGGGAGCAGGCTGTTGAACTCTCTTTTCTAAGCCATGTCCGGCTGATCAGGGCTGCGCTGCCAGCGCTCAGGCGTTCGGAAGCGCCTTCGGTGCTCACCGTTACATCGCTATCGGTCAAACAGCCGATTCCCAACCTGGTGCTCTCCAACAGCATCCGGGCAGCGACCGCCGGACTGACCAAAACCCTTGCGCTGGAACTGGGCGGCGAAGGAATCCGCTTCAACTCAATCCTACCCTCATGGACGCAGACGGAACGGGTGGAGCAGTTATTGGCTGATCGGGCCATGCGCAACAGAACCACGATTGAAGCCGAAATGCAGGCGCAAAACGCAGATGCCCCCCTGGGTCGCATGGCTAAGCCTGAGGAATTTGCCCGGGTGGCTGCCTTTTTGCTTTCTCCGGCGGCTTCTTACGTCACGGGTGTGCTGTTGTCGGTGGACGGCGGCACCTATAAGGGATTGGTTTGAGGTGGAGGTTGTGAAGGCAAAGAGCCTGCAAGAGCGGGTTGAACATCTCTTGCCGGCTGTGACCAAGCCGGGGCGCTATGTCGGGGGTGAGCTGAACCAAGTCGTCAAGCCCTGGGAAAGTGTGCAAACGCATGTGGCGCTGGTGTTTCCGGATATTTATGACCTGGGTCAGGCCAACCTGGGGATTGCGATACTGTATGACCTGCTTAACCAGCGGGTCGATGTTGCTGCAGAGCGCGCCTTTGCTCCCTGGGTAGACATGGAAGCCGCCATGCGCGATGCGGGCATTCCCCTGTTCAGCCTGGAGAATAAACGTCCCCTGGCTGATTTTGAGATCATCGGGGTCAGCTTGCCCTATGAAACCCTGTACACGAATTTCCTTAACATCCTCGACCTGTCGAAAATCCCCCTGTACAGTAAAGATCGTGAGGCCCAGCACCCCCTGGTGATCGCAGGCGGGCAGGCGGTTTTCAACCCGGAACCGGTAGCATCCTTCGTGGATGCCTTTGTCATCGGTGAGGGCGAGGAGGCTGCCCTGGACATTGTTGACGCGCACCAGGCCTGGGTTGAGTCGGGCGGTTCACGCCAGGATCTGCTGCTGCGGCTGGCGCAGATTCCGGGCGTCTATGTTCCCGCACTGGTTAAGGTGGATTATCACCCTGACGGCAAAATTAAAACCATTGAGCCTGCTGATTCGAGGGTGAAATTACCGGTGGTAAAACGCATCCTGGCAAAACTTCCACCGCCATTATCGCGCTTTTTGGTTCCCAACGTCGAGGTGGTGCACGAACGCGTCAGCATTGAGATTATGCGTGGCTGCACACGTGGCTGCCGCTTTTGCCACGCGGGGATGGTCAACCGACCGATCCGTGAGCGCGCGGCGATTGAGGTCATGGAAGCCCTGACCGCAGGCCTGGATCAGACTGGCTATGAGGAGGTCAGCCTGCTGTCACTGTCTTCTTCGGATCATAGCGAAATCATTCCCTTGATTGAGAGTTTGAGGGAGCTGTTAACGCAACGCCAGGTGGATATTTCGCTGCCCTCGCTGAGGATTGAATCCTTTTCTGATGAGCTGATGGATGGACTTCAATCGCTTTCGCCGGGCGGCGGGTTTACGATCGCGCCAGAGGCCGGCACGGAACGGATGCGCAACATCATCAACAAACCGCTACGCGATGCGGAACTGATGGACACCGTGCGCTCGGTGTTCGAGCATGGCTGGAAATCGCTCAAACTGTATTTCATGATCGGGCACCCGCAGGAAACGCTCTCTGATGTGGAAGCTATCGCTGATATATGCAAAAGGGTACTCCACGAGGGGCGCCAGATAGCCGGTGGGCGGGTCAGGGTGCATGCCGGGGTGAGCACCTTCATTCCAAAACCGCATACACCGTTCCAGTGGGCTGCTTTTGATGACCCGGCCGCGATTGACGCCAAGCTGGCATTGCTGAAAGATGCTTTGAGGGGAAGCAAAATTAAGATGACCTGGAATGACCCGCGAGCATCGCTGCTGGAAGCCTGGCTGTCACGCGGTGACCGGCGCATAGCACCTGTAATCGAACGCGCCTGGCGAAAGGGTGCGCGTTTTGACGCCTGGGGCGACCAGTTCAGGTTTGAGCATTGGGAATCAGCCTTTGCTGAATGTGGTTTGGATCCGGATTTCTACAGTTTTAGAGAGCGTGACCTGGATGAAGTCTTACCCTGGGATCACATTAATGTCGGTGTTCGCAAATCCTTCCTGCAGGAAGATTACCGGCTGAGCCTGTCTGGAGGGGTGCGTCCAGATTGCCGTGACCAGTGTTACGCTTGCGGCATCCTGACCGCCTTCAGTGAGCTGCGACTTGCCCAGCCTGGCGGGGGGTGGAAATGCCCGTGAACGCACATCCGCTGGGGATCAGCCGCATTCGTGTAGTCTACGCTAAACGCGACGCTCTGCGCTTTACGGGTCACCTGGATTTACAGCGCCTATGGGAACGCCTACTCAGGCGCAGCAAGCTGCCGCTGCGCTACACCCAGGGTTATCATCCCCGTGCCCGGCTGAACCTCGCTTCAGCCCTCCCGTTGGGGTTCATCAGCGATGAGGAACTGCTCGACTTCTGGATGGATGAGTGGCTCCCGCTGCCGGAAATCCAGCAGCGGTTGACTGCGGTTGCGCCGCCTGGACTGGAAATTTATTCAGTGCAGCAAGTCGATATGGGGGAAAACGCTCTGCAGGTGCAGATGAAAGCCAGTGAGTTTGTGGTCAGTTTTTATGATCCACAGGACATCCTGGAGCTCAATCACCAGGTTGAGCAATTGTTGAACCAAACAACGATCACAATAACACGCCGCAAAAAGACTTACAACCTGCGTCCGTTGATCCTGGATCTGGAAACTGCCACCGCTCCGGATGATGCAGCGATCCTGCGGATGCGCCTGAAAGCAGAAGCGGGCGCCACCGGTCGCCCCGATGACCTTCTGGAAACCCTGGGTTACCCCAATACCGCCTATCTCGTCCGCCGCACCCAATTATTGTTAAATTAGCTGCACTGCACAGCTTACAGTGATAAAATCTACTCCTGATTCATAATTCCTGATTCCTGAATCCTGATTCCCAATTTTTTAATCCCCCATTCCCCTTTCACCTTTCAGCTTTCCCCATTCCCCAATCCCCTAACTCAGGTATAATTTACCTGCTTGCGATCCACGCATGCATGTTCCCGTGGCCTAAAGGATAAGGCGACGGCCTCCGGAGCCGTAAATGTGAGTTCGAATCTCACCGGGAATATTTTCCTTTAAAGCTGGCATCGTGTAAAATTCAGGCATAAGTTTCCAAGTAAAAAAGGGAGAACCGATGACGCTCAATGATCTCAAGGCTGAATACCAGGCTTTACAGGCTGAAATTCATTATCATAACTATCGTTACCACGTGCTGAATGATCCTGTGATCAGCGATCCTGAATTTGATGTAAAACTGAAGCGTCTCAACGCTATTGAAGCAGCGCACCCGGAATGGGTCACACCCGATTCGCCTTCCCAGCGGGCCGGGGCTGAACCGCTGGAGCAGTTCACAAAGGTAGTCCACCCGGCGCCGATCCTCAGCCTGGGGAATGCATTCAACGAACAGGACCTGCGCGACTGGCATGCGCGCATCACTCGCCTGGATGCGCAGGCGGAGAGGGCGGATTTTGTCGTGGAACCCAAACTGGATGGGCTGACCGTTGTGCTTCACTACCGCAACGGCAGCTTTGTTCAGGGGGCGACGCGCGGGAATGGTGAAGTAGGCGAGGATATTACCGAGAACCTGCGCACCATTAAAGCTCTCCCGCTGCATGTTCCGGTTTCGGCTGATGGACCCCGGGTTCCAACTGAGCTGGTCGTGCGCGGAGAAGCACTGATCACCAAAGCGGATTTTGAAGAGCTCAACCGCAGGCTGGAAGCTCAGGAGCAGAAAACGTACCTCAACCCGCGCAACACGGCTGCCGGCTCATTACGGCAACTGGATTCACGGATCACGGCGCAACGACCGCTGACTTTGCTGGTGTATGCGATTGTCCACCATGAAGGGGGCGATATTCCCACTACCCAATGGGGCACACTCAATTATCTGCGTGAACTGGGCTTCCCGGTGTCGATTGTCTCACGTCATTGCACGGCGTTGGAGGAAGTGATTCAATTATGTCTGGAAACCGACCCCAACGCCTTCCCCTACGAGGTGGATGGGATGGTGATCAAAATCAACGACCTGATCCTGTCTGAGCAACTGGGCGTTGCGGGGAAGGATCCACGAGGTGCGATTGCTTATAAATTCCCGGCGCAAGAAGTGACCACGCAGTTGAACGACATTGGTGTCAACGTGGGTCGCACAGGGGTGATTACACCCTATGCTATTTTGGAGCCTGTAGAGATTGGCGGGGTGATTGTAAAACAGGCGACCCTGCATAATTTTGACTTTATCCAGGAAAAAGATATCCGGGTTGGTGACCGGGTGCTGGTCAAGCGGGCTGGTGAGGTGATCCCGTATGTGATTGGCCCGATCGTAGACGTCCGTAGCGGTGACGAGCAGCCTTACCGCGTACCGCAAAACTGCCCTTCCTGTGGTGAGCCGATCGCGAATTCTGCCGGTGAGGTGGCTTATTACTGCACGAACAGCGCCTGCCCGGCACAACTGGTGCGCAACCTGGAGCATTTCGTCTCACGCGGCGCGATGGAGATCGTCGGTCTGGGGATCAATGTCGGTGAACAGCTCATCAACGCCGGGTTGGTCAAAGATATTGCTGATCTTTATCGCTTGAAGAAAAGCGACCTGCTTATATTAGAAGGTTTTGCCGATAAAAAAGCTGAAAACTTGCTCGCTGCAATCACGACCTCTAAGGCGCAACCCCTGGAGCGTCTGATCACCGGTCTGGGCATTCGCGGTGTGGGAGAGGTGGCTGCACAGACACTGGCCAGTCACTTTTCCGATCTGGATGCGCTTGGTCATGCCAACCAGGATGAGATCGAAGCGATTGAGGGTTTTGGACCCAATATTGCCGCTTCGATTGTGGAATGGTTCAGTTCTCATGAAAATCAGGGCGTGCTTTTGAAATTAAAAGACAGCGGGGTGTGGCCGCGCGCCGAATCGGACAGTGTTGCCGGGCACCAACCCCTGGCTGGATTAACCTTTGTCATTACCGGCACGCTGCCTACGCTTTCGCGCAGCGATGCAAAAAAGCTAATCGAATCAAAGGGTGGAAAAGTCACCGGCAGCGTCAGTAGTAATACCGATTTCCTCGTCCTGGGCGCAGACCCGGGGTCGAAACTGGATCAAGCCCGGCAGCGGGGTGTTGCCACGCTTTCGGAAGACGATTTGCAGCAGTTAATCAAGAACCGCTCGACCTGATCGCTCGGTTCATTGAATAAAACAAAAAATCCCTCCTCAAGGATCATACTGAGAGGATTGATATACTCCCGGTATTTCCTCGAAAGAGGGATGTTTTTGGATTGTGGTTAATCTTTAAAACGGAAACTTGTATTGTGACAACCCCAGCTTGTCGCGCACAAAGATCAAATCCTTCTGCAGGTTCGGGGGGAGTCTGACGCCATCTCTGCGCACCCGGATTTCTATTTCGTATTCTTTTTCACCGGCGCTGTAAATGCGCGCTTCGCCCGGGGCTTTGCGTGAGGCGCGCAGTTCCCTGAGGATCGAACCGGTGGTGCGTTTGAAGTCCTCCAGGTCGACAAAGCTTTCAATGTTCAGCGCCATGAAGAAATGCCCAACCTTGAAATGTGCGGGCGACCCATCAGGATTAACCCCTGAAAGCGCACTCAGGAAGGCGCCGGTCTGCAGAGAGGCGCTCAGGATTTCTACGATGGTCGCCAAACCATAGCCTTTGTGCCCTCCCAAGGTTTCACCGATCCCGCCCAGGGGCAAAAAGGCGGCTTCACCTTTAACCAGCGCGGCTAAGATTTCCTTCGGGTCGGTCAGGTAGTTGTTTTCAGGGTCAACCAGCCAGCCTTCCTGGGCTGGTTGATCTTCACGCACGAATCTTTCTATCAAACCTCGCTGAACAATCGGTGTGGCAGCATCAAACAGGTAGGGGAAGGGTTCATCGGTTGGTGCGCCGAAGGCGATGGGGTTGGTGCCCAGCATGGGCATGGTTCCAAAGGTGGGGCATACCGAAGGGCGGGCGTTGGTGAAAGTGAAGCCCACCATGCCGGCATCCACCGCCATGGAAGGATAATAACCAGCAATACCGAAATGGGTTGAGTTTCTCACCGCCACCGAGCCCATCCCATAGGTGTGCGCTTTTTCAATCGCCAGGTTCATGGCGTATTTTGCAATCACCATACCCATACCATGGTTGCCATCCAATACAGCGGTGGTGGGGCTTTCACGGATAACGTCAATTTTTGTGTTGACATCGTGCTGACCGGTGATCAGACGGTCATAATAATAGCGTAATCGACCGATCCCATGTGATTCAATCCCTCGAAGATCGGAAGCGATCATCACATCAGCACAGATTTGGGCGTCTTCCGGGGGAGTTCCAAAGGCAACAAAGCAATCCTTGATAAACTCCAGTAAAAAATCAACAGGCAGGTAAGCATCTTGGTTTGACATAACGGCTCCTTTATTTGTTTTGGGCTTTCGAAAAGCCTCATCCATCCGATGAGACTATTTTTCCCATGGCTTCTCATTATATCCGATATGGCAACAGAGCATGCCAGCAATAGTTTGATAAAAGGGAATACGAGTGATGAACGACGTTACAGAATTTATTCGAGGTCAATATAAAGGAAAATACGCTTCCAACACCGCTTGCCTGTAATGAGCAATGCCTTTTAATAAGCCAAAAACCGTCTAAAAAGACGGTTTTGGGGCTTGTGGAGATGGCGGGAATCGAACCCGCGTCCGAAAGATTCGAACCACGAATATCTACGAGTGTAGTCGGCTTATTCGTTCTCGCTTGAGGTTAGCCAGCCAACCGGGCGACCCTCTCGCCAGCCGTTGGGACCCGAAAGCCCCTCTTACATGCATTTAACGGCATCCTGCGTGGCATCCTGACTTTGCGACGCCAACTCCATCCCCGGTCAGGCAAACGGAGTGTGGGTGACGTGACCTCTTCAGAGGTCTGAGCTTATCGCCCTATAGCTTACGCTGCGAGGGGTAAAGCTGCATATTGTGTGCGATTGGCACTTTTGTTTTGTACTGATTTTACGAGTTCGGTACCTCTCGACTCGCAATCCGGGACCAGCCTCTCCCGTCGAAGCCGATCATCCCCAATGCAGATTGTATTATACTCGATTTTGATTAATGGTGAATGGTGAATGGTGAATGGTGAATGGTCCCACTCGCTGCGCTCGGGGAGGCTGCGCACTGAAAGGGAAATTGCCGACTTCACAGGCGGTGACACCGGGTCAAAATCAACAGAAGGTTAATGCAAGCCCTCTTCGCAGGCACAATCCTGGAATTGTGTTTATTCTGGTAGAGTGTGAGGCAGGTTCTACGGTGTTGTTGACTCCCACCTGAAGGTCGCCACAATGGGGTCATGGTCCGAAAATCGGCGCCAGTAATCAAACTCGCTGTTCAGGTGGAGGATGTCCACCGAAAACAATTGGGTATAAAGGGCTTCGCTGACCAGGATATGATCCAGCACCTGGCTGTTGCCATCATAGATATAGGTGTAACGTTCTTCAATCGGCAGGGTTTCAATCAAGTTGTAAAGGTGATCTCCCTTTAGTATTTCAAGCGGAGATGAAAAATGAAAATCATTCAGGTCACCCAGGACGATTATCCTACTGTTGGGATCAATCTTCAGCAGAGTTTCCACGAAATCATGGACGACCTGGGCCTGGGCATCGCGTCGAACCTCGGAGTTCAATATCGGCGACTGGACGGCGCCAAACAAGGCGTGATCTCCGCCTTTGGAAATGAAGTGGTTGTTAATCACAAACAGGGGCTGACCCTCGATGAGAAAAGAGACGACCAATGGTTTGCGGCTGTTGGTGAAAACCGAATTGGTCGGGTCAATCCGCCCCGGATTGAGTGAGAGAGCTACCCCACCATTGAGGGTGTCCACACCAACCGGCGTTTGTGCATCACCGCTGGGTGCATCGATCAGGTTCAGGCCGCGATCCAGCCGGTAAAGGAAGCCGACCCGGATATTCGCCCCGGGGATGCCGCCATCTTTATCCGGCAGTGGGTCAATATCCACAAAGCCATATGGGGGACCGCCTAACGCTGCTATTGCCGAGATGATTCCCCGGTAAGTCAATTCTGCGGAGGCTGTCTGCTTGCCGACAACGCCGTCATTGTCAGCGATCTCCTGGAGGCCGATGATATCCGGAGCTGCGAACCCGTTGACGATATGATCTGCCAGGGTTTTGATACGGTCCGAATCAAGGGCGGAAAGAACTTCAACGTTATAAGTAGCCACCCGGATCTGCCCTGGTAGGGTCGGTGTTAAGGGTACGCTGGGCTGCAGGTTGCCGGCGATAAAGTTCACATCTGCAACAGGCTGTACTTTGTAATTGCCGTAAGCATAATCCATCACGCCCACGATCGGCTGCTGTGAATAATCTCCGACCTGGACGAAGGGCATTTCCCGCAGAGCATCGTCCAGGATCACCCGTTCAGGGTTGAAATCACCTTGCTGGACAACAATGCCGCCGCGTGGGGTACGTGCAGATGCCCAAGCGCCATTATCCGGCAATACAACAATTTCTTTGTACTGGTTGGTAGGTCCGACCACCACTGCGTTGTTGATCTGAACGAGCATCCCCTCCAGGCTTTCGAAAAAGTCCAACCCGGCAGAATGGGGATAAAAATTTCCACCTGCGATGACCCGACCCTGGGTATGATTGCCGATCACCTCTGTTGGTGGTATGCGTCCATCCTGACCGATAATAACAGGTGGTGGCAGCGGGTTGCCCGTGGAAAGGATTTCGATCGAAGGCTGGCGAACATGGGTGATCATCAAATCGTTGACCGGATCACCGTTGAGTACCCCCTCTTTGACCAACCCGCTCACCAGCACTTCGTCTCCTGGACGTACGGATGGAATCAGCCCCTGCAGAACGTAAATCCCCTCGGAGGTGGCGGTGTCATTGTCAGGAACGAGTGATTGCATATAGAACCCATCTGCCCGGATCGCAGTGACAATGCCGTGTATGCCTTCAACCTGCTGATTTTCAAACGGTGAGGTATGACCTGCTCCCTGGATGGATGAAATTGTGATTGTACCAGACGCGCCAGTATCCTCTGCGACGGCTTGCGGACCGGGATCGTCTGCTTCTTTTGTGATCGTTGGCATCACCTGGCTCGGCATGGGTTTGAGTATGCGGGTGCACCCGCTGACGACCAGCGAAAAAGCCAACAAGGCTGACAACATCATCAATAGCATGCGCTGTTGAAAATTAGGGTGATCTTTCAAGTGGGTTCCTTTCAATGGTTGCTGGCATGCTTGCAAGAAATTTTACAATTTGATTATATATCATATAGTACCTCGATTGATTTAGTTTCAGTTTGTAGTCACCGGGTAATCCAGCTGAATTAATGCAAAAGGAAAAATTTGGTCCTAATTCAATGAAAATTTCAAGTAAAATAAGGGCATGGATATCAAAATAGCAATCGCAAAGATCGACAAACATGGTTGCAGTAATAGCGGTGATACGGTAGAAATTACCGAACGCCCCAACGGGGGTATTACTGTTGTAATGGCTGATGGAATGATGGATCATCATGACGACAAGTCAATGTCGACAATGATTTGCCACCGGGTGATTGACCATATTAGCAGTGGAATGCGTGACGGCGCCTCGATCCGTGCCGCTGCCAGCCAAATTTATTCAGAACATAAGGGTAGGGTTCAGGCTAACCTGTGGGTGATCAGCGCTGACCTGCAAACCGACACCATCATTATTTCGCGCAATAATCCCCTGCCGGTTTTCTTGATCTCTGATGATGTGGTGGATTGCCTGTCCAGCGAAAGCGAACCGATTGGCAAGGGCTTAGATGTTTCGCCCACAATTATTGAGCTGCCAATCAAACCTGAGATGACGGTAGTTGCTTTTTCAGATGGGGTCTATTCTGCTGGAGCTCATAACCAGCAGACCATGGATATCTGCACCACCATTGGCGCTTTTGTGGAGGAGCAGGAACCGACGGAAAAGGAAATTGCTGAGTTTTTATTGCAACGTGCGATTCGCTTAGATAACGGACAACCGCTGGATGCGATGAGCATCATCGTTTTACAGACGTCATCACGACCCTCAGACAATATTCGCCGGATGAGCATATCACTTCCTCTGGAGGCATCGAGCTGATTGTTACCACAATTTCTCGAAATTGCTCTAATTTAAAGGCTGCCAGGCGGGATTTTCTGTTAGGATAAAAATAAATCAAATTTCTTAGGAGGCATACATGCGACAAAAGGTTGTGCTTATCACCGGAGCCAATGGAGAAATGGGTCATGGCCTGATCCAGGTTCTTTCAAAACAGGCAGACACGAATATTGTGGCATTGGACGTGGTTCCGTTGGATAAAGCCCTGAGAAACCTGGTCAGCACTTATATTGTTGGTGATGTCCTTGATCAAATGCTATTGGGAAGGCTGGTTGTTGAACATGAAATTGCCGTTATCTACCACCTGGCTTCGATCCTGTCGACGAAAGCGGAGTACAACCCGGAGACCGCCCACCGGATAAATGTCGAAGGGACCTTGAACCTGCTGCGCCTGGCTGTAGAGCAATCCCAATGGCAGGGCGAATCGGTGAAATTTATTTATCCCAGCTCGATTGCCGCTTATGGCATCCCGACACTGAAGGATAAAGCCGAGGCTGGCGCTGTTGTGGAAGAGGATTGGAATCATCCCACCACGATGTATGGCTGTAATAAGCTATATTGTGAGCATCTTGGGCGATATTACAACAGCCACTACCGCCAGTTGGCAGCAGATCACGATGGCAAGCAAACCGTTGATTTCAGGGCTATTCGTTTCCCGGGGCTGATCAGCGCAGAAACTGTACCAACCGGCGGCACGAGTGATTACGGACCTGAAATGCTACATGCAGCTGCCAGGGGAGAGGAATACAATTGTTTTGTCAGGCCCGAGACAATCATTCCTTTTATGGTCATGCCGGATGCGATCAAAGCACTGGTGTGTTTGGCTGCAGCGCCAAAGAATCGACTGTCAAAATTTGTGTATAATATCACCAGTTTTTCCATAACCGCGCAACAGTTCTTTGATATTGTTAAAGCAGCCTTTCCAGAGGCAAAAATTCATTTTGCTGTGGACGAGGCACGGCAAAAAATTGTGGATTCATGGCCCGGAAGCGTGGATGACTCAGCAGCGCGCAACGATTGGGACTGGTCGCCGGACTATGACTGCAAACGATCCTTCGAAGAATACCTGATTCCGGCAATTCGGAAACGGTATCAATAAAAATGGCGGGAGACCGGTGAAGGGGATTTACAGACAGGTGAAAAAGCGGAAGTGAAATTAAAAAAGGCTGCCATTTGGGCAGCCTCTTTGCTATTGACTTTTTTCCTGATTTATACGTCCAGGTTTCTGACTTCTTTGGCGTGGGTTTGAATAAAACGCCGGCGCGGGGGCACTTTCGAACCCATCAACATGTCAAAGGTGCGGTCTGCTTCGGCGGCATCCTCGATATTTACACCCAGTAGGGTGCGCTTTTCTGGATTCATGGTGGTTTCCCACAACTGATCGGGGTTCATTTCTCCAAGACCCTTATAGCGCTGCATCGTGTAACGGCTGCCGTTGGTGGTGATCTTGTGGATCAATGCTTCTCGTTCGGCTTCTGAGTACAGGTAATGTTTTTCTTTTCCATGGGTGACCAGATACAAAGGGGGTTGGGCAATAAACAAATGCCCATTTTCAATCAATGGCTGCATGAAGCGGAAGAAAAAGGTCAGCAGAAGCGTGCGTATGTGGGAACCGTCGACATCGGCATCAGTCATGATAATGACACGACCATAGCGCAAGCCATCTAAAGAGAAGCCATCGCCGATACCTGTGCCCAGGGCTGAAATCAGGGCTTTGACTTCCCGATTTGCCAGGATTTTATCCAGGCGGGCTCGCTCTGTGTTGAGGATTTTGCCACGTAAAGGCAGGATGGCTTGAAAGTGGCGGTCACGGCCCTGTTTGGCTGACCCGCCTGCTGATTCACCCTCGACAATATAGAGTTCTGCACGATGCGGGTCGCGTTCGGAACAATCTGCCAGCTTGCCCGGGAGGGTCATGCTTTCGAGCGCAGACTTGCGAATGACGAGGTCACGTGCTTTGCGGGCGGCATCCCTAGCACGTGCGGATGTGAGGCATTTCTGGATGATTTTCCTGGCTGCTGAAGAATTTTGTTCCAGGAAGCTGGTGAACCCGTCACTAACTACCTGCTGGACATAAGTTTGCACCTCGGTATTCATCAGCTTGACCTTGGTTTGACTTTCAAATTGAGGGTCGGGATGTTTGATGTTGATGATGGCCGTCAGGCCTTCGCGAGTGTCCTCGCCGGAGAAGTTCGAGTCGGAGTCCTTGAGGAGGTTGTTTTTTCGGGCGTAATCATTGATTGAGCGGGTCAGGGCAATGCGCAAGCCGGTGAGGTGTGTTCCACCATCAATGGTGTTGATGGTGTTGGCAAACGCGTACACTAATTCGGAATAAGATTCGGTATACTGGATAGCTGCTTCAATACCAATGCCATCGATTTCTTTTTCGACGAAGAAGACATCGTGGAGTGTGTCACGGTTCCGATCGAGGTATTTCACAAATGAAGATACACCACCCTCGAAATAATAGGTGAATTGGATATTATTACGCTTATCTTCAAGCCGAATGGTGACCCCGCGAGTGATAAAAGCCATTTCACGAAAGCGTTGGGACAGGGTTTCAAATTTATAAGTTTCATCGCCCTTAAAGATGGTGTGATCATATTTGAAAGTGGTGGTTGTCCCTGTTTGAGATTTTGGCGCTTTCGCGACCACTTTAACCGGCCCCTGGGGTAAACCTTTTTCATAACGCTGAAAATAGACTTTTTCATCCCGCTTGACTTCTACTTCGCACCATTCCGAAAGGGCATTGACTGCCGAGACGCCGACGCCATGCAGACCGCCAGAAACTTTATAACTGGTACCGGAAAATTTACCCCCTGCATGCAAAGTCGTCATAACGACTTCCAGGGCAGATACTTTTCGCTCCGGGTGTTGGTCGACGGGGATACCACGGCCATTGTCGCTCACCGTCACACTTTCATCCTCGTTAATGGTGACTGATATCAAATCGCAGGTTCCGGCCAGGGCTTCATCGATGGAATTATCGACGACCTCATAAATCAGGTGATGTAATGCTTTTTGATCGGTGCCGCCAACGTACATACCAGGTCGCCGGCGTACAGCTTCGAGACCTTCCAGAACTTGAATGTCGTTTGCGTTATAAGAAATAGGTTGTTTAGCCAAGCTAAAATTCTCCAGGATTATTGATTAGTTTTTCATCAAGTGCTTAAGTCAACTTTAAATTATTATTGATCACCGACTGTGAGAACTTGGTTGCGTCGATGAAGTAGTGAAAAGACGCGGCGATTATGGCAGACACGATAAAGGCATGTCCCATAATGCCGACAAATAAGAACCAATTATCAACGTTGGGAGATCGCCAGAGGTAGTTCAGGCCTTCTACCATCAGGTAGGAGGCTAAGATGAACCAGATCGTCTTCCTCATGGAGATTCGGACAACTTTAATGCTGGTGATCATTGCTGCAATTAAATTCTGTTTATAAAGAAAAATTCCATGGGGTGTAAAAACCAGTGGCACGATAGCCCACAGAATGAATACCAGGGCCAGGGTTAGTAAAAATTGACTGATCACCGGGCTGATAATCGTCACCAGGGCGACCAGGAAGATCAGTGGTAAGGATAAAATGATGATGATCATCAGCAAAAGAATTGGCATGAGAACAATTTGGTAAAAAGATTTCAGCAATGATTTGATGTTTTCCTGGTGATAGCCCAGGATCTGTTTTGAAATATTTAGAAAATATAAATTGCCCAGGAAATATCCCACCAGGACAAATAGCAACCAGGTGATGAGAAATTCGGTGCTTGAATCAAGGCTGAATGTAATTGGCTGGCCGATTGGATTCAAATAGGAGGATTTAGAAACCATCAGGCTGGGAACACCGATTGGCAATGTGCGCAGTGAGACGGCAAGATTAAAGTTGGTCAGAATATCATGCATAATTGCCTGATAGTTCTCGATAAGGAGGAGGATCTCAACCGATCTGATGCCTGGCAATTGCGTCATGCTCTTCACAACAGGGCTGAATAGGCGGTCAACGCGCCAGACCGGACCAAACCATAAAAACAAGTCCAGCGCAATTGGAATGAGAATCAATTCAGGTTTACTGGCGATGGTGTTAAAGCCTGCGAGCAATGCCTGAATGATGCTGGGAGATTGGAATTTCGAATCAGAACTTGTGTTCATACAATCATTAATTTTACCACAAACAACCGAGTCTGACCACAAAATTCTGCAAGATCCCCTCATTGCATACAGGTCGCTTCATTATAATAAATTAAGATGCTATTGTTAGAGGTAATCCTTTTTCAATACTTTGCTGGTGGTAAAATTATGATATGCAAACCAAAACAGCCTTGCCAGATCTTGAACGACTTTCGATTGTTACTGCAACAATAATGCTGGCGTTTGCGCTTACCCAGTTAATTTCTTATCCTGCACAAAACATTTCCTTTTCAGTTTTTGGTATATTAATCGATTTTGTGCTGGATTTTAATATCCTGGTGATTGCTTTTTCTGTCCTTTTAGCGGCAGCAGGTATGGACTGGTTGATTCAATCACATCCCGAGGCGCAACTATTCGATAATCGATGGGAAACTATCCGCCATTGGATCGTCCCCGTATTGACAGCTCTTGTGATTGGTGTGGCGTTGATTGCCTTTGCGGGCAGCTTACTATGGTGGGTTGTGTACGCCCTGGGAAGCTTGTTGTTGTTTGCAGTTTTTATTGGTGAGTACAACGTGTTCGTCGCCGGGAGCACGGTAAATCCGTTGGCAATAGTCGGATTGAACGCGCTTTCTTTTGTGCTTTTCTTGCTCTTATCGATTGCAATTTTTTCTGCCAATATCCGTTTATATATTCGCTTGCCGCTGCTTGGGATTGGGGCGTTGATGGTCACCTCGCGGACTTTGTTTTTAAGATTGGGAGAGTGGCACACACTGTGGGGATTGGCGATCAGCCTTGTGGTTTCAGAGGTTTTGATCGGTTTTCATTATTTACCGTTGAACCCAATTCAGCAAGGTTTACTGCTGGTCGGGATGGTGTATGCTCTCACCAGTATGGTTACGGGAATCAAAGAATCCCGACGATCCTGGGAATTTTGGGGCGAACCTGTGGCGATGTTATTATTGATGCTATTTGTGAGTATTGTCTGGGCTTAATCGTCCTGTTCAAGCGGGAACTCTTTCAGGGATTGAAAATACATCGAGCGTAAATTGCGCCGGTGAAGTTCACTGGCAAGCCCACCTAAGAGGACCCTGCTTTTTCCGCAGGCTTCAACCCCAATGCTATCTAAAACCTCAAGTGGATTTTTTCTTCTCCTGGCGGTGTTTACCGCTTTTTGCATGGCCTTTATATAGGTGACATTTTCCCGAATTTTTTCTTCAACTTCACCCCGCAGAATAATTTCACCGTGACCCTGGATAATGTTTTCCAAGCCCAAACCGGCAAAACTCTGCATTGTTTGGATGCTTTGTTCTGGGTCTCCTTCGACAACGAAAGGGATGGACATGAAGGCGTCGCCAGCAAACAGGACGCGGTCTTCTTCAGCCAGAACAGAGATTCCATCTGCTGAGTGGCCAGGTGTGGAGAAAATCAGCAGATGCTTTTTCCCAACTTTCAGACGTAAATTGCCGTCTTCAAAGGTGATTTGGGGTGGGACGATGCTAAGTTGTTTGTAGAGGGGGTTATCCTGCCTGGCGACTTCAAGAGCGGATGGTGCCCGGTCTAAGAGTAACTGTCGACATTTTTCATGCCCAATAATGGTTGCTCCCGGGAAGAAACAATTGCCCCAGCAATGGTCTGCGTGGTGATGCGTGTTAATCACATATCGAACCGAGAGATTGAGTTTTTCTTCAATGTAATCTCGCAGCATCAGGCTTTCTTGAGGCATGAGGGTGTCAATCAAAACAGCCCATTTTGGTCCAGCAACCACCCCGGCAGTAACCTGTGCATAAGTTTCACTTTGGAACCAAAAAATGTTTTCCGATATGATTTCGCGAAGCATAAACCCATTCCTAATTTGAAAAATCAAGTGTTTTGGAAGAATAGCACATTGCAGGTTAAAAGTCAAAATCTTAACAGGTATCGCCACTGAAAAGCATCAGACACGCATAGCGAGTTGAAAGAATCATCAACTATCCTGCAAATGATTTTGCAGATAATGACCTAATGCAAGGCTTTGGAAAATTTAGTGTTATTTTCCCCTGTGCAGGGCGTTTATTTTTGCTTATGAAAAGCGAGATTTAACCAAGATTACGCTGACAGCACCCAGTAAACTCAAACCACCTGCAGCGCCAACGATGATAAAAATCCAGCGGATATTCTGGATTGGCAACGCATCGTCCTCGTCGATATCCGTCCCCGTTGCTGGGGTTTCAATTTCAGGAGAGGGCGTTAGGGTTGGGGGTGATGTTGTTCCTGGCAGTGGGTACCCTTCAGCATCCTGGGAGCTTTCCAATTGTGTGGGTTGCGGCGTCTCCATGTCCGGGTAGGCAATATCAGGGAAAAGATCACTATCGTCGATTGGATAAGTGATTGATCCGGACGTTGGGCTAAGGCTGCGTATCGGAGTTGGATAGGTTATCGGCGTTGATGTTCTGGGCTGGTAATAGCTTGTTGGCGTTGGGTATCGGTAATAGGGCGTTGATGTATAATAATAGAAAGGGGTACGCGTGTGAGTGGGGGTCGCTGTGATCGTTGGCGTGGATGTAGGGGTATTCGTTTTTGTTGCTGTTGGGGTGGCGGTAGCTGTTAAAACGCTTACCGGGCCATGGGTTTCGATTGAATTACCGAGATTATCGATCACCTCAAGTTTATAATAGTAAGTTCTGGCAAAAGAAGAGATCTTGTTGTCTGTGTACTGGTAAATACCGCCAATGTAAATATCGCCAATGGCAGATATCTGAGAAGAGATTCGGGCATAGGGGCCATCTTCTGAATCGGCCCGCAATATGTAAAAACCCTGAACATTGATTTCACTGCTTGTGGTCCAATTGATTATGTTATTAACACCGTCAAATCCCGCTTTGAATACGGATAGGGTAATCCCATCAATGACGGGCAAGCCGACGACAAAGGGAGTAAAGCTCAGGTCACTGGATAATGCTGGTCGACCGCTGTTGTCAATGACAACCCGGATTTCTTTTTGATCAAGGCGGCAGGTTGTTTCCTGTCCGGAAGCGCCGCCAGCGCCTGGTCCTTTGGGCGCCTGCCCGCTGGGGTTCCAGCCGTCAGTCGCCATGGTGGCAGGATCATACCAGAGAAGTGGGTATTTCGTGCTGTCGGTTCCGCCACAAAACGGGTCAGATTCGATTTGACTGACGCAGTTAGGGTTGAGATTGTAGCTTAATGCCAGTGTCAGGTTGGCGGCAACCGCATTTTCTACCAGGAAAACATCGTAAAAATTCGAACAGGGCTTGATTTCTAAACTTCCGTTTTTGTTAAAGGGAATGTTTTCGGAAGCACCCTGACCGTGGTTAACGATGATGATGTTAAAATCATCACCGGAAGTATGCATTGCGCCAATTTCCCCGTCAAATGCGTAGGACATTGTTGAAGTCACCGCCAGGCGCTGGGCTTCAACCCCAGGTTGTTCAGAGGATTGTGAGATTATTGCGCCCAGGCGTTTCCCGTCAGAGACCACACATTGATCAGCGTTGGCTGTCGCTAAACGGTCTACCCCCCAGAAGTTATGGTTGGCTGTTCCATTGTTGTTGCAATTGACCTGGTCACCAGATCCGTTGTTGATGATATTGTTGGCATAAATATTGACTGTGCCAGCGCCTTCACCGAGGCTGCGGAAGACCGCATAGTTCTCATTATTGATGATGTGGTTAAAAGCTACAATCACTTCGCCAGTGTTGTTATGAATGTCGATGGCATGGTTCCCATAGGCGAGGGTATTGTGCTCGATTGACACCGGTTTTGAGCTGTTGATCTCAATCAGGGTGCGTGAAGGATTAAGGCAGCTCCCATCGTTGATTGTCAGGTTAGTAAGGTATCCCCCCTTAGTGATTTTAAGCATTGGGTTAGAACAGTCGGTGCCCGAATAGGAGATCAATGCCTGCTCATGACCCCGGATATGCACTTCTTTGTCGATTAACACCGTATGGCTTTTTACCTTGTATTGCTTAAGGATCCGGATTTCAGCGCCTTGATTGGCAGCAAGCACTGCTTTACGCAATCCTGTGCCGATGCCATCTTCGCCATCTTCATCAGAATTGAAGTAGCAGGGTGTGAAGGTGCCGCAATCATCGGATGTGTTTGCCACATAGATCACTTCAGCAGGTTCTTCCTGAGGCATTGATTGGCGGGAATCGGCCGCGAGGGTTGAACTCGCTGTGAAAGAAAACAGGGTCGTAAACGAAAGGAGAAGCAGTACAAATAACCGAAATAATTTTTGCATGGTAGAAGTCGCTCTTTGTATACCTGGCTTTATTATACCATTTGATGAACAGGATATCGTTTGCCTTGCAATGGTTGATTTTACCGCCCCTGGGCTGAGCGGTTCGTTTAGCTGAAGGGTTGTGATAAAGAGCGAGTGATCGAGTATGATAATGAATAATTGACGAGTCTTTGAACTGAACGGTTTGGAGTATTGATGATCAAGACCATCCTTGGCGCGGTCAAACCTTTTCGATTGCTCAGCCTTGTGATGACCTATTTATTGGGCGCAGGGCTGGTTAAGTATGTCCGGGGATTACCAGGCTGGTCATTATTAATCCAGGGTGGAATCTTCCTGATATTGATTTCCCTCAGTCTTGAATTATTATGTCTGCTGCACAGGCTGGTCGAACCTAAAAATTGGTCGGAAGGCATACAGCTAAGAGAAGTCAAGCTGACCCGGGCTGGAATTGCGGCAATCATTGCAACACTGTTAACTTTGGCGACATCCATTTTTATCCATTGGATTGTAGTGGGTGTTCTCTGGCAGGGGTTGGGTTTTTTATTGCTCACGTTATTCGCACTCTGCGTCATTTATTATCTGACTCAGGTAATTGCGTTCTTAAAGCCCTTTCTTCTATTGATAGAGATATTTTTATTTGTTGTTATCCCCCCTGCACTGGCTTTTTTTCTGAATTCGGATGAATTGCATCCTTATTTAACGTTGGTGGTCTTCAGCCTCGTTCCTGCCTACCTGGCAAATCGCCTGCTGCATGCATTGGAGAACTTCAGCCATGATCAAAAATACGAGGTTGACACACTGACCACTCGTATTGGCTGGGAGAATGCCATGGTTATCCACAATGTCCTGATATTGTTAACCTATTTCCTGGTGGGCTTAAGCGCTGTATGGGGCTTGCACTGGTTCATTATCTGGCCCGTATTTTTAACTCTGCCTATTGGTTTGCTGGAAATCTGGTTGATGGAGAGAGTCCGCGGCGGGATGAAACCACTATGGGGTGCCATGCGGTTTGCTGCAGGCAGTGTTTTCTTTGTTCCTGTTTACCTGATCGCGTTTGCTTTTTGGATCCGTTAGGGGGCAGCGAAAAATGAAAAACAGGGCACAATTATTGTTATAATCGTGATTGTTGATGTGAAAAAACATTAAAAGGAGTGTAACTATGATACGATCAGCAGGTGAACGAGCCCCTGAATTTGAATTAATGGATGATGAAGGCAACTTACGCAAATTATCCGACTATCGAGGGCAGACTATTGTGCTCTACTTCTACCCCCGCGACAATACGCCAGGATGCACCAAGCAAGCGTGTTCATTCAGAGATGCATATGCAGACTTTCGTGAGGCGGGTGTTGAAGTCATCGGCATCAGCCCGGATAGTGAGCAATCGCACGCGAAATTTAAATCAAAACATGAATTGCCCTTCACCTTGCTCGCTGATACCGACCGCAGCGTTTGTAAAGCCTATGGGGTATGGGGACCAAAGAAAATGGCTGGTCGCGAATACGAGGGCGTGTATCGGACAACCTTTGTTATCGACCCGGATGGGGTGATTAAAAAGGTGTTCGAGAAGGTAAAGCCTGCTGATCATAGCCAGGAAGTTTTGGCTGCTGTCAGGGCTTGAGCGGTTTTTAACAGCACGTTTTTCCCATAGGGGTAAATTGCTCGGCATGGATGTTTTCCTTGTGTGCTGTTACCAAATAAAAAATGCTGTCTGAAAAAATATCAGGCAGCATTCTGATTTAACCAGCGCGTGGAATAACATTGCAGAATTAATCTAAGGGGCGCAAGAGGTTCAGATCAGGCCAAGGCTGACAAACAGGGGAGTTCGATTACATCAAACGCAGGACTACATTACCCTCAGACCACAATTCCTCCAGGCGGTAATAGTTCCGTTGTAGCGGAGAAAACAAATGTACGACCACATCGCCATAATCGAGCACAATCCAGCCTGCACTTGACCTTCCTTCCGGTTGGGCAGTTCTGTGGAAATGGGTTTTTATTTCCCGCACCAGTCCGCTGCTAAGGCTTTGCAGCATGCGGTTGCTGGATCCGCTGACGATTACAAAATAATCTGTAAATGACGCTATTTCTTTGATATCTAAAACGAGAATGTCTTCCCCCTTTTTACTTTCGAGAAAATGTGCAATTTCTCTTGCTAATGATATTGATTCCAGATGTCACCTCACTTTGCTAAATATTTTTCTTGTTAAATTATACTTGATTCAGCGGAACTGAAAACAGGGTTGTGTAAATGGGACCAGAAGGCGTTAACACGCTTTGGAAAAGTTGAACACGGTCAATGTTGAACAAACCCAGGGAATCAACCCTGAACTGGGAGAGCGTTCTACCGATCGTCTTTATAGAGGCAGTGTCAGTGTTTCTGCGCAACCTGGCGATGGTCAGGTGGGGCGAAAAAGGCCGGCCTTCGCGTTGAATGTCAAGGTTGGCCAGGTTCTGGTCAAGCATGTTGTGCATTGCAATCAGGGGTTCACCTCCAGTAACACCCAGCCAGATTACTCGGGGATTGGTGTTGTTGGGATACATGCCCAATCCACCAATTTCCAGCAAAAAGGGAGCCTGATGAACGAGAGATTGACTCAGCACCTTCGCAATTTCTTCGATTTTTTCTTGTTTGGTCTCGCCAATGAATTTGATGGTCAGGTGGAGATTTTCGGAATCAACCCATTTTACCGCAGTTGGCGATGTTTTGCTCTGTAAATAGTCTGTAATCTCAGCAATCTTAACACGGATGTTTTGCGGAATCTCAACGGCAATAAAAATGCGCATCATCTGATTGACCTTTTTTTAACTTGATCTTGCTAAAAGATTACCATAGGATGGAATTTCTACACAATTGATTTTTTTCCCCCCTATCCAATGTTTCCAAAACATGGTATAAATTATTTACCCTGCTGTGCTCGTGATGCAGCAAACACGTTTTGGGCCAACACCAATTATAAGCGTCGGAACTCTGGTCAGTTACGCGATAGACTCCGCGTCAAGGCGAACCTGACGGGTACGGCGAACCTGTTTCAACAGGTTCAAAACTCAGCAGCACACGGTATGGCGGGGTTGTTTTTTAATTATTTTCTCCAACAAAAACAACTTCCGATAAACACGCTATGACCATGTTGGTAAACGAAGCGATAATTCGTCGAACCAAGAATTGCTGGTTGGTTCTGAAATCGTCAGAAGGATGTATGTTGTTGGCATCTTGCCACTCAACAGGTGTCATCAATCAAAACTCACCCTTTTTGTCTAATCACCGATAGCTGACCTGTAACAGGACAGGGCACAGGCTCATTTTATTTTTCGCCTGGGTTATAATTCCTGACGTCCTTTCAGACTTTGATTCCGCTGGTATTTTATTTTTACAAATTAAGCCCGGAGCGGAAAAAATTGAAAGCCACTCAGGTATAGTTAACATCGCTGAGAGATTGATGATGAAAAAAATAATTTTGTGCTTCTTATGCTGCCTTCCATTCCTGGCGGGGTGTTTGGGTGAAACCCTGACTGCTGACACACTGCCCTGGGTAGGCGACGAGCCGATTCTATTTATGGACGACTTTTCAGGGCAAACCGGTGGATGGCACACCCAGGAAGACCGGTTGAGCTTCGTCGGGTATACACAGGAGGGTTTCAGGCTTTGGGTTGACCTGCCGAATTACCAGGTGTGGAGCGTACCGGGACTTAATTTTCGGGATGTCAATATTTATTCACGGGTACAAAAAATTGGCGGGGAAAGCGATAATTTATTTGGACTTGTGTGTCGTTACCAGGGTGAAGAAAATTATTATGCGTTTTTAATCAGTTCGGATGGGTATTACGGAATATTTAAAAAACAAGCCGGTATCCAAAGCCTGCTGGGCATGGAGCAAATGGGTTTTTCTGAAATTATCAACCGGGATGATGCTGCGAATGAGATCCTGGTCGTCTGCCAGGACGATCAACTGGCATTATTTGTTAATGAGGTTGAACTTTTCCAGGTCAGAGATGCTACCTTCTCTTACGGTGATATTGGCATGATTGCTGGAACCCGGGCTGAACCTGGGGCTGACGTCCTGTTTGATTATTTAATCGTCATGAAGTCTTCACGAAGATGAGAATTTTTTTAGATGTGATTGGCTGCCGCTTGAACCAGAGTGAGGTCGAGGGATTTGCCAACCAATTCAGAGCACTCGGATATGAGATTGTCTCATCCCCGTCTGAGGCAGACCTGGCAATCGTCAACACCTGTACGGTGACGGGCAGAGCAGCCGCTGATTCGCGGAAAAAGCTTCGCAGGGCTAGCCGAGAAGGCGCCGGTCGGGTGGTAGCAACAGGATGTTGGGCAACGCTTGAGTCTGAAACAGCGCTCAACCTTCCAGGCGTGACGCAAGTGATTGCAAACGCCGATAAAGAAGCCCTTGTTGCGATTTTGTTGAATAAGTCCCGTGAGGAAATTGCTTCTTTAAAATACCGCCGAGTGCCTCTGCCCGGAGATCGAGCCAGGACGCGTGCTTTCATTAAAGTCCAGGAGGGTTGTGATAATCACTGCACCTACTGTTTGACCCGGGTAGCCAGAGGTAGCTCCCGCTCGATGGAATTATCGGAGATTCGAAAGGAGATCCAGGCAGCACTGCAGGGCGGTGCTGTAGAGGTCGTTTTAACAGGCGTGCAGTTGGGCGGTTGGGGCAGGGATTTTGTTCAACCTTTGGGTTTAAAGGATCTCATTGGTAATATCCTCGAATTGCCACGGATCACGCGCCTGCGTTTATCGTCGATTGAGCCCTGGGATTTCGACCTGGGTATGTTATCCCTGTGGAAAGACAAGCGATTGTGCCGTCAACTGCACATCCCTTTGCAATCGGGTAGCGATCACATATTGAAAAGGATGGGCAGACCAATCTCGGTGCAGGAATACCAGGATTTATTGGAGGAGGTCCGCCTTAGGATTCCCGATGTCGCCATTACAACGGACATAATCACCGGTTTTCCGGGCGAGACGGAAGCTGATTTCCAGGACACCGTAGACGTTATCAGCCAGACAGCCTATGCAGGGGGGCATGTTTTCACCTATTCGCCACGACTGGGGACCGCGGCTTACCAGATGGTAGACCGGGTGCCAGTACAATCAGCGAAGGAGCGCAACGCAATTTTACGGGATTTATTTGCCTCCAGCGGTCAGCGCTACCGGGAGGGGTTTATCGGCAGGCACCTGAAAGTGTTGTGGGAAACCAGTCAGCAACAGGAAGGGGGGCACTGGCAACTATCAGGGTTAACCGATAATTACATCAGGGTGTTCAGTGAGGCGAAAACGGATTTGTGGAACAGGATTTCAACTGTCAACCTGGATTCGCATGCGCCCAATGGGGGTGGGGTTCTTGGGCACATTGTGGATGAATAAGCGCATCGTAAGCGATTGAATCCTTGACGTGAATTCACCGTCTGATAGAATAAATCCGGTTAAGAACTTTCTACGGACAAGTTTGACCCTCATCCTGCCATGCGGTATAATTACCGGCTGTCTTCAATACCGGTGTGTTGAGACAAAAGGCAAGAAAATAAGCAAGAAAGGACTCCGTAAGAATGCCAAAGCGAACATATCAACCGAAACGTCGCCGTCGCGTGCGTGTGCATGGGTTTCGGAAACGAATGAAAACCAAAGGCGGACAGAACGTTCTGAAGCGACGTCGAGCAAAGGGACGGCAAGAACTGGCGAAAAAAGCCAATAACCACGTAAAAAAGGTCCGCTGGTAAGACGCCAGAGATGGTTTTGACACATGCTTACTGGTCCACGTTGAACAGGACGATAGGTGCAACACAGGTTAAGATTAACCCGTAACGATGAGATTAACCGTGTGCGCCAGGATGGACAGACCCTGGCAAACACGAACTTAGTGTTAGGCTTTCTGCCAAATCAATTGAAACAGAACCGCATCGCAATCATCGCTGGACGCTCTATTGGCGGAGCTGTCCAGAGGAATTTTGCTAAGCGGCGGTTAAGGTCTGCCATTCAAAGCCTTGTATCGGAATTTGATCAGGGGTTTGACATGGTACTGATTGCTAGAAAACCCATCCTAACGGTTAATTACGCTTTGATTGTCACTGGACTGAGAGACCTGGCGCAGGACGCGGGTTTGTTGAAAGACGAATTAAATTGACTCAACGACAAAGTCAAACCGAGAATTCTATCCACAGCCCTGAATTGAGGGATTTACCTTTGAATATTCTCACATTCCCCAGGTGGGTTTTATTGATTTTGATTCGCGGATATCAAATACTCATCTCCCCGGCACTCCCAGCTGATACCTGCCGTTTTTATCCCACATGTTCACATTTCAGTTACCAGGCGATATTCAAGTATGGGGCATTCAAGGGCGGCTGGATGGCGCTTAAACGGATTGCCCGTTGTAATCCTTATAACCCGGGTGGTTTTGACCCGGTACCATAACGAAAGTGAGAAGAGAAAAGTATATGAAAAAACCTCACATTTTACTAATTGGGATGCTGGTTGGACTGACCTTCGTCCTGAGCGCCTGTGCACCCGGGCCCAGGGTATCCGGGACCCCGGGACTGGAACTTTCGGGAGACCAGGCTTTTGTCGCCTACAGCAATTTCCTCTATGCTCTGAAGGCAAATTCTGGCACAGTGGAATGGGCTTATCCTGAAGAATCGAAAAACACGGTGTTGTTTTTTGCGCAGCCCCTAGTGATCGACGAGAATGTCTATGTGGGTGATGTTGCGAAAACATTCCACAAAATTGATCGCAGTAACGGCAATTTAGTATGGACCTTCACTGGCGCCAAGGGCTATTATTTAGGCCAGGCGAACGAAGGACATGGGATGATTTTTGCTCCCAACAATGACGGCAATCTGTACGCCCTCGATTTACAGGGCAACTTACAGTGGGTGTTTGAAACCCAGCATTATATCTGGTCGCAGCCACAAATTGGCCCGGACGCTGTTTACATCAGCTCTATGGACAAGTTTGTTTATGCAATCTCAACGGATGGGAAGCAGCTTTGGGAGAGGGAGATGGATGGCGCTGTTGTTGCCAGCCCGGTTCTAAGCGAGGACGCCGGCACACTTTTCGTAGGCTCCATGGGCAGTGATTTTGTCGCGCTCAGAACATCCGATGGACAAAAGATCTGGTCCTTCACCGCAGAGGAGGGCATTTGGGGGCAGGCAATTCTGGCAGACAACAAGTTGTACTTTGCTGATTCCAGCGGATTCTTATACATTCTCGACCCGCTAAGCGGCGCGGAGAAAAACCGTGTGCAAATAGGCGAACCGGTGATTGGTGGTTTGCTTGCATTGCCCGACGGGATTGCCCTGGTCACTGAAAAAGGCAACCTTAAAGTGCTGGAATTTGATGGCGCGACCCGGTGGGAAGCAAGAATCTCGGGAAATGTTTTTCAAAGGCCGGTTGCCAGCGATGATTACCTGATGGTGGCTGCAGTTGACGGAGACAACATGATTTATGCTTTTGATGTCCAGTCCGGTGCACAAAAATGGTCAGTTACCCCTAAGAAATAGAGGAAAATTTTATGTGGGAAACAATTGTTATTCAACCCTTTTTGAATGTCTTGTTGTTGATCAACTCATGGGTCGGTAATTTTGGCATCTCAATCATCCTGTTCACGCTCCTGGTTCGGTTAATCACGCACCCTTTGACCGTTAAACAATTTAAGGCAACCCAGGGAATGCAGCAACTGCAAAGCGATCCTCGCTATAAAAAAATAATGGAGAAATACAAGGACGACAAAGAGCGCTTGTCCCAGGAGCAGATGAAGCTTTACAAAGAATTGGGCATCAACCCGATGGGGTCTTGTTTACCGACCCTGATCCAGCTTCCGCTTATGCTGGGTTTGTACCAGAGCGTGGTACGGGCGATGGCTGCCTCGCCTGTTGAACTTTTTCGTCTTGCCCAAAGTATTTATCCTCGATTTATCAACCCGGCGGTTGTTTTACCATTACAAAACCGGTTTTTGTGGATGGACTTGGGGCAGCCTGAACGGTTGACCGTGTTTGGATATGGAATTCCTGTCCTGGCCATCTTAGTGGTGATCACCACTTTCTTGCAATCGAAACTGATTGAACCCCCTTCATCCAACGGTGGACAGGCTGAGATGATGACCAAATCCATGAATCTTTATATGCCCTTGTTGATGGGCTTTATGGCTTATTCGCTTGCCTCTGGCCTGGCGTTATACTTCCTGGCAGGTAATTTGATCGGTATCGCCCAGTATTCAATCCTTGGGAGGGCTAACTGGAAGAATATTTTACCCTTCTTGAAAGGTAAAGAAACTGACCAGACCCAGGGAAATATACCGGTGAAAGTCGTTGACGTGGTTCCTGAAGAGGTCCCTCAAAAACCATCGCATGCAAAAACAACACCGTCGACGGATAAACGGATGACCAAACCCCACAAACAACGGTACGATCGCAAGAAGAAGTAGGAAGTCTATTTTTCCTCAGCCCTGAGAAAGTGTGTAAAGGGAGCAGATTTTATGTCAGAAGAAAGAACGAAGCTGGAAGTGATTGCGCCTTCTGTTGAAGAAGCGATTAAAAAAGGTTTACAAATACTGGGGCTAACACGAGCTGATATTGATGTTGAGATACTGGATGAGGGGAAAAAGGGTCTGTTGGGGCTTGGCACCCGACAGGCGCGGATTGTCTTGAAAATCAAACCTCAGCTTTTTGAAGCAGCAGTGGATGCATTTGCGGATAAACCCGGTCTTTCAACTCAAAATGATGGGATCACACCCATTGATGAACCGGAAGAAGTGATCATTGCCAGGGAGACCATCCATATTATCCTGGAAAAGATGCGCGTCACGGCCAATGTTTCAGTGCGCCTGGGCGAATCTGATGAGAACAGGATTCGACCGGTCTTGATTGATATTGAGGGCGCTGATCTCAGCTTTTTAATTGGCCGGAAGGCAGAGACAATCAACGCGCTGCAGTTCATTACCAGTTTAATTGTGAGCCGCGAGGTGGGTCGCTGGATTCCATTGCAAATCGATGTTCAGAAATATCGTCAACGACGAGCCGATGAACTGAGGAAATTAGCCCAGAGAATTGCCGATCAGGTTGCCAGCACCGGGCGACAACAAGCCCTGGAACCGATGCCGCCCAATGAACGCAGAATCGTTCATATTGAACTGCGGGATCATCCTGAAGTTGAAACAGAAAGTGATGGTGAAGATCCGAAACGAAAGGTTGTGGTCAGGCTTAAGAGATGACCTGGATTTTTCGGACATAACACACTGTAAGGCCGTGTGGGCAGGAGAGCGCCTGCCTGTGCGACTTTAAATTGATTTTGGAAAAACACTCCGGAGGTGCTAATGCGAGCCGTAGATATCATCGAAAAAAAGCGCGATGGTATCGAACTTTCAAGTCAAGAGATTGAATACTTCGTCAGGGGATATACGAATGGCGAGATCCCTGATTACCAGGCTGCTGCCTGGGCAATGGCTGTTTTGTTGAAGGGAATGACCGCTAAAGAAACCACGTTCCTGACTCTCGCCATGGCAAATTCAGGCGAAAAACTTGACTTAAGCCACGTGGTTGATATTGTCGTCGATAAGCATTCATCTGGAGGCGTTGGCGACAAAACTTCGATCGTTGTGGTTCCGCTGGTGAGAGCATGTGGGTTGCCGGTGGGTAAGATGTCCGGTCATGGGCTGGGTTTCAGCGGAGGCACACTGGATAAGCTCGAATCGATACCCGGGTTCCGAACAAACTTGAGCAAGGATGAGTTTTACCATCAACTGGGTACACTGGGGATGGTATTATCAGGCCAAAGTGTTGATCTGGCGCCAGCCGATGGAAAATTCTACGCGTTGAGAGATGTAACCGGGACCGTGCAGTCAATCCCATTGATTGCCTCTTCGATTATGAGTAAAAAAATTGCCGCGGGCGCCCAGGCAATCGTTCTTGACGTGAAAGTGGGCTATGGCGCCTTCATGAAAACACTGGATGAAGCCCGGGAGCTGGCTGAGTTAATGGTATCGATTGGGGATCTGAGTGGCAGAGATGTTGCAGCAGTGCTTTCAGACATGAATCAGCCGCTGGGGCAGGCTGTGGGAAATGCGCTGGAAATGAAAGAGGCGATTCTAACCCTGCGAGGTGAAGGACCGGCGGATTTTCGGGCGCATTGCCTGGAAATTTCCGGTCAAATGCTAGTGTTGGGAAAACGAGCTGAGACCATTGAGAAGGCCAGAGCAATGGCCGAGGATGCATTGGCGACAGGCCAGGGGTTGGAATATCTCAGACGGCTGGTCGACGCGCAGGGCGGGGATGTCAGCTATGTGGATCACCCGAATAAACTACCTCAAGCGCCGATTGAATCGGTGATTACGGCGCCCTTAAACGGATATCTCCACGAGGTAAATGCAAGGTTGGTTGGAGAGGCAGCGGTACTTCTGGGCGCTGGACGGTCAAAAAAAGGTGAAGAAATCGATCTTGCGGTGGGGATTTCTGTCCTGGTCAAAGTTGGCGATTACGTGGAGGTCGGTCAGCCGTTATTCCTGGTCCACGCGCGGGATGAAACAACGCTGAACCTGGCAACAGAGCAATTGTCTGCTGCAAGCGTCATTGCGGATCAGCCCAAGGCTCCACTTCCATTATTCTATGGGTTGGTGAGCTCTGATTAGCGCCATGTGTTGAAGGGCAATACCTTCTGGCGCCAGAAAAGATGACGATTAACCCGGATGGAACAAAATCTTTGCAGTCAATAAAAAAAGAGCCTGGCAGATCAGCTGGCACTTTTTTCAATATAACACGATTATTGGAGGAACAATGGAAAAAGCAAAACTTGCAGTTGTTGGTTTGGGCGTCATGGGTCAGAACCTGGCGCTGAATATTGCCAATAAAGGCTACCCTGTGGCTGTGTTTAATCGCACCGAGTCAGTCACTCGGCAATTTGTCGCCGGCTTGCCTGCCGATCAGGGAATTATTGGCACCTACAGCTATGTGGATTTGGCAGCCAGCCTGGAAAAGCCGCGCCGGATCATGTTGATGGTCAAAGCCGGGCCTGCTGTGGATGCAGTCATCGCGGCGCTTAAACCCCACCTCGAACCCGGGGATATTTTAATTGATGGTGGAAACTCATATTTCGAGGACACCGAACGGCGCACGGTTGAGCTGGAAAAGGAAGGGTTTTTATTTATTGGTACAGGCGTCTCGGGCGGAGAAGAGGGTGCTTTACATGGTCCCAGCATTATGCCGGGGGGCAGCGCAGATGCGTGGGAAGCCCTGAAGGAAATGTTCACAGCTGCTGCTGCAAAGGCATATGATGGAGAACCCTGTGTGAACTACATCGGGCCGCGCGGCGCCGGTCATTACGTCAAGACTGTGCATAATGGGATTGAATATGCGATTATGCAGATGATTGCCGAAGTTTATGACCTGCTGAACCGGGGTCTGGGCCTTTCGGCGATGGAATTGAGCGAGCTTTTTAAAGAATGGGACGCAGGCGAATTGGCGTCTTACCTGGTGGAGATCACCTACAAGATCTTTGAAAAAGTTGACCCCGAAACGGGCAAACCGCTGGTGGATTTAATCGTGGATGAAGCCCAGCAAAAGGGAACCGGAAAGTGGACCTCCCAAAATGCATTTGATTTGGGCGCCCCGACGCATACCATCAACGCGGCAGTTACCAGTCGGATTATCTCTGGCATGAAAAACCAGCGCACAGCGGCTCAGGCATTAATTGATGGTCCAGCAGTAAAATTTTCAGGTGACCGGGAAGCAATGATTGACGCCATTAAAAATGCTTTATATGCGGGCATTATTCTTGCCTACGCACAGGGCTTCGGTTTGATGCATGTGGCTTCGGAAGAATATGATTATGATCTCGACATGCAGATGATTGCAAAAATCTGGCGGGCAGGTTGTATTATCCGGGCAGATTTGCTGGATGACATCATGAAGGCTTTCGACCGTGATCCGGGGTTGGTCAACCTGCTGCTGGATGACGCCTTCAGAGAAGTGGTCGTCAGCCGGCAGGTAGACTTGCGCCACGTGATTATCAACGGAATCAAAATGGGAATCCCGGTATATGCGCTCAGCTCGGCGCTGGCTTATTTTGACGCCTACCGCACCGAGCGTTTGCCGGCTAATTTAACCCAGGCACAGCGCGATTATTTTGGTGCACACACTTATCGCCGCCTGGACAAAGAGGGTTCATTCCATACCGATTGGTAGTTGACCCTCGTCCCATTTTTTTGACCATCAATTGGTCATATTAATTTTCAACCACCTGATGGGCATAAGCTGAGTACAAAGATGAACCCGGCTTATGCCCAGAACATTGCACCGGGGGGATCGAAAATAATAGCCTCTTTCAACAAGGTGATTGCTTTAACCAGGCCTTCGTCATTGGACATCAGGGCATCCTCATGTTCAATCGAGATCACGTAATCGTACCCGACCAATCGCAGCGCGCTGGCGAAGTCTTTCCAGAATTTTAAGTCGTGTCCATAGCCGATGGTGCGAAAAGTCCAGGAGCGATCTGGGATGTTATGATAGGGTTTGTGGTCGTTGCAGCCGTTGACAGCCACATTGAGGGGATCGATATAACAATCTTTCCCATGGACGTGATGTATGGCATCGCCAAGTGTGCGAATGGCTGCCACCAGCTCCACGCCGTTCCAGACCAGGTGGCTGGGATCGAGATTGGCGCCCAGGGCTTGCCCGACTTCTGACCGCATGCGCAACAGGGTTTCCACGTTGTAGATCAACATACCCGGATGAATTTCAATGCCGATCTTGACGCCGTGGTCGGCGGCAAAGGCTGCTGCATCCTTCCAATAGGGGATGGCGACCTGGTTCCACTGGTAATCGAGAATTTCAAGGAAATCCGGCGGCCAGGGGCAGGTGACCCAGTTAGGCATGCGGTCGCCCTCACATCCGGCGGGGAGCCCGGAGAAGGTATTCACTACCGGCACGGTCATCAATTGCGCCAGTTGCACGGTTTTTCTGAAGAGATCATCCGCATGGTTTGCGATGGCCGGGTCAGGGTGAAGGGGATTGCCATGGCAGCTAAGGGCGCTGATGAACATCCCGCGCTGATGAATTTCGTCGAGGTAAGCCTCTCGGGCTGGTTTTTCAGTCATCAAGCGCGCGAGGTCAAGATGAGCGCTGGCAGCAAAAGCGCCGGTGCCAATCTCAACTGCGGTTACACCCATGGCCTTAACTTTATCGAGGACTTCTGCAAAGGGCAAATCCTGGTACAGGGCTGTTAATACACCAATGTGCATGTTCAAAACCTCCTTTTTAATTGCTATGATCCAAAGAAATGTGTGTTCTGACCGGTAGTTTCAGTGTGCACCACAAATACACCACCAGCATGGGGCTGCTCATCCAGGGTTGATTGCGTGAGACCGGTACGGGCAGTGGTAATAAACAGGAGGTCGCCGCGCTCACCACCAAAACAGCAGGAAGTCACCCGTTGGGCAGGCAGTCTGATGGTGAGCAGGGGTACGCCGGCGGGGCTGTAACGAACAACCTGCCAGCCATTCCAGTGTGCGCTCCACAGGCAGCCCTCTGCATCAACGCACAGACCATCGGGGACGATCTCAGCGCTGGTTCGGGGCAGTTGTAGGAAGGGGCGTTGATTTCGAATAGCGCCGGTCTCCTGGTTGTAATCAAAACTGAAGATGGTGTACTGGCTGGAATCCGTGAAGTACATCGTATTCCGGGCAGGGCTCCAATCCAGGCCATTGGAAATGCCGAGATTATTGAGCAGAATGTGCTGAGTGCCGTCAGGGTCCAGACGATATAATTCGGCCTGGGACTGCTCAGTGTCGATACTGCCAGCCCAGAACCGCCCGGCGGGGTCGACTTTGCCATCGTTGAGGCGCACATTGCTCCGCGGCGGCAGGGGGTTCCAGATCGGCTGAGTTTTCAGTCCATCCCATGCTAAAAAGCCCTGACCGGTAGCCAGTAGAAACCCATCTTCTTTTGTGAAGCAAAACGCGCCGATGGGCGTATCAAACCGGGTACGGGTGAAGGAGTTTAGTGTTGTGTCACTGCAGTAAAGAAATTGAGCTTCGATATCAACCCAGTACAGGCAGGATTTAACCGGGTGCCACAAGGGGCCTTCACCCAGGGTGTTGCCTGAATCGAATAGCAGTTCGGCGGTGATGGATTTCATCAATATTCTGCCTGGCGGGTGATCACACACAGAAAGCCCAGCGGCGAATCGCCGATGTTGACGAGCTGATGGATATCATTACCTGCAATAAAGATGGCATCCAGCGGACCCAGTTCGTAAAACTCCTGGTTGATTTGCACCCTAGCCTTCCCATGCAGGATCACGATCCCGTGTTCGTGGGGGTGCTGGTCGAAGAAGGTGTTGTCACCGACCGGGACGTGAAAATAACGGATGACGAAATTCGGCGCGCCGTCATCCGGGCCGACCAGGACGTGTTTCAGGACTTGCCTGACTTCTTCGGTGCGGATTTCAAGCGGTTCCACCCCCTCCCAGGTGTAGTCCTGAGTGGTGGTGTCGCCTAAAAAGCGGTGAATTGTGGACATAGACACTCTCCTTGGCTGTTTGTGTTCTGGTAAGAATTATAATGCCACTTTTTTACGGGGTGGGATGGTGCAGGTGATTAAGCATATCACGACCTTATTTACCTTGTCTCCCGGGGATCATCGGATGAGCGTGGGCCACGCTGACGAAGGGTAGATAAGGCTGTTATGTATTCAAACCACTTATTGAGTGCAGAAAGAAATTGAATTTGTAATATAATTTCTCTGATTGAGTCAAATTAATTTAGATTAAAAGGGTGACCATGATCCACGCTGATTTACCTCTGATTGACCTCCACCGCCACCTGGATGGCAATGTGCGCCTGGCTACCATCCTTGAACTGGCGCAGCAGCACGACTTACCCCTGCCCGCCGACAACCTGGCTGATTTACGCCCTTACATACAGGTCAGCGAACCAGAGACTGACATCATGGCGTATTTTCAAAGGTTCACCTGGATGATATCGATCTTTGCAGATGAGGATGCCTGTCGCCGGGTGGCGTATGAAAACGTGCTGGATGCGCACGAAGAGGGGATCGACTATATTGAGCTGCGGTTCAGCCCCTGGTTCATGGCTGAGCCGCACGACCTTGACCCGGTTGGGGTGGTGGGCGCGGTGGTGGACGGGGTCAGAGCTGCGGTTGAGGCGCTGGGTGATATCCAGGTGAACCTGATCGGCATCATCAGCCGCACGTATGGTGTGGAGATTGGCTACCAGGAGCTGGACGCATTGCTGGCTTGCCGGGATAGCATCGTCGGGTTGGACCTGGCCGGGGATGAAGCCAATTATCCAGCGGAGTGGTTTATCCCCCATTTCAAGAAGGCGCGCGCTGCCGGTTGGGGGATCACCGTTCATGCTGGCGAATCCGCCGGGACAGAGAGCATCTGGCGCTCGATCAGGGATCTGGGGGCGGTGCGCATCGGGCATGCGGTGTGCGTCATGGATGACCCCTCGCTGGTCGATTACATGCTCGAGCATCGGATTGGTATTGAGGCCAACCTGACCAGCAACTGGCATACCAGCACGGTAGCCAGTTACGCACAGCACCCGTTGAAAACCTGGCTGGATGCAGGTTTGCTGGCGACCATCAACACCGATGACCCCGGCATCAGCCCGGTTACGCTGCGAGATGAATTTGAGATCGCGGCTCCGGCAGCCGGTTTGACCTCAGCGGACACGCGCAAGGCTCAGATCAATGCAGTCGAAGTCGCTTTCCTATCTGCGGCTGAGAAACAGGCGTTGTTGGATAAAAAGGCGCGCACGGCCTGAACGGCAATAATTTGATTGATAGGTAAACAATGACAACATTAATTTGGGTTTTGATTGTGCTGACGTTGATCATTATGATCTACCTGGCGGTTGGATCCGTTGCCGCGCTGACGCTGACGAAGATCGGTGATCATCCCCAGTATGATCAGAACCCGGGACGCTTCGGCGTTGATTATGAAAGCGTGCAATTCAAGGCGCGGGGTGAACCGCTGCAAATTGCAGGCTGGTACCTCCCTAACCCGGACGCAACCAGGGCGATGATCCTGGTGCACGGACGCAATGCCAGCAAACAAAACGCCATATCGGGCAATTTTTCCGCACTGGCAGCGAAGCTCCACAGAGCCGGGATGGGTGTGCTGATGATCGACCTGCGCGGGCACGGGGAGAGCGAGGGCAAGCGCTATACCTTTGGTGCACAGGAGCGGCGGGATGTGCTGGGGGCAGTGGATTTTTTACTCGGGCAAGGGTTTGCGCCGGGTTTGATTGGCGCGTTGGGTATCTCCCTGGGGGGCGCGGCGGTGATCGGTGCGGCTGCCGATGAGCCTGCGATTGGTGTTGTGGTCCTTGAAAGCATCTTTGCCGATATCAACGCGTTGATCGAGCCCAACTGGAAAGAGGAAAGCGGGCTGCCGATGTTCATCCTGCCCGGGGTGTTTTGGATGTGGCGTGTGCTGATCGGTTTTGATTTGCGACAGGTGAAACCCGTTGAAGAGCTGGTGCGAGTGTTGCCGCGACCGATATTGATCCTGCATTCAAGGCAGGACAAGATGGTGGATTGCTCGCAAGCCCAGGCGTTGAAGGAGGCGGTTCCGGAAGCCCGGCTGGTGTTGTTTGAAGACTGCGACCATGCGGAGCTGTTTCGGGATCAGCACGAGGCTTACCTTGAGGCGCTGATCCCATTTTTAAAAGAACATTGGAATGGTTGAGTGCATGTTCCCTGGCGGGCGATTTTTCAAGCTATTCTGTTGCTATTCATGATTACAGGAAGTGACTTTATTTCCTGGCTGGAAATTAATCATTTGGTGTTCGTGCTGAATCAAATTAACAGCGGGAGAAGTAAAAAAAAGCCCTGGAGCCCGGGGTTGACCCCGAGCTCCATGGAAACCGCCAGAATTAAATTCAGCAGGCTTACTGAAGGTTTACGGAATAAATCTCACATCCGCCGGCATGCCGGGCTTGAGGCGCAGGTCGCTGTTTGGCACGGCGATCTTGACCGCGTAGACGGTTGACGCCCGTCCTTCCGCGGATTGAACATTACGCGGGGTGAATTCTGCCGAATCGGCAATCCTCACCACACGACCTTCGAAGGTCTCTTCCGGGAAGGAATCAACACTGACCTCAACCTTCTGACCGATGGATACCTGCCCGTAACGGTCGATGGGGATGTAGACCGTCAGGTCCATATTCTCTAACTGTCCGAAGGTCATGACAATGCCGCCAGCAGCGACGAGCTGACCCACCTCAAGGTCACGGGTCAGGAGGACGCCGTCAACGGGTGCTTTGACGACAGCTCGCTCGAGCTGAAGTTTCAGCAGCGCCAGGGCTGCGTTCGCCTGATCGAGGTTCGCCTGAGCTTGCGAAACTGCTGCCTGAGCCTGTTCAACGCCCGCCTCAGCCACGCTGACCTGGAGGGAGTTTTCGCCGGTCTGTAAACTGGAAAGCGCGTTGTGGGCGTTGTCTAGGCGCGCCTGTGCAACAGTCACTCGAGCACGGGCGCGCAAAATTGCGTTTGCTGCGCTGGTGGTGAGCATGTGGTCATATTCCAGGCGGGCGCTGTTGAGCTCGGTTTCAGCCAGGTCAAAAACGTCCTGGGCGGCTGCGGTTAAGGTTTCATTATCCGCAATTTCAGCCTGTTCCAGGGTTTCCTGGGCGACGTTGAAAGCTGCCTGGGCTTGTGCAAGCCGAAGCTCGGCGGCGACGAAATCCTTGTTGCTGGCTTTCTGGATTTCTTCAGCAAGGCTCTGCTGTTCAGTCACCAGCGTCTGTTCGGCTGCCTCAACTTCAGCGATGGCTGCATCAAGCTTCTCACTCACCTGAAAATACCAGGAGGGCTGGAAGTTATCGGGGGACGCCGCTGTCCAGGTGGTCACGCGGAACGGGTCTTCCTGGGCACGAGCCCCCTGGGAGGCCAACTCAAACTGGCGTTGGGCATACTCCAGCTGAACGTGGGTCACCGCAAGGGTTGCCGAGGCGGCATCCACAGCCGCCTTGCCCTGGTTGTATTGGGTCTGGAAGATTTCATCATCAAGACGAAAAAGTTCTTCCCCGGCGGTAACAGCGTCTCCCTCGCTGAGGTTGATCGACACGACCCGACCGCTTACCTCTGGGGCGACCGGTACCTCGATAACGGAGAGTGTTCCCGATGCAATGATGGCCGTATCGCCATTATTACTGCAAGCAGTAAGCAGGGCTGTGATGACCAGGATGGTAGCAAGTAAAAAAGAATTTGAGCGTTTCATGTGTACTCCTTAACAGTTTTATTAAAGGCGCTTTTTAAACACAAGCACAGAGGCAACAAAATAAACCACACTTAGAATGATGAGGGGAAATGTGGATGACCACATCAGCGATTGTGCACTTGCTCCACGGACAATAATGCCGCGGGTGATATTGAGGTATTGCGTGACCGGCAGCAATTCGCTATACCAGTACGTGATGGCAGGCATATTCTCTCGGGTGAACATCAATCCTGAAAGAATGATGGCCGGGATGATCACTACAAAGACGGCAATATAGATCGCCTGCATCTGAGATTGTGAGATATTCGAGATCAAAACCCCCATCCCCAGCGAGCCGATAATGAAGATCAGACTCAAGCCGACCAATTCCCAGAAACTGCCTGCTACCGTAACCCCAAACAGCAGATTTCCCAGCCCGAGCAATAGGAACAGGTTGACTATACTGACCAGGAGGTAAGGAATGATCTTGCCCAGCATTAACTCCCAGGGTTTGATGGGGGTAACGATCAACTGCTCCATGGTGCCCTGCTCCCGTTCACGCACAATCGCCAGTGCTGAAAGCAGTAATGCCTGGACTTGCAGCAATATGGGAATCAGCCCGGGGATCATGTACAGGCGCTGATCGCCCTGCGGATTATAAAGCGTGCGTACGTTGTCAACAATTGGCAGGGACAGGTTGAAACCCGATCCGCTGAGCTTGACCCAATTAACCAGGATATCCTGTGATGCCATTTGGCTGATTGCCGAGAGTTTTAACTGGACAGTCAGCGAATCCGTGGGGTTCATCGAGCCATCCACCAACACCTGGACGGTGGCTGGCTTCTGCGCATTAAGCTTACGCCCGAAATCTTCCGGGATGATGATGCCTACGTCGACATGATCCCGTTCAATTAACTCCTGGAGCTCAGATTCATTGTCTGCAACATAGCGCAAGTCGAAATCCTGACTGGCGGTAAAACGATCCACAAATTCGCGGCTGGCCTTTGTTTTGCTAAAGTCAACCACTGCCAATGAAGTATTGAGGGTTTCCCCCGAAATTCCATAACCCAGCAAAACCAGCAGAACCCCGGGAAGCGCCACAATCAACGCCAGGGTACGGGGGTCGCGCCAGATGTGATACAGCTCTTTTTTCATAATGGTCCAAAGACGCTTCATATAAGCCTCCTAATCTATTGAATTTGGGCGCGACTGTGCGCGGTGGTGCGTTACCATAGCAATGAAGGCATCATCCAACGATGGCTGGATGATTTCGATTGCGTTCAGAGTAAAGCCAGCATGAGTGAGGGCTTTTTCAATCCCTTTTACAGCGTGCCCGTCTTTTACGGTCACATGAACCTGGGCGCCGTGCACTGAAATATTCAGCACATCCGGCAAGGCTTGCAGCATGTCAGCGGCTTCGATGGGCTGGGTGCAGTCCACCTGGAGCAAGACCCCGGGAAGTTTGTCCTTGATCGACTCGGGGCTGGCCAGGGCGACCAATTCTCCCTCATACATCATCCCGATCGTGTTGCAGAAGTCTGCTTCGTCCATGTAATGGGTGGTCGCCAGAACACTGGTTCCTTCACCTGCAAGAGAGTAAATCAGATCCCAAAACTCACGTCGTGCGATTGGATCAACGCCGGCGGTAGCTTCATCCAAAAACAACATTGGCGGGTTGTGAACGATGGCACAGGCCAATGCCAACCGCTGGCGCCATGCACCGGACAGGGTGCGGGTGAGCTGGCCCTCAAATCCAGACAATCCCGACATCTCGATCAATTGGTTAATCCGCTGGGAGCGTTTCTTTTGGGGCACATTGTAGATTGCAGCGTAAAACTTGATATTCTCCAGTGCGGTCAGGTCGTTGTAGAGTGAAAATTTTTGCGACATGTACCCGATGCGTTTTTTAATTTCTTCAGGCTGGCGGGCGATGTCAAAACCAAGCACGCGTGCAGAACCACCATCTGGCAGCATTAAACCGCACAACATGCGGATGGTCGTGGTTTTACCAGCCCCATTGGGTCCCAGCAAGCCGAAGATCTCTCCCTGTGGAATGTAAAAATCGATATTATTGACCGCTGTAAACTGGCCAAAACGCTTTGTCAGTCGATTGACCTCAACGGCATTGTCAGCGTTGTTCATGCCTGACCTCGTTGCACTTTCACCAGGTGCACAAAAGCGTCTTCCATTGTCCGACGCACAGGGCGCATCATGGACACTTCCATTTTATTGGTTGTGAATTCGCGTCCCAATGAGCGGAGCGCCTTGCTTTCGGCGCCATTTTCTGAAACAAGCACCCGTATACGATCGCCTACCGGGTTCCACCCCAGAACATCCTGGGATTGTGAGATGATCTGCCGCATTAATTTACGGGGCTTGGCTTTGACTTCGATGACACCGAAGGGCAAATCGCTGATGATCTCCTCGGGTGTGCCAGTTTTTAATAAGCTGCCTTGATAGAGAATGCCCACCTGATGGCAACGCTCGGCTTCGTCCATATAAGGCGTGCTCACCATAACGGTGACGCCTTTTTGCACAACTTCGGCAAGCAACACCCACAACTCCCTCCTGGAGACCGGATCAACGCCGGTGGATGGCTCGTCCAAGATCAAAACTTGCGGGTTGTGTACCATGGCGCAAGCCAAAGCCAATTTTTTCTTCATCCCTCCCGAAAGCTTCCCCGCACGGCGGTTCCCAAATTCATTCAGACGGATAAATTCCAGCATTTCGGTAATGCGCGCTTGTTTCTCGCTACCGGGAACCTGCTGAATATCCGCAAAGAAATTCAGGTTTTCAAGCACGGTTAGATCAGAATAGAGGCTGAAATTCTGGGGCATGTATCCGATCCTTCTCCGAGCTTTCTCAGGGTTCTTTTTTAGGTTAAACCCGGTTACCCAGGCCTCGCCGCTGCTGGGTTTCATTACGGAGGAGAGAATGCGCAGAGTGGTTGTTTTTCCGGCGCCATCCGGACCTACCAGGCCAAATAAAATCCCATTGGGGATTGAAAAATTCAAATCCTTGATCGCCTGTATCTTTTTTCTTGACTGGTAGCACTTGCTTAATTCATCTGCTTTAATCGCCAGTTCCATAAACCTCCAATCACTAAACTTGATGAGCTAAATATACTGAGATTATGAAATACAAGGCAGGTGTTGTGAGCAATGAACCAGCGTGACGCGAGTAACCAATCATCATGTTGCGTGTCACAATTCAGCCAGGAGGCAGGCTATTATTTGAGAATCGTGTTATTATGCATCTATGAGCAGACCACTCGAACCTGGTCTTATTCGCACACTGCGATATTTTGCTACAGTTGCAATGATCTATTTTGCAGTGCTGTGGGGTTATGGGGTTGTTGCTCCCCACCCCGGTGAGACGTTGCAGTTTCAATCCCTGTTAAACTTGCTGATTAACGCCAGCTTATTCTTGTATCTGTCCATTCCGTGGTTAGAAAAATATCTGAGACGATGGTACCTGCCCTATGCGCTCGTTGTGTATACCATGGCCACAGTATTCAGCAACCTGATCTATCTTTTTGATCGCAGCACCGATTTGTCTATCATCATCGCCCGCAGTTGGGCGTTGATTCCAATCTTGCTGGTATTGCTGGTGGTGATTGCCTGGCAATACTCATTTTTCTGGGTGATGGCCTTTGTCATCTTCACCAATCTCATCGAATTGTTTATCCTGGCCAATGTCGTCAGGGTGATCAATTTAGAGACATTGCCCATACTGGGAATGCCGTTCATCAGAGCTTTTACTTTCGGGATTGTAGGGCACAGCATTGTTTCGTTAATGGAAACCCAGCGTTCCCAAAAAAGGAAAATGATCATTGCGAATATCCGCCTGGGTCAACAGGCAAACACGCTGGAGCATCTGGCGACCAGCCGTGAGCGTAATCGGCTGGCGCGCGAGTTGCACGATACCCTGGCGCATACCTTGAGCGGCGTGGCTGTAAACCTTGAGGCGATTAAGAGCCTTCTGCCAGAGGGACAGGACAATATATCTGAGATGCTCGATCATTCACTCACCGCGACACGACTGGGATTAAATGAAACCCGCCGAACCCTGCAGGACCTGCGCGCCCAACCGCTTGAAGACCTGGGGTTGGCGCTGGCGCTGCGAAATATGGTGCAGACATTTGCGGAGCGGGAAGGCATCGATATTGGCATCGAGATTACAGAGGCTCCCCTGACTCTGCCGCCAGATGTAGAACAGAGCTTTTATCGAGTTGCCCAGGAAGCATTGGAAAATATCACTGGGCATGCCCGAGCCAGCCGGGCATCTGTTAAGTTGGCAGCGAATGCAGACCTGATTGAGCTTGTGATCAGCGACGACGGCACAGGATTTGAGGTAAAGACACTGGCTACAGAGAAAGACCGCTATGGGATTAAAGGGATGCAGGAGCGGGCAGCAATTATCGGTGGAAAATTATCGGTGGAGAGTCAGATAGGAACCGGGACGACAATCAAGCTCACCTGGGAGAGGTTGGATGATAAAAGTTTTGATCTGTGACGACCAGGAAATCGTCTGTGAAGGTTTGAAGCACATCCTGGAAGCTGATTCCGAGATAAAAGTTGTTGGTGTTGCCCACAATGGATTGGAAGCCCTGGATGTCGCAGCTGAGACCCAACCAGATCTGGTACTGATGGACTTGAAGATGCCGGTAATGAATGGCGTCCAGGCGACAAGGAAATTGCGAGAGCTTTATCCCAAAGTGCACATTCTTATCCTGACGACTTATACCGACGATGAATGGTTATTCAACGCCATCCGCAGCGGCGCTTCGGGCTATCTGCTCAAAGATCGACCGCGCAAGGAGTTAATCGACGCGATCAAAGGAACCGCTGCTGGCGAGGCTTATATTGACCCATCTGTGGCCCGCAAGGTTTTGGAGAATGTAAATCAACCGCCTGAGATGAGAAAGGCGAAAATAAAGATTTCGTTATCCCCGCGTGAATCGGAAATTTTGCATTTATTGTCAATGGGTCTTTCGAATTCTGATATCGCCCAGCGGTTATTTTTGTCCGAAGGGACCGTCCGTAATTATATGAGTGACCTGTTTTCAAAGCTGGACGTGTCTGACCGCACCCAGGCAGTGATTGTGGCGCTGCGCTCTGGCCTGGTTGATATCAACAAATTGTAACTGAGGTTTATCACCGGTGAGGGAGATTGAATCCCTGCGTTAAGGGCTGTAAGCCTGGCGTTGTGATCTCCTCTCGAACTTATCTATTAAACACAAACAATTTCCAGAACAACAAATTATTAAGCACTTAAAAAACCACAAGCAGGTGGATCAGTTACAAAACTTAGCCGACAGCATGTGTTCAGTCTGGGTGCTTATTTATAAAAGGACAGCAAAAAACAATGGTGCGAAGACGGCATCACTGCATCGCTTAAAAAGAGCTGGAGGAAGAAAGCTGAGAGCTCAAAGAAAGGTGTGTAGACCTGATTGCGGACTGAACAGCGAAGGGTTGGCGGTTCAAAACCGCTCTTCGTCAGGCTTGGTTAAACGGGGGAAAATTGCCTGGAAATTGATACTGTATGATCTCCAGCCTGGAAAAACCAAGGATCAATCGATCCGTTTATAAATCTCAACCCCATTAACACGGTCGATGTGTTGATAATTCCTGCAGGTGAAATGGATGATCCTTTCTAAATCTGTGCCATCTGCTGGAACCATTGCGAGACAATCATCATTGGAGACGCCATCGATAAAGGGGTACTGCGGGTTACGCATATCCAAAATGAACTTAGGGGGATTTGTCAGGATGTCGTTAAGCATGATGGCTGTCGATTCGGCTTGTAAGGGCGATCGATAATACAAAGAATCGACATATGAAAACCGTGAAGGTGAAGAGCGATGGGAAAGGTAATTGATCAAGGTCTCCAATCCCCACACCATCACTTGGTCATCTTCATTGGAATTGTCTACGATGTATTGAACCAGTTCACGATAAGGATGATAGGTGTAGGGACCGCCCAAACCACGTAACAACCGCCGACCGGGCTGCACCATACCGATGATGAACAACGCAATGAAAACAATGTTCGCTATACGGGTTTTACTTAATTTCCAATCGACGTTTTGCGTGATCAAGCAAACCCCAGAAAACAATAGAAATGCAGATGCATATAAAGGTATAAAATAATGGGGATAATTTCGCCCGGATGCGGTGGCGAGGAACAGCACAACAGGAAAGTGAATCAATCCAATTAATAGGGGATCCTGAATATGGATGATTTTCTGATCGTTCAGGGGTTCCCATGTGGTCAGGCGGATTGGTTTCCGCCCTTGAAGGTTCTTTGGCTTTAAAACAAAAGCAAATAATAGCGAGAGGATCAGGCTTAGCACAGCTAAAGAAAGTACAACGGTCTCAATTATCCCCAGGCCTGGCTGTGTTCCCATGAATTGACCAATTCCCAGCAAGAAGATGAAGAATCCTGTAAGTGAGAACAAAAAGATTTTCCCCTTGCGTGTATGGAAAAAGGTTGTGATGTGGGGAAAAGCTTGATACAGCAAGGCGACAGATGCGCCAACCCAGGTCAGGAAGAGAAAGATGAAAAATGGGTATTTTGAATTGACCTGAAAAATATCGATCAGTGCATTGACGCGTTCAAAAGGTCCAATGTCAGAATATGCAAAGTTATAAATGAAGGCGGCATCCCACCAATCGCGCACGGCATGATTGATTGCCATGATTAAAACTGTGATCAGATTGGGGATCAAGAAACCCACGCCGATTGACGCCATGGATTTGATGTTAGCCCATTTTTTTTCAACGATCATCTCAATGATCAGCAGTAAGCCAATGGCAATGGTGACATCAATATAAGTCTGTTTGATGTTGAAAGCGATGCCCGAGAGGATCCCGATGAAGAAGTAATTTCGCAGCTCATGGCTTTTAAAATGTTGAGAAAGGAAGATGAATAAGATGGCAGCCTGGAAAACCAGGGCATATTCTTCTGTGAAATTGCCACTCATATATTGATATGACGTCATATAAGTCGCGATGATCAGCAATAAACTGGCGATGGGTTTGATCTTGTGTCGGAGGGTTAGAAAACTTAATAATACGGTTGTGAACAAGAAAAAGACTTCGATGCCCCAACCCCCCCATCCTGATCCGCCCCCCAGGAGCAAGCCCAATGCATTGATATAGAATATGAAAGGCGGTTTGTGCTCCCAAACTTCACTGTAGATGGTTTTCCCATCCAGCAATTCACGACCGAGGTAAAGGTAAATGCCAGAATCTCGATGCGGAACTTCCATGGCATAGGGATAGAAATACAGGGCAGAAAGGATGACCAGGACGAACAGGATCAAAATACAAATATAATTTATTGTGGTTGGTTTTTTTATCATCAGCGTGTTTTATTCAATTTTTGAGTTTATTGTTTGCAATAGAAAATTGTTGGTATTTTACGGGAATTCCTTGATGCTTTAATGAGAATAAAGAAATGAGGGACAATTGCAGTTTGCCCGGCAGTCTTGATAGTCACGATTTTACCTTTATGAAGCATAAAAATCAACGACTGGTCGAGAGAGGTCAGACCAGGCAATTCGCATAGCCAGCCAGTTCTAATTTATGTTTTGAAAAAGCATGCTAACAGGATATGTGGTGCGCATGCTTTCTATGAAAGTGAGTAACAATCAGGAGATTTCCTCTCAACCTTAAAAGTAATCAAACGTGAGCCAGACGCTTTTATCATTGTTGAAATCTAATATGTGGAGCGGCGCCCATTTATTGTGTGGCTATGAGCAAGTTCAGATACATATGAGACACAGGTGTAGATAAAAAACACCGTCTTCATTATTCTCCTCATTTTTACCAGGTGGATCGGAAAATAATCAATGAATTGTATTTATTAACATGAAATTCAACAAAAAAGCAACAAATAAAACCGAGAATTTTGCAGGCGGACAGGCTTATGCAACGTCCGTTAAGCTTGAATTTGTTTTTATCCTGCTAACGTCTTTTATGAAAGACCAATTTTATCGCTCAGAAGAGAAAACCATTTCACGTCTTCGCGAGCTGATCAAAAAAATTAACGATTTTGAGTTTGTGGGTAAGGCGGCAATTTACGCCAGAACAAAGTTTGGTATGCGCTTTGTGACCCACGTTGTGGCTGGCGAATTAGCCAAGCGAGCCCGCGGATTAACCTGGACAAGAGATTTTTTTGATAAAATTGTCTATCGCCCCGATGATATGCTGAAAATCTTGAGTTATTATTTCCTCACGGAGAAAAAGCTCAGCAATCCGCTCAGGGATGGGTTTGCCAGGGCGTTAACCCGTTTTGATGAATATACCCTGGCTAAGTACAGAGGTGAAGGAAAGAAAATTAAGTTAGTGGATGTGGTCAACATTTGCCACCCAAAAAGCACAGCGGCTATCGATAAGCTGATGAGGGGAACTTTAAAATCTTTTGACACGTGGGAAACTGAATTAACGAAAGCTGGCCAGGTATCCGGTTCAGATGCTGAGAAAGCAGAACTAAAATCTGATGCTTGGAAAAGGTTGATTGAAGAACGTAAAATCGGATATTTTGCTTTGTTGAGGAATTTAAGAAATATTATCGAACAAGCACCCGAAGTTTTACCCGAAGCATTAGTCTTATTGGTCGATGAAGAAATGATCAATCATTCGATGGTCTTACCTTTTCGTTATTTAAAAGCCATCTCAGAGATTGAGAAACTGAGTGGAGATGGTGTTAGGGAGGTATTGATTGCTTTAAACGAAGCCATCGACCTATCTTTGGCGAATGTGCCCAAGTTACAGGGTAAAAACCTACTTGTGCTGGACACATCATTATCAATGGAGGGGCGGCCGCTTGAAATCGGTTCCTTATTAGCATCTGCAATGTATAAAACAAATGATGCCGATTTCATGTCGTTCTCTGATCAGGCAAAATACATCAGTTTAAATCCGGCTGATAGTACTGCCACGATTGCCGCGAGGATTCGGTCTTTGGCTGAAATGTGCGGAACAAATTTCCACTCGATATTTGAAAACGCGAACAGAGCCTACGATCGCATCATAATTTTTTCTGATATGCAAGGTTGGATTGGTAATCGTGCCCCTACAAAAGCGTTCAACGAATACAAGGAACGGACAAAAGCTGATCCGGTTGTGTTTTCATTCGATTTACAGGGTTACGGAACACTGCAATTTCCCGAAAGAAATGTTTACGCTATTGCGGGGTTTTCTGACAAAGTGTTTGATATCATGAAGCTGTTAGAAAGTGACAAGCAGGCTTTGTTGCAAGAAATTGAAAAGATTGAATTAGGGTAGGTGGATACCCAAGAGCTTGTTTTTAAAGGCTAGTTTTCGAACAAATTATTAAACATTTTAATTTTCTGAATAATTGGCAAGCGGGGATCATTTGCTTCAATTCAGAAGTTTATTTAAAGTAGCTATACAGCTAATGCAAGACTTTTTTATAAGTTCGTCGCACTGTATTAGCTCTTTTGACAATAGCATGGCTTTTAGACATTGAAATACCAAACACAAGCCAATTAATCCAGGTTTCGTTGTAGAATGATTGAAGTGAATTTGTAAATCAGGAAAAAGGAGAGTGAGAAGATGAAATTTAATGTCAAAACAGGAGATGTATTTAAAGAACAGGCTGACCTGTCGATTGTCTTCGCTGTTGAGAAGGCAGAACTACCTGAAAAACTGTCAGAATTGTTTTTGGCTGATGATTTTTCAGGGAAATCCAAACAGACACTGCTGCTATATACCCGAAACGCTGTTTCGCCGGCTCGGGTATTGCTGGTGGGACTGGGTGAATCAAGTAATGTTAATCCTGACACCTTCCGCAACGCTGCAGCCGTAGCCATCAAAGAAGCCCTCAGGCTCAAAGCGGCTCAGGTTACCATGGGTGTGGTTGCCGAAACCGATGTGGATGAACAGGCCCTTACCCAGGCGATTGTCGAAGGCGCAGTGTTGGGTAGCTATCGCTTCCTGGATTACAAGACCGATTTAAAAGAGGATGACACCTTCGAGGTCAAAAAGGTGGAGCTCTTCAGCAAAGATGCCGGTAAAGCTGAAAAAGGCCTTGAAGAAGCTCTGGCTGTCGTTGCCGGTGTGATCCTGGCCAGGAATCTGGTCAATAAGCCGGGCGCTGATATCACCCCGGCTCGCCTTGGCGAAGAAGCTGAAGCCCTGGCAAAACGCGTTGGCATTAAAGCGACTGTTTTCGGCATGAAAGAATTAAAAGAGCAGGGCTTTGGCGGCATCATCTCAATCGGGAAAGCTTCTGCCAACGAACCCCGTTTCATAATCCTGGAATATGGCGAACCATCTGATAACGTTCCCACCGTGGTTCTGGTTGGCAAAGGCATATCCTTCGATTCCGGCGGTTTAAGCCTCAAACCCGCTGACGGCATGATGACAATGAAAGGCGACATGGGCGGCGCGGCGACGGTGTTGGGCACCATGGAAGCCGTTGCCAGGCTGAGATTGCCGCTTCATCTGGTGGGTTTGATTCCCTCTGCAGAAAATATGCCAGGACCTAACGCCGTCCGCCCCGGCGATATTGTAAAATCACTCAGCGGCAAGACTATGGAAATTCTGAATACCGACGCAGAAGGCCGGGTCATCCTTGCGGATGCGATCTATTATGCCCATCGGTACAACCCGTCTGCTATCATCAACTTTGCTACGCTTACCGGCGCGATGATCATCGCACTCGGTTACCATGCCACCGGATTGATGTCAACTGACGAGGAGCTGACGGAAAAAATTATCGCTGCAGGTGAACAAAGTGCAGAACGCGTCTGGGAATTGCCCTTGTGGCAGGAATACCAGGAAATGGTCAAAAGCGATATTGCTGATGTTAAGAATGTGGCGGGTCGACCCGCGGGATCGATCACCGCGGGAGCTTTCCTGGCAGCCTTCGCAGGCGATTTTCCCTTCGCTCACCTGGACATTGCTGCTACGAGCTGGCTAGAAACACCGATCAAAGCCTACCATCATAAAGGCGCCACCGGTGTTGGCGTCCGCATGATGGTGGAATTGCTGAAGGAATATAAATAATTCTCCTTGTTTTGGTCAGGGATGAGTGACCATCCCTGACCAAAAATTGAATTGGCGCTGAATTTTTATGTACCCAAGGAGTTGGCTGGCGATGTGGGCGCGTGGCGCTGCGTTTGTTGGCAGCTGGTTTGGTGGATACAGCGTCGTTGGTGAGCGTGCGCTACGGGCTGGCACAGGGGGTGGAAGCGTTTGAGAGGGCCGCGGAGCGTGGTGTGCTGAAGGTGCTGGTGGCTGGGGAGTGAGGGGGGTAGGATTGCTAAATGACAACCAGAATTTAAGCTGAGGTTTGCAACTTAATGAGAGCCTGAGTCGCTCAAATTAGTGGGCTGAAGAAAGATGAATTAATAAATCTTTCACAGATTCTGGAACTTCAAGTTTGCCAAAATCTGGTTTCCAATGCCGGTTATTATCCCAAAACGAATTGGACGTGGAAATTTTACAAACTGCTTGATATTGATTCCTCCAGCTTCTGAGGAAGCTGCCCAGATTCGTACTTTATGTGTTGATTTTACCAGTTAACCTTTTAAATTCCACAGATTACTTTACAAATTTAAATGAAAAATAATTTTCACTGCTTGACAGAATGCTAAAATAAATGTAATACTGTTGTAGTTTAGTATGCAGCACATTATCAGCTATATTTTCGTTTGCAGCGCGTGGATTTAAAATGTATTCCGCCTTGCAATTTAATTGAGGATAACCTAATAAAGGCAGGTTATTCCACGGGCTGATTGGCTTGATGCATAGAACAAAACGGAGGGTATATGGAATGATTTTGGCTATTTCAGAAACTGTTTCGCCGCGGATCGAAATTCACCAGGTGGTTTATCAGACTTCTGTTATTGTTGATTGATCGGGGGGATTTTTCTTAATTAATGGATACTGTGGACCTTTTATGAATGGTGAACAAATTAACGAATCTTGTTTTCACTAGCTTAACGATAGAGGAGTAAAAACTTATGAACCACCGAATTATAAAAAAACGTGCTGATACCGGCGCCAGGCTGTTTCAGGCAATGTTTGCATTTGTTTTCATATTTTCGCTGCTGGGGGTGCAGCCGACCGCGCCGGCAATGGCAGAGCCTTTAGAAGCCCCCAGCGCCCAGGGAGGTGCGCCGACTAACTTTGCAATCATCTCGGATTATGGCTATACCAACGACACAATCGTGGCAAACGTTGCCAATATGGTTAATTCTTGGGACCCGGATTTTATCGTCACCGCTGGCGACAATAACCAGGGCTCCAGTTGCTTAGCAACAACATGCTACCCCAACGTTGTTGGCGCTTACTATGGACCCGAAGCTGTTGCCAACGGGCGAAAGAACTACATGGACCCCGTTAACTTTTACCCGGCCCCGGGAAACCATGACTATTCATCACCAATATCTGAATATCAAAAATATTTCAATTATCTTCCCGATTCATCAGGCGGCAATGCGCCGCTTTATTATGAGTTCGTGCGCGGTCCGGTGCACTTCTTCATGATGAATAGTGAAGCAAGTGATTTAAACAGCCAAAAAGCTTGGTTGGAACTAGAACTTAAAGCGTCAACCGCCCCCTGGAAAATCGTAGTTTTCCATCGACCCGCTTACACAGGTGGTTATGCTGGGTCAAATACAAGCATGCAATGGCCTTTTGCTGAGTGGGGCGCGGATTTTGTTTTTGCAGCGCACGTACATATTTATGAGCGTATTCCTAAAATGCAAGGACCGAACAATGATATTCCCATTGTTTACTATACCTCAGGGGTCGCGGGTAGTTTTATTAGGACTGGCAACCAAATTGGTGATTATTATTACAGTGGCGCTGGTGCTATGCGCTTGGAAGCTACAACTACGAGTATGAAAATCGAATATGTCCCAGTTAGCACTGGTGAAGCCATCGATTCTCAAACCTACACCCGCGAAGCCCCGGCGGCATATGCCTGGGAAGCCTTTGTAGATTGCGCTTATAGCACTTCTCACACCGCTAATCCAACCAATACACTGGTAAAGGATTGTTCTTTAGATAGCGGAGTGATAAACAACGTTCCTTTGGTTAACTTTGCTGACGGATCACCGTTAAATGCAAAAATGACTGTTACCGTCAGCGATCCGGCAGTTTTTTACAATACGGCCTCTGATGGGTCTCTTGCTGACGCTGGGACCGATGCCTACGAAATGTTTGGTAAACCCGGTGAAGATAATTATAAAGCCAATATGGTTGGCAATGTTATCATGCAATCGAGTCACTCATTATTATTAACCCTGTCCGGCCTTGACCCTGAAAAATCTTATACTTTTGCGACCACAGCAAATAGAAATAATTCAGGTTATACAGCCAGAAGAACCACCTTTACCCTCGCTGGTGCACAATCGGCTATCAATGCGAGCAGCGAACAAAAGGGATCATCTAACACCATCACAAAAACAGCCTTTATTGACGGTTCATCAACGACGACCTTTGGAACAGGTTACAACACAGAAGAAGGTTACATCGCTAAATGGGATAATATTGTCCCCGACAGTAACGGGGAGTTCACCATTAACTTTAGCAAAGGCGGTACCGACGCCACCTCTTACGGCCCGGCGGTGTTTTACCTGGCGGAGGAGATCGGTGATGCCGAAACCTTCACGCTGACCGCCACCGACGACGGCAATGGCAGCGTTGAGCTTTCGCCCCCAGGCGGTGTGTATTATGAGAACCAGACCGTGACGCTGACGCCGAAACCGAACACAGGCTATGCCTTCAGCCACTGGAGCGGAGATAATGCCGATGACATTGTTTTCTCTGATGGGAAGCACGCCATCGTCATGAACGAGAACAAATCCGTCACGGCGCATTTTGAGGTTACACAATGCACAACGGTAAATCTAATTACCACCGGAGACACCTACCTTAGGCAGGGTTATCCGAAACGAAACTACGGCGGTACAACAACGATTTCCATGAGCGATCATACCAGCACTGCACAGGGTGCTTTATTCAAATGGGACCTGAGCGAAATTCCTGCGGATGTTATTGTCGATAGCGCCAGCCTTTCCTTTTATGTGACCGATGCATCAAAAACCACCTTTAGTCTTTACAACCTCAAACGGGAGTGGATTGAGGGTACATCAAATGATGCGGAAAGCACCAGCAGCGCCAATTGGAATACCTATGATGGGGAAAACAGTTGGGGCACCGGCGGCGCTGCCAGCACAACCAGCGACCGTGATAACATCAATCTTTGGGATGCCACGGGTGGTACAGGCGGCACATTCTCTAATGATAAGGATGTGACCATTCCCTTAAACACGGCTGGTATCGCTGTTGTTCAGGGGTGGGTTGATGGCAACCTGCCAAATTATGGTCTCGCTGTTCAGAATTACACGACCACCACAAAAGATTACTATATCGTTGCTTCCAAAGAAAACACATCTGGCTATGCCAAACCCACCCTCAACGTCACTTATTGTGTGGCAACAACCGACCCAACCATTATTACCTCGGTCGGTACGCTGGAACCTTTCCACACCCAACCGGGTATGTCTTCCGAAGCACAAACTTATACGGTTACGGGTGTCAATCTCGAAAACAACTTGATTATCACCGCGCCAGAAGGTTTTGTACTCTCAAGCGATGGCATTAACTACAATTCAGAGTTAGAATTTGTGCCTTCTGAAGAGGGCACCATTAATAAAACTGTTTTTGTCCGTCTTTCCGGCACCAATGAAGGCGTGTTTGGCGGAAATATAACTCACACCAGCATTGGTGCAGTCCAAAAGGATGTGGCGGTCAGCGGAAGCATCTCATCAGAAATTTGTGTTACCTCGCGAATCAATCTCAAAAGTGATGACGTGGAAGAACGGATGAACACAGGTTCAACGAACGGTGCTGTTGATCTGGATGGTGATACGAGCACTAAAGCCCTGCAAATGTACCGTGCTTATGGTGGCTCAACAACAGATTTAAACTGGTGGGGGTTGCGCTTCCAGAATGTGGATGTGCCCGAAGGAGCGACGATCACCAGTGCAGATATCACCTTCAGGGCGATCGCGGATAGTGGAGCTACTGCTTCTAGTATGACGCTATGGGGACAGGCTGATGATAGCCCGGTTACATTCACAACAGCCAATTTCAACGTCTCAAGCAGGGCTAAGACAACAGCTTCAGCAGCCTGGAGCGTGCCGTCATGGACCGCCGGGTCGGATTATGTCACCCCGGATTTGGCGGATGTTATCCAGGAAATTGTCGATCGGCCCGGGTGGGCAGCCAAAAATGCCATTGCAATTCTTGGGCAGACGACTGTACAACAAAATCGGAGTGCAACTTCTTTCGACAGCACCAATGGTGCTTCTTTGGCGCCTCAATTAGAGGTCTGTTATACTGTGGTTGACCCCCGCAATATCACCAAAGCGGTTGATAAAGATGAGGCTGAAATCGGTGAGACCCTTACTTACACCATCAGTGATGTCAGCTATGAAAAAAATGACCTGCTGACGAACGTTAGCGTGACCGATGCCATCCCAACCGGCACGACTTATGTGGATAATAGTGCCACCCCGGCGGCGATGTTAGATAATGGTGTGCTGATCTGGAACCTGGGAAGCAATACCGTCGGTGTGCCGGGCGAGGTGACGGAAGATGGAGGTGGTCCAGGTGTAATCACCAAAGATGGTGACGTTTCAACTGGAAAAACAAGTGGTAGTTCTACCTCATTAAGTTTTAGTCACACAACTGGGTCTGGGGATAACCGTCTGCTCGTTGTTGGTGTTTCTTATGGTTATACGTCTGCAAGTTCAATATCTTCTGTAAAATTTGACGGGATAGAATTGACGCGAGCTGGAACTGCTGTTGAGCAAACGAATTTAACCCAAGTAACAATCTTTTATCTGGTTAATCCACCTGCTTCAAAAACCGCAAATATTGTTGTTACCGCTGAAAAAACCTATATGGTGGTTGGAGCAATTAATTTCGCTGGCGTCAAGCTAACTTCGCCAGTAGGTAGTTTGGCAAGTGCCAAGGGAAAAAGTAATTCGCCATCAGTTGATGTGCTAACAGAGGTAGGAGATCTGGTTTTTGACACAGTAATTCGAAGTGGTTCATCCAGTACCCAAACTCCAGGCAATGGGCAGACTTTGCAGTGGAATGAGAATTCATCATCTGGAGCTTCCCAAATCAAAGGATTGGCAAGTATCAAGCCTGCTACACTGACATCCACAACAATGGCATGGACATTGTCCGGGTCAACTGACTGGGCAATTGCAGCACTGCCGATCAAGCCTAGCCCGGCAATAAGCACCCGCACCACAACGCTGAAGACAGCAAACAGCCTGGTCAGCGCGGGCGATACGGTCACGGTTGAGGCGATCTTTACCAACACCCTGGCGGATACAGCGGTTACAGCCGGTGCACTGGAGTACGTCTTAACCGGCGGTATTTTGCCTGAAGAGGTATCTTGTACGCCTGTTGGCACGACATCCGGAGACATCTCCGCTAGCAGCCCGCTGACGGTGACGTATAAATGTACGGTTGCCACCGAGAAGATTGGCAGCATAGCCTTTAAACTGGATGCTGAAAGTGCTGATAATGAATATCCTGAAGGCTTATCCAATTCCGTGCTTATCGTTCCTGAACTCAGCTTCCAGGTGACCGTCGACGCAACGGCCGGAGATGAGATTGAAAATGTCGCTATGCTGAATTCAAGCAGCTTTGACTCTAAAGAGAGCGAACCGGCTGTCACAACGATAACTGAAGTAGAAGAAACCCCAATTACCAGTGCAGCGATCACCGTTGATGAACCTGCAGCAGGCGCTACGCCAGCCAGCACAGCGTCGCTGGAAACAGATCCTACCTCAGCGGCGACTGTAACATCAGTCAGCTGGAATCCGGGAGGCAGCACATTTGACTACAGCACGGTTTACACGGTCACTGTGGTACTCGAGGCTGCCTCCGGCCATGCTTTTACCGGTTCCACCAGCGCAACCGTGAATGGAGAAACAGCAGACACTGTAACCTTGAACGGGGATGGCATCCTGACGGTGACCTACGAGTTCCCGAAGACCGAAGCACAAGCCCACACCGTGACCTTCGATGGTAACGGTGCCACCAGCGGCGAGATGGATCCACAGACAGCCAATTCCCCCACCGCGCTGACGCCCAACGTCTTCGAACGGACGGGTTACACCTTCACTGGCTGGAAGACTGCGGCCGATGGATCAGGCACACTTTACGCCGACGAAGCGACCTATGACTTTGCCGCTGACCTCACCCTGTATGCCCAGTGGACCATCAATACCTATACCCTGGCGATTAATGTCAGCGGCAACGGCTCGGTGTCAAAGTCTCCGGATAAGGTGTCTTACAACTACGGAGAAGTCGTTACATTGACGGCCACTCCATACCCGGGCTATTCATTCTTGGGCTGGGGTGGTGCTCTGGATGGTGATACAAGCCCGGTGCAATTGACCATCGATGCAAACAAGGTTGTTGAAGCCTCGTTCAGTAGCGATACAGCGCCGCCTTTCCCCTCCAGCTTTTATGGCGAAATCCTTTATATAGATGGGGATGGCGTACCGAAGATCGATGATCTGGTCCAAGCCTACCTTGATGATGAGACGGATCCGATTTGTTCGACAGCAATCACCGCTGACGCCGGTCAATTGGTTTATGCCATCAACGTTAAGGCTTACCCCAATGGAACCCTTCCTACCCGGGTCACTTTCAAGATCAACGGCCGCGTGGTCGCGATTACTGATTGGGAAACTGGCTCGCACGTTGAGCTCGATTTCCATCCACCGAAAGCAGATGCGGGTGGGCCCTACGTGACGCTGCTTGGTGCTGAATCGATCGCTCTGGCTGGCAGTGTGGCGGACAGAGGAGATGATGTAGAGTCCTTTGTCTGGGCACTGGGCGGCGACGGCGTTTTTGATGACGCAGCAGGCAATTTACAGCCCAGCTTTGCCTTCAGCGCAACGGGCGCTTACCCCGTCAGCCTGATGGCTGTGGACGCACAGGGCGGGCAGGGCTTTGGCGACAGCCTGGTATTTGTAATCACCGTGGACGGACTGACCGGTCATGTTTATGACGGCGACCCCAAATCGGTAAGCGTTTCAGAACTGACCGGTTACGAAATCGGGGTACTTTACGATGGGAGCCCAACAGCGCCTAAGAATGCTGGCAGCTACCCGGTGACCATTCAGATCAAAAAAGATGGCGTCATTCTGGCTATTTATAATGCTGGCACGCTGGTGATTGCTAAAGCCACACCGACCATCATCACTCCACCAACAGCAACAGCCATCACCTATGGGCAAACACTGGCTGACAGTGCCCTGTCCGGTGGCGAAGCATCGGTACCGGGCGGCTTTGCCTGGACGTACCCAAGCACAATACCTGAGCTGAGCGATAGCGGTGTAACATTATTTGATGTAACCTTCACACCGGATGATTCAGCTAATTACAACAATGCCACAACACAGATCACCCTTATCGTGAACCAGGATTTGTTCACCCACGAGATCACCCTGGTGGCCGGCTGGAATCTGGTGTCCTTGCCCGTCACACCCCTCAGCACGGACATTGGGGATGTGCTGGCAAGTATCAATGGAAAGTACACCCTGGTGTATGCCTGGGACGCCACCGGAGGTAGCAGCGGAGCAGGTCACTGGATGCGGCATGCAGCTGGAGGTTATGGCGACACGCTGGATTCGCTGGATGAAACCCAGGGCTTCTGGATCTTTATGACCGAAGCAGCCACTCTGAAGGTGACCGGAAAAGCACCTGACCAGACGGAGATCCCGCTCATAACGGATGTGGGCGGGTGGAACCTGGTTGGCTATCCCTCCAGTTTGACGCCAACACCGCCTGCGCTGATGGGCGTGATTGATTACACGCTGATCATCACCTACTTCGCCGCTGACACTGCTGACCCATGGAAGCTGTATGACCCTAAAGCCACGACTTATGCCAATGATCTGGTGGAAATGCTGCCCGGTTACGGCTACTGGATCTTCGTTAATCAAAATGCCACTCTGGAGGTGCCATTTAAGTAAGAGATACAACGCAACATCAATTGGGGAAGGCACATCATGCGCCTTCCCCACAATCATTGTTTCGATGGGTGCCTCAGGCATCAATTGAATGAAAACCGAATTATTTTGGTCCCATTAAAAATGAAGGGAATTATATTAATAGTGTTGATTAATTTATGTTGAGCTTGTTGGATGGTGTGTGAACCTGTTTTAGCCAACTAGCAGGAAATGTCGATTTTAGTTTACTGAGAAGGGAGTAGTGATGAGAATAAAATCTGATCATAAAATAATTAATTTAGTGATTGTGGTGTTGTTCCTGCTGGTCACAGCACTGAACGGATTCGTGCCGGTGGTGGCGGCGCCCGACGCACTGCCAGCAGGGGGATTGGAGGGTGCTGTTGTTTCCCAAACAGCGTCTTCCACCACGGTAACCATTCCGACGTCGGCGGATACCTATATAAGCACCAATGATCAAGATAAGAACTATGGGAGCACGGATCCAATACGTGTTACCCGTGATTCTAATTCGAGGAGCGGTTTATTTAAATTCCCACTTACAGAAATCCCATCCGGAGCAACCATCACTGAAGCCAAACTGGTTATGAATATCACCAGCAAGGATAGTATGTCCAAAGAAGGAAACCAGCCTTTATACCTGTATAACCTGCAGCGGAATTGGGAAGAAAGTAAAGTCACGTACATAAAGGCAGATGAAAATACCAATTGGACAGCCCCAGGCATTACAGACGATAATGATCGAGACAACATCAACCTGTGGACAGCTGCCTGGAACACCTTCCAAACCGCTGGTGAGGTAGAAATTCCTTTGAATGAACAAGGCATCGCAGTTGTACAGGGTTGGTTGGATGGAACGTTGGCGAACTATGGCTTTATCATGCAAAACTATGCCACTACTGCCAATTTTGATTTCAGATTCACCTCTAAAGAAGGCTCTAGTAGTGGCGCAAATCGCCTCAAACTCGTTGTGACCTATCAAGAACAGGCGCCGGGTCCGACGATTACCACCTCGGTGAGCACGCTGCAGCCCTTTCTAACCAAGCCGGGCGAACCTTCTACGCCCCAATCGTACACGGTCACCGGTGCCAGCCTGACGGAAGATATTGCAGTCAGCGCGCCCGAAGGGTTTGAGGTGGCAACGGCTGCTGACGGCACCTATGCTTCAAATTTTAGCTTGCCGGCAATGGGCGGAACCGTTTTTGTGCGCCTGAACAGCGACACACAGGGCAATTTCAGCGGAAATATCGAACATACCAGCGCTGGAGCAGATCTAAAAGATGTGGCGGTTGAAGGCGTGGTTACCCAGCAGGTGTGTTACACAGATGTGGAATTTGATGCAGTAGCGGATACTTACATCGGCGTCAAAGACACCTCCACAGACATGGAAAAGAATTATGGCGGCCAGGCAGATATGCGCATTTCTCGCACCACGTCGCCGAATGTAAGAAAGCGCGGCGGATTGCTCCGATTTGAGCTGGGCGGTGAGAATGGAATCCCCGCGGGAGCCATCATCGAAAAGGCAAGCCTGTTCCTGTCGGTTAAAACGGTGGGAACTGCGAACAATCAATCAGATCACCCTTTGTATATGTATGAAATGCTGCGCTCCTGGGTCGAGGGTACCGGCAGCGCCACCACACCGCCCGACGGCGCTACATGGGAAACTTATCAAGGTTTCAGTGACACTCAGGAAAAAGAAACGGTAAAATGGGATGTAAATGGGGCTGCCGGGTCCAGTGATCGCGATAGCGTCAACCTGTGGATGGCAGAGTACAACGCATTCAATTCTACAACCAACACAACCACGCTTCTAAATGGGGCTGGAATCGCCGTTGTCCAGGGTTGGGTGAACGACCCGACGACAAATTATGGGGTGACTTTACAGAACTATCACGATAGTGCGAATTTTGATATCACGTTCCATGCCAAAGAAGCTACCACTTCTGCAAACCGACCAAAACTGATCGTGGATTACTGCATCGGCGCCAACGCGGCCCCCGCACAGCCCGTTCTGGTGCAACCTGCAGACGGAGCTGTGAATGTGAGTATCCCGCCCACCCTGGCAGTGACCGTAACCGACCCGGACGAAGACCTGATGGATGTATCTTTTTATGGGCGAGCGGTCAGCGATTCCGTTCAGGCGGAGGACTTTCTGTTCATCGCAGTGCCGGATACGCAGAAACTGGCCAGATACAACCCGACTATCATGAAAAATCAGTTTGACTGGATTGCAAACAGATACACCACGCCCGGCGCGGGTGAACCTGAACTGGTGTTTGTCACCAGTCTTGGAGATATTGTAGATCAAGCGAGCGCAGTTGCAGAGTGGCAGGTTGCGGACGAATCTTACGGATACCTGGATGCCGCTGGTACGCCTTACAGCGTTGCCCCGGGCAACCATGATATCGGCGGGACTTTGTATAGTCAATATTTTGGTCAAGCTCGTTTTGATGGGAAACCCTGGTATGGCGGCTATTACACATCAGGCACTGATAACTACAACAACTATTCACTTTTCAGTGCTGGCGGGATGGACTTCATCCTGATTAACCTTCAATACAATGCAGGAACTGGTGCATTATCCTGGGCGGACGGGCTGCTGAAAACTTACAGCGACCGGAGGGCAATCGTAGAGCAGCATGATATCCTGAATTTCAACAACGCATGGACTAACCAAGCAACCTACAATGCCCTTTCCGGGAATCCCAACCTGTTTCTGATGTTATGCGGTCATATGCACAGCGGTGAAGATGGGTCAGCCTATCGCCGGGAAACCAGAGCCGGGATGCAGGACGTCCACATCTTAATGACGAATTACCAGGATAGACAAACATGGGATTACCTCCGACTGCTCACCTTCAAGCCAGGAGATGACGAGATCTATGCCCAGGTCTTTTCGCCATACAGCCCGGGTGGCTATCTGACAAATGCAAGTAACTATGAACAATTCACCATGTCTTATGCAATGGATGGCAGCAGTGCATCGCAATTCGAATTGATCGGCACAAACACAGAGGTTGCCAGCGGCGGGAATGCTTCCGTCATCTGGTCGGGGCTAAAAGAAGGTACCGAATACGAGTGGTATGTGGACATCACGGATGGTAGAAAGACGACCACCGGTCAAACCTGGAGTTTTATCACCTCCGGTGAAAAGCCTCCAATAGAAATTACGCATGCTGCCGTTACCGGTATCGATGCCCCGGCAGCACTGGCTGCCCCGGATACCGCCGCTAACGTGGCGGGCAGCACCTATACCGTCAGCCCGGTCACGTGGACGCCCGCTGTCACTACCACATTTGGTTACAGCACCATTTACACCGCCAGTGTTACCTTGGCGGCTGCACAGGGCTATTACTTCAGTGCATCACCCTCAGCCACTGTGAACAGCAACCCGGCAACCAGCGTCACACGGAACAGTGATTCAGAGCTGATCGTCACCTATGCTTTCCCGCCCACCGGGGCAGAACCCGGTGAAAGCACCGGTCAGATGACCTTTGGAATGGATGTTCATCAGAACTTAGACGCATTCACTCAATTCCTGACCTGCGTAGCAAATGATGACGTCATACCTGACGTTGTGGCACAAGGTGGTGACTTCAACAACCACAAAATGAGTGGCCCCCTTGGAAAAGACGTCAACTCAGATGTAATTGACCCGATTGTCGAAGCTGTCTTCCCGTACGCGGTCAAAATTTACACTCAGGGTAATAACGATCATTCCGACCTGATCGGTGAGGGCAACTTTGTCGAAACCGGCGTGGCTTATGAAGGGGAGGATTACATTATCTACGGGATCAACGAGTACGATTTCCCGCTCAGTAACATCAGCAGCAACGGCGGCAATGCCGCTACGAAAAATGACACTGCTGCCGCGACCATCAGCGACCTGCGGACCTTCCTTACAGAGCAGAAGGGCGCTGGCAAGGTGATCTTCATCCTCTCGCATGTGCCGCTGCACCAATCACGCGATGACAACCCCTATGGTTACAATATGGCTGTCATGCTCAACGACGTGATCAACAATGATCTTGATGTCGTTTTCCTGTGGGGCCATAACCATACGACGGATACCTCACAAACTTATCGCGATCGCGGTTCAACGGTCAGCTTCTATAATGGCAGCAGCGGCCAAAATCTGGAGACTGAATTTATTTATGCGGCGGCTGGCTATATCAATGGCAGTTCTACCAATACAAGCGTGATCGATTCGGGCACCGTCGCAACAGTCACTGACACAGAAATCATCCTGACGCGCTACCAGCGCAACAACTGTAGTAAGACTGAAACCCTAACCGCTACCCGGTACTCGTCCCAAACAAACAATATAACCGAAGTGACAATCACGGGCATCCATACGCCAGTTGCACAGGATATCCCAGATACCACGGCCAGCGTGGTGGCTACACCGATAGCGGGCATTTCCAGCGCAACTGCAGCAGTCGATTGGGACCCGGCACATGCAAGCTTTGACTACAGCACCGTTTACACCGCCAGCGTCACCCTGACGGCTGCCCAGGGCTATGCCTTCATCAGCACGACAAGCGCAACAGTGAATGAACAAACAGCAACCAGTGTAACCTTGAACGAGGATGGCACCCTGACGGTGACCTTTACCTTCCCTGAGACCGAAGATGCACCATCGAATACCCACGCCATTGCTCTGAAAGCCGGCTGGAACCTGGTGTCTTTCAACCTGATCCCTGATGACGACAGTATTGAGGTCATCCTGGCGGATATTTTAGAAGATGTGATTCTGGTCTATGCCTGGGATGCCACCAAGGAGGGTAGCTGGATGCGATATGTCCCCCTTGCAGGTTTCGGAAACTCACTGGCAGTACTCGACAACACCATGGGCTTCTGGATCAACATGAAAAAGGGTGCCACACTGACGGTCACGGGCACACAGCCGACAGACACAAACATCGCACTCTATGAAGGATGGAATCTGATCGGGTATCCCGCACGAAATGGGGTTGCGATTCCGGACGCACTGACTGCAATTGATGACAAATACGACCTGATCCTCGCCTACAAAGCGTTTGATACTGAAGATCCATGGAAGCTGTATGACCCCGATGCACCAAATTATGCCAACGACCTTGCGACAATGGCGCCGGGATGGGGCTACTGGATCTATATTACCGAAACAACAGCCTTTGACTGGTCAATTCCATATTAGGCAAGCTGTTCGGTAACAATCGCGGCGGGGAGGGATTTCTCCCCCCTCCCCGCCGGCAAAATTGCCAGGTTGCCCCCTGGCACACAAAAGAGGTCTATTTTGAGACGTCAAAAATGTTTTTTATCGGTATTGCTGTTGACATTGATGTGTTTCGCCACATTTTCAGGTGTTCTGGCAGTTCCACCGCTGCCCTCCAGTTTTTATGGGGAGGTCAAGTTGAACGGCGCCAATGTGCCCGAAGACACCGAGGTCACCGCCTGGATTGATGGGGTGCGTTATGCGTCTGCAGCGGCAATTATCCATGAAGGAAACAGCGTGTACGCTTTCGATGTGCCCGGGGATGACCCTTCAACGCTCGACGTGATTGAAGGCGGTACGCAAGGTCAGACGATCATATTCCGGATCGGTAATCTGGTCGCACACAACAGCGCCATATGGCGAAGCGGCAAGTACGTGGAACATGACCTTTCTGCAGGTGAAGAGATGGCTTGTGATTGCCTGGTTTTCCTGCCGTTGGTGTTAAATTAAGGAAAGTCTACAAGTTGAAGGCATTATTTTGTTGTTTGAATTGAGAGCAGGCTGATATACAGACGAAAAACGAACCTTTGATTTGACTTAGTATTGAGTTTAATTTAAGAAATGGAGGTAAAAATGACGAACCTAACACAGAAAAAATTGTCGACCCGAGGCATTAAGCTGTTTCAGGTGCTGTTTGCGCTGATATTCCTGTTTTCGCTGCTGGGGGTTCAGCCTGCGCAGGAGGTGATCGCGCAGGACGGCGTCACCTTTGCTGTGATCACCGATTATGGCAACTGTAATTCCTACGTACAGGGTGTTGCTGATATGATCAATACTTGGACTGACGTGGGTTTTATCGTCACAACTGGCGATAATCACCATGGCAGTACGTCCAGTTGTGCTACTGGGAATTACTCTCAATCCGTCGGTAGTTATTACGGTAGCTGGGTTAATACAGAATCATTATGGCCGGTGCCGGGGAATCATGACCATGAAGCCATTACAAATTATAGAGAGTATTTCAATTATCTGCCCGGGTCATCGGGCGGTTTGGCGCCGCTGTATTACGACTTTGTTGAAGGACCGGTGCATTTCTTCATGCTCAATAGCGGGGATATGAACTGGGGCGGTGGAGGTTCCGTCCCTGATGAGACAACACAAAAAGCCTTCCTTCAACAGGGTTTGGCAGCTTCCACTGCCCCCTGGAAGATTGTTGTGCTGCATATCTCGCCCTATACGAGCGGACTGCACAACTATGAAACCAAGACGCGCTGGCCCTTTGCAGAGTGGGGCGCAGATTTTGTGTTGTCCGGACACAATCATCTGTATGAACGTATCCATCGCAGCGAAGGGCCCAGCAATGATAATGACATTGTCTATTTTACCTCTGGCGTGGCGGGTGGCGGCGTGCGTAACTGCGGTACTGCGGTTGCCGGGCAGCAGTTCTGTTATGGTACAGGCAGCGCATCCAACAGCAGTTATGGCGCCTTAAAGGTTCACGCGACAGAGACCGCTATCGAATTTAAATATATTACGACGGATGGCACCCAGCGGGATATGTATTCACAATCCCGCCAGGCGCCAACTGACCCATTGATTTCGGTCAGTTCCAGCACGCTATCCTTCACCAGCCAGCCGGGTGTACCCTCAGCAGAACAGAGCTACACGGTCTCCGGGGTTCGCCTTTCAGACGATGTGACGATCACACCTTCTGAGGGGTTTGAAATTTCCACCACCAGTGGCAGTGAGTTTTCAACTTCGCCTATTAACCTTACGCCGAGTGATGGAACACTGGCTGCAACGACAATTTTTGTGCGCATGTCTGCAGGAGAAGCGGGCAACTATGTTGGTAATATTTTGCATTCCAGCCCGGGTGCCACCGACAGAAAGATAGGCCTTGTGAGCACCATCACTGCACCCTCGACGACATCCTGGGTTGCCTATAATGATGTGGTGTATCGTTCCGGGCAGATATCTGACAGGATCACCACATATACAATTTCTTCAGAAGGCGCGTCCTCTGGCAACCTGGTGGACTACAACACCGGCACAACATTAACCGGTGTTCAGGTCGCGATTACCACATCAGGGACAGTTCAATATACCAGTTCAGACAGCCAATATGACGGGTCTGTTCCAAACACGGGAACTGATGCTCACAGTACCTTTGATGGGATTGTTAATATGGTCGGTCTAACCTTTTGGGAGAGCAATACACCGTATATTGACATGACCTTTAGTGGACTTGACCCAAATGAGACTTATACCTTCGCCACTACTGCTAACCGGAACAATTCTGGAACAGATTACACAACTCGAATTTCGCAGTTTACCATTTCTGGCGCCGTTGCCGCCACCAATGCCAGTACCAGCGGGGTAAATATCATCAGTGATGAATCGGTGTCATTCAGCACAGGCTATAACACGGTCAATGGCTATGTTGCCCGTTGGACCGGTATCAAGACCAGTTCACAGGGTGGGTTTGCGGTGCGTGTCCAGGGTAGCAGCAGCGGCACATCTTACGGCCCGAGTGTGTTTATGCTGGCACAAGAAGGAGTTTCTTCCACCGAACCGACCATCCACACCTCAGTTAGCAGCCTGACCGGCTTTAGCGCCCAGCCAGGCCAGCCATCCTCAACGAAAAACTATACCGTCTCTGGCATAAACTTGATTGACGGTGTAACGATCACACCCCCGGCTGGCTTTGAAATCTCAAAAACCAGCGGATCCGAATTTTCAACGAGTGAAATTACGCTTCAATCTATTGACGGGATACTGGCAACAACGACGATTTACGTGCGGCTGGCAGCTGGCGTCGTAGGAGATTATAGCGGCGTGATTGCACATACCAGCCAAGATGCAGCACAACGAAACGTGTCAGTTAGCGGAAAGGTTGCGGTGACTCCTCCCTGGACAGCATACAATGACATGTCAGGCACCAGCACACCTGCAAACACCACTGAATTTACGCTTGGTCAAACCAATGGCATGCTGCTGGACTTTGATACAGGTGAACAAACGGGTGTAACTGTTACAGTGAATTTTGATCCAGCTTCAGGCCAAACCGGAACACCATTCAATTATTCCGACGGCGGCTCCATGCCTGATTCTGGTACGGATGCTTACGAGATATTTAATAACAAGGTCAACCTGCAGGGTGTGATAATGTCTGCTACTTCCAACGAGAGAGACTACTGGGTGGATGTGGTCTTCGACGGTTTGAACCCTGGTAAGACGTACACTTTTGCAGCCACAACCAATCGTGCTGGAGGAAGCAGCTATTTAGATCGTGAAACACGTTTCACAATTTCCGGGATGGACGCCGCAACCTATGCCAGCTCAAGCGGGGCAACAAAGATTGATGATCATTCGGTGTATTTTGTCACAGGTGAGAATACGAGCACGGGCTATGTGGCTAGATGGGTGAATATCCAACCTGGTAGCGATGGCAGTTTTAAGGTACGCGCACAACCACAGGATTCGAATGAACCTCGTACCTATGCTTTTGGCGCTTTCATGTTGCAAGAAGAAGCGGTTACGGTTGATACATTTACCCTTTCGGCAGCTGTTTCTCCAGTGAACAGTGGCACGGTCAATCTGAGCCCTGCCGCAGGAACCTATTTAGCAGGGACAACTGTCACGCTGACGCCCAGTCCGGCAGAAGGGTACCAATTTGACAAATGGTCTGGAGCAAATGCAGAAGACATTATTGAGGATTCGGGCGCGTTCTCGATTGTGATGAACGGGAATAAGAGCGTCACTGGGGTGTTTAAACTGATTCCAAACAACCCACCCACAGATATTCTTTTGTCCAATAGTCTCGTGTTTGAAAACGTGTCGATTGGTTCCCAGGTGGGTGAATTAACCACTGTTGACCCCGATAGCGGAGACACGCATACGTATACACTGGTCGAAAGCAATACCCATCCTGATAATGACGCTTTTCAGATTACTGGTGACAAGTTGCTGACTGCAATAGAATTTGATTATGCAACCAAAGATCAATACACCATTAAAATCCGTAGCACAGATGCGGGCGGGCTGTTTGTAGAAAAGAATTTTGAAATTTATATCATTCAAAGTGGAACAGTGCCCGTCCTCCCTTCCAATTTCTATGGCGGTATCTACTTTATGGTCTCGGATGGGGAACCGAGTTCAGGTGACTTGCTCGAAGCTTACCTGGACAATAAGGGAACCCCCATTCGAAGTGTGCCGATTAAAACTGCAGGCGGCAACCTGATCTATTCAATCAACGTACCGGCTTACCCTGATGGTACCCATCCGAGTAAGGTCACCTTCAAGATTGGCAATCGGGTATTGGCAGTCGCTGACTGGGCTTCCGGCACCAATGTCATGCTCGATCTGCATCCACCAAAAGCAAATGCCGGCGGAGCTTATGCCGCATTGCTGGGGGATGGATCGCTCACCTTGAATGGCTCCTATACAGATTGGAAAGACCCGGATAATTTTACTTTTGCCTGGGACCTTGATGCTGATGGGGAATATGATGATGCGACTATCGCATCGCCAAGTTTCCCCTTTACTGAAACAGGCACGACCATTGTGGGCTTGAAGGTCATAGATGGTCAGGGTGGCGAAGGCATCGATACAGCGCTGGTATTTGTTGTTGCGCTGAGCGGCCTGGAAGGCCAGGTCTATAACGGCCAACCGCACCCCGTCACCGTAGAAGGGGTCGATACACCTTACATCACCACCGTGTTGTATGGCCCAGCACCTGGCAGTACGACTCCACCCACGAATGCCGGCACCTATGATGTGCTGGTGCAGATCAAAGATAGTGAGGGCAACGTTATTGCGACATTGGAAGCAGAGCTGGTGATCGCCAAGGCTACCGCCACGGTGACACTCGATCCCGAAAGTTTGAACCAAATCTATGATGGAGAACCCAAAGAGGTGATTGCCACCATCGAACCGGAAGGATTGACAGTGACGATCACTTATGATGGTTCCGAAACGCCTCCTTCTGCTGCAGGCAGCTATTATGTGGTTGCTACCGTTGTAGATGATAATTATGAGGGCTCCACCGAAGGAACGATGACCATCGGCATCATTCACGTGATTGACTTGGTGCCTGGCTGGAATTTGATCTCCTTTATGCTGGAACCAATCAGCAAAGATATTGCGGACGTGTTAAAGCCAATTGATGGAAAATACTCCCTCGTTTATGCCTGGGATGCGACTGGAGCACACCCTTCGGCTGGGAATTGGGTCCGCTATGATCCCGTCATTCCCTACGGAAACACGCTTACAGAGTTGGATCATACGATGGGTTTCTGGATCTACATGGAAGAAGCCGCCCAGCTGTCACTCATTGGTAACGACCCCGGCGAATCATCTATCCAGCTCGTTACGACGGTTGGCGGGTGGAACCTGGTGGGCTACCCGTCGATGGTCAATCGCGACCTGCCCGGTGCACTGGAAGATTTTGGGGTGGAAGATTTTACGCTCGTATATGCATTCCATGCTGCTGATACTGAAGATCAATGGAAAGTTTTCAATCCCACCCTCGACGAGGTTTTCAATGACCTTAATGCATTGTCACCCGGCTGGGGCTATTGGATCTATATGACTGCTGCAAACGATTGGACGGTTGGTTTTAAATAAACATCAAGGCGACTGAACATCCTGGGACAGGTAAATCCTGTCCCAGGGGAAGCAATCAAGGAAAGTAACCAAAGATGCGACATTTTTCAAAGCTCCTCATCATATCATTGTGTCTTATCTTGCTGTTGATGTGCTACAACAAAGTAGCAGCTGTACCACCTTTACCATCGAGTTTCTATGGAACAGTGACCGTAAATGGCTCCAACCTGCCTGAGGGAACGCTTGTGCAAGCGAAAATTGATAAGAAGATCGTAGGCTATACACAAACAATATTACATGAAGGAAAATCCGTATATGCAATTGATGTTCCGGGAGACGATTCCAGCACGAGCCAGGTTGAAGGCGGTGTCCGAGGGGATGTGATCCAATTTGTTGTTGGAGGGTTAACTGCCAATGAAACCGGAATATGGAATAGCGGGACATTTGTGGAATTCAATCTAACGGTCACTTCGAAATCAACTGTGGAACCCCCGCAACCAACCAGAACGCTGTTGCCAACCCAAACCCCGATTAAACTTCCTACGCAACCCGCGGCTGTGCAACCAACAAATAAGCCTGCTTTGCAGACGCCTGATGAAATAACAGAATATCAAGCAACAAACTTTGTGCCCGGGATAACTCCTGCGATATCGCAAAGCGATGAGCCAGAGTTAACCGGATCGACAACAGAGAGCGTAGAACAAATCGTTGAAAGTTTAACTCCGACATCAATCAAATCATCGATCGTTCATGAAGATGGCCAGAATCAGGGAAACAGAAATCAGACGAATCATTCAAGCCGTTTGATGTGGGTATTGGGCGTTGGCGGATTAATAAGTGTATTCACTTCGATAACACTATTTTTCAGAAAAAAGAAAAAAACCGATAAATCACTATTCCTATAAATTTATGAATGAAAAGAGAGGATGACCATGATCAAGCGAAAAACTATATTTTTAGCATTAATTATTATAAGCCTGTTGCTCGGCACAACCACTTTGGTGCAAGCGGTACCGCCTTTGCCATCCAGTTTTTACGGGACTGTACAAATAAACGGTGAGAATGTTGAGGTTGGCACAGTCATCAGTGCCTGGATTGACGGAGTGCAATATGCATCTACCACTGTCATCCTTCACGAAGGAGTCTCGGTTTTCGCAATCGACGTGCCTGGTGATGACACTTCTACTTCCGGAATAATAGAGGGCGGTAAGCAAGGTGAACCTATCGTGTTCAAGATTGGTGATCTGGTAGCTGATGAAACTGCTATTTGGCAAACAGGAACATATCTCCCACAAGACTTATCCGTTAAAGTTCTAACAATAACTGCTGATCCACAGGAAAAGGTCTATGGGGATGATGATCCTGAATTAACTTTCTCCTATACACCCTATGATCCCGACAACGAAATCATCTTTGCTGGTGCGTTGGATCGTGATGAAGGTGAGGATGTGGGAGCCTACGCTATCACGCAAGGTGGTCTTTTAGCTGAGGGTTATTCCATCCTATTTACTTCAGCAGAATTGACCATCACGCCCAAACCGATAACGATCACAGTTGATGGAAAAACGAAGGCATATGGCTCTTTTGATCCTTCATTTTCTTATCAAATTGATGTGTCTCTGGTAGAAGGAGACAAATTTACGGGAGGATTGGCGCGTGTCGCTGGCGAAAATGTTGGCACCTATGAAATCCTACAAGGGACTCTGAAAATTGATGATGGAAATATTGGCGACAACTATACCATAAACTTTGTGTCGGCAAATCTGACGATCACCCCACGACCAATCACGATCACAGCAGATGACAAGGAGAAAACGATCGACGCTCCTGATCCCGTTCTGACCTGGCAGATCACAAGCGGCTCACTGGCTTTTACTGATAAAATCACCGGCGTTTTGGAGCGTGAGTCTGGTGAAGATGCGGGTGTTTATAAGATCTTAATTGGTTCACTGAAAATTGATGATGGAAATAATGGTAAGAACTATAATCTAAAATTTGAGGAAGGTACTTTTAATATTCTTTCGGGAAAATTTTATATCTTTTTCCCTCTTTTCAACCGATAAAAAGTAAAAACCAACGATAAAAAGGATATCGAACCTTCAGTGTAACTGAAGGTTCGATATGAAGAATGATTTAGAAATTCTTATAATCCATAAACTGAGTTAATCTGGTCAAGATGAAGTTGGTTTTTTAGTGAAAGTTGTTGACCATAGGTGATAAACCCCGTCTATAAGTGATATTGATTATATTTTTATGCAATTATGGGATGAGAATAAGCCCAGATTTTGAGCGCTTCTGTAACATTTTCAATGTTCACTTGATTGTCAAAAAGGTGTACAGTGGTATAATCATGCCTTGCGGGGCGTAGCTCAGCCCGGATAGAGCGCACGGTTCGGGTCCGTGAGGCCAGCGGTTCAAATCCGCTCGCCCCGACCATAAAGACACACCACACTGGGTGTGTTTTTGGTTTAAGTGCACGGTTCGGGTCCGTG
>ERZ795058.131-NODE-131-length-118182-cov-83.199133_pt1 | contig 118182 bp, 88 predicted proteins | sample MGYA00375142_ERZ795058 | MGnify/ENA primary metagenome ERZ795058 (study PRJEB30187, sample SAMN05720210) | activated sludge metagenome | isolation source: anaerobic digester from wastewater treatment plant | place: Japan | collected 2015-04-20 ... | reverse complement strand
ATCCGGTCGAGCCCGGGAACGGCGGCATGGACGGCCTCCTCGAACGCGGAGGCCCGGGCGTGGGCGTCGGCCACGTTCGCCGCCCCGCGGATTTCAAGATGCAGGTCGAGGGCCGGCCGGCCGTCGGCTTCGAAGAAGCGGATTTCATGGGCGGCCAGGTCGAGCCGGGCGGCGATGTCCCGGATGTGCTCGACCATGTCGCGGGTTTCGTCCCGGCTCGGAGCGACATGGACGATGATGTCCGCGTCGGGAAGGCCCAGGGCGCGTCGGATCGAGTTCTTGGCCTCGTTGGAGATGTCATGGGCGTGCTCGAAGGCGGCGTGGCGGCTGACGAAGAGAACGACGTCGACGAAGATCTCCGGGCCGGAGCGCCGGATGCGGGCCCGGTCGACTTCGATCACGCCGGGGACATGGGCCGCCCGGACGACGGCCTCGCGCAGATCGGCCGGCACGCCGTCGAGAAGGTCGGTGATCGTTTTTTTGCCGAGCTTCAGGCTGACGAGGACGACGATGGCCGAGACTCCCAGGGCGGCGACGGCGTCGGCCTTGGCCAGCCAAGGGACGTCGAGCAGGCCGGACAGCTTGACCAGGAGAAGGCCGAGGATGACGACGGAAGAGGACCAGACGTCGGTCGAGAAATGAAGGGCGTCGGCTTCGAGGGCCTGGCTGTGGTGTTTTTTGGCCGCCCGGGCCAGGACCCGGGAGCGGGACAGATCGATGACGATCGACACGGCCATGACCAGGAACGCCCACAGCGACGCTTCGACGGGAACGTCCTGGAAAAAGAGCCGCCGGACGGCCTCGATGACGATCCAGACGCAGGTGATGAGCAGAAGGGCCGTCTCCAGCATGGCCGACAGGTTTTCGATCTTGCCGTGACCATAGGTGTGGGTTTGATCGGCCGGCCGGCTGGATACGCGGACGGCGATGAGGGTCATGGCCGCGGCGACCAGGTCCAAGGCCGAATGGGCCGCCTCGGCCAGGATGCCCAGCGAGCCGGTGGCCAGGCCGACGACGATCTTCATGCCGGTGAGAAAAACGGCAGCAATAACGGAGCTTTTTGCGGCCGCGCTTTTCTCGCGGGCGGCTTCGGAGGCGCCCCCGGCGGGGGGATAACCGTCGTTCGCGGACATAGGGTCTTATATAGCACAACGTCCCGGGCCTGTCGACCGGATGGAAACCCGTGTCGCGCACGATTGAAAAGAGGACGCGGGAGGCTCGAAAAACGGCCGATGGGGGGATCGTTCTCCGGCGGAAGGATCGTCGGACGCGCGGTTGCCGCTGAATTTCCGGCGGCCCCGTCAAGCCGTTGATCCGGAGGTCGAGATCCATCCGATCCCTGGTCTCGGGCGGTTTCCGCAGGCTCCGCTTCGAATGAGACAACCGTCTTCCCGGAGTTCGCGTTTGAACCGGATAACCCCCTCCCTTATCTTTTATGCGGAGAACGCGGGACGCGGGTTCCGAAGGGCGGAAAATGCGCCGGTCCCGGCGCGAGGCGCTTGATTTGATTTCCGCCTCCGCGTCGGATATAGTGACTCCCTCATGGCTGTCCGTCTTCCGTCGCAATCCCCCTCCGCCGCATTTATATTTCTCATTTTTCCCAAGGCGTCATCATGAAATTTCTTCTTCCCAAAGCCCCCGCGTTCGCCGAGCACTTCGAGGAAATGTCGGTCTGCCTTGCCGAAATCGCCGATGTCTTTCACACGTTTTCCGTCGAATTCCGCGATTTCGAGAAATATTGGCAGAAATCCAAGGAAATCGAACACCGGGCGGATGATATCACCCATGGGATCATCAACCTCATCAACAAGAGCTTCATCACCCCGTTCGACCGGGAAGACATCTACCGCCTGATCCATGAGTACGACGACATCATCGATCTTCTGGAAAACACCCTCCATAACGTCTACCTCTACGAAGTGACCGAGAAGCGCCCGTTCATCGACGAGTTCGCCCGGCTGATCGGGAGGGCGACCGCCGCTTTGATCGCCCTGGTCAAGGAGACGTTCGACAAGCAGAAGTACACGGACGAGATCTGGAAGGAGATCCGGGAGATCCATGACCTGGAGGACGAGGGCGACGTGATCTACCACCGGACCCTCCGCCAGCTGTTTAAAGAGGAGAAGGACCCGATCGAGCTGATGAAGTGGAAGGACATCCTGATCACCCTGGAGCGGATCATGGACGTCTTCCAGTACATGAGCAACACGGTCGAGGGCATCGTCGTCAAGGGCAGCTGACTCCGATGGAGTCCAGCTTCGGTTTCATCGCCTTCATCATCGCCATCGCCCTCATTTTTGATTTCACCAACGGCCTGCACGACGCGGCCAACTCGGTCGCGACGATCGTCTCAACGCGGGTGCTCAGCCCCAAGCAAGCCGTCATCTGGGCCGCGTTCTTCAATTTCGTGGCCTTTCTGATCTTCGGCACGGCCGTGGCTAAAACCATCGGAACCGGCTTGATCGACATTTCCGTCGTCGACCCGATGGTCATCCTCTGCGGGCTTCTGGGAGCCGTCTCCTGGAACATCCTGACCTGGTACTGGGGATTGCCCTCGAGCTCCTCCCACTCCCTGATGGGCGGCTATCTCGGGGCGGCCGTGGCCAAGGCCGGCTTCAAGGTCGTCATCGTTTCCGGCTGGGTGAAAATCGCGGTGTTTATCGTCCTGGCCCCTTTGCTCGGGATGATCTTCGGGATCGTCCTCAAGGTCGTGACGACCTGGATCGTTCACAAGCGGCCGATGGCCGTCGTCGATGTCTGGGCCAAGCGCCTGCAATTCGCCTCGGCCGCTCTCTATAGCCTCGGCCACGGCGGAAACGACGCCCAGAAGACGATGGGTCTCATCGCCGGCCTGATGTTCACCTCGGGACACATGAAGGAATTCCACATCCCCTTGTGGATCGTCCTCTCGGCTCACACGGCGATCGCCTTGGGCACGCTTTCGGGGGGATGGCGGATCGTCAAGACGATGGGCCAGCGGATCGTCAAGCTTAAACCCATCGACGGATTCTGCGCCGAGACGGCCAGCGCCGTCTCCATCTTCACAGCCACTCACATGGGGGTTCCCGTCTCGACGACCCATGTCATCACCGGGGCCGTGGCCGGCGTCGGAGCGGCCAAGAACGCGGCCGCGGTCAAGTGGCAGGTGACGATCAAGATCGTCTGGGCTTGGATTTTGACGATCCCGATGAGCGCCCTCTGCGCCGGCCTTTTGTACGAGTTCTTCGGCATCCTATTTTAATCTGAACCTGTTTATCCATTTCCCGATTTAAATCTGAACCTGTTGAAATATGGAAATGGATAAACAGGTTCCGAATTGACCGGCCATGCGCCGGGATTGAGAAATACTCACGCGAAACATAAAATAGACTCAGTTGAAATATTCCCCGGAGGACGTCATGATCGCCCGCTTTTGCCGCATCTTCCTGATTACGCCCGCTCTTCTTCCCGCCGCCTCGGCCGCGGAAACGACGCCCTTCCGGCCGCCGGCCGAGCCGCGGATCGCCCATGATCCCTGCTTCAGCATCCGGTCGGCGGCCGACCTGGCCGGAACGCCGCTTCCGGCCCCCAAGGAGAAATTCAGCGACGGTTGCCTCTTGGCCGTCGACGTCATCTCTCCGGAAGCGCACACAGGAAAAAAGACGGTCTTCCAAGCGCGGCCGGTCGTCGGGGGCGTGCTGGTCAAGAGGCTGGACGACCCGGCCCTCCGGGCAAAATGGTCCGCGGCCGCCGGAACCCGGCCCGCGGAGTGAGGAGGAAGGCGGCGATGGAATTCCTGAATTTCGACCTCTTCAAATGGGTGATTCTTCCCCTGCTGATTTTCACGGCCCGCATCTTCGACGTCAGCCTCCAGACGATGCGGATCATCTTCATCTCGAAGGGCCGGCGGCTTCTAGCCCCGCTTCTGGGTTTTTTCGAGGTTATTATCTGGCTGGTGGCCATCACCCAGATCATGCAGAACCTGACCAATCCTTTTTATTACCTGGCCTACGGGGCCGGCTTCGCCATGGGGACCTACGTCGGCATGCGGATCGAGGAAAAACTGGCCGTGGGGAACGTCCTTCTCCGGGTCATCACTCCGAACAATGCGGACGCGCTCGTCGAACGCCTCCGGGAGGAAAAGCACGGCGTGACCTGCATCGACGGAGAGGGAAAAAGCGGGAAGGTCAAGATCATCTTCTTGGTCCTCGACCGGGTCAATCTGCCCCGGGTCATCGAGACGGTCCGTCAATGCCGGCCCGAGGCGTTCTATTCGGTGGAGGACATCCGGGCCGTCGGCCGGGGATATTTCCGGGTCAAGACCCGCGACCGGCTGTGGAGCCAAAGGAAATAGGATCTCGCTCGTCTTGTTTCCGAATGAACGTTCAAGGGAATATCGCCCCCATGAATAAAAGCCGATGGCTCGATGCAGGCATCCTGGCGGTCCTGTTGTTTTGGGGAACGATATTTCTCTGCGCCGCCCGGCTGGGCGACTACAGCCACCTGGGTTCCAAATGTTTAATGTAAGACCTGACACCAACGCAATATTAATCGGGAGGGGTCATTCCGACACCCCGGTCAGCCCGCAGGGTAAATGCCAGATCGGGGATGTCCTCCAGTTCACTTGAGTTATTTCGCACTTAATTTCAAAAACCTGAAGCTCAAATAAACAGACCAAACAGTCCAGCCTGCATATAAAAATCTTTGTTTTAATCCGAAATATCCAGGCAGGATATTCGGAAAATAAATTAAAAATCCCAATAGCATAATCAGGAAACTAATGATGGCTATCACTCTTATTTTTACCTGATACTCCTTCTTTCTCCAGAAAATGAGGCTCACGATCGGAGCAAACATTATCAGAGGAAAAGGGATTCCAACAATACCATGCAGTCTCAAAGGCATTGGAAATAGAGCTGGTCCCGCAAGGAAAGAATAAAACAATAGGAATATCACAGGAATCAGATTCAATTGCCTCATTTTACAAAATTTAAATGAACCAATAACGAAAACAAAATTAAGGATGGAACTTAAAACTAATCCGAATGTAAAAATAACCTGTGTCCTGGTCCCTAATGCTCCTAATTCACTTACCAACCAGGTAAAATGATTATATCCTTCAAGTCGTAATCCGCAAAGAATCGTCGTAATCCAAAAAACCAACGGACTTAACAATCCAAAAATTAATAAATATTTTATTCTCATAGTCTTCTTTTAATTTATTTTACCACAACGAACGGCGTATATGCCGGATACTCTCGGCCCCTGGATCGGCGCCAAGCAGAGAATCATGCACCTCGGCTGGTCACTGTGGTTCATCGCCCTCAATCGAAGCTTTCGCCGGCTGGCCGAAAAGACCTGATCCGGGAGACCTGTTCCGGGTTCACCACATCTGCACGGAAGCATCCGGCGCCGGACGTTTCGGCCGCCGGGGCGAATCGCTCTCTGACCAGATCCGCGGCGGATTGATGATTCTTCCGCCGACGTCCCGAAAAAAATTCAGGCCTTGGCGATCCGGGCCAGCGACCGGCCGAGCCGGGCGATGTCTTCGAGAGTGTTGTAATGGACGGCCCCGACCCGGAGCATGCCGCCCTTGTCCTCGAGGCCGAGGCGCCGAACCGTCTCGAGGGCATAGTAGTGCCCGTCCCAGGCATAGATCCCGTCGCGGTCCAGCTCCTCGGCGATCCGCCGCGGGGGGACGTCCCCCAGGCGGAATGAGAAGGTCGCGACGCGTTCGTCGAAGCGGGCCGGGTCCGTGAGCCCGAAGATTTTCATCGAGGGGATCGCTTGGAGCGTTTCGAACATGGCCGCGGCCAGCGTCCGCTCATGGGCCCGGACGGCCGCCGCCGCCCGGCGGAGCTTCCGCTTCCGTCCGGACGGATCGTCGGCCGGCTCGGCCTCGGGATCCTCGCCGAAGCGTGTTCCGAGCTCCTCGAGATACTCGATCGTCCCGAGCAGGCCGGCGAGCGCCTCGAAGTTGGGCGTCCCCGTCTCGAATCGGAAAGGGACCCTGTCGTCGGCCGGCCGGACTTTATAGGCCGGAAGCTCCTCCAGGAGTTCCCGCCGCCCATAGAGAAGGCCGAGATGGGGACCGAAGAACTTGTACGCCGAGCAGGCCAGGAAGTCGCAGCCGAGGGCGGCCGCGTCGATCGGCCCGTGGGGGGCGTAATGGACGGCGTCGACGAAGACAAGCGCCCCGGCCGCCCGGGCCCGGGCGGCGATATCGGCCACGGGATTGATCGTCCCGAGGGCGTTGCTGGCGTAGCCGACGGCGATGAGCTTGGGTTTTTTCTCCAAGGCCCGGTCGAGATCCGCCAAGTCGAGGGTGCCGTCTTCGGGATGGAAATCGACCCAGAGGATTTCGGCCCCCCGGTCGCGGGCCAGGAGAAGCCAGGGCGAAATGTTGGCGTCGTGGTCAAGACGGGTGACGACGAGGGAATCGCCGGGGCCGAGGCGCGGAGCGAGGGAGCGCGAAAGATGAAAGGTCAGGGTCGTCATGTTCGCCCCAAAGACGACTTCTTCGGGGCGGGCGTTGAGAAAATCGGCCGCGGCCTGGCGGGCGCGGGCGGCCAGGGCGTCCGACTCGCGGCTCGTTTTGAAGGCGCCGTCGTGGTTGGCGTTGGCCTCGATGAGATAGTCGAGCATCCGGTCGAGACAGTTCTTGACGACCTGGGTGCCCCCGGGGTTGTCCAGAAAAACGGCGTTGCCGGCGAGGGCGGGGAATTGATGACGGACGCGTTCGAGGTCCAGGGCCATGGCGTTCTCCTCTTTCATTTTTCTCTTGTTATGATCACCGTGTTTTGTTCGTCGTTCTCTGTTCTCTTTGGCCGCCGGCGGCTTGATCTTCTGCCATCAGGCCGTCGGGGGGCTCAGGAAGAGCCGGCTTCGTAGGCTTCCCGCTCCCGGAACTCGAGAAAATGTTCGATCTCCCGTTCGATCAAGCGGGCGGCTTTCTCGTAGGTTTCCACGCCTAGGCCGGCCGGGTCGGGGATTTCCCAACCGTAGAGTTTCTCCTTCGGAATTTCGGACATCGCCGTCAATTGCATGAAGACGTTCGAATCCATGCCGATAATGTAGTCGAAGTCCTGGAGCGAAAAGTCGAGGACATGGCGCGTCCGGTGGCGGGAGATGTTCCGCTTGTAGAACCTTCGGGCGACATCGACCGCCTCCTCGAAAGGACGGCCGGGGGCGGGGGCGACGCCGGCGCTCCGGGCTTCGATCCGGCCGGAGAACTCGGACTCGGAGATCGCCTCGGCCAGGGGGCTCCGGCACAGGTTTGCGTAACAGACGAAGAGGATTTTCATTATCCTTCCGAGTTATAGCCGGAGCGGCCGGGCCTGTCAATAACGCTTGAAACGCGGGCGGAATCGGGAGGATAATAACAACATGAAGGATATCATCATTATTCTAGCTGCTTTGGGATTTTTCGCCGTTACCGTGGGCGCGGCGGAGGCCGCGGCTTCGGAAGACGGGCCCGGGACGGCGAGAGGGAGTGAAGCGAAAACGGCGGGAACGGCCGGTGTTCCCGCCCTGGAAACGGTCGCCTATGTCGACCTGCAAAGGTATATGGGGACATGGTACGAGATCGCCGCCTTTCCCCAAAAGTTTCAGAAGGGGTGCCATTGTTCCAAGGCCGAATATGAGATGACGGACAAGGGGTATGTCCGGGTCGTCAATTCCTGCCGGAAGGATTCGGCCGAGGGCGAGGTCAAAGTCGCCAGGGGGAAAGCCTTTGTCGTGGAGGGAACGGGCAATGCCAAGCTCCGCGTTCAATTTTTCTGGCCTTTCCGCGGGGATTACTGGATTCTGGAATTGCCCGAGGACTACAGCCATGTCGTCGTCGGGGCCCCCAACCGCGATTACCTGTGGATCCTGGCCCGCACGCCGTCGATCGACGAGAGCTTGTACCAGCAGATCATCGGCCGCTGCGAGGAGATGGGATTCGACGCGACCCGGCTGGTGAGGACCGATCAGGGCTGCGCCGGGCGCTAGCGGAGGCCTTTCCCCCCGAAATCGTTTTTCCCGCGATATTTCCGGCGAAATCGGTCCCCGTTAAATCGGTACCTGTTTATCCATTTCCTCATTTCGAAATCTCGAAATCGGTACCTGGTTATCCATTTCCGGATTTGCTTTTGCCTGCGGCGCCGGCGGCCATATTGGCCCTTTTCCCGAAATACTCTCATTCGAAGATGAATGGGAATAGGAAAATGGTTGAACAGGTGCCGATTCATTTCTTGAAAAAAACCGGGGAAAAACGTATTCTGAACATTAGTCGAACGGATTCATTTTAAAGAGAGATCATTGTGAAAATCTGCCTTGTTGGTCCGCCTCTTTCCGGCAAGACCGTTCTTTTCGCCGCCTTGACCGGGATGGCGCCGGCGGAGGCCGCGGCTCACGGGGCCGAGCCCGTGGCCGTAGTCAAGGTTCCGGACGACCGGGTCGACCGCTTGGCCGAGATCTACAAGCCGAAGAAAAAAATTCAGGCGACGATCGAATTCTCCGAGTTGGCCGGAGTGGCGGCGGGGGACGGCCGTAAAACCGGCTTCAGCGAGCAGTTCTTGGGGAAACTCCGGACCGTCGACGCGCTGCTTCTGGTTGTCCGAGCCTTTGGAGACCCGGCGGTTCCGCATCCGAGGGAATCCGTCGATCCGGTCCGCGATCTTCGGGACGCGGAAACGGAGTTTCTCCTGAGCGATTTGGCCGTCATCGAGAAACGCTTCGATCGTCTGGAAAAGGAGATTGCGGCCAAAAAAAGCGATCGGGATGTCCGCGAGCTGGCCGTGCTGAAAACCTGCCGGGCCCACCTGGAGGCGGAGCGTCCGCTCCGGCTCCTCGAGTTCAAGCCGGACGAGGAGCTCCTGATCCGCGGGTACCGATTCTTGACGCAGAAGCCGCTGATCGTGGCCGTCAATCTGGACGAAGAAGACATCCGCCGTGAAGGCGAGGTTCTCGCCCCGTTTGCCGGCTGGGCGGAGCAGGCGAATACAGCCGTCATCGGGCTTTCGGCCCGGATCGAGATGGAATTGCGCGAGTTGCCGAACGCGGAGCTCAAAGCCTTTTTGGCGGATTACGGGATCACGCGGCCGGCCCGGGAGAAACTCATCGCCGCCACTTACCGGCTGATGGGGCTGTTGTCGTTTTTCACGGTTGGACAGGACGAAGTCAAGGCTTGGACGATCCGGGACGGGACGAAGGCCCTGGCCGCGGCGGGGGAGATCCATTCCGACATCGAGCGCGGCTTCATCCGTGCGGAGGTCGTGCCTTTCAGCGAATTCATCGCGGCCGGATCGATGGCCGAATGCCGGACGCGGGGGACGCTCCGGCTGGAGGGCAAGGAGTATCAGGTCCAGGACGGGGATATCATCAATTTCCGGTTCGCGGTCTAACCGGAGTGTTGATCAATCGGTACCTGTTCAACCATTTCCGCATTTCTTTCCGTCCGGTGCATCTGACGATAAATATGTAATCCTATCAAGGATTTTTTCCAGGCGGATGAAAGCTGATAATAAGGAAATGGATAACCAGGTACTGAATATCTCCTCCGGAAAAAGGGAAAAGGCGGACCAGGCGCCGAAATGAGGCCGGCCGCGGCCGCGGCCGTCAGATTTTCATCTCCTCCAGGTTCTTTTTCGCCAGCCGCGTATTGAGGTGGCAGAAGGCGCAGGCGAGGGCGTCGGAGGCATCCTCCTCCATGGCGTCATCGTCGATCCGGAGAAGGGCCCGAATCATGATCCCGACTTGGGTTTTTTCCGCCTGACCGTATCCGGTCACGGCCTTCTTGATCTCGCGAGGGGAATATTCGAAGAGGGGGAGGGAAGCCGAGGCGACGGCGACCAAAACCGCCCCGCGGACTTGGCCCAAAGTGATCGCTGTCTTGATATTGAGGCCGAAAAAAGGATTTTCGATCGCGATTTCTTCTGGATTGTAGGCTGAGATCAGGCGTTCAAGCCCGGTTTTAATTTCGAGGAGCCGGATGGGAAGGGCGGCTTTGCGGGACGGCTTGATCGCGCCGTAAGCGAGAACCTGGGAATCGTTTCCGTCGGATTGAACGATCCCGTATCCGGTCGCGACGCTGCTGGGATCGATCCCGAGTATCCGCATGGGCTTGTGGCCCGGCACGAAAATCAGGAGCTTTCGTACGAGGCGAGATCCTCCGGCGAGATGTCGAAGTTGGACGCGACGGTCTGGACATCATCGTGGTCCTCGAGCTCCTCGACGAGCTTGAGGGTTTGGTGGGCCTGCTTGCCCTCGACCTTGGTGTAGTCCTCGGGGATGTAGCCGTTGGTCGCCTCGACGATCTCGACTCCTTCTTTCTTGATCGCCTCCAATACCGCGTCGAACTTGTCGGGGGAAGTGATGACTTCCCACATGTCGCCTTCGTCGGTGATGTCTTCCGCTCCGGCGTTCAAGGCGATTTCCATGAGCTTCTCTTCGGCGACCGCGGCTTTTTCGATGTCGATCGTGCCGCCCCGTTTGAAACGGAAGGCGACGCAGCCTTGGGTTCCGATCTGGCCGCCGTTTTTTGTGAAGATGTGGCGGATTTCGGAAACGGTTCGGTTGCGGTTGTCGGTCAGCACAGTGAGATAAATAGCCACGCCGCCCGGTCCGTACCCTTCGAATATGGCTTCCTCGTAGGACACGCCTTCCAATTGTCCGGTTCCCTTCTGGATGGCCCGCTTGATGTTGTCGGCGGGCATGTTGGCGTTCTTGGCGTCCTGGATCGCCTTTCGCAGACGCGGATTTTTGTCCGGTTCGCCCCCGCCGGCCCTGGCGGCAACGGCGATTTCCCGGATGATTTTCGTGAAGACTTTGCCGCGCTTGGCGTCGGCGGCGCCTTTTTTATGCTTGATGGACGCCCATTTAGAATGACCGGACATTGTGGAGCTCCTTGAAGGATAAGAATACGCAGATCATTTTAGCAAATGCTTTTTCGTGACACAAGACCCATCTTCCCTTTTTCATCAAGTAAATCAACCTGGAGCCGGCAAATCGGAACCTGTTTAACCATTTCCCTGTTTCCACCGGCTTCCTCCGTGGGCAAATTCCAAATTCCAGCCTGGTTAACCATTTTCTCGATTCCATCTGGAAACAACTCATGATAATTCCTTATCAAGATTGCTTTTTCCCGTCTCATGAGTTCGGGGGAGAAGAAATACGGAAATAGTTAACCAGGTACCGATTAATGATGACGGAGAGGGCGTCCCTAAATTCAATATCAAAGACCGCGGGCAAGCCGCTCGAGGATTTTGTGCCGTTCCGCCGCTTCAGCCGGAAGCTCGGGATGTGGTTCGGGCCGGCCTTCCTTCAACCCAACCGCCGAGGTCGCCAGAACGGAAAACGGATCAAGGTCGTGGGAAACGATGACGGCCGCCGCCCCGTCCTTGATCCGGCTTTCGATCCAAATCATGATGTCGTCCCGCATCCGCCGGTCCATCGCTTCCAGCGGCTCGTCCAACAGGAGGTGCTTCGGCCGGCCGATCATCGCCGCGGCCAGCACGGCCCGGCGCCGCTGTCCCTGCGAAAGCTCCCGGACTGAGCGGCCGGCCACGCGGTCCATGTCCAGCGTCGCCAGGGCTTCTTCTCCGCGGGGGACCGGTTCGCCGCGCAGCCGGCAGACGAACCGGACGATCTCCCGGATGGAGGCATAGGGCGTTAGATCGGGATGCTCGGGCAGGTAGGCGATTTCCCTTCGGGCTGCGACTTCGTTTTTCCAAAGATCTTTTCCGTCGACCCGGACCGTGCCCCGATCGGGCTTTTCCACGCCCGCGGCCATCTTTAGAAGGGTCGTCTTGCCCGACCCGTTCGGTCCCAAAAGCAGCGTCAGCCCCGCCTCCAGGTCGAGATTCAACTCCTGAAAAACCGGAACGTTTTTCTCGTAGCCGAAGAAGATGTTTTCGAATCGAATCATATCGAGCTCCAAGAGCCGGGATCGCCGACGGCGTCGTGATGCATCTCATCCCAGGCTGTGACTTTCAGCGTCTGCTCCCGCCGGGCGGCGGTCTCGACGAGGAGCGGCGTAAGAAAAAGGAAAGCAATGCCGGCTTCGGTCCACAGTCCATAAACGACCGCGGCCAACCCGCCTTCCAGCAAGAGCGTCCCCAATATTTTCGACCGGCTTTCCCGGGGCGCGTTGACCGCCCCGGCCGCTCTTGTCGCTCCCGCCGGCAGATACGATGCGGCTCCCCAGACGGCCGCCCAGCCGATCCACTGCAGGGGGACAGCCAGAAGTAACGCCGGGAGCCCGAGAAAGAGAGCGTCGGATAGAATCCGGTGTCGGGCCGAGCGCGGCCAAGACCGGCTCCATGGCCAGGGCGCGCGGACGGCGACGAGAAATCCGGCTGTAAACGCCAGGAAAACCGCCGCGCTCAGCGCCCCTCCCGTCCGCATGGCCGTTTCCCGGAGATGATCGGACAGAACGTTGTTATTAAGGAAGAGAGCGGTCATTCCGATGACCGCCCCGGCCGGAAAATATCCCGACCAGCCGGAGAGTCCGAGCGCCCGCACGCCGATCAACGCCGGGAAACGAATCGGGAACATCCATTTCCGCCGGCCCGTCCCGGCTCGGATTTTTTCGAATGGACCGCCGAGATAATCGACAGCCAGAAAAACGGGGATCGAGATCCCAAAATAGGCCGGATTTCCTGAACCCGCCAAGACGGCGGCTGCCGCCCCGATGACGACCCGCCAAAACTTGTTTTTCGCCGGGACGACCGCGGCCGCCGCGGCCGCGGAAGCCAGCAAGAGCCCGGCCGCCTCGAGGAGATAAGGAGGGCGAAGATCCCGCGTCCCGACAAAGAAGGAGGCGAACAGTAAAAAGGTGATCGGCGTTTCGGCCAGGGTGATGGCGAAGACGGCCGCCCGCCGATGAGCCCTCCCGCCGACGGGGAGGCTGCGGAGCCATCCGCTCAGCCCGAAACAAACGGATTTTCGGGCTGCGGCGGCCGCGGCCAAAAGCGCGGCGGTTATGAGAAGACCGCGGGCGATCGGCTCGGCCTCGGCGAAAAGACGGCGGGCAAGCATGATGTAGAGCTCGGGGCGGAGGAGATAAAAGAGGCCGAAGGCTGAGGCGAGAACGGGGGCGAGAGCCCGGATGGCGACGCGGGAGCCGACCTGGGCATGGAATCTTACGAGGGCCGCCGTCGTCCGCAGCGTCGTATTTCGCATTATTTCCGTCGAGTCGAGCGGCCTGGAGCCCGGTCGGAAAGAGTGTTAAAATGACCGCCGCCTTCTAATATAACATAATATAACATAACCACCGATGACCGAAAAAGCCGCAAGCCGCCCTGAAGCCGTCGTCGTCGCCATGTCAGGCGGGGTCGATTCCTCCGTGGCCGCGGCCGTCTTGAGGGAGCAGGGCTGGAAGGTTTCCGGCGTCACGCTGGATCTTTTCTCCGGACGGGAAGGGGAGGGGAAAGAGGAGGAGGGATGCGGCGGGAAAGCCGACGGCCGGAGCTGCGGCGGCGGCGCGGCCGCCCGGGAAGCCGCCCGGGTAGCGGCCGACTTGGGCATTCCCCACGCCGTCGTGAATCTCCGGCGGCGGTTCGACCGGACAGTGGTCGCGGATTTCGTCGCCGAGTATGCCCGGGGACGGACGCCCAATCCCTGTGTGAGGTGCAACCGGTTCGTCAAGTTCGGCCCATTGCTCGGCCGGGCGAAACGGCTCGGAGCGGCGAAGATCGCGACCGGCCATTACGCTCGTGTCGACTTCGACGGGAAAAGCGGCCGTTGGCGCCTTCTTAAGGGAGTCGATACCGGCAAGGACCAGTCGTATTTCCTTTATGCCCTGCCCCAGGAGGCGCTGGCCCGGACGATTTTCCCGCTGGGCGGGATGAAAAAAACCGAAGTCCGGGATTTGGCCGCGCGTTTCAGACTGCACGTCGCCCGGAAATCCGAAAGCCAGGAAATCTGTTTCATTCCAGGCGACGACTACGCCGCGTTTCTGCGCGGACGGATTCCCGGTGCATTCCGGCCGGGACATATCGTCGACGGAAAGGGCAAGATCATCGGATGCCACCAGGGATTCCTGAATTACACGATCGGCCAGCGGAAGGGGATGGGCATCGCCGCTCCGCGCCCGCTTTATGTCCTTGCGCTGGACGCAGCGGCCAACACAATCGTCGCCGGGCCGGACGAGGCTCTTCTCAAATCGCGTTTCGCCGTCGCCGGCGTCAACTGGGTTGCGATCACGGGGATCGACGGACCGCGGGCGGCGGATGTCAAAATCCGTTCGCGGCACGAGGGAGAGCCGGCGATGCTTTTCCCCGGACCGAGGAAAAGCGTGATCGTCGAGTTCGCCCGACCGCAGAGGGCGATCACTCCCGGGCAGGCGGCCGTTTTCTATGAGGGGGACGCCGTTTTGGGCGGCGGGACCATTTCCCGGGTCCTCAATAATTCGGAACCTGTTTAACCATTTCCCTGTTTCCTGGACATAAATTCTAACCAAATCCGTACCTGGTCAACTATTTCCGTGTTTTCCCGTCTGATTCGGTGGAAAGGGGAAATGGATAAACAGGTACCGAATGACAGGTGCCGAATGGATAAGGGATGATTTCCTTTAAGGCTTTCCGTTCGCGTCAGATTTTTTCCGGCCCGGCTTTTTATGCCGGAGCTCAAGATCCAGGGATTGCTCGAGCTCGGCGATGAATTCATCTCCGCCCAGGGGCCGGCCGGTTAACGACCGGGCGCGGATATCCTTGATTTCGGCTTCTTCCTCCTGTTCTCTGAGGTAAGCCCTCCAGTTATTCCTTTTGATGCCGAGCCCGTTGGGGGAGAGCAAGCCGTCTCGACGGCCGAACACATGGGCCGGCGCGCTTGACCAGCGGTATTCCTCCGCTTTTTTAACGATCCCGGCCCGAACCGGATTATTCTCGACATAACGAAGCGCCCGGTACAAATGGGCGTCTTCTAGAGGAAACGAATAAAAACGCCTCTGCCAAAGCGTGCCTTTCCAATTCATGAGAATATTGATGTAGGAGGAATATTTCCGATGGGTCTCCCGAATGGTCAGAGACATGCTCTCGGGATTTTCCGGCACCGCGATAAGATGAATATGGTTGTGCATCAGGCAATAGGCCCAAAATTTGAGTCCGTACTTGTCCGCATGCCAGCCAAGAAGGCTGAGGTAGACCTTCCTGTCCTCATCGCTGAAAAAAATGGTTTGCCGGCGGTTTCCCCGGTTGGTGATATGGTGCGGGCGGTTGACGGCGACAATGCGCTTAAAGGGAGGCATCTTTGGTCTCCGGGAATCGCGGGATTCAATGAAAAAGACGTCCCGCGATTTGAAATATTCTCATTTCGGGGGAAATCCGGCCGGCAATGAGGAAATGGTTAAACAGGTACTGATTTAATAAGCCGGGGAAAGACGAGAATAGCGAGGCCGAAAATTGCACCTGAAATTTGCACCTGGTCAACCATTTCCGTGTTTTCCGCCTGATCCGGTGGAAAGGGGAAATGGATAAACAGGTACCGATTGACCGATTCAATAAGCCGGGGAAAATAAGGAAATGGTTAAACAGGTACCGATTTAATGGCTGGAAATGGGGAAATGGATAAACAGGTTCTGATTTCAGAGGGGATCGGCTTGACATACCCCCTGGGGGTATATATATTATGAAGTGGAGGCTTGGAGACATGACCCACGCTCACCCGTTCCATACCGACGAACTGGTCCGGCTGCGCCGCATCGAAGGCCAGGTCCGGGGCGTCCAGAAGATGATCGAGGAACGCCGCTACTGCGTCGATATCCTGACCCAGCTTGCCTCCGTCTCGGCGGCCCTTGCCCGGGTCGAGGAGCGTATCCTTGAACGACATCTCCGATCTTGCGTCCGCGACTCCCTGACGCGGAGGGGGCGGACTGACCAAGAGAAGAAAATCGAGGAGATCATCACCCTCCTCGGCCGGATCCGCCGCCTGCCCGGCGCTTGAGATCGCCCCCATGGCCATCGACCCCATCTGCGGCATGACCGTCCGGGAGGACGCGGCCCGGTTTTTCTCCGATTACGCCGGCCGGCGCTGGTATTTCTGTTCGGCGTTCTGTAAGAAAAAATTCGACGCCGACCCCGAAACCTATGTTTGGCGCAGCCGGGACCCTTTGTCCGGCCGCGTCTCGACCGGCGCCGATTCCGCCCCCGATTCCTCTCCCTCCTCAAGCCTCGCCCCGGCCGCTTCTTTCTCTACTCCTTCAGACTCCGCCACCCCCGCTTCTTCCCACTCCGCCACCTCGCCTTCCACCCCCGCTCCGACTGCCACGCCCGCCCCCGCTCCACCTGATGCCCCGCCCGGCTCCTCTCCCGGCCCTTTCCATGCCGCCATTCCCGCTCCTGTCCCCCCTCCCCTCCCTGCTCCCGCCTCCATCCCCCAAGCCGCCGAGGGAACCGTCCGTCTCGACATCCCCATTTTAGGAATGACCTGCGCGACTTGCGCCGCGACGATTGAAAAAGCCCTCAAAAAAATTCCCGGCGTTGTCTTCGCGGCCGTCAATTTCGCCACCGGCCGGGCGACCGTGATTTATCCGCCGTCCGCCGTCCCGGCGGCCGATCTCGTCGCGGCCGTCCGCGGCGCCGGCTACGATGTCGTCTCGGCCTCGGCCGAGATCGCGATCAAGAACGTCATGTGCGCCGGCTGCGCCGCGACGATCGAGCGCGCCCTTCTCCGCCGCCGCGGCGTGTTCCAGGCCGCGATGAACGTCCTTACCCTCCGGGCCCGGGTGAAGTATCTCCCGACGGAAATCGGCCTCGACGAGCTTTTTGAAGCGGTCGAGTCGGCCGGCTACCAGGTCATCCGCCCGTCCCCCGCCGACGCCGCCCTCGCCCAAGCCGACGGCCGCTCGGCCGGCGACGCGGAGCGCGAAATCCGCGAGCGCGATCTTCGCCGGCTTCGGACGAAAGTCGTGATCGGCTTCGCCCTCAGCCTCGTCATTTTTCTCGGGAGCATGGGCGGCGTCCTTCCCTTCGTTCCCGCTTTTCTCCGCGCGCCCGTCCTTCTCTGGATCCTGGCGACTCCGGTCCAGTTCGGGCTCGGGGCGGCGTTCTATCGAGGCGCGTGGGCGGCTTTCCGCAACCGCCGGGCGGACATGAACACCCTGGTGGCCGTCGGGACGTCGGCGGCCTACGTGTTCAGCGCCGTCGAGACCGCCGCCCCCTCGCTTCTGTCCGCCGGCGGCCGCGGCCAGCACGTTTATTTCGACACGTCGGCCGTCATCATCACCCTCGTTCTGTTCGGCCGCTTTCTGGAAGCCCGGGCCAAGGGGCGGGCCTCCGAGGCGATGAAGAAACTCCTCGGCCTTCAGCCTCGAACCGCCCGCGTCCTCCGCGGCGGCATCGAGACCGATATCCCGCCGTCCGCCGTCCTCCCCGGCGACCTGGTCGTCGTCCGGCCGGGGGAGCGGATCCCGGTGGACGGGCTGGTGACGAAGGGACGCTCGACGGTGGACGAATCGATGATCACCGGAGAAAGCATCCCGGTTGAAAAAGGCGAGGGCGACGAGGTCATCGGGGCGACCATGAACCGGCTTGGGAGCTTCACCTTCCGGGCGGTCAAGGTCGGACGGGAGACGGTCCTGGCCCGGATCGTCCGGATGGTCGAGGAGGCCCAGGGCTCGAAAGCCCCCATCCAGCGCCTGGCCGACAGGATCGCCGGGTGGTTCGTTCCGGCGGTCATCGGCCTGGCCGTCCTGACGTTCGCCGCCTGGATGATCTTCGGTCCGGAACCGGCCTTGAAATTCGCCCTGCTCAATTTCGTTTCCGTCCTGATCATCGCCTGTCCCTGCGCCCTCGGCCTGGCCACGCCCACGGCGGTCATGGTCGGGGCGGGCAAGGGGGCCGAGTACGGCATCCTGATCCGAAACGGCGAGAGCCTCGAGACGGCGGCCAAGCTGACGACCGTCGTTTTCGACAAGACCGGAACCTTGACCGAGGGCGCCCCCGCCCTGACCGACATCATTCCCGGCGAAGGATGGACCGAAGGCGGACTCCTGGGGATCGCCGCCGCCGCCGAGAAAGGCTCGGAGCATCCGCTGGCCGAGGCCGTCGCGGACGCGGTTGCGTCCGCCGCGCCGGCGGTCGCCGTGCCCGGGGCCGACTCCTTCCGCTCCCTGCCGGGGCGCGGGCTCGAAGCCTCGGTCGGCGGCCGGGATGTTCTTTTGGGAAACGCCGCCTTGATGACCGAGCGCGGGGTGGACGTGTCGGCTTGGACGGATCGGGCTGAAAATTTGTCGGCCCAGGGAAAAACGGTGATGTACGCGGCCGTCGACGGCCGGGCGGCCGGCCTTTTCGCCGCGGCCGATCCGCTCAAGGCCAAATCCGTGGCCGCCGTGGACCGGCTTAAGACGCTGGGCCTGGACGTCGTGATGCTGACCGGCGACCATCGCCGCACGGCCGAGGCGGCGGCCCGGGCGGCGGGAATCGGGCGTTTCGCGGCCGGACTCCTGCCCGGGGATAAAATCGCGGAAATCCGGCGGCTCCAGAAGGCCGGGGAGCGCGTGGCCATGGTCGGCGACGGGATCAATGATGCGCCCGCCCTGGCCGCGGCCGACGTCGGCGTGGCCATCGGCTCGGGGACGGATGTGGCCATGGAAGCCGCCGACATCACCCTGATCGGCGACGATCTTATGGGCGTGGCCCGGGCCGTCGAGCTCAGCCGCCGGACGATCCGGACGATCCGGCAGAACCTGTTTTGGGCGTTCATCTACAACATCGTCGGGATCCCGGTCGCGGCCGGCGTCCTCTACCCGTTCTTCGGCCTCCTCCTGAACCCGATGATCGCCTCGGCGGCGATGGCCTTCAGCTCGGTGTCGGTCGTGACGAACTCGCTTCGGTTGCGCCGGATGGATTTGGGGGCGCCGCCTCCGAAAAGGAGGGCGTTTTCTCAACCCCTCGCTTCATTTCCGGAATGAAGGATGCCCCCCAAATTGATATTTCCGATTGGAGAAGGTAGAATGAATCGCTTGAAAACATATGGAGGCAGAAAAATGAAAACCAAGTCCATGGGAATCGTGCTGTTTGTTCTTGTTTTAGGATTGTCGGCTTGGGCCGCGGTCCAGACCGCCGACCGCAAGGCCGTCGATCCCGTCTGCGGCCGGATGACGGCCGCGGAAGGCGCCCGGTGGACCTACGAGTATCAAGGAACGACGTACGCGTTCTGCTGCGAGGCCTGCAAGGCCGCCTTCGTCAAAGAGCCGGAAAAATTCCTGGCTAAAATGAAAGAAACGCCGGCGGCCGCGGCCGAATGCCCGATGACGGCCGGACAGGCCTCGGCCGCGAAGGAAGGCGAACCCGCCGCCTTCGGCTTCCCCATGCCCGGAATGCCGGCCCGGTCGATGTCCCCCTGTTGCTGCTGCTGTTGTCCGAGAATGGCCCATCCGATGCATCCCATGCCGCCCCACGCGATGCAGCCGATGCATCCCATGCGGCCGATGACCCCGGCTCCGGCCGCTCCTCCGGCCGCGGAAGCGCCGGCCGAGCCTTCCGCTCCGGCCGTCGCCCCGGCGCCTCCGATGGGCTCCTTTTGCCCGGTCATGAGGCCGCGGATGATGATGGGAAGAGGAATGAGAGGCATGGCCTCCGCCCCGGGCTTCGGCTTGATGCAAATGAAAGACATCGAAAGAAAGGTCGAGAACACCAAGGACGGCGTTGTCATCACCCTGACGTCCAAGGATCCGGCCGCGGTCAAAATGATCCAAGAGCATATCGCCCTGATGGAAAAAAACCAGGCGAACATGATGTACATGATGATGGACGGAAGCGGGGTGAAAAAAGAAATCAAGATCGACGTCAAGGAAGACAAGAAAGAGAAGAAATAAGGACCGGCCTGGAGAATCGTTTTCATCGAGGAGGAAGACGTCTAATGAATGCCGACACGATCTGGAAAGACATAAAGGAGATCCGCGGGGATGCCCCCCTCGTTCACAACATCACCAACTTTGTCGTCATGGAGGTGACGGCCAACGCCCTCCTGGCCATCGGCGCCTCCCCGGTGATGAGCCACGCCCTCGAGGACGTCGAGGACATGGTCGGCATCGCTTCCTCTCTTGTCCTCAACATCGGAACGCTCAGCGAACCGTGGATCGAGGCGATGTTCCGTGCGGGTGAGGCGGCCCGGCGTCGCGGCTTGCGCATCGTTTTCGATCCCGTCGGGTCGGGGGCGACCCGGTACCGGACGGAAACCTCGCTGCGGATCCTGGAGGAGCTCCAGCCGGCGATCATCCGCGGCAACGCCTCGGAAATCATGTCCCTTGTCACCTCCCAAACCGTGACCAAGGGCGTGGACAGCCGATATGGTTCGGACAAAGCGATGGACGCGGCTTTCCGGCTGACCGATAAATACCGCTGTGTCGTCAGCGTCAGCGGGGCCGTCGACCGCATCGTCTTCCAAAATGAGATCATCAAGATCGCCAACGGCCACGAGATGATGCCGCGGGTCACGGGGCTCGGCTGCGCGGCCACCGCCCTGACCGGGGCGTTCGCCGCCGTCGATCCCTCGCCGTTCGAGGCGGCGGCCGCGGCCATGGCCGTCATGGGGATTGCGGGCGAAATCGCGGCAGAAAAAGCCCAAGGCCCGGGATCTTTCCGCGTTCGTTTCATCGATGCCCTCCATGCGATCGGAGAGAACGACCTCCGGACCCGCCTCCAGGCGGCCACGGAATCGCGGTGACCGGTGGGGAAAGCTGATTTCGGGCTGATGCTGGTCACCGACCGCGGTCTTTCCGCGGGCCGGCCGGTCGAGGAAATCGTCGAAGCGGCGGTTTCGGGGGGAATTACGATCGTTCAGCTCCGGGAGAAGGAAGCGGCGACGCGCGATATCATCGCCCTCGGGCGGCGGCTGGCCGAAATATTGCGGCCGCGCCGCATTCCCTTGATCATCAACGACCGGGTCGACGTCGCTCTGGCCGTTTTAGCCGACGGCGTGCACTTGGGTGCGGCCGATATGAGTCCCGGCGACGCGCGCGCGATCCTGGGACCCAAGGCGATTATCGGGCTGTCGGTGGAAAACGAGGCCCAGGCGGTCGCGGCCGATCCGCGGACCGTCGATTATTTAGGCGTCAGCCCCGTGTTCGCGACACCGACCAAGACCGATACGGGCGCGGCTTGGGGGATCGAGGGGCTGTGGCGGCTGCGGCCGCTCGTCCGGCTGCCGTTGGTCGGCATCGGCGCGATCAAGGCCGAGAACGCGGCCCGGGTCATGGAGGCGGGAGCCGACGGCTTGGCCGTCGTCTCGGCGATCTGCGCCGCGCCCGATCCGGCCGCGGCGGCCCGGACGCTGCGGGCGATCGTCGAGGCGGCGAGGACGAAGCGGGGAGGAGCGGCCTAGCGGGCGGAAGCGGAAGACGAAGGGGAAAACGAAGGGCGCGAGGTGAAGAGACGAAAGGCGGGCAGGGGGGGAAGCGTGGCGTCCCGGGAGCCGGATGGGCTGGACCGGCTGGGCGAGTTTGGATTCATCGCCCGGATGGCCCGGCCGTTCATCCGGGAGCTGCCGGCCGGCGTTGAGGGAATCGGCGACGACTGCGCCGTTATGCCGTGGACGAAAGGCGAACGGCTGCTCGTGACGACGGACATGCTTCTCGAAAACCGGCATTTCATCCGGAACCGGGTGAGCGGCCGGGATCTGGGCTGGAAATCCCTGGCCGTCAACCTGAGCGATATCGCGGCCATGGGCGGCCGGCCGAAATGGGCCCTGCTGTCGCTGGGGATTCCGGAAGGAGTCGGGCTGGAGTGGCTGGACGCGTTTTATAAAGGATGGCGTGAGGCGGCCCGGCCGTTCGGCGTCCGGCTGGTCGGCGGGGACACGACCCGGTCGCCGGGGGGGATCGTCATCAGCATCGTCGTCGGCGGGACGGTCCGGGCGGGAAAAGAAAAACTCCGGTCGGGAGCCGCGGCCGGCGATGTCGTCGCTGTGACCGGGGCGGTGGGCGATTCGGGCGGCGGGCTGAAGGTCTTGCTGGCCGGCGGGCCGGAGGGGCGGGACGAGGAGCGGCTTGTCCGGGCTCATCATCGGCCGAGGCCGCACGTGGAGGAAGGGGAGTGGCTGGCGGGACGGCCGGGCGTGCGGGCGATGATGGATGTGTCCGACGGGATCGACTCCGATATCCGCCGGATCATGGAGCGTTCGAGAGTCGGGGCGGACATCGCGCTGGACCGGCTGCCGGTTTCGGCGGTTCTCCGGCGGGTCGCCCGGAAGCGCGGATTTGAGGCGGTCGAGACGGCCGCGACGGGAGGGGAAGATTATTGCCTGCTTGTCACGGTCGCCCCGGAAACCTTTGAGAGGACGGCCGGGGCGTTTAAGCGGCGGTTCGGCCGGCTGCTTGCAGCCGTTGGCACGATCCGTACCAAGGCATCGGGTTTACGGTATTTTTTGAACGGCCGTCCGGCGCATATCCGCGCCCGCGGCTACGACCACTTCAAATCATTTCGCGATTCTTAATCCGTACAATCTAATCGGTACCTGTTTAACCATTTCCCTATTCAATCCGAACCTGTTTAACCATTTCCTCAATTCCGGTACTCATCAATCCCGGTACTCATCAATCCGTACCTGTTTATCTATTTCCGCATATCCAATCCGCACCCGGCCCAATCAGTCAATCTCATCTGAACCTGTTTAACCATTTCCGCATTCTTTTGAAGATACGATCTCTCATTCCCAATTCGTCGATTCCCGACGTTTTGGGAAACGAAGTTTATGGGTATTGTGTCTCCTAATTTTCTGCGCTAACTTAATATCAGACGATGCGGCGCGCGGACGCGCGGGGAGAAATCACGGCTTTGAAAACCGTTAAAAGAAAGAGTCGAGCGAAGGCGGAATTCGTCCTCACGAACGAGGTGCTTCTTGAGGCGGCTAAGCGGAAAGCCGGCGTGATCGAAGCCCGGATCATCTCTCCGGCCGACGTGGTCACGGCCGCTTGGGTGAAAATGAAGTGCCGCTTCGGCTGCGACGGATACGGCCAATGTCTGGTTTGTCCGCCGTTTACGCCGACGGCCGAGGAGATGCGCCGCGTTCTGGACGGATACCGGCGGGCGATCCTGATTCATTTCCGGCCGCGGGCGGCCGTCGCCAGGGCGATCGCCGGACTGGAGCGGGAAATCTTTCTCAAAGGGGCTTGGAAGGCGTTCGGGCTGGAGGCGGGTCCGTGTCCGTTCTGCCGGACATGTCCCGTGGAGGAGGGCTGGTGCCGACACCCGGAGCTGGCCCGGCCGGCGATGGAAGCCTGCGGAATCGACGTGTTTTCCACGGTCAAGAAAGCAGGATTTCCGATTGATGTCGTCCGCACGCGGCGCCAGGTCCCGGATTATTACGGATTGATCCTGGTGGATTGATTCCGCCTTCTCTGGAAGACGAAGCATCCCTTTTCCAGCTCATCGATTCCCGATGTTTTTGGAAATGAGATTAACAGATATTGTGTCTCCCTGTTTTATTGAGTGCGGCGTTCTTTACGATCAGACGTAAGAATGGAGGCCGGAGAGGAGATAATTCACGCCGAAAAACGTGAACAACGCCGCCAGGAAGCCGAGAATCGCGATAAACGCCGACCGCTTTCCCTTCCAGCCCATCACGATCCGGGTGTGAAGGTAGAGAGCGAAGACAAACCACGTGATCAGGCTCCAAACTTCCTTTGGATCCCAGTTCCAGTACGTCCCCCAAGCCTTTTCCGCCCAAACCATCCCGAAGATCAGTCCGCCCAGCGTGAACAACGGAAAGCCGATCGAGACGCACCGGTAGCTCACCGAATCCATCTTCGCTTTTTTCTCCGGATCCTTGGCCCGCAGGTACATGATGCTGGTGATGAAGGCCACGGCGAAAAAAGCTTCCCCGAGGAGCGTCACCGAGACGTGAAGCCACAGCCAGTAGCTCTGCAGGGCGGGGACGAGGGGAGCCGCCTCCTTGGGCATCAGCGGCGAGGAGGCCAGGGCCATGATGGCGATCACAAACAGCATCACGTAAGCCCCGACTTTGGGTATTTTGAACATCGTCTCAATGATGATGAACGCCAGGACCGAAGCCCAGGCGAGAAACGACATCGACTCGTACATGTTCGTAAACGGCGCATGCCCGCTTTGGAAGGTCCGCAAGACGAGGGCGACGGTGTGGAGGGCCAGCCCGGCGGAAGCGGCGATGAACGCGGCCCGTGCCCATTTCGGCTTTTTGCCGAACAGAAAGGCAAGGTAAAGAAGCGCGGCCGCGGCATAAAGGGCAAACGCGATCGTGAAGAACGCCGACTCCGTCATTTCGACCTCCTCCTCTTAATCGGAACCTGGTTAACCATTTCCATATTTTACCTGGAGAACATGGAAATACAGAAATGGTTGAACAGGTACCGAATTACTCTTTCAAGGCGGCCGTTACCCGGGCGAATTCCGACGCGAAACGGTCCTGGCTTTTCGAAGCCGTCCCGCCGGCTGTAATCTCCATCCTGCCCGAGCCCCGCTTTCTTCCCTTCCCTCCGGAACCCGCCGAGCCCGCCGCCGGTCCTTCCGTCTCCTCCAGGGTCATCCGGATCTCCCGCGCCGGCCAGTAAAACGCCAGAAACAGCCCGGCCATCACCAAGAGGCATCCGATCCAAATCAGCGGCACGCCCGGATCTCTGGCCGCCTGGATCACCGAATACTGGGGCGCGTCGGCGTCGCGGAGCTCGATCGTCCAGTCGGCGGCCTCCTCTCCCCGGAGCCGGTTGACCTGGGGATATGCCGCGAAAATCCAGCCCTCAACGACTTTGCGTCGGCCGCGCCATCCTTCAATCAGCGCCGCCGGATTGTTCGGCTGGCCGGAGCTCGTGCCCGGCCGGTTGTCGTCGCCGATCACGAAGTCGGGGAAAAACCGCCGGACCGTCCACTCCATTCCGGTCTCTTTTTCTTTCTGATCCGCGGCCGTCTTTTTTCCTCCGCCTTCCCCCTGGCCGGTTCTTCTTTCCTTTGTTCCTTCTTCCGGGAAGGCTGTTTTTTCCCCGACCCGGATTTTCGACGTCCGCCCCGTTCCCGGCGCATCCTTCCGTTCGATCCAAAACGTCAGGTCCGGATTATCCCAGTCGAGGCCCCAGGCGCTTTGGTAAAACGAATATCCGCGATGAACGAGAGGATGGTTGACCTCGATGACCACGGTTCGCACATCCTTTCCGTCCTCGACCACGGTCAAGGTGCTTTTCCAGTCCTTGACGCTTCCGTCCGCGTATGTCTCAGTCGCGAATTTATCTAGCCGTAGGGCGAATCCGGCCCGCGGCACGTCCAAAGTTTTCCCGGCGTTGAGACCGAGGTCGGTTCGGAATCCGCCGGCCGCGGTCACGAGGCCTCCGGCGATGATGACGAGCAAACCCAGGTGGACGAAATCCGCGCCGAAAATACCAGCGGTTCCCTTGCGGCCGAGAAAATGAATCCGGATTCTTCCGCCTGCTTGTCTGGCGTCCGCGCCGGCGCTTTCCGTTCCCGATCGGCCCTCCGTCTCCGGCTCCTCGGCGATGCGCACCTTGTACCGCGAGGCCCGCAGCGTCCGGATCGCGGTTTCCTTCGCCTCGGCCGCGCTCCTATCGATCCGCAGCCGTGCGCTTATCTTTCCGGCGGCCAACGATTTCGGGTCGCTCTCGACTTTCGGCCGAAACGCCCGTCTCAGCTTCGCGCCAAGGCGCGTCGCCGTACAAACGGCGATGTTCAAGCCGAACAAAGCCATCAATCCCAAGAACCAAACAGAGCGGAAAAGGTCGGTCAATCGAAGCTTGACCATCGGTTCGGCGAGCCGGCCGTAGCGGGCGGCATAGTCGGCCGCCTCCCGCCCTTGGGGAATGAGCGTGCCCAGGATCGAGGCCGCGACCAGCAGAATGAGGAGGACGATGGCCAGCTTGAGGGAGGAAAAGAATCGGATGATTGTTTTCATGTCTTTGTCAGCGGAATCTTACCGGAAATCAGCCGCCCATTTCTAGAGGCGGCCGCCGATTGGGGTTTTTCCGGCCCGGGAGGGGACGGCCTCCTCCTGTTCCCGAAATCCGAGTTCGGGAATCCGAATTCGGTACCTGTTTATCCATTTCTCGAATCGGCTGGCGATGGCTTGTCATTTTATAAACCCCGCGTTATCTGCAAGCTCCGGGATCGATATAGCGAAAAGGATAAGCAGGTTCGGATATAAAGGAAATTTGATATAGGGGAATGGTTGAACAGGTTCGGAATTAATGAGCAGGCGCCGGATGAGATGCAGCGGCGGGGTTAATGAGGCAAGAGGCGTTATTTCTCTCGGTTGCGATGGGGGAGATACCACCCGGCTACTTGGTTTTCGTCTTCTTCTTGGCCGCGGCGATTTTCTTGTCCGTGATCTCGATGACATCGGCCAGGGAGATGCTGTCGAAATAATTCTTCATCATCACCGAGGCGGCTTTCCAGATTTCGTGCGTCCCGCAAGTGGATATCTTGTCGCAGCTCGTCTCATCCTCGACGCATTCGACCAGGCTGCATGTGCCTTCCAGGGCGTGGAGGATATCGCAGACTTTGATCTCTTTAGGGCTGCGGGAGAGAGTGTATCCGCCTCCCGCCCCGCGAATGCTTTTAACGAGCTTGTTGATTTTCAACGGGATGATGATCTGTTCAAGATAGCGGATGGAAATTCCTTCCGCGTCCGCCACGCTCTTGAGGATGATAGCTTTGGGACCGTTGCCGTATTGACGGGCCAAGTTGACCATCAGACGCGTCCCGTATCTTCCCTTCGTCGAAAGCTTGATCATGCCGCGTTTCTCCTTCTTGTCGTCAGCCGATCACGCTCGCGCTTTCGGCCGCAATGCGGCCTTATCATAGCCCATTCGCATGCCGGTTTCAACATAATATTATAGGATTTATATATTCCCCAGATTTATGGGAAAATCGCGAATATTTCCAGGATTGGTACCTGTTTATCCATTTCCCAAATCGGCCGGAGACGGCATGTCATTTCTTAAATTCCGCATCATCTGCAAGTTCCGGGAACGAAACAGGGAAATGGATAAGCAGGTTCGGATATAAAGGAAATTTGATATGGGGAAATGGTGAAACAGGTTCTGATTTATGATTTACCGATTTAATTGACAACCCCATCCCCAGGCGATATTCTACTCTCTCCCAACTTCATCCCATGGAAAGGACGTGTCCATGTCCAAGGAAATCCTTCTCGGCGACGAAGCCGTCGCCCTCGGCGCGGTCCATGCCGGCCTGACCGCCGCCTACAGCTACCCCGGCACGCCGGCCTCGGAAATCATGGAGTTTCTCATCCGGTCCAACGGCCGGGCCGGTAAATACGTCGCCGCCTGGTCGGTCAACGAGAAAACCGCCTTCGAGGAGGCCCTCGGCACCTCGTTCGCGGGCGGACGGACGCTCGTCTCCTTCAAGCATGTCGGCCTCAACGTCGCCGCCGATCCGTTCATGAGCGCCGCCCTACTCGGGATCAACGGCGGATTCGTTTTCGTCTCGGCCGACGACCCAAGCATGCACAGCTCCCAAAACGAGCAAGACAGCCGCTTCTACGCCCAGTTCGCCCTCATTCCCTGTTATGAGCCGGCCGACCACCAAGAGGCCTATGACATGGCCCGCGAAGCCTACGACCATTCGGAAAAATACAACGTCCCGGTCATGATCCGCCTCTCGACCCGGATCTCCCACTCCCGGGCCGGCGTCGAAACCCGCCCCGCCCGCGATAAAAATCCCCTCCGCCGCGGCGCCCGCGAGGCCTGGACGCTCCTTCCGCACCTGGCCCGCGGCCGCAACAAGCGCCTCATCGACCTCCAGCCCGAGCTCATTAAATCCTCCGAAGCCAGCGCCCGCAACAAGCTCGACCTCAATCCGGCCAACCGCTCCTTCGGCGTCATCGCCTCCGGCATCGCCTATAACTACGTGATGGAGAACCTCGCCGCCCTCCCCGCCGATTCCCCCTCCCGTCCATCCGTCCTCAAGATCTCGGCCTACCCGCTTCCCGTCACGCTCATCCGCCGCCTCGTCGACCACGTTGAAACGATCCTCGTCGCCGAGGAAGGCGCCCCGTTCATCGAGCAGGCCATCAGCGGCCTTCTCGGCTTTCCGGGCAAGAATATCACCGGCCGCCTCTCCGGCGCGCTGCCTCGATCCGGGGAGCTTTCGCCCGAGACCGTCCGCCCGGCCCTCGCCCTTACCCCGCTCCCGCGGCGTCCCCTCGACAAGATCTCCGGCCGCCCTCCGCAGCTCTGCGTCGGCTGTCCTCACACGGACACGTATAAAGCGATCAAGGCGGCCGCCTCCGGCCACCCCGACGCGACCGTCTTTTCCGACATCGGCTGCTACACCCTCGGTTATTTCCCTCCCCACAACGCCATCGACTCCTGCGTCTGCATGGGCGCTTCGGTCGGGATGGCCAAGGGAGCGTCCGAAGCGGGCCTCCATCCGGCGATTGCCGTCATCGGCGACTCGACCTTCGGCCATTCCGGGATGACGGCCCTCCGCTCGGCGGCCGCCTACAACGCCGACATGACCCTGGTCATCCTTGACAACTGCACCACGGCCATGACCGGCGGCCAGCCGACCTTCGCCTCCGGCGACCGGCTCCTCAAGATCGTCGAGGGCCTGGGTGTGCCCAAGGAACACATCCGGACCATCGTCCCGCTGCCCAAGAACCACGAAGCCAACGTCAAGGTCTTCCAGGAGGAGATCGCCCACAAGGGCATCTCGGTCATCGTGGCCGTCCGGGAATGCCTTGAAGAAGCGAAACGGAAAAACAAAGCGGGAGGCGCCCAGTGAACACCATCCGCAAGCAAGACATCATCCTGGCCGGTGTCGGCGGGCAGGGGATCCTCTCGATCGCCTTCGTCGTCGACAACGCCGCCCTCAAGGAAGGCCTCAACGTCAAGCAGGCCGAAGTCCACGGCATGGCCCAGCGCGGCGGCGCCGTGCAATCGCACCTTCGCCTCTCCTCCGGACGGATTTGGAGCGACCTCATCCCGCGCGGCGGGGCCGACTTGATCCTGAGCGTCGAGCCGCTGGAAGCCCTCCGCTATCTCGACTTCCTCAAGCCCGACGGCCGGATCATCGCCAGCTCCAACCCCTTCGTCAACATCCCCGACTATCCCGACAGGAACGAGGTCCTGGCCAAGATCAAGAAGGTTCCCGGCTCGCTCGTCGTCGACTCGGAAAAGCTGGCTAAGGAAGCCGGCGCGAGCCGGGCCCAGAACACGGTGATGCTCGGGGCCGCTTCCAAACACCTGATCGTCAGCGAGGAACACCTCAAGGATTACATCCGGGTGCTCTTCGAAAAGCGCGGCGAACGCATTCTGGAAGCCAATCTCAAGGCCTTTGAGCTGGGGAAGGCGGCGGCGGATGATTGATTTTGAGGATCCAACTCCTATTGCCACGCCGGAGGAGTTTCGGAAAGCGTTACTCGCCGTGCGTGATTCGGAAAAAGGGATTTACGATCATAAAGAATTGCCGATGATCGAGGCGCAGTACTATTCTCCAAAGCATACAATCAATACGACTCAATTAGCGGAAAAAGTAGGTTTTACCGGTTATTCTGAAGCTAATCTTAATTACGGGATTCTTGCGCATCGTATAGCTGATGAATTGAAGTATGTCCCGGGAAGTCCTAACCCGAATTGCGATCATTGGTGGCGGACATTATCATATGGGAAAACGCCTGACCAAAACGAAGAAATACAATTTTATAAGTGGGTTATGCGTCCGGAACTCGTTCAAGCGCTGGAAAAGATGGGATGGGTGAAAAAAAATTCCGATTTGTCTTGAGTTGGGATTATTGAGGCGGCCAGAAAACGCCTAAAACCGTAAACTCGTTCGGGAAACGATGAAGGTTTCCAACATACAAAAAAGTGTCTTTTTTTGCCGGATCGACAATATCGAGCCATCTGCTTTTTATTTTTTCCAATAATATCGCGGTATCCAAATATCTCGTTCGCCATTTTCGAAACGCTTGCATAATTTCCCAGTCGATAATTGACAACGAATGGCCGGGGCAATTTCCCGCTGAATCGCAGAAAAAATGATAGTAGAATTGGAAATGAATTTCTTCAATCATTTTTTTGGGTTTATCGAATAAGCCGGGCTGTGCGTATGCTTGAATTTTCTTTTCCAAATTCGAACCTCGCCTCTTTTTCGCCTCGAAAGCAACTCGCTTCGGTTTGATCAGTCCGAGCGATGTGTTATGAACAGTTTGATCGAGTTTTAATTGACAAAAGGTTGTCCGAGGAGCTTTCAATACGACCTCTTTTCTTTCTTTCCATTTTTGATCGGTAGATAAATATTTCAGGATTTTAATTGATGAAGACTGAATTCGATAACTTTCGGGACGAAGGTCATCGCCGGCTTTGACGCATTTTGTCTCGATGATGCTGTATTTTTTAAACCTTTGGTCCGATTCGAGATCTCTAAATGGAACAGGATATAAGCGGATCCATTCCTGTGATTTGATATCGATTCCGGCGCAACAGACGGTTTCGCCGTAGGACACGCTGGCGATAGGATAGGCTTTAACGCATATGAGAATTTCTTTTGTATCAAAACCGGATGTTTTCAAATATGATGAACCTGATATCCTTGACCGGTGATATCAAGAATTTTCTTCGCGACGAGCGATCGATGGCAGTTTGCCGGAGCTTTTTCAAAACACATGAAACAGGAGGTTTTTTCGTCGATGTCGCGGATGACTTTTTGAAGCGATTCAGCCTGCTGAAGGAGATGATTCATGTATAAACGGGAAAAATCCTCAAAATCGAGATTGCCTTTCAATTTATGTCTAATATCCGATGGGCTTCCCAACGCACGAATATGGATGTATTCGATATTTTCCGCTTCCAGTATGCTTTTCAAAATCGTTTTTGAGAAACCCTTCTTTCGTGAGATGGGGATCTCCCGGATATCGATAAGCCGTTGAATATTATGGGATTTTAGATTCGAAACGAAATCTTCGATATACCGGCCTTCGTAGCCGATCGTAAAAAAGTATTTCGCGTTCATCTTCTTCGGATATTATATACCGGTGCCGTCATAATATTTAGACGTTAGGAAATTTAAAAATTCTCAAAGCGGGTGTATTTCTCTTCAGGTCCCTTGATAAAACAGCCCGAATCGGATACCTTTTCTCCTAGCTTCATTGACCCCCCCCTGTCTGATATGACCTTGGCGGGCCGGAAAATCATCAAAGGAGCATCTCATATGAAAATCAACAATCACGACTATAAGCCCTTCGTCTCGGCCTTTGATCCCGCCCCCCAAACCGGCCGGTTCCACGGCCGCCGCGTGGCCGAGCGCATCCCCCACCGCCAGTCTAAAGTCACCACTCTCGACGCCGTCATGGACGTCATCCGCGACGGTGACACCATCTCCTATCCGCATTATTACCGGACCGGCGACACCGGCCTGAAGATGGTCGTCGAAAAGCTCCGGGAGACCGGGAAAAAAGGCATCCTCATCTACGGCAATGCCTACTTCGACCACGTTGATCCCTGGCTGATCGAAGCGGTCCGCGACGGGGTGATCGGCGGGCTCTACGGCAATCCCTACCGGAAGCTCGGCGATCACATCACGAAAGGGGAGGTCCTCCCCTGGGTGACCGTCGGGGTTTCCCACGGCGACCGAGTCCGGAAGCTCCAGACCGGCGAGGTGCGGGTCAAGGTCGCCTTCGGCCCCGTCCCCATCGCCGACCGCTACGGCAACGCCAACGGCCTCCAGGGCAAGCCGGAAGAGCTCTGCGGCCCGATCGGGCTGTTCGCGGCCGACGCCGAGTTCGCCGATTATGTCTGCCTGCTTGCCGGGACCGTCAGCGAGAGGCTCGTCCTGCCGGCCCGGATTTCCATGGAGCTGGTCGATTTCGTCGTCCCGGTGGCTTGCGCCGGCTTGAACTCCGGCATCGGTTCGGGCACCCTCGACATCCCCAAGGCCAAGGCCAACCCGTTCAACGCCCGGGTCTCGGCCAACGTGACCGGGGTGATGAAGGCGGCCGGGGTGATCCGGGACGGGTTCGGCTTCCAGGTCGGAAGCGGGGCCGGCCTGGTCGTCTTGGACGACATCCGGACCATCCTCAAGGAGAGGAAGATCCAGGCTCATTTCACCATCGGCGGGATCACGTCCCTCCACGTCGACATGCTCGAGGAGGGGACGGTCCGGCACCTGATGAACGGGCAGATGTTCGAGCCCTCGCCCCGGGTGATCGCCTCGATGCTCGAAAATCCCAACCATCACGAAGTCTCGACCGGCTACTACGCCTCGACGGCCAACAAGGAAGTAGCGGTCAATATGCTCGACGCCGCCGTGCTCTCGGCCCTGGAGGTCGACCTGGGCTTCAACGTCAACACCGTCTGCGCCGGCGGCCGGATCATCGGCGGGATCGGCGGGGGACAGGACGTCGCCGCCGGGTCCGCCTTGACGATCATCTTCCTGCCCCTGGCCACCGGCAAGAACGGCAAGGGTTTCCCCAAGGTCGTCCAAAAAGTCTACACCCGGACGACGCCGGGCGAGGTGATCGACGTCGTCGTGACCGAGGAATTCGTGGCGGTCAATCCGGCCGGCGCCTCCATTTATAAAGACGCTCTCCTGGCAAACGGGGCCGTGGTTGGGCTGAAAATGATCTCGATCGAGGAGCTGCACGCCAAGTCGGTCGAGGCGGCCAAGGCTTTCGGGACCATTCCGTCCGCGCCGCAGGCGACCGGCGACATCGTTCACGCCATTGAATGGCGCGACGGCACGCTGCTTGACGTCATTCGCAAGACCGAGTAGAAAAGGGGGGAAATGAGAGACGCGGATAAAGAAGACGCGCGAAACGGGGGAGATCGGTCCCCATTCTTATGAATGGGGACCGGGGCTCCCGTTTCTTTTCCGTCTTGGGATCCTGTCTCCTATTTCAAGTTTCTCGTATCGCCGCTCATCGAGGGAGTCTTCATGACCACCGACTTTAAGAAAATCGACGCGATCTTCGCCAAGGCCGAGGCCGACGGCCGCCGCTTCCTGCTCGAGCCCGAAGGCTATGCCATGCTCAAGCTGGCCGGCGTCGCCGTCCCCCGCCACAAGTTCGTCCCCGCTGGAAAAAAGCTCTCGGCGGCCGACGTCGCCGCCCTCAAATCTCCGGCCGGCCTCGTCCTCAAGATCGTCGCCCCGCTCATCCAGCACAAAACCGACGTCGGCGGCGTCGCCTTCGTCAAGGCCTCCGCCCCCGCGGCCAACGCGGCCATCAAGAAGATGATCGCCGAAGTTCCCGGACGCTTCCTGGCTTGGTCCAAGGCTCATTCCGATTCCGCGGCCAGGGGGGCCGCTCCCGCCGCCGCAGCTTCCTCCTCTTCCCCCGCCGGCCTCACCGCTAAGGACGTTGCGGCCGACATCCGAGGGGTGCTCGTCTGCGAGCAGGTCGCTTTCGAGAAGTTCGGCTTCGGCTCGGAGCTTCTTCTCGGGGCCCGCAATTCCCGCGAGTTCGGGCCGGTCGTGACCTTCGGAGCCGGAGGCGTCGAGGTTGAATATCTCGGCGAGCGCCTCAAGGAAGGGACGGCCGCGGCCATGGCCTCGGCCCATCTTCTCGCCCCAAAAAAAATCCTCGACCACCTCTCCGCGGCGGCCGTTTACGACAAGCTGGTCAAGCCCTTCCGCGGCAAGCCGGCCCCCCTCAAGCCGGTCGTCCTCCGGGAGACCTACGCCCGGTTCCAGGCCCTGACCGCGCATTATTCGCCGTTCGGGCCGGCCTCGCGGATTGTCATCGAGGAGATCGAGGTCAATCCCTTCGTCGTCCGGGCCGGCCGCCTCGTGCCGCTCGATCTGCTGTGCCGCTTCTCCCGCGACCACGTGGACGTCAAAAACCGCCCCGTCGCCGGGATCCGCCCGCTGCTTCGGCCCGCCTCGATCGGCGTCATCGGCGTCTCGGAGAAAATGAATCTCGGGCATGTCATCCTCAACAACGTCATCGAGATGGGCTTTCCGAAGGACCGCGTCTACGTGGTCAAACCGGGCCTCGCCGAGATCGAGGGTTGCCGGTGCGTCCCCACCGTGGCCGACCTGCCGGAGACGGTGGACATGTTCGTCCTCACCCTGAGCGCCGAGCAGTGCGAGCCGGTCATGCGCGATCTCATCGCCCACGACAAGGCCCGCTCGGTGATCATCATCGCCGGCGGGATGGGGGAAAAGTCCGGGACCCAGTCCATCGAGAAGAAGATCGTCGACCTTTTGGCCGAGAGCCGCAAGGCCGGCCGGCCCGCGCCCGCGGTCAACGGCGGAAACTGCCTCGGGATCTACAGCCGGCCGGGCTCTTACGACACGACGTTCATCCCCCGCTACAAGCTCCGCTTTCCCAAAACCGGGATCCCCGGCCTGGTCTACGTCAGCCAGAGCGGGGCGTTCATGATCAGCCGGATTTCCCGCCTCCAGCGCTTCGTCCCGCTCTACGGCATTTCCATCGGCAACCAGATCGACCTGCGCGTCTCTGATTATCTCCGCTACCTCAAGGATGAGCCTGAAGCGAAGGTCGTCGCCCTCTATATCGAGGGATTCAAGCCGGGCGACGCGTACCCGACGGCCGCGGCGGCCCGGGAAATCACCCGAGTTCCCGGCCGGTACGTCATTGCCTACAAGAGCGGCCGCTCGCCGGAGGGGCGTCTGGCGACCTCCAGCCACACAGCCTCCGTGGCCGGCGACTACGGCATCTGCAAGGCCGTGCTTGAGGAAGCCGGGGTCATCGTGGCCGACACGATCGCCGAGTTCGAAAGTTACCTTTCCGGCGCGCTGATGCTCGGCGGAAAGCGCTGGGCCGGAAACCGGGTCGTCATGATGAGCACGGCCGGATTCGAAAGCGTCATCATGTCGGACAACCTCCGGAACGGGACGGGGAGCGGTGGAACCCTCGAGCTGGCCGTCTATACGGACGAAACGAAACGGAAGCTGGAGGAGGCCCTGGCCTCCCTCGGGATCGACAAGTTCCAAGACGTCCGCAATCCGCTCGACACGACGCCCGTGGCCGACGACACGGTCTTCTCCGCCTGCGCCCAGGCCGTCTTGGAGGATCCCGGGGTGGATTGCGCGGTCATTTCGGTGCATCCGCTGACCGGGTCCCTGCAGACGATCGCTCCGGCCGAAGGGCATCCCCAGAACGTCTACGATCCCTCGAGCGTCGGCCCGAGGTTGATCGAGATTTTCAAGGCGACGGACAAGCCGTTCGTCGTCAGCATCGACGCCGGCGTCTTGTACGACCCGCTGGCCGATCTGCTCCAGGAGGCCGGCATCCCGGTGTTCCGGGATTGCGACGCGGCGGTCAAGTTCCTGAGGAAGTTCGCGGGAGCGGCGACGAAGCGGTGAGGACGAGGGCGCATGCCCAAAGACAAGGCTCATCCGTTGGCGTATCTCAGCGAAAGCGGGGCCTTCCTCATCAGCCGGATCTCCCGCCGGCCTTGGCTTGAGCCGCTGTACGCGATTTCGCTGGGGAGCCAAGCGGACCTGCGCCTCTCGGATTATCTGCGTTTTCTAAGAGACGAGACCGAGGTGAAGGTGGTCGCGGTCTACGTCGAGAGCTTTATGGCGGGCGACGGGTATCTGGCGGCCAAGGCGGTCCGGGAGATCACCCGGTCGCCCGGACGGAGCGTGATCATTTATAAGGGCGGCCGTTCCCCGGCGAAAGAAGGATCAGGGGCGGAGGAATTGGACGGAATCGGGGTGGAGAGGGGAAAAAAGTGGACGCGGGGGGAGGGAAGCGCGGAAGGGACGGAGGAGAGAGAGCGGAGCGAGAGAGGAGAATGGGCAGCGGAAAAAAGCGCGGGGATGAGCGTGAGGGCGGGTGCGATAGCCGGCGCGAGCGCGGGGATGGAAAAGCGGATGGATGGGGGGATGGATAAGGGAGAAGAAAAGAAGCCGGAGAAAAAAACGGAGGCGAGGCCGGGGGCTGATTACGAGCTTTTCCGGGCTGTTTTCGAGGACGCGGGCGCCCTCATCGCCGATACGATCGCCGAGTTCGAGAGCTTCGTTTCCGGGGCTTTGCTGTTAGGCGGAAAGCGCGTCGGCGGGAACCGCGTCGCCCTGATGAGCAACGCCGGGTTCGAATGCGTCGTCATGTCAGACAACCTCGGGAACGGGGAGGAACGGCTGGAGCCGGCCGCTTTTTCCACCGAGACGATGCGGCGGATCGGGGAGGCGCTGGCCCCGCTGGGGATCAACAAGATCCAGGACATCCGGAATCCCTTGGACGTGACGCCGGTGGCCGACGACGCGGCGTTCGCCGCGGCCGCGGGGGCGGTGCTCGACGACCCGGGGGTGGATTGCGCGGTCATCTCGCCTCTTCCCTTGGGCCCGGTGCTTCAGACGCTGCCGGCGGGGGAGGGGCACAGGGAGGATATGGAAGACGAGGGGAGCATCGGGAAGCGGCTGATCGAGATTTTCAAGGCGACCGACAAGCCGTTTGTCGTCAATGTCGATTCGGGGGCGGATTACGACCCGCTGTGCGCGATGCTCGAGGAGGCCGGGATTCCGGTGTTCAGGGATTGCGACGCGGCGGCGAGGTTTATGAGAAGGTGGGTGGGGGCGAGGAGGAGGATTTGGACGACTCCCTCTCGTTCTATGATTTCCCGGACATCGACAAGAAACGGATCTCCTCGGCCAACGGCCAGGAGCGGTTGAATCGCGAGATCCGCCGGCGAAGCCGGGTCGTCGGCGTTTTTCCATCCGTCGAGTCCTATATCAGACTTACGATCTGCTACCTGGTCGAATATACGGAGGACTGGAGCGGGAAGCGAAGCTACATTCGAGAGGACAAGATCATCAAATCCTTGGAAAAGCTTCATGAACTGACAAGTCAAATCGGGTGTTGAAGAGAGTTACGATGGCCCCTAAAACGCAAACATCCGTTGACACGGCCTATGTGCCTGTCAAGTCTCGTGTTGACTTAACCAAATGAAATCATTCTTCTTCTTGTGCCGGGAGCTCGAGACGCTTAATCGCCGGGAGTTCGTTGCCGATGATCCCCTGCAAATCGCCGTACATTCCTGAAGTATTTATAATCATGCGCTCAATCTGCTTGTCGCGTTTTGCCCAATGCCGTTGCATGGTCGATTTTTCGCTTTCCAGATCTGACCGCATGATATTGAATGACTCCATAATGGCTTCAATCCGCTGACGGAATTGGGGGCCGGATAGGTAATTATAAAGAACCTCCATTTTCCCTTGTTGACCCGCGATCGCGTTTCGGGTGAGAGCCAATTCGATTAAAGATGAGCGAAGAGCGAGCCCTAAACCCTGAAACGAAGAAAAATCCGACACCCAAACGCCATCAACATTTCCTATCCGTTTGGCTTTTTCAGGGAGGACATCGCTGACGAGAATCGCCAAATCCGCTTTGATTTCCCGCTGATCTTCCTTGAGCTTGGGTATCCAAACGTCAGCCCAATTTTTTGTCCGTTTGGATTCCCAAAGGATTGTTCCAACGCATTGACCGGCCTTATTCATAATCCGTTGGACGATATCTCCACCCTTTTTCCCCTTAGCGACGGGCTCAATATCATCGGCGGGGAAGGCTTCTTTCAGCATATCCTCGATGACAAGTTCCTGGACCTCTCCCTGACGTTCTTGAGGTCCTTGATCCGCTCTTTTTCGCAAATCATCGATCTGTTTCCGCATTTGATCGAGAAGCAGATCTTTTTCCCTCAATTTCAACACGTTTGCTTCTGTCGCATTCGCCTCGGCTTGTTCGTAGATCAACTTCCTTTCTTGCTCGAGTCTGCGGCTGAGTTCCAATTCGAGATCTTTTTCCTTGTCCTCCAATTCACGCTGCCGTTTTCGCAATTCAAGCTCGTTGGCTTTAGCGAGATCCAGCTGTTTATCGCGTTCTTCAAGTCGAGTGTTGAGATCCTTGATCTCAATATCGATTTCGTTCTTCGCATTTATCCTTGCCTTTGCCTCGATGTGCTGCCGTTCTTTCTCGAATAATAATTTCGCGTCTTCTTTTGCTTTTAACAGCTCTTTTTCATATTTGTCTTTTATTTCTTCTTCAATTTGATGGGTAAGAGCTTCGCTCATGGGAATTTCGAAGCCGCATTTTGGACATTTAATGGATTGCTCTGTCATCTCTCTCCTCCCTATTGTTAGAACTTATTCGTATCCTTATCATTTTTGTGATCTTGTTCCAAAAATCTCCGGATACTCGGCGATTTGAATGTCTAAATCTCGATCATATCGAATCACGACGACGCGATATCCGCGTGACTGGAGCTCAGTCCTAATCCGGGCGTCCTTTGCCTTTTGGTCCGGATGATCATGGACATCCCCATCACAGAAAACGCAAATATCGGGCTTATAAAAGAAGTCCGGTATGCAACGCGGCTCTTGAATTGATTTTTGAGCTTCATCGGGCAGCCTGAGATAGCCCTTAGCCAATTTAGCAAGGAATCTTTTTTCGAGAGGAGAACGCGAATCCGTAAACGATTTAAGATAGGCTGAATGCGCGGCCCAATCGCGTTCGCCGAAACGAAGGAAAGTCCGAGATTTTGTCAAATCGAGAAGGTGAGGGGCAATCTTGTGCCGGTCCAAGAGATGAGCTTCCTGCTGATTGGAAAAACTCATTAGACAATCGTAACATGCCGCCTTACAGCTTGGCTTTAAATCTTGTCCATCCGCCGAGAAATGGCAATGCGCCAACGCTTCGGTCGCGAGGCGAGCCATCCCGTCCGCTTCTTCGACGAGTCGACGCAATACGCCGGCTCCGCCCTCCGAGGCCTCATAAATCAAGATCGTCCGCCGCTCTCCTTCTCCAATGCGTTCCGCCTGGAGCTCTGATTCTTCTAGCTCAAAAAGCCGTTCGCAGCCGCGCTGGATCGCGTATTGAAGGATCGCTTCCAACGCCGTATCTTGCGATTCATCCCGAAAACGGATGAGAAGAAGATTCTGCGTGTCTTGAACGAAGAGTCTTACGGATTCCAGGCGATGCCCCCGATTCGGCAACGAAGACACATCCGGCGCCTTTTCGATCATATCGCCGTTCTCGAAATCAACGAGAAATCCGGGCTGTTCCTTGGAACGCCACCGGTGGTTGATTCGGACGATGGTTGCCGCCGGGGCATAGGTGAGGCGAAGGACCGGCGTCCCATTGGAAACGACGTCGGCCTCGACGGCGTTGTCTTTGCCTTCCTCCGTTCGGGCATAACGAAAGGCGGTTGTCATTTCAAAGCCCCGGCGCCTCCGCTCTTCCTCATCGCTTGTGATCCGCTCCCGCGGCCGGCACTTGACGTTCGTCATTTCGAGAAGAGAAAGCAGCAGGCTGTTTTCGCCGGCGAAACGCAGCCCGCAAACCGGGCAGAGGTCAAGATCCGGTTCGCAATACGCTCCACAAGTCCGGCAGATGCGCTTCCGGCTCCGGCGCTCGTCAAGGCCTCCCGGGGGGGATTGAAAACCGACCACCTCCCATTTCCGGCCCTCGTGATAAACGATGTTGTGGGGGCCGAATTCTCGAAGGGCTAAAAAGCGGGGCCGGGAGATGAATTCCCCCTCCTTCCGGGGCACCCAGACGCGGACGGGCAGCGCCGGGAAATTGTAGCCGGGGAGGAAACCTTCCGAGGCCAAATAGCGGTAAGGATAGAAATCGCTTTCCTCCCGCCGGCCTTCGACCTGGCGGAGAATATTAAGCTGGCGCAGGGCTTCATCCTGAAGTCTCTTCGCTTCCTCCTGTTCATCCCTGCGGCGGGCCCGCCGGAGAGCGTTTTGGGCTTCCGTGAGCTGTTTTTCGGCCGCCCGGAAGAGCTCCCGCCACCGGTCAAAGGCCCGGTCGAAAGCAACCGGCGCTTCGTCGATGATTCGGTCGATCCAGCGTTCATTGTGCCAACGCGATGATTCAAGCATCGCCAGGTCGGCTTCCAATACGCGGCGAACCCGGGCGATGACTTCTTGACGATTGGCTGCCTTCAGTTTGATTTTGTCTTTGGCTTGATCCCTGAGTTTCAATTCCGGATCAGCCGTATCGATGACATCCTCGATGGAACGGCCGAGAGGGAGACAAACCGCGGCAAGCCAAACGGCGTGAACATGAGCTGAAATCAATGCCTCATTGCTCAAATCGAGACGCGGAGGCCGGACGCTTCCCGCGACCATTTCCGCCCGGCGGTTGAAAAAGTACTGGTCATGGCTGTTGAGGGCGCCGCAATAAGCCATGATCAGCCCCGGCTGACCCTGCCGGCCGGCCCGTCCGCTTCGCTGGGCGTAATTGGCCGGAGTCGGCGGGATATTCCTCAGATGAACGAAATCGAGGTCGGCGATATCCACGCCCAATTCCATCGTCGGCGAACAAACGAGGTAGGGCAGACGTCTCCCCAGCTCGCGTTCCTTATTCGTATCATCCGGGCTCCAACGGAAACGCCGCTCTCTTCTTTCCCGTTCTCCCTCCTCGACGACTTGGGCTGTATGTTCTCTCGCTTCCATTCCGGACAATGCCTTGGGCGGCGATTTGAATAGAGCCTGGAAAAAGGCGTTTACGGGGAGAGCGGGCTCTACATAACCCCCGCCTACAACCCTTTGTCCGTAGATTGGATCCACCCCCGGCGATTTTCCGTCTCCGAGCCTCCAGATAAGACAAGACGCATCCAACTGGAAGAATTGATGATCTTCGACCGGAGGGAGCCGCCGGAGGATTCCTTGACTTACCAGAAGCGACAAATATTCGGGAATGAAAAGATCGTATTCTGCGGGCTTCATATTGAGAGCTCGCCGAATATACCGCCCGATTGTTCCGCGCGGACCAAAAGTATATCCGTTGACCGCCGTTTGAGAGTTTCCTTCAAGCAAATATCTTTCGGCCGGCCGAAGCTCCTCAGCCCGTTCATCCACGCCCCAAAACTCATTGAGATTCTGCTCCACGCGTTTGCGGATCTGCTGCTGCCAGGTCTCGTCCAGACAACGAGCGGAAATCGCCCGTTTTCTTCGGATATGGTCGAGAACGGGTTTCGTCAACTCAAAGCGTTGCCCAGAAGAAAGCGCCGCCGTCCCCGAATGAAACGCCCATAAAGTATCGTTTTTGCATGTCTCTGCCAATCCGCGATAATCAACACGCATAAGCCCCAGGTGTTCGAGATTCGGCTGGACGATCCGCCACCCGCGCCGCAAATCCTCAAAAAGGCGGTATTCCGTCATTTCGGTAAATGCGTTCCAGACATCCCGGGCGGCGGGGGAGTCAGGATTGATCTCCGGATTATCAGCAATGTCGCGAATTTGCAGGCCGCATTCGGCGACAACGGCCTGAGCGACTCGATCGGCTCGAAGCTCCGGCTCCTTGACCAGGGCAGCATGCAAGGCGCTCCGGAGAAGCGTGACATGAACATAATCATTGAAATGCCCCGCCTGGAGCGAGGCGTCCTGCCGATTGTCCGTGAAGGTGAGCAACTTGTCGCGGGACTCGCCGCTCCCGGTTGCATTCCGAAGGAGGGAGGTTGCCAAAACGGTCGTCGCGCTGCTCCTTGCTTCACTCGAGATCGACGCTAGCTTTTTAAACTCCTGGTCCTTTTTCGTGTAGAACTCGCCGCATTTCAAGCAAAGAGAGAACGGCTGGGCTTGGAACCACATTTTTAAGGCGCCGGCGGTTCCCTCAAGACAAACGGAGCCGTCGGGCTTCACCCAGACGGGGCGAGGAATCCGTTCTTTCCAGGTCGATCTAAAACGGCCTTTCGCGTCTTTCCACTCCTGAGGTAGGTCGTCGGGGCTCCAATCATTATCCGGCCGGGAAGGCATAAGGTAGCCGGTCTTAAGATCCGTTTCTTCGGCCGCGAATCCGAGGGGATGCGGCCTGAAACCCTTTCCTTCCGCGTGGCCGAGGACGTGGTAGTATTCCTGCCCGCAGAGGCGGCAAAACTTAATGGGGAAATAAGCCCGGCCTTCTTCCGCTTGAAGCTGTCCTTCGACCGAAAAAATCCGCTTTTCTCCGGATTCGATTGTCGCATAGACAGCCCGGCCTTGACTGATGAATTGGTGGAGCTTGAAAGCAAAAGGACGGTCGTCGGCCTCGCCAGGGATCGAGCTTGCCTTGAGCATAAGCTCATTGAGCTTGGCTGCGCATGGCTCAACATCCATCTTCACCGACTTAGCCAGTTCCTGAGCCCCGTTGGATAATGTCCGGGGAATACGGCGCCGTAATCTTCCCCCAGTTTCCTTTTCAATGCCGAAGGCCCACTCGGCCCAACGGAATAAGGGATGTTTTTTTATTTTTTCAGTATTGTCCGGCAGCGGCAGAGAGATTGAGGCGGCAAGTTCGCTGGAATCGGGAGCGCCGCCTTCTGTAAACGGTGCCAAGGTTTCTTCGATCACCTGGCCTTGGGAAAGAAGCCGGCCGAAAATCCTTGTTGCGAACCCGGCCACCGCGCTTTTTCTCTCTTCCGGAGAAGCCTCGCGGCTCGAGATCATCGTCGCGCTCGTTCCAATGAGAATAGGATTGGGCGCCGCTCCTCGTTCCTTGAGGCGACGGATGAGCATGGCGACGTCGGCCCCCTGACGGCCACGGTACGTATGAAGCTCGTCAAAAACGAGAAAACGGAATCCGCCCTTCTGGCGATCGAGTATATTTCGATCTTCAGGCCGGACCAGCATCAACTCGCCCATGACATAATTAGTCAGTACGATGTGCGGGATTTTTTCCCGCATTTCGCCCCGGGAAGCTTCTCCCGTCTCCCCGGTATATTTAATAAATGTAATGGGAAATCCTCGTCCGGTTTGTTGAGCGTATGAATTCTTCATGTCGCATAGAGCGAGAAGCTGGGAATTCACAAGGGCATTCATGGGATACACGATCAGGGCCTGAACGCCTTTAGCGGCTTCTGGATTACGAAAGATCGAGTCTATGATCGGGATCATGAAGGCCAGGGTTTTGCCGGAACCGGTTCCGCTGGTTAAAACGAAGCTTTCGTTTGCGAAGGCCTTTTCGATCGCTTCGATTTGGTGACGATAAAGGCGGAATGGTTTTCCTTCCGGCGTTCGAAATACACGGGCGGTTTCCGGATGTAAAAGACCCCGTGCGGCCAGGTCATCCACCGTTTCCGTCCGTTCATACGAGGGGCTGAGTTGGAGAAGAGCCTCCGGCCAGAGCTTTTGTTCCTCACCAAGGGTTCGGGTGATGAATTCCTGAATCCGTGCATCCGCGACATTGATATAAGATTGAATGTACCGCCGATAATCGTCGATGACCTGATTATGAAGATCGAAAATGCTCATGCCCCCTCCAGATTCAGAGATGCTTAAGGAATCGATATTTTTGCTGCCCTGAACATTAAATGTAAAATCACTGTTTTACGACTACATTTGTTGAATCGTAGGGATGTCCGGATTTTATCGATTCCAACATGGCGTCATAATACTCAAGAATACGGTTGCGGGTGCGGAATGAGCCGAATTTCACCTCGTCCTTTTTCCGGACGATGGGGAATTGGTCGAGAACGTGGATGACGGCGGCCCGAGGCGTCGGGAAAAATCGTTTTAATTCCTCAAGTTGATCGACGGTCTCGTTTTCGGCTTTTTTCCAAGCCCCGGTGGATTCGCAGGGGAGATAGAGATGGAAGAATGCGGCGTCGAGCTCGCATCGAAGCTCGAACCGTCGGGCTTCATCCCAGGGAAACGGAGGGCCGTTGTAACCGCATTCTTTAGCAAGGGGGGCAAGGTCCCAAGACGTATATAGCAATTCGAGACCACGTATCTTAATACAATCTTTAAATTTATGGTTAGAGATCCAAGGCGAATTATCTTCAAGAAACGAGGGACGAAAAACAGCTAGTTGTTTGAATAAATTATAGCTCAAATGAGTTCCACCAATTTTTTGCCGTGCAGAATAATCTTGAATAATAGAATTCAGCATCGAAATAAAAAACAAAATATCCGGAGGTTCGTTATTCTTCATGAACATTAATAAATACGTATTTCCCACAGCCGATCGAGGAAAAATTGTCGATATCGTCGTCCTTTCATTTGTTGCATTAGTAATATCCCGCCAGCCAAGCAGCCATTTCTGTTCTTTAAAGCCCTCGGGAATGGCGGACTCGACGATGTCTTCGCGGACCCAATAGCGGGGTTGGACAACGAAATTGGGATCCTGCTTTTCAGCCAACGTCACATCCCGCGAGTCGATTTCGCCGGCAGCATCTTCCTCGTAGGTCGTCCAGCGATGATCGAATTGGTGAAGCATCTTGGCTTCGTAAAGCGGGAGATATCGGTTATACGGGTTATTAAAGATATTGCCTTCAAGGACATATCCGTCGGCCAGAAGGTCTTTGGCTGTCTTAAAATGGTGGGAATCGTTAGCCATATCGAACAAACGCGAAAACGTAATTCCCCAAGGATTTTCTTCCGGCCATTTATCCGTCTTTTCCTTCCATAAAACCGGCACGCGACGATAGATTGCTTTCGTTAATTCGGTATCGGCCCGGCTCCGGAAAATGGGACAATTGCCGGTGTTGGGATTGAGTAAAGAAAAATCTTCCGCGGTCAAAGTGAATCTTCTGTTGGCGTCCTTGAGGTCGCTGACGTCGAGAGCAAAAAAGACGAATTCGGCTTTTCGTTTGGCCGGCGTAGTCGTAACCGGCTTTTCGCAGGTAAAAAGACAAAATTTAAATGAGCGGTGAATTGATGAAAAAATTCCTTTTCTATTTTCAAAATCATATAAGCTAATCAACGCACCGGATTTAATGACATCTTGAAAGAAAAATTTCGTTGTATCATCGGTGGCAATGCCGGAGGGGATGATAATTCCTGACCTTCCACCGTTTCGAGTCAGAAGGCGGGTTAATTCCGCGAATACGGCATATGTATTGATATCTCCCCGTCCCGTGAGCGGATATCTGTTTGAATTCCTTAAGAAAGAACTCGACCCTTCGGCTAGCCGGAGTGCTTTCAAATAATCATCATGAAGCGGTCGATTTCTGGCCGGAAGGTCTTTGATCAAGCGGGTACGAACGGCTTTGTTTAAGGCATTCGCGATTTCCCGGTCCCGGGCGGAGAAGAATTCCAATTCTTGAAGTTTCACTCGTTCCCAAGGCGGATTGGAAAGAATAACGTCAAATCCGCCCCGGGCGAACACTTCAGGAAATTCAATCGGCCAGTGAAAGAATCCCTGGCGTAAGGCAAGGACTTCGGCTTGGGCCGCAAGCTGCGGATCAGCAGGCTGTCCGCTCAACGCGTCCGCAACGGCCGCTGACGCGATGGCCGGCTGTCCAGGCTTATATTCCTGGAAAAACGCGGCCGTCCAGAGGTCAAAAGCCTTTTTTCGGGTCCGGTATTCCGGGTCTCCCAAACGTGCTTCGAAGGCGGCCTTCTTCTTGCGGATCTCAGTCGGAGTATCGTCCGAAAAAGCGTCTACTTTACGGCTTCGTTCTCTAATTTCCTCGAATCCGAGCCCTGACTCCCAGCCGAAAAGCTTCAGGCCTTCGCTCTTTTCATACCGGTTTCGTTTTAGGGCCTCTCGGGCGGCGCTTTTATCGTCCCCGGTCAACGGTTTGAACGCTTCGTCGGGAATGCCGTTTTTGAGTGATGCCGGGTCGAAAACACCGACGAGCGAGTCACCGACGCGAATTCGGTGGTCGAGATACGTCAGCGGCTTCCCCTCGGTGTGGCCCTCGATCCAGAGGGCAACCCGGCAGAGGTCCACGGCCAAGGGATTCTTGTCCACGCCGTAGATGCAATGAGCGATGACTTCTCGGACGGATTCGCGGACCCGCTCGGGAGAGGGCTCGTCTTCGCTGGTGCGGATGCGGGCAAGCTCTTTTCCCAGACGACGGGCGGCAGCGAGGAGGAAATGGCCGGAACCGCAGGCGGGATCGCAGACTTTAATGGAGATTACGGCTTGTTCTTTTTCTTTGAGAGTATTAGCGGTCTTGAGCCGCTCGTCGATAACCGGCGCGAGCGCGCTTTGGACGAGTTCATTAACGAGTTCCGGGGTCGAGTAATAAGACCCGGTCGTTTTTCGCTCCGAACCTAAGCTCAAGACGAAGCTCGGCCGGCCATCGGCGGATATCTCGAAAATCGGGTGGAATTCGAGCAGGCTTTCGTAGACCGAGCCCATCTCCTCGACGTCGAGGGCGGCATAATTGACGCGGCGCGCTGGGCTTGAAGGGTTTTCCCGGTATTCAGCCAGGGCTTGAAATCCTTCAAGAAATACGTAATTGGAAAGGGAGCAGGCATCGATATCCAGGGGGGCGAACAATTCTCCGTTGAGAGGGGCCAGGGCGAGAAGCGGGGCGAGCCGCTCATCCCCGAAAAGCGTCCAGAGGACGCGCAATCCCTCCCAGATGTCGTCATGCTCGCGGTCGGTGAAGGACGCTCTTTTATCCAGAAGCGGCCGCAGGCGGCCGATGCCGTAATACCCGCGGTAGAGAGGGTCGCGGCTGATCAATCCCCGGTCCTCGGCGACGAGGAGAAAGAGGAAGCGATAAACAAGCCGCAGGAGCTGTTGGTAGAACCGCTCCGGCGTCAACCGGCCTTCGGAAAGGTTCTGGCGCAGGGCCGAATTATCTGGATGACTGAGAAAGCCGTTGGCCAATGTCACTAGGCACTTTTCCACTCCGTCACGGAGACGCTCCCTTACGCGGCCTCCCTGTTCGAGGGAATATGCGTGATATTTCTCGAGAAGGCAGTCCGGTCCGTCGGCGATGCCTTGGGGAAAACGGGAACGGTGAAGAAGCCGGTAAAAGATCGAAAAATCTAAAAATAACTGATCCTCCATCATGGAGGACAGGTCGAATTCAAGGTAGGACTGGCGGCGGATGAATGTCGAATCGCGGAGAAGCCGCAAGGTCAGGCCGTTGGTGACGATTCCCCAGATGATTTCCGTCCGGTTTAAATATTCCTGGACGAGCGAATGCGGAGCGAGGCGGGGACGGCCGCTGGGAGCGAGGCGGCCGAGCTCCTGGCGGGCGCCGACGATGTGGATGGGGGGAGCATCTTCGGCCTCTCCGGCGCGATGAGAGACGGCGAAGGAGCGACCATCGACGTCAAACGCTCTTGCGTTGTATCGAAGATCGAATCCAAGCGCGCTGAGGAGCGGGATGATCCACGAGTCGCGGGTGATGGACGTCGCCGGGTCATTGGGATCGGTAAAGCGGGCGAACCTGTTCTGGAAGATTTTCCATTGGGAACGGGCTTCGGAGAAGACCGCGGAAATCTCATCGGTCAGGGAACGGCGCCCTTCCAGGCCGAAGTCCTTTGGTTTTTGCCCGGGAAGATCGCCCGAGGCGACTTGATCAAGGAGGTCGGAACCGAACAGCCCGCCTTCGATGCGGATGGAGGGCCAGGAGCTCATGATCTCTCCATCGGGAGATAGACGACGAGTCCGAGAAGATCCGGCGGGATCTGGGGACTGATGCTCAGATTCCGGATCTTGAGGGATACAGATTGACGGATCCGGCGATGGCTTTCGAGAAGCTCCGCCGCCCGTTCATCCAATCGGGTTTTGACTTCCTTATCATGGGCTTCGTAAAAGGCGAGGGCCGAATCAATGCGGCTGCGCTTCTCCGGGAGGGGGACATTGGCGTCCGGCTTGGCGTTGGCGAGAAGGGCGAGCGCCGCCTCGGGCGTGAGAAGCGAGGAGCGTTCGGGAGAGGGCGATTCCCATCCTATCGTCAGGACTTCCTCAGCCAGAGCGGGGGGCTGATCCGGGTGATTGATGAGATACCGGGCTCGGAGGAGTCCGAGAATCGTCGGGCAGGCGACCATCCGGGTTTGAATGACCCCGCAACGGGCGGCTTTGGCTTCGGGGCCTTTGGTCAATGCTTCCTCAACCAGGTATTGGGCCAGGGTAGCGACAAAGCGATGATTTCGTCCGATATAATCAGCGCCTTCCGGAGTGGGGGAGACGAAGCTTATCAGCCATATATTTGTTCGTGTCTCGGGGAGGACGAAATTGACGGCTTCGGGGAGAATGGCCCGGACTTCGCGGCCGACAGCCACTCGAAAGATGTCTTTTTTTCGCGGGTCTGCCGTGATCGGGAGGTTCAGGCGCTGAGCGGCGTCCAGAACGAATGCCCGGACGGCGTCGGGATCGCCGAGCACCTGATCGGTCGATTCTAGCTCCCGGCGGACTTCCTCGGGCTTCATGGCCCGCTGAGCGAACCGCGTGCGATTGATCTTTTCGCGCTCCGCGTCGATATCCCAGCGCCTGTGCAGCTCAACTGTTTCGGGCACGTCCAGATCCAGCTTGAGCTGGCCATCGGCATTCCGCCCACGGAGAAAGAGAGCATTCAGAATGGCCTGGAAGACGGTTTCGCTTGTATCGGGGACGGGAACGTGCGTTCCGAGCGTTTTGCGGATCCGCTGGGCCTTATCCAGCAGGACTTCGATGACGATTCCGTCAATGGGATTGTCCGGGCTGAAATAGCGGATGGTCCGGACGGTTTTTGAAAGCTTTTGACCGTAGCGGTCCACCCGTCCTTCACGTTGTTCCAGGCGGTTGGGATTCCAAGGCAAGTCATAATGGATGACGGCGTTAAAAACGTGCTGAAGGTTGATGCCTTCGCTGAGGCAGTCGGTGGCCACGAGGACGCGCCGGCTTTCCTTGGAGAGCTCGTCGATTTTGGCGCGGCGCTCTTCGTCGCCGCCGAGCGAACTGGTGATGGAAGCGACTTGGACGTCTGGAAACTCTTTAGAGAGGGCTTTCTGAAGCCCCTCGGCCACATAGTCCGACGTGGCGATGTAGCGGCACCAGACGATGGGGAAATCGCCTTTACGCAGGAGCGCGGCGACAAGCTTCGCGCATTCTGAAAGCTTCGTGTCTTGATCGGTCCGGGAAATCTCAAGGGCGAGCCGAGCTAAATCACGGAGCTTGCGTTTTTCGGGGGGAGGGAGCGTTCGGGTGGAATCCTCGATCGGAGGAGTCGGCGGAGAGTCATCGACGATTTCATCGCTCGATTCAAAGACAAATCCCTGATAAAGGGCGGCATCGTCCAATCCTTCGTCCGATGCGGGAATGACGTCGGCCTGGGCGGATTCGCGGTTTTCGATGGCTGCGACAGCTGCCGCCGGCGAAGACATGACGCATCGAAGAAGGGCCAGGGCGCCCCAGAAGCGGACACGCTGGCGTCGTTTTTCCAAGGTTTGGCCGGACTGAACAATTTTCGTGCAGAACGCGTAAGTCTCGTCGAAGAGGCGGCGGTAGGCGGGGGAAAGAGGGTAACATTCATCCTTGGGATCGCGAATCGGGAAACAGTCCTCTCCATCCCAATTCACTTTAATGTCGGTTCGAGTACGCTGGACAAAATGACGGGCCAATTCGGCGCGTTGGTCTTCGCCAAGGTCGCCGATCGGCCAGGCGCCGAAATCGGGCTTGAGGAGCCCGAGGAGGGATTGAAATGCGGCTTCGATGCCGCTATGCGGCGTAGCCGTGAGCAAAATCAGGCGACGGTCGGTGCGAGAGGCGATGTCATTTATGAGACGGTGGCGTTGATGTTGGCTTGTATTATGAGCGTAGGGGAGGGCTGTGCCATGGGCTTCGTCCACGATGACCAATTCGGGACAATCCTGGAGAAAGGCATGCCGATTGTGGTCGGATTTAATGAAGTCGATGCTGATCACTTGGAAGGGATAATGGCGGTAAACGGTTTCCGGGCCGGGTTTTTCCCGCTCCAAACGGTTGATTGTTCCGGAGCGGATGATGACCGCCTCGAGGTTGAACTTTTGGGTGAGTTCGATGTACCACTGATCGCAAAGGTAGGGCGGGCAGAGAACGGCAAGGCGTTTGACTTCGCCCCCGTCGACAAGCTCGCGGGCAATGAGCAGCGCTTCGATGGTTTTCCCGACGCCGACGTCGTCGGCGATGAGAAGGCGGAGAGGGTCGAGGCGGAGGGCCATGAGAAGGGGGACAAATTGATAGATGCGAGGACGGATGGAGATCCGGCCGAGGGAACGGAACGGGGTGGCGCCCTCGCGCAGGGACAAGCGGGCGGCTTGCCAGAGGAGATGAGCGCTGGCCGCGTCGGAGACGTCATTTGTCGCGGGCAAGGGGAACCGGGCGGCGGTGATTCTTTCATCCGGCAGCGAGTATCCGATGGTTTCCGAAAGGGCTTTATGGACAAGGATAAAATCGTCGGCTGCGCCGGTCAGAGGACGAAGGCGGATGTGTTCCGGGTTGTCCGAGGGCATCACCACCCATTCGCGCTTGCGGTACCGGACGATTGAGCCGACGTTCACGTTTGCTCCCCCAAAGTACCCCGCTTTGTCATTATGGGTAAAATAGCAGTTTGGGCGGGGGCTTGCAACTCCTAGAAGGCGTATTGTTTTATTGAAATGCCTATAGAGATTGACGAATTAGTAAAAAGAGAATGGGGCGGGAGTGATAACATCCGAGGTGATTTTCCAGAGGAAAGGAAACTCCGGAATGGAGGAACCCGCCCTGTTTTGGCTGCCCTGGGCTTGATCAAGCCCTGACAGCTCATCGATATCAAGAGAATAAGGCCGGCTCGATCTTTGGCTTGATTTCATCAAGGGGACGGAGTTCCCTTGTCCCGCGTGCTCGGAAAAGCGGGAAGCCGACGTGCACAACGGAGTCATCGAGAAATTAAATTCGAAGATCAAGACGGCGACGAAGCGGGCTGACGGATTCAAGCGCGTCGCCTATCTCCGAACCGTCGTCTGTCTCGTGCTCGGACGCTTGAACTTCAGTTGTCCATACGAAATGGAAGAGAACCTCACCTATTTTTTTCATTGATTGACGGGGAAAAAATCAATATGATGTGCGGGGTTCGGCGTGATTCATTTTAAAAGAAAATCCAATCCGGGGGAAACGGCCTCATGAAGCCTTTTTATGCAAAAATTATCATGATTTCCCTGTTGTTGAATGCCGCCTGCAGTTTTGGCGGGCATTACGAAAACAGAAAAACGGTCCTGCCATCGGCCGCGGGAAACGTCCGAACTCAGATATCCGGGAAACGGCAGAACGCGATCCCCTCCATCGGCGCTGATCTTCAGAAGCCTGAAGGAATGTCATTCGTCGGTTCCGCGGATCCGTCCGCGCCGAAATCGAGGGAAAGAGAGCGCTCCCGCTTTTATTACGAAAAAAAAAGGATGGCCATGCAGTCGGCCGTGGACAGCGTCCGAACTCGGTTGTCCGGGAAACTGGAGAAGCCGATCCCTTCCATCAGCGTTTACATTCAGGCGCTTAACGGCACATGGTTTGTCAGCTCCGCGGACTTGTCCGCGCAGCGGCTGACGGAACGAACGCACTTCCGCTTTGCCAGCAACACCAAGACATTCACGGCCGCGGCGGTGCTGAAAATGCATCAGGACGGCTGGCTGGACATCGATTCGCATATCACGGCCGCTATTCCGGGCTCGTCGACTCCCTACGTTCCGGACACGGCCGGATGGAACATTCCCTACAAAGATCGAATCACCATCGAGCAGCTCCTGCAGCACGCCGCCGGCGTTTATGATGTGGATAATGATTCCCGGGATGATTACTGGAACGGGATGTCTTACGTGCGCTGGCAGTTGTCTCTTGATCCGTATCATCAGTTCAGCGCCGATGAGCTGGTCGGACAACTTGTCGCGCATCCGGATCTCTATTATTTCGAGCCCGGAACCGGCGTCCCCCATTACAGCAATACCGGCTATACCATTCTCAGCGAGATCATCGCCCGGGTCTACTCCGCGCGCGCCGGTTCCGCGAAAACGTACAGTGACTATTTATACGATCATGTCATCGGCGGCTCATCACCCGTGCCCCTGAGCGTCGTTCAATTTCCGCATCGGGCGACCGACGCGATTTTGCCGGCGCCGTGCGTTTCCGGCATCGAATACGCGGAGGGCGGCACGGTCCCCGATGTTTATTCGGCGCAAAACATGAGCGCGCATGTCGCCGAAGGAAACGGATATGGAAATTTCATTGATTTGAATCGATTCGTCAGAACGCTGTTTTCCGGCGTCAACGTTCTTCATCCGAATACCGTCAACACGATGGTCAATTCCATCGGTCCGCACGCCGCCGGCAGCTACGCGTTGGGTTGTGATCATGTAAAGAATCTCGGCTATGGCCACAACGGCGCCATCTACGGTTATCTTTCCACCATGAGATACAACCCGGAAACGGACGTTTCCCTTGTCGTTCTGATGCCGCTGATCGATGGATCGGACGGGGCGACGTCGCTCGGCACGTGCATCATGGACGGCATTTACGCGGCCGCCTGGGACGCGCTCAAGGTTCTCGGATATCCGGGACGCCCGTAGAGTTTTGATTGAGGACGCCGGCGGCGGTCCATCGCCCGTCGACGCCGGATACGGCCGCCGAGGGATCTAATAAAATGCCCGAGGAGACGATTCCCGCAAAAGGGGATAAAGATCGGACGATTTCGGAGTCGCGGGCGGCGTCCGGTCCGGAAGCTGAAGACAGGGAGACCGGTCCGGGATTTTACCGGGGGCTCCAGCGGCTGGATATGACGGCGGCGGCCGGGCGACTTCTCGAAGAACTTTCCGGACAGCGGCACGGCAAAAACAAGAAAAAACGGGAAAGCTGGAATAAGCGGTTGTTTCAGGACGGCGCGGCGAGACTTTCTAAGTCTTAAGGCTTTCAAGGGCGGCCGCCGCGGTTTTACCCGGCCGCCGGAAAATAGGTTGCGGATGTGCGGGTCATGCGGTTCTCCCGCCGGAGGACGATGATCCGGACGTTCACATTTCGATCGTGGACAAGACATCAAAAATAATGGTTGACAAACGGATGAAAAGGCGTATATTGTCAACCGTCGGGCGGGAAAATAAGCTGAAAGGAAATGGAAAAAGAATCCCTGTTCATGCCGTCGCGGCTGAAGGTCGCCCGGAAAATCGCCGGTTTGAGTCTCGAGGACCTTTCCCGGAAAATCGACGGCCGGGTCACCCGCCAGGCCCTTTCCAAATACGAGCAGGGCAAGATGTCGCCTTCTCCCGAAATCTTGAACCGGCTCGAACAGGTCCTCGACCTGAAACCGCGGTATTGTAATACGCCGTGGGCTGCGTCCGGAGCCGAAAGAGCCGGAGGGCTCAAGGTTTCCGGGGACGGGGGGGGATTCGCGGCCGAACGTGACGGCGGATCCCATGGTTACCCTTGCGGCGACGAGGAAAAGGAACGCCGGTCGAGCCTTTGGTCCGGCCGCTCGAACGAAGCGACAATCGAGATAAGGGGCGTTTCTTCACCCGCGCCTCATGGTCAGCGCGTTCCTCATTCTCCTTGCGCGCCGCTCCCCCCGGACGCGATGTCCTACCTCGAATTCCGGACCAGCGCGCCGCTTCCGAAAAAAAGCGAGGAGGCGTTGAAGCACCTCGCCCTGGAATACCTGGCCCGCTACGAGGATCTGGAGCGGCTCCTGGGACGGGTGATCGTTTTCCGCAATCCGGTCGCCGGCTTTTCCACCCGGACCGCGGAGGAGATTGAAAGGGCGGCTGAGACCGTGCGCGGGCATTGGCATCTCGGCCTGTCGCCGGTTCCCAATTTCCTCGAGCTTCTCGAGTCGAACGGCATCAAGGTCTTTGAGATCCGGGACATGGACGGCCTCGGGGATTTCGACGGGCTGGCCGCCCGGTCGGCCGGCGGGTACGTCATCGCCCTCAACATGAACCGTCCGCCTGACCGGATCCGCTTCACCGCGGCCCATGAGCTGGCCCACATCATCTGCGATTTCGACGGGGACGGGGAGAAGGAGCGGCTTTGCCATATTTTCGCCGGGGCGCTTCTTCTTCCCCGGCCGGCTCTCGAGAGGGAACTGGTCCATCGGCGCCGCAAGCTCACCCTCTGGGAGCTTGGGGCGATCAAGCGGAAGTACGGCATCTCGCTTCAAGCGATCATGTACCGGGCTTGCGGCTTGGGCTTGATCGCGCCGCGCCACCTGCGCGATTTCGTGGCCGCCGTCAAAAAAAACGGCTGGACGATCGACGAGCCCGTGGCCTATCAGGGGAGGGAGGAGGCGATCCGCTTCAAGCGCCTCCTCAATTATGCGGTCGCGGAGCGGATCATCGGAATGGAGCAGGCCGCGGCGCTGGCCGGGACGACGGAGGCGAAGCTTCAAGAAGAGCTTGGAACGATGCTTTGAATATTTCCAAAGGTGGGGGCTGAGGGGGATCGAAGGGGCCGCCGCATGGAGGAATGAGCCGCGGCAAGGCGGCGGCGGCCCCTTGAAGCCGGAGGGGGAAGTCTGAGGGAGTCTGGGGGTGGCGGCGGGGACGGCGGCTGTAAGAGGAATCAGGAGAAAGGCGGCGGCTTGCGGCAAGAAGGCATAGGATTCCCCCGGCCCGAGCACAGATCACCGCTTCAAAACGGATTTAAGATCGTCGGGCCGGCCCGTCCGCGGATGGGCTCTTCGCGTATCCAACGTTTTTCCGCCGGAGCAGAAGATGAGAAGGTCGCGAATAGCTCCATGAATAGCGTTGGCGGAAATGAGGGAAATCGGCGACCCGGCGGCGACGGGCCGGCGCCTCGAATGCCAAGCAACCTTAAGACGGCGGCGGGGTTATAATATAAGGGGGGCCGGAGACGGCCTCGGGCCCATCGACGCGGCAAGGAGAGCGTGAGATTGACCAAGAAGGAATGGGAAGAATTCGAGAAAGCGCTGGCCAAGGCGATCGCCGGCGACGCCCGCCTCACGGAAGAAGAGGTGCGGGCGATTTTGGAAGCCGTTCCGGATTTGGAAATCGATCTTGAGCTTGACGAGACGGATGTCGACGCGGCCATCGTCTTCGGCGACGGCGGGGTGAAGAACGCCTCGATTCTTTACCCGCCGAAAAAGAACGCGGCGACGCACTGAGGAGACAAATCCGAACCTGGTTTTCCATTTCCGCATTTCCCCGCCGGAATCCCCCTGGAAAAGCCCGCCGCGGAGAATTCGGGAAATGGTGGACCAGGTACCGGTTTATTTATCCCGGGGCGATTCGTCCGGCGGCAAGCCTTCAACGTAGAGACCGATCAACTTGACTGGATTACCGGATGCATCGAACTCGACCTTGATCCGGAAATAGAGCAGGTTTTCCATGAAGAAGGTGTCGGGGGATATGGCGATCAACGGTTGTCCTTCCGGCGGGTAATCCCGGCCGTCGCGCATGTAGGAGAGGCGGCCGTTCTTGTAAAGAAGATGCCGCGCGCCGTAATTTCCAGCGATCTTCTTCAAATACTCCCCGTCCAGCCGGACCGGCTTTTCGATGGAGGAGACGCAGTCGAGATACCAATCGACGGCCGCGGATTCAACCTTGTCCTCGGCGGCGGCGCGGGTTTTGTCCAATTCCCGCCGGGCTCGTTTGCAGTCTTTCATCGTTATATACGCCTTGGCCAGCTCGAGCCGGGCGGAGCCTGATTGCGGACGTTCGGCCGCGTAAGCTTTCAAGACGGCCAGGGACTGGGGGGCCAGGCCGGCCTCAGAGAGGGATTCGGCCAGGAATTTGATGTAAGCGAGCGTGAACAATCCGGGATTTTTTCGCGACAGCTCTTTCAGCTCCGCGGCGGCCGCCGAACCCTTGTCCCGCACGTCCCAGGCATATTGATAGCGCGGCGAATCGTACGGCCAATAATTCAGAGCGAGATTTCCCGTGGCCAGCCCGCCCAGGACGCGGCCGACCACGTCGGAACAGACGCTCAGCCCCAGAAAACTGTTGGTCAAGTAAACAAGACCGGCTTTCTTTTCAGGGTAGGCGATGACGTAATTCCGGAATACGCCGTAATCCCCCCATTGCCAGAGGGCTAAGCCGTTGGCGTCGCGCTGCGTGCCGAAGCCCAGGCTCCAGCCGAGGCCCTTGTCCTTGTCCATGTCGATCTGCGGAGTCAGCATCTCCTTGAATGTTTCGGGCTTGAGATCCCGGCCTTCGAGGACGGCGACGACGAACTTGGCGTAATCCTCGGCCGTCGTGTAAAGGGTGGCCGAGGCGATGGCTTCCGTCCTCTTTCGGTAGGGGACCGGCCGGCCGAAAAAATCGTGTCCGTTGGCCATCGTCGCTTCATACTCGGGTTTCCAGACCAGGCAGCTTCGGGTCATGCCGAGGGGCTCGAGGACTTCCCTCCGCATCAGGTTGTCGATCCGGTCTCCCTTGAGATGCTCGATGATTTTTTGCAGGAATTCATAGCCGTCGGCCGAGTATTTCCATTTCGTCCCGGGCTCAAAGAAAAGCGGAAAAGGCTTTCCGCTCTCGCCGTGCGGGGTGCCGGCCGAGTGGCTGAGGACGTGGCGGATCGTGATCTTTTCCAGCCATTCGCGGTGGAATCCCGGCTCGGAGAGGGGGTGGCCCAATCCGGCCTCGACCATCTCGACGGGGATATAGCCGAGCAGCGGTTTGTCGAGCTCGAGGACGCCCTGGTCGATGAGCTTCATCACGTAATAAGCGAAGAAGGGCTTGGTGAGGGAGGCGGCCTCGAAAATCGTTCCGTCAGTGACGGGATCCTGAGTCTTCCTGTTGCGGACTCCGAAGCCGCGGACTAGGACGATCCGGCCGTCGCGAATGAGAGCCGCTTGGAGTCCGGGGATCCGGGCTTTCTTTATCAGGGCCGGAATCGATTCTTGGAGCTCGGTGTCGAGAATGTCGACATTGCGGTCGACCAACGGCGGAGGGGTCATGGACCGGAGGGGGGCCTCGGCCGAGGCGGCGGGAACGGAAGAAACAGGGGGCGTTGAAGCGGATCGGCCGGCGCAACCCGCCGGAAAGATGGAAAGGAGCGCGGCGAGGAGGACAAACGGAAAGCGGCCTGGAAGACGGATCAGAGCGGCGTTTTTCATGATGCATATCTCCCTTTCCCGTTAATACGCTGAAAACGGCGAAAAGGTTAAAATAAATCCGAACCTGGTTAACCATTTCCGTATTTCCCCGCTTGAATTCCCCTGAAAAGGCCTATGCCCGAGAATTCGGGAAATGGTTGACCAGGTTCCGAATGTCAGAGACGCCGATTGTCTTTCATATAAGGACACTCCGCATCTCGATCCATCCTCCGGCGCGAATTCCCGGCAACGGCATCCGAGGTCCCGCCCGTCATCAAACCCGGCGCGCGGTCCGTCCCCGGACGCATCAGTAATCCGGGAGACAAGGTTGTAATCGGGCCGCCCTTCGTCCGGGCGTTTTGAGATCAGACGGAGAATGATCCCGGCCGGGAGCCCGTCGATCTCAAGGATGTCCCTTTCGAGACATGGAGGAGCGAAGGATTTCGGCCAGGGCTTCGGCCAGCCGGTCCGCCGCCGAATCCATTTCCGCCGCCCGGATGTTTCCGTAGCTGAGGCGCAGCCAGGGGCTTCCTTCCATGCCGAAGGCTTCGCCGGGAACCGCGGCCAGGGCATATTCGTCCGCCAGCCGCCGGGCGATCTCCCAGCCGCTTTGAGGGTGTTTGGGAGTTAACCGGATGAAAACGTAGAATCCACCCTCTCCGCGCGGTTCGCTGATCAATCCCCGGGCATGAAGGGGCCGCAGCGCGGCGATCAGACGGTCGCGGGAGGCTTTCATGTCATCGCGGAATCGCCGCGGATAATCCGGCTCGGATTCGAGAATGTCTTCAGCCAGGAGCTGGGCCGGCGCCGGCGGGCAGATATGCAGCGTGTCGGCGGCCTTGACGGCCTGGACGACCAATTCCGGCGGGGCAAGGAGGAAACCCAGACGCCAACCGGCCATGCCGTACGATTTGGAAAAAGAAAAAACGCCGATGACGTTTTCCGTGTCCATCGTCAACGGCGAAACGTGCGGGCCATCCCAGGCGAAATCGCGATACGCCTCGTCCGCGATCAGGATGATGCCGGCCTGTCGGGCGATCTGGAGAAGCCGGTCCCATGTCTCCCGGCCGGCCACGGCGCCTGTGGGATTGTTCGGCGAAATAACGATTATCGCCCGGGTTCGGCGGCTGACGGCCCGGCGGACGGCCTCCGGATCGATCGCCCCGTTCGATCCCGTTTCGATGAGCACGGGTTTCAAGCCGAGCAGTTGGAGGGCCATCAGGTTGTTGAAATAATATGGTCGCGGGAGGATTACTTCTTCGCCTGGATCAGCCAGGACCGAAAGCGCGATATAAACGGCCTGATTGGCCCCGGGCGTCAAGCAAAGGCGATCGGGCGAAGCCCCGGCATAGCCTTGCTTCCGCAGGTCAGCGGCCAGAAGGCCGCGCAGGCGCGGGCGGCCGAGATCGTCGCTATAGCCGGTGCCCTCGCCGCCGCGGATCCGTTCCAGAACGCGATCCACGGCGGCCGGCGGCGGGCCGAACCAGGGCAGGCCCTGGGCAAACGAAACGATGTCCTCCCGGCCGCGGGCCAGATCCTTAATCTTCGGGATCGGCGCTTCCATTACGGCTTGGATGGATTTTCCCGGATTCGGCATCATGTCCTCCCGCCGCCTGCCCGGCGGCGCAGGGGCATCGTAACGTTCCCGCCATTCCTTGTCAAAGACCGGAACGGCGGAGCGTCAACCGATCCAGAGCCCTTCAAGCCGGACCTGGAGACAACCCGGGATCCGGTTGAGGAAGTTGACCAGTCCGCTGTGTCTCCACTGAAGCATGCACATGCGCGGCTGAAAAAAATACCGTTCGCCGATGCGGATTTCCCGGCGGGCGTGCTTGACCAGTCCTTCATAGCCTTCGGCGATGTAATACCCGAGATCCTTGAAGCCTTTGCTCCGCGGATCGAGAGGGCCGGTCACGCACCAGACGATGACGCCCGTCCGCTTGTCGACTTCGCAGGCGATTCCGCAGTGAGTGATGGGACAGCCGCAGGACATTCCGAGCGGCCGGCCGATGAGAATGTCGCCCGGTTGGATGTCCATTTCCCGGGTGATCATGGGATTATGGGGGATGATGATCTCCCGCGGTCCGGGATCCTCGGGAAAATGTTCGAGATAGAAGTCGATTTCCCGGTCGAGAGAGTCGCGGTATGTCGGGGCGCATTCATCAACCGCAAACCGGTCCGGCGGACAGACGCTGCCGGCGGCCTGAGTCCGGCTTTCGCAAGGCGAAGCAAAAGCCGCCGGCGCGGCTGAATCTATGGGTGCTTCAGGCTGCGTCCGGGAGGACGCATCGAAGCGGTCTTCGGACAAATAAAGGCAGCGCTTGAGGAGGGCCGGCTCCGCGGCCAGCCGGGCGGCCAGCTCGGCGCACGTCCGAAAGCCGCAGGTCCCGCAGTCGAGGCCGGGAAGGACAGGGCCGCCGGCGTTATTCATATTAGGGAATGACGGGATTTTGCCCATGATGTGATCTCCTTATTCTCCGCGGTAGAAATTCTGGTTTTCGAGCGAACGGACGACGCCGAAATGAGATTGCCAGCCGACGTCCTTTTTGCCGACGCAGATTGTGCAGGTCCCGACCGGCGGATTGCCTCGCAGGAACATCCGCTCCGGAGCTTCGGGGGCGTGCAGAACCGCGTCGACGAGCGGATCGATGCCGATCCCATGAAGGGCGTTGACTTCGCGGATGCGGACGGCCGGGGCGACGTCCTGGATCCGGGCCCGAAACACCTCGCGCTCGGCCTGGGAAACGCGGTCGATCTTCGTTATGACGGCAATATCGGCCAGCGACAGCATCGGCCCGACTTTGAGAGGAAGATTCGTCCCGCTGGTGGCTTCGAGAACGACGAGCCCCAGCCCGCCGTCGACGTAGGGCGAGCAGCGGAGGCAGAGCCCGGCCGTTTCAACCAGGAGAACGTCGCATGTTGATTGTCCGGCCCAGAGCAGGGCGTCGCCGAGGACCATGACATTGCAATGGTCCGGACAGAGCTCGCCCGAATACACCTTGCGGACGGGGATTCCGAATTCGGCGGAAAAGAGGGCATCTTCCTCGGCATAATGAACGTCGATTTTGAGAAAGGCAGTCCGATGCCCGCATTGGTCGAGTTTGCGGACAATGTGCCGGAGGACTGAAGTTTTTCCTGTTGTCGCCGGGCCGGCGCATACGACGAGCTTCACAGCACACCTTCCAGCTCCGCTCCGGTCAGGCGCTCGCCCATCCGGATACGGTCCCGCATCTTGGAGAGGAGGTCGTCGAGACGGTCGACCTTGGCCGAAAAGCTCCGCTCGGTCTCATCGGTTCGGAGAAGGCGGACCATGGACCCGCCCTTCATAACCACTCGAAAGTCGGAAAGAAGAGCGATGCGCGGATCATGGGTGACGAAGATGAAGATCTTCCGGCGCCGGCGAAGGAGTTCCAAGGCTCGGGTCCTGTGAATCCCCGCGTTTTCGACTTCGTCCAGGAGAACAATCGGCGTGTCGCAGATGACGGTCGCGTCGGCGATGAGGAGGGCCCGGGTTTGGCCGCCGGAAAGCTCGGTCATCCGGCTTCCCGGGGAGATCGGTTCTCCCGTGAGTTGATTGGCGAACGATAACGTCTCTTCGATCAGGCTCGTCGTCTGGGCGTCCGACTGGCTTCGGATTCGGGCATGGGCCGAGAGGAATTCGCCCACCGGCAGATCGGAAAGAAAAGTCGTGTGCTGGGTGATAAGGGCAATTGGGTTGGAGGAGGGGTTTTCCTTGTACTCGGGCGGGGGGACGCGGCCGTCGATAAGGAGACGGCGCCGGGTCGGCGTGTTGTCGTCGGCGAAAAGCTCTATGTCGTTGATCAGGGTCGTTTTGCCTGAGCCGGTCGGTCCGACGATGCTGACGATGTCGCCCATCCGAAGGTCGATCCGAGAGACAGGTTCCGGGCGGCCGTTTCGGCCGCATCCTCCGTAAAGAGTCACGTTCTCGATCATCTTTTACTCCTTAGCCTATTAGATAAGTCATATAAACTTCTAAAAAAAATCAAAGAACGTCGGCGATCGATGTCCCTTCGAGCTTTTTCGCCACGAGGTCCCTGATGTTGCGGAACACCTGAAGAAGGCGCCTTTCCTTTTCTATCGGCGTCGATTCATAAAAGTAGTAGCTGACGGATTCGGTGGGGGCCAAGGCCCCGTCGAAAAGACGAATGACGTCGGCCAGAAAGATCCCGTCCGCGGGTTTGGCCAGCTTGAATCCTCCCCGCTGGCCTTTCGCGCTCCGCACGTACTTGGCCCGCTTAAGGACGAGGAGAATTTGCTCTAAAAATTTCGGCGGGATGTTCTGGGCCAGGGCGATTGTTTCAACCGAGATGAATCCATTCCCATTGTTTCGAGCCAGATAAACAAGGGCCAGGAGAGCGTATTCACTGCGCGAAGTAAGTTTCACGGTTGTTTTAATGACTTATACAATAGGCCTTGTAATATAAAAGCTCTTTTCTTGTCAAGCGGAATTTTTTCATCTGCCTGGGGATGTTCTGCCTTCAAGAGAGGCGCCGGGCGAAGCCGTAAAAAAATCGGTCCCGAAATCGGCATCTTAAAATCGGTAAATCGGCACAGTCAATCGATATAAATCGACAAATCGGTACCAGGTCCTCCATTTTCCATTTCCACATTTCTCGCCAGGAATTCCCCTGGAAAGGCCTGCCGCGGAGAATTCGGGAAATGGTTGACCAGGTACCGATTCCAAGGAAGGTGCTGATTCGTCAGGTGCCGATGCAGAGAAAAGGTTGTATTGAGGAAATGGTTGACCAGGTTCGGAATGAACGGGGAAGGGAAGGGGCCGGCGTTGCGGACATCCGGAGCGCGGAGCGCGGCGGATCTCAAGAGACGAGGTTTTCCAGGTCGCCGCAGGGCGTGTACTTCAGGCAGGCGCGGCACTTGTAGACGAGAAAGACTTTTTTGCGGCCATAGGGCTTGTTCGTGATTCCCGAGATCCGCCGGATTTCCGCCATGCCGGCCCGGACGACTTCGGGGCTATGGCAGTGGCGGCAGTAGACTTTCCGGCCCATAAATTCATTATACCGCCCGGCGTTCCGGGGGGCCGGATCCTCGTACTTCGATCCCTCCGGCCCAGCTCTCATTTTCGAGGGAATTTTCGTGAATTCAAGGGCTTGAGTCGAGCGAGACATCGTGAAATAATGAATTTCGGCGGGGGAAATGCCTCCTCGGGAGAAAAAGAGGTTTTGAGATGGATGACCTTATGAGCTGGAAAAACCGGTATGAAGCCCTCTTCCTGGACATCTCCTTTAAGAAATACCGGATGAAGATCGATTACGCGACCATCGAAAAAGCGGTCAGCCGTCTCCGGGGAGGCGAAGCCATCACATACGAGGACCTGGAGACGATCGCCCGGGAAGACCTCTGGGCGTTCAAGAAGTATTACATGTGGCCGGCCCGGGAACAGATCGAGGACGGCCTGGAGAAAACGTGGGGGCTGATCATCGATCCGGTGGCCCGCCCGGACAAAGAAGAGGATATGGTCCGCGGGCTCCTGGCCCTGTTCAAGAGCCTCCCCCTGGCCTCAATCCTCCTGCGGTTTGTCTGGCCGGAGCATTTCGCGATTTATTCCCGGCCCTGCCTGAAGCTCCTTCGGGTGGAGCGCGGCTACGACGATATCGAGGAGTACTTCAACTACAACAACGAGATGCGCGACTACCGGACATCGTTCGGGCTCGAGCGGACGGCCGATGTCGACATGCTGATCTGGGCGATTTCCCAGCGGGAGGACGAGTTCGCGGACATTAAGTCGCTGCTGAGCGAAAAGCTCCCCAAGGAGTTCACGCTGCTGGATCTGATCCGGAATTCAGGCCGCCGGCCGCTCAAGGTTGCCGAGGCTTTTTTCAATTACGGGGATTATCAGACGTCGGGTTTCTGGGCTTCGCGGGCCCTGGAGAAAACCCTCCAGGCCGCCTGTCTCCGGGAACACGGCTACCTTTTGGAAAATACGCCGCGCGAAAAAAGCGACATTGAATTCCTACTGGGGCAGCTCGCCGGCAATCCCGTCATTCAAAAGCATTTCAAGCTGATTTCCTCGCTCCGGAACCTCCGGAACAAGGCCGTCCACGTCGGAAGCAACTTCAATAAGCAGATGGCCGACGAGTTCATCGACGGCGTCGGCACCCTGGCCGAGGATCTGGAAATTATCGTCTGACGAGTCAGCGTTGTTTCGACCGAATCGGTACCTGTTCAACCTTTTCCCCATTTCCCGTTAAATCGGAACCTGCTTATCCTTTTCTCCATTTCTTGAAATCATTTCTTGAAATCCGGAAATGGATAACCAGGTTCGGATAAAGACGAAATGCGGAAATGGTTAAGCAGGTTCCGGTTTATTGGGCCGGCGGGCGCTGATCATCGAGACAAGGGTTACGGCGATGAGGATCGCCGCCCCTCCGGCGAGAGCCTTGGCGCCGGGCGCCTCGCCTAAAGCCAGGAAAACCCAGACCGGATTGAAGACCGGCTCGATGACCGCGATCAGGTTGGCCGTGACGGCCGGGATGCGCTTGATCGCCGCGGCGAACAGGACGGCCGCCACCCCGATCTGGAAAACCCCCAGAACAACCACCGCCCCAACCGCTTTCAAGGTGAAGCGCGGGGCCGGGACAAACAGCGTGACCGTTAGCCCCGCGGCCGCCACCAGCCAGTGGGAGAGCAGGATGGATTCGATCGGGGATTCGTCCTTCTGCTTGCGCATGAAGACGAAGTAGAGGCTGAAGGTGAGCCCGGAGAGAAGGGCGAAGACGTTACCGAGCGTCCGCCCGCCCCCGATCTCGTCCATGAACATCACGACAACGCCGGCCGTCACCACGACGATGGCGATCCAGTGCTCCAGCCGGGTTTTCTCCTTCAGCAGCCAGGCTCCGAGGAAGGCCGTGCAGACGGGGGCGATGTACTGAAGGATGATGGCGTTAGCTGAGGTGGTGGTCTTATTGGCCGCGACAAAGAACATCATCGTTGCGGCGTTGCAGACGGTTGCCGCGACTTGGGGGAAAGACAGGTGGAAATGCGGCCGCTTCACGTACAGGAGGACGACAAACGAGGCGATCAAACTGCGAAAGCCGGCGATCGTCAGGGGGTGCCAGTCGATGACCTTGATAAATAAGCCGGCGATGCTCCAAAGCAAAGCCGTGGCGACCATCGCCAGGATTCCGATGATCGTTCCGCGCTTCGTTATGTCCATCGTCTCGATTCTCTCACCGCGATCATTTCCATTCCGTGAAGATCTTTTTCGATGGATGATATGTCCGCTCGCACTCCGAGTCAACCTCGAAAGAGAGTCGGAAATGGATAAACAGGTACTGATTTCAGAGGACCAGGCACGGATACGAAATGCGGAAATGGATAACCAGGTACGGATATGAAGAGACCGGAAATCCGGAAATGGATAAACAGGTTCCGAATTATTATTGGAACGTCACCCGGACGACGACGATCTCCGAGGCGCCGGCCGTCCGGACGGGCGGCCCCCAGCCCTGGACGCCGGTTGTGACGATGACCTGGGAGCGGCCCTTGACTCCGTATCCCCACGGGATTTCGTATTCCTTCCGGGCGATGAAATTCAAGGGGAAGACCTGGGCGTTGTGGGTGTGGCCGGACAACTGAAGGTCCGCCCGGCTCCGGCCCAGGTTTTCCAGGTCGGTCGGCCGGTGATCCAGAAGGATGATCGGCAAATCCCCGGGCACCGGAGCGAGGAGGTCGTCGATGGATTTCCGGCCCCCTCCGTCCGCCGTCCGCCGGCGGCCGTCCAATCTCCCGGCCAGGTAGATCGAGGCGTCGATCCGGACGTACTCGTCGCGAAGCATGCGAAGGCCGGCCTTTTCGAAAAACGAGCTCCGGTCGCCGCCGAAGGAATCGTGATTCCCCAGGACGCCGTAAACGCCGTAGGCCGACCGAAGGCGCCGGAACTGGGCGGCTTCGTGCTCCAGCTTTTCATCGGGCGTGTTGCCGCCTTCGACGATATCCCCGCCGATGAGGACGAGGTCCGGCTCGAGGGCGTTGACCTTGTCGGCGAACCGCTCCATGATCCGCCGGGGCGTCCGCGCCTGAAGGTGGAAGTCGGCCGCGAAGACGATCGTCAAGCGCTCGGTCTTGGCCGATTTCCGGGGAAGAACGACCCGGTATTCCCGGATCTCCAGGCGGTTGAAGTTCCAAGCGCCGAAGGCCGTGAACGCGGCCGGAACAAGCAGCATCAAGCCCAGGCGGACGCGCCGGCTTCCCGGCCGCCGGAGCTTCTCCCGGGACAGGAGGCCGCCGAGGCGGGCCAGCCCCGTGAGAAGGTCCACGGCCAGGACGGCCGTCACCAGGTAGAGGAGAAAGGGGAGGGCGGCGTAGCCGAGGGTCGAGAGTACCTGGGCCGGGACGCCGGCCGCCCGGTGTTCCAGGGCTTCGGCCGCGGGGTAGCCGCCGCCCAGCAGAAGAAACACCGCCGCCCAGGCGATCCGCGTCCCGGTCCCGCGGAGGAGGCTTCCGATCCGGACGCCGGCGTAGAGAAGAAGCGGCGAGAACATAAGGATTTCGCGGCCGAGGTACATGCGGCGGCATTATACCCGGGAGACGGCGCCGGGGGAAGGCATTGTCCTGGGTCACGACATCGTGGACACCTCCCGGGGCTTGGGGAATTGGTTTTTCCGGCGGCCCGGTTCATAGGGAGTCGGATCGCCCCGAGCCTGATGGGGCCGCGTCGACTCGCCCTCCAACGTCGTTAGATCCTCGGAATCGAACCGCCCCAGCCCCTAGTGGAAAGTCGTCGGGGAGATATGAACGCGGCGACAGGTCGGACGGATATTTCCGCCCCGACGGTGGAAATCGATCCCCTTTAACCGCCCGGCTGTCGTTTTAGAGGCGTCCACCATGTCTCTGATCCGGATCAGGCATGGGGGGGATTAACCCCCCGCTTCGAAATATTTCACCCCTCCCCGGCCTTGTTTCGGGGGATTTTGTTTTTCTATAATTCCTTTTTATATCGGCTTTTTTCCCCTGGTCCAATGCGACCCGCGAAGAGAGGTTGTTCATGTCCGTCAGCAAGAACGCGAAAACGACGGGCCGAACTGGCTTCACTCTCCGGACCGCCCTCCGGGAGCTGATCCGGACCATCCCGGACGTCGTCTATTTCAAGGACAAAAACCGGCGTTATTTAGTTGTCAACGAGGCCTTTGTGGAGCTGTGCGGATTGACGAACGCGGAGATCATCGGAAAAACCGACGAGACGATCTTTCCGGCCGACCTGGCCGCCTCGTTCCGGGCCAGCGACGGCCGCGTCTTCGAATCGGGGACGGTTTTCCGGTTCGAGGATGCGGTGAGGGATCCGAGGGGCCGCCGGATCGTCTTTGAGACGATCAAGTCCCCGTTTCGATCCGCGTCCGGAAACGTCGCCGGAATCCTCGGCATCAGCCGGGACATCACCGCGAGGCGGCGGACGGAGGAAGCCCTGCGGGAAAGCGAGGAGCGTTTCCGGACGCTGTACGAGAACGCGACGGTCGGCCTCTACCGGACGACGCCCGAGGGCCGGATCCTCCTGGCCAATCCCGCCCTGTTCCGCCTCCTCGGATACGAAACATTCGAGGAGATCGCTTCCCGGGACTTGGAGCGGGAAGGATACGGGCCGGGATATTCCCGGGCCGCGTTCAAGGAACGCCTCGAGCGCGACGGCTTCATCCAGGGTTTGGAGACGGCGTGGAAGCGAAAAGACGGGACGACGGTTTATGTCCGGGAAAGCGCCCGGCTGATCCGGACCGCCGATGGAGGATCGATTTTTTACGAGGGCACGGTCGAGGATATCACCGAGCGGAAGCGGGCCGAGCTCGAGCTCCGGACTTCCGAGGAAAAATACCGCCGGATCTTCGACCGCAGCCTGGAGGGCATTCTCCAGACGTCGCTCGACGGCCGGATCCTCGCGGCCAACCGGGCCTTGGTCCGCATGTTCGGCTACGCGTCGCTCGAGGAATTTTTATCGGTCAACATGTCCGACCTCTACGTTGATCTCGAGGCGCGCGATTACATGATCGAGAGCCTCCGGGCTGGCGATGAGGTCCGGAACCTGGAGCTCCGGATGCGGCGGAAGGACGGCGCGGAGTTCTACGCCTTGATGAACGTCACGGCCCTGCGCGACCCGGCCGGCCGGATCGAGCGGATCGAAGGCATGTTGACCGACATCACCGATCTCATCCAATCGCGGGCGGACCTTGAGTCCGCCCTTCGGGAGAAGGAAGTTCTCCTGAAGGAGATCTATCACCGGATCAAGAACAACCTGCAAACCGTCTCGGCGCTGCTCGGTCTTCAAGGGAGGTGTTTTCAAGACCCCGAGACCGTCCGGGCCTTCGCGGAAACCCAGGACCGGCTCCGCTCGATGGCCATGATCCACGAGAGCCTCTATCGCTCGGACCGCTTGTCCGGCGTCGATTTCCCCGCCTACGTCCGGAACCTGGCCCAAGCATTGATCGGCGCGCAAGAGACCTCTCCCGGCCGGATCAAGCTGCGCCTGGACGTCGAACCGGTGAGCTTCGATCTTAAAACGGCCGTCCCCCTGGGCCTGATCATCAACGAGCTCGTGTCCAACGCTCTCAAGCACGGTTTTCCCCGGGACCGGGAAGGGACGATCTCGGTCGAGCTTCATCGCCGGGGGGAAGACGGATTCCATCTGTCTATCCGGGACGACGGCATCGGACTGCCGCCGGACTTGGAGCTTGGCCGGTTGGATTCGATGGGCCTTTGCCTCGTCGAGATGCTCACCGGCCAAATCGACGGCCGCTTGCGGCTCGGCTCTGCGCCCGGAGCGAATTTCGAGATCACGTTCCGAGCCGAGGTTTCCTGACGTCATCCTTCCCCTTCAGCCGCCGCCGGGATCCGCCTTCGCCCCCGCCCGATTTGTTCCGGGATTCGACGGATCGGGCTCGCGGACTTCAAGCGAATCCGTCTCCGCCCGTTCCTGCGGATCAAAGGAGCCGGGACGGGACGGCCTCCGCTTGAGCGTCCGGATCTTGACGGGATTTTCGATCGGCCCGGCGGGGCGGCCGCGGCCCGGATCGACGGCCATGAAAAGCGCTTCCCCGAGTCGATCCGGGGCCGGGAAGAGGGACCGGCCGTCGATCTCTAAAACGGATCTCTTCGACCAACGGCCGGGGGCGGCTGAACCGGGAGATCCGCCGACGCCGCCGGGAGGCCGGCGTTTTTCCCTCCGTCAAATCGCGCGTCCGGACGACGATCCGCCGTCCAGCCGAATAGGCGGAGGACGGGAGCGGCGAGCGAAGCGATATCCGGGAGGACAAGACGATCGGATCCTTGGAAACGTTTTATGAGTTGACGCGTCCTATCGCCTGCCCGGGAGATTCACGACGGCCCCCCTTTTGCCAAGTTCCGCGGGCATGGACCTCCGCAGGCATCGATGGCGATAAGCCGGCGATGAATCAGAGCATAAGAATCATCGTTATATCCGCGCCCGGCGGGCTTCCCCCTTTTTCCCGAACCGGCTTGCTTCCCGCCCCGCGGATTCCTTGAGGGACTCCATTCTTTGGGTTAAAATAAACCCCTTCCCGACGGGGAAGTCCGAAGGAGCTTCACCGATGCGAATCGTCCGCCCCGCGGCTCTCGTTCTTCTTCTTCCGGCCCTGGTTTTGGTCCCGGCGGTTTCCTCCGCCGCCGCACAGAGAAAGCCCTCCGCCAAGAGCATGGCCAAGAGCACCGTCCAAATGGTCCCGATGCGGACGATTGCGGGCCGGGATCAAACCGGCGGCGGTTTCGGCGAAATCCTCGACTTGGCTTTGGACGACCACCGGACGCTTTACGTCTGCGACGCCCGGTCCGCCGACATCCGGAAATTCGATGATTTCGGAACGCTGCTCGGGACGATCGGCCGGAAGGGTTCGGGATCCGGGGAACTCGACCGGCCCGTCGAGGTCGAAGTGCGCGGAGACCGGGTGTTCGTCCGCGACCTCGGGCGGTCGCGGATGTTCGTCTTTGACCTCGAAGGCCGGCTCGTGTCCTCGACGCCCGTCGACGAACGGGAAGGCCGCTGGAGAAAGTTCCGGGCCCTGCCCGACGGGCGGTTCGTCGTCGAGAGGGAGACGGCGGGGGAGACGCGGCTCGAACTTTGCTCGGCCGGCTTTTCCCCGCAAAAAACCCTTTACCGGAAAGCCGTTCCGAGCAACCGGATCACCGCCGGACCGCTCCGCAAGGACATTCCCCTTCCCTTCGCTCCCGTCGTGGAGTGGGACTTGACGCCGGAAGGGCTGATCGTCGCCGGATATTCCGGGGATTATTCCCTCGAGATCCTCGACCCCGACAAGGGCCGCCTCGCCGCCTGGACGCGGTCCTTCAAGCCTTTTGAGGTCACCGAAAAGGACCGGAAGGACTATCTCGCCGGGCCGGGCCGGGACCTGCCGCCCGCGGCCGCCCGAACCCTCGTCTTCCCGAAGACGAAGCCCGCCTTCGAGAAGCTCGTGGTCAACGGCCGGGGTCGCATCTGGACGTTCCTTCCCTCGGCCGATCCGAAGGAACGGACCGTCTTCGAGGCGTTCGACGCCGACGGGACGTTCCGCAGCCGGGTGATTCTCGAGGACGAATGGCCGCGGACGGCGCCCGTGGTTTTTTTCGTCGGCGGAGTTTGGATGGCCGTCGCCGGGCCGGACGGGGAGACATCCATCGTCCGGTATCAAATCACCAACTGACGGGCGGGGCGGGCGGCCCCGGCCTCTTTTGGCCGGAGGAGAAAGCCGCTCGCCGAGAGACACTCCGGGGGCCGGTCGCCGGCCGCGGCCCGCCGCCTTAAGCGGCGCCGAGGACGGAAGGGGAGGCGGGGACGAGGCGGCGCTTCGGGCGTCGGGCGGCCGTCCCGGCTCCGGGCGGTTTGGCCCGCCGCGCGGGACGGCGAAGCCGAAAGGGCGAAGGGGAAGGCGAATCGGGTTTCTCTCGACGACGGCGAGTGGAAAAAACGGCCGGCCGGACGTCCCCCGTCCGAACGCGGCCGAATGACGAAAAAGGAGGACGGAGATGAAACGAAGGGAATTCTTGAACGTCGGCTTGGCGGGAAGCGCCTTGGCGGCGGCCGGGGTCGCCCGCGGCTCGACTCCGGACCGGGCGGGCGGGCGGGGGCCGTTTTCGGATTTTCCGCCGTTGAAGCTCGACGAGACGACGATCGCCGAGCTCCAGGAGGGATTGCGGACCGGAGCGTTCACCTCGCACGACCTGACCGAAGCTTATCTCCGCCGGATCGAGGAGATCGACAAAGGAGGACCCGGGCTCAACGCGGTCATCGAGGTCAATCCGGATGCCCGGGAAATCGCCCGGATCCTGGATGAGGAACGGGCGGCCAAGGGGCCGCGCGGCCCCCTCCACGGGATTCCGATTCTCATCAAGGACAACATCGCCACCCGCGACCGCATGGCCACGACGGCCGGATCGCTCGCCCTGGAGAAGGCGCCCCCTCCGGAGGATGCGTTCGCCGTCCGGAGGCTCCGAGAGGCCGGGGCCGTCCTCCTCGGCAAGACGAACCTCAGCGAATGGGCTAATTTCCGGTCGACCCGCTCGACCAGCGGCTGGAGCGGCCGGGGCGGCCAAACCCGCAATCCGTATGTCCTGGACCGAAACACGTCGGGATCGAGCTCCGGCTCGGGGGCGGCCGCGGCCGCCGGCCTCTGCGCCGCGGCCGTCGGGACGGAAACCGACGGCTCGATCGTCAGCCCCTCGTCGGTCAACGGCCTCGTCGGGATCAAGCCGACGGTCGGGCTGGTCAGCCGGTCCGGAATCATCCCCATCTCCCGCACCCAGGATACGGCCGGCCCGATGGCCCGGACCGTGGCCGACGCCGCGGCCGTTTTGGGAGCCCTGGCCGGGGCCGATTCCGGAGACGAGGCGACCCGGGAAGCGGACGTCCGCGGTTCGCGCGATTATCTGAAATTTCTCGATCCGGAGGGCCTCCGGGGCGCCCGGATCGGCGTGATCCGCTCGTTCTTCGGCTTCCACGACCGGGTGGACGCCCTCATCGAGGCCCGGCTCGAGGATATGAAGCGGCTCGGGGCGATCCTCGTCGACCCGGTGGAATTTCCCTCCGGCCGGGAGCTCGGCTCGGCCGAATTCGAAGTCATGTTGTACGAGTTCAAGGCCGGCCTCAACGCCTACTTGGCCGGGCTCGGGCCCGAGGCCCCCGTCCGCACGCTCAAGGATCTCATCGATTACAACGAGCGCCGCCGCGGCCTGGAGATGCCTTATTTCGGCCAGGAGCTTTTCCTTCAGGCGGAAGAGAAAGGCCCCCTGACCGACGCGGCTTACCTCGACGCCTTGAAAAAATCGCTCCGCCTGTCGCGGACGGAGGGGATCGACGCGGTCATGGACAAGCACGGCCTTGACGCCCTGGCCGCGCCCACGGACGGCCCCGCCTGGCTGACGGATTGGATCAACGGCGACCATTTCTCCGGCGGATGCTCGACGCCGGCGGCCGCGGCCGGGTATCCGCACGTCACCGTCCCGGCGGGGTTCGTCTTCGGTCTTCCCGTCGGCCTGTCCTTCTTCGGCCGGGCTTGGAGCGAGCCGGTCTTGATCAGGATCGCCTCCGGGTTTGAGCAGGCGACCAAAGCCCGCAAGCCGCCCCGCTTTCTGGCCACGGTTGATTTCCGTAATCCCTGAGGGGAGCCCGCCGGCCGCCTCGGCCGCCGCCGTCGTCGCGGCCGGCGTTATTTTTTAAGATATTCGAGCAACTGCTTGGCCACCGGCGCCTTCTCGTGATCGGGGGCCAGCGAGAGGAATTTTTCCAGAGCGGCGACGGCCTCGGGAATCTTGTTTTGGCCGATGGCGATCGTCCCGATCTGATAATAGGCGTCGATGTAATCCGGCTTGAGCTCCACGGCTTTTGAAAAGGCGGCCTGAGCTTCGTCCGTCCGGCCCACGTTGATCAAGCAGGCCCCCAGGTTATAGTAGGCATCGGGATCCTCGGGGCTGACGTCCACCGCTTTCTGGTAATGGCCCGCCGCCTCCTCGAACTTGTCGGCCTTGGCCAAGGCCTCGGCCAGCTCTTTGTTGGAGCTGTAGCTTTCGGGATTGAGCTCGACGGCCTTTTGGAAGGCGGCCGTCGCTTCCTCGAGCTTGTTGATCTTTTTATAGGCTAAGCCGAGGTTGAAATGGTATCCCCAGTTGAACGAGCTGAGGGCGATGGCTTCCTTGAAGGCCTCGATCGCCTCTTCATACCGGTTTTCCTCGGCGAGCTTGTTCCCCTTGAGCAGAAGCCGGTCGGCGTCGGAAAGAGCTTTTTCCAGCGCCTCCCCGCCCTTCTCGAGCGTCGCCCCGACCCGGGTGACGTCGGCGATCCGGACGTGGATCTCGGAGGATTTGGGCTGGAAGCCTTCCTTCTTGAAGGTGATCTGGTAGTAGCCCGGCGTTATTCCGACCTGGCTGAACTTGCCCTGGGAGTCGGTCGTCAGGGTGTAGTTCATGGAGGCGGACTTCACGGAGGCGACGATCACCGTGACCTTGGCCAGCGGCGCTCCCGTGGCATCCGTGACGACGCCCTCGAGGCGCCCCTGGTATTGCGCCCGGGACAGGCCGGGAGCGAAGAAAACCGCGGCGGCGATCAAGGTGAAAACCATCACGGCGGCGTTTTTATTTTTCATCGGTGTCTCCTTCCGAGGAATCACGATTTTTTCCTGGCCCGCTCGAGGAGGGCTTGGACGGCCGGCTGCGTGGGGACGAGCCCCAGGGAGCGCTCGAGAAGGGGAACGGCTTCCCCGGGCCGGCCGAGCTGAAGCAGGCATTCAGCGGCCAGGTTCAGAACCTCGACCTCGATCGCCCCTTCCAGCAGCTGTTCCAAATAGACGAGGGCGCCGGACCAGTCCTTGAGGGCGGTCAGGCCGAGGGCCAGGACCTTGCCCGCCTCGCGGTTGCCGCCCGTCTCGTAAACGGCCTTCGCGGCGGCGATCGATTCCTCATAGCGGTTCAGGGAGTAAAGCGTTTTAGCCAGCAGCAGCCGGGCGGCCGGGTCGTCCTTGAGGGCCAGGGCCCGTTCCAGGAGGGGGACCGCCCGATCGGATCCGCCGGTCGTGAAGCGCTGGGTGGCCAGGATGGTCAGGGCTTCGGCGTTGGGAAACGCGTCCCGCACCCGGGCCAGCGTCCAGGGAATCGTGGGGGCCGCCTGGGCCAAAAGGACGAAGGGCTCGGCGGCGCTCAGGAGAATCCGGCCGTCGGCCTCCTGGACGGCGGCCCGGGCTTCGTAGTACTCCGGCTTGACGCCGGACAAGTCGAAGCGGGCCGAGGCCTCCATTTCGCCGCCGGGGCCGAGAACGTCCTCGAGGGGTTTCGGATCGGCCGCGGCGACGGAATTTCCGTCCGGTCCGTAAAGACCGAACGTGACCGTCCGGCCGGCGGCCGCCTCGAGGCCGGCTCCTTGGAGGAAGCAGACCAGCGTCTCCCCCGGGGTGAATTCCGGCCGGGCGCCGAAGGCAAGCTGGACGCCGTTGAAGGCGAACGGCTTGAGACGGGCCCGTTCGGCTTCCGCGACCGGCCCTTGGCCGTGGCTGAGGAGGAGATGGCTGAGACGCGGGCCGGTTTCCTCGGCGATGGCGACCGTGTTTTCAACCGAGGTGAAATCGCGCCCGGTCTTGTTTTTCAGAAGAACGCTGAGCTTGAATTTGCCGGGAATGACGGGCAGGGTGTCCTGCAGGGCGAAGCGGCGGCGCTCGTGGCTCTTGTATTGCTCTTCGTTGAGGCGGATGGGGATTTCCTCCTGGGACTGGTAGACGAGATTCCCGGATGGGTCCTCAAGCCGGAGAAAAAGCTCGAACTGGGCTACGTAGAGATCGCCGCGCCGGGCGAAGCTGATCCGCTCCGGCTCGAGCGTCCAGTGGAGGAACGTCTGGCCGCTGGACCGGAGGAGCCGGGCCTTGAACGCGCTCGCCAGGAAGTTGTCGGAATAGTCCGTCTCGACAAAATCCTTGAAGCTGAGGAAGGACCGGGCGTAGGCGTCGGAGAATTTCTTCTCCTTGAGGTCCTTGATCCCGGCGATGAGGGCGACGGAGGACAGGGAGGACAGGCCGCCGCCCCCTTCGCTGGCGACGTAGCTTTTCGAGGCGGAGGCCAGCTCGGCCGAAATCTTGCGCAGGGTGTCGGCCGGGAGGGTCATCTGGCGGGCTTCGGCGTAAACCGAGGGGATGACGAGCTTCTCGGCCCCCTCGACGCCCGGGTAGAAGAGACGGAAATCGCCGATGCCGTCGGGCTGGTAAAAAATGAGGTAGAAGTAGGCCGGGAGCCCATAGGCCGTTTCGCCCTTGTAAAACCAGAGCTCCAGGGGCCAGATGTCCGATTGGGTCACGTAACGCTCCCGCTCGAGGGGCGGGCCTAACATAAGGTAAAATTGGCCGCGCTCGGTCAAGTGTCCTTTCTTATGGGCCCCGACGGAGAAGTTGCGGTCGGCGAAGAGAATCCGATTCATGTACTCCCGGTAAAACTCGTTCTCGGGCGTGTCGGGGAAGGGATCGTGCTGCTTCCAGAAAAATTTGATGAATTTTTCCCGATCCTCGTCCTTGGTCAAAGAGAGAAACACGTCCCGCTCGGTCGATGTCAGGATGGGATCGACCGTCTCCAGCCATTCCTTATAGACAGCCGGAAGGTCGTTCTTGACCGCGGCCCCGGATAATCCGGCGGCGAGCATCACCGAGACGATAACAGCGGCCCCTTTGTTTTTTTTCACGCAATTCACCTGTTCCTAGAAATAGCACATCGGGCTTTTCGTTTCAATGAACGGTGCCGGGTCACGACATGGTGGACGCCTCCCGGGGTTTGGGGGATTGATTTTTCCGGCGGCACGGTTCATAGGGGGTCAGACAGCCCCGGGCCTTGATGGGGTCGCTTCGACTCGTCCTCCAAGGTCGTCAGATCATAGGGATTGTACCGCCCGAGCCGCTTGTGGAAAGAAGTCGATCCACTTTAACCGCCCGGTTACGGTTTTAGAGATCTTCCCCTGGATAACCAAGGAACGTCGGTTTTAGAGGCGTCTCCCATGTATCTAATCCGGATCATGAAGACATCGGACGGCGCCGGCGGGGGAATTCGACGCGTTTTTCGCGCCTTTCGGGTTCGGCCGGCGGCGCGGGAAGGCCTCTTTGTGAGTCGAAGAGGGAACCGGCGTTTTGAGCGAGCGCGGCGAGAGCCGCTTCCCGGCCGCAAGAAAACCGACCGTGTCTTTAATCATCTTTTTCGAATTTTCTAATTCGGGTTTTCCGGGATTATCAAGCGCGGACGGCCTTTCAGCATATGGCGGCGGATTCAATTAATTGAAGACAGGTAATCCAAATTATTGAATCCGTGTAAATAAATTTTTAAATTTTTGACGTAACTATATTTATATTAATATTTTAAATTTTTTTACGTTTGGCATAAAGATTGCAAGCTAATGTACCAGTGATAAAGCCTATATGTGTATATAAAGGCAATGAGATGACACTGAGAGAGAAGGAGGTGAAAAATTTAGAAGAAGATCAGCCAACGAAGTTTTAAGCTTCTATCCTAATCCAGGATTAAAGGAGGAAAACGTTTTGAAAACGAAGTCATTGATCGGATTGATCGTCCTGCTTTTCGTTCTTTCCCCCCTCGCGTTCACCCAATCCCGGGACACCGGCGCCATCGTCGGCAAGATCTCGGACGAGGAAGGCAACGCGATCCCGGGGGCCAGCCTGGTCCTGACCAGTCCCAACTTGATGGGCTCCCGGACCACGGTCTCGGACGCCAACGGGGAATTCCGGTTCCCGGCCCTGCCGCCCGGCGATTACGCCTTGAAAGCCGAGCTGACGGGCTTCGGAACGTACGTCCAGGAGAACATCCGGGTGACGACGACCGCCACCCTCAATGTCAACGTGGTCATGAAGCCGGCGGCCATGGCCGAGGAAATCACGATCGTGGCCGAAGCCCCCACCGTCGACGTCAAATCCACGGAGACGGCTTCGGTCACCCTGAGCAACGAGATTCTGCGGAACGTCCCCTATAACCAGTTCACGGCCGACATCGTCAACCTCGCCCCGGGCGTCAGCGGAAACGTCGCCTACGGCGCCTCGGAGAACACCGGGATCGCCTACACCATGGACGGCGTCAACGTGGCCGACCCCGAGGCCGGCTCGGCCTGGGTTTTCTCCGACCACAACATCATCGAGGAAGCCAAGATCATGGGCGTGGGGCTGCCGGCCGAGTACGGCAATTTCACCGGGGTCATCTTCAACCTGGTGACGAAGTCGGGCGGCAACGAGCTTTCCGGCCACTTCGAGTTCAATTTCCAGGGTTACAAGGCCGACTCGGACTTCTGGCAGGCGACCAACAACCAGGCCTATGTCGACGATTTCCCCAGCCTGACCTCGCCGTCGTCCAAACTAATGGACATCAACGGCCACTTGGGCGGCCCGATCATCAAGGACAAGCTGTGGTTCTACGTCGGCGGGCAGTTCTACCGGACGCAGGACCGGCCGACGGGATTCCCCGAGGACGTCGACTACAAGCAGCCGCGGTTCTTCGCCAAGCTCTCGGCCCAGGTGGATCCGACCTTGAGCATGAACGGCGTCTTTCAGGCCACGTCCTATAACGGAATCAACCGTGATTCCGGCGCGACGGTTTCCCCGGAGGCGACCGTGATCCAGGATTCGCCGGACTGGCTGGCCAGCTTCAGCCTGACCAAGATCCTGAGTCCGAACACGTTCTTCGACCTCAAAACCAACTACTTCAAGGGCCGCTATTACCTCGATCCCGAGGTCGGCTTTGACACGTATCACCACTTCGACCTGAACGAGAACATGCGTTATGACAGTGCCGGCTACTTCTATTACGCCGACCGGGCGCGGTTCGGGACGAACGCCAGCCTCACCCACTATGCCGAGGACTTCATCACCGGCTCCCACGACTTTAAATTCGGCGTCGAGGTCGAGCGGTCGTCGGCCCGGAGCCGGTACGGCTACACCGGCCGGGGCGGCGAGCTGGGCGACAACATCAAGTACTATGACTACGTCGGCTACGGCTATATCGGCCCCTACCTGGCTTACCAGTACGAGGGCTACGATACCAACACCCGGTACACCCGGCTGGAGGTCTTTGCCCAGGATTCCTGGCAGATTTCCGACCGGCTGAACATCAGCCTGGGCGTCCGCTTCGGCCAGAACTGGGGCGACGTCAAGGGCGTGGACGGGGCGGTCTTCAAATCGAACCACATCGATCCGCGCATCGGCTTCACCTTCGACATCCTCGGCGACAAGACCACCATCCTGAAAGCCCACTACGGGCATTTCGCCGAGGCCATGCTGACGGTCTACCACGAACGGATGAATCCCGTTTCCCAGTTCAACGATTATGTCGGCTACAAGTATGATCCCTACGAAGCCGAGTGGTATGAGACGTGGCGCATCATGCCTAATCCCTACACGATGGACGACAAGATCAAGCATCCCTACATGGCCCAGTTCACGGTGGGGATCGAGCGGGAGCTCTTCAAGGATACGTCGGTCGGCGTGACGTACATCAACCGGAAGTGGAACAACATCATCGGCCGGTACGACCGGGCGGCGGATTATGACACGGTCGATTACTATTCCTACGCCCTCGACGAAACCTTCCAGCTCTACGAGCGGACGTGGGAGACGCTGGAGGCGACCGATTTCCTCGTCACCAACCTCAGGAAAGACGCCAGTCTGCCCTGGGTGCTGACGGACATCTACCGGAAGTACGAGGGCCTCGAGATCCTGTTCAACAAGCGCTTCTCCAACCGGTGGCAGCTGCTGGCCTCCTATGTCTACTCCAAGTCGACCGGAACCCGGGACAACAGCTTCGGCGGCGACCTCGGCTGGGGCGCCGACCCGAGCGATCCGAACAACTACATCAACGCCGAAGGCAACCTGACCAACGACTTCACCCACATGCTGAAGATCCAGGGGACGTATATCCTCCCCTTGGACATCAGCCTGTCGGCCTATTTCCGGACCATCACCGGCGACGCGTGGACGACCCGGGTCAGGACGTCCTACTTCAACCAGGGCCGCATCACCTTCTTCGCCGAGCCCCGCGGCTCCAACCATTACCCGATGCAGACGACCCTCGACCTGCGGCTGGAGAAGATCTTCACCTTGGCCGGCAAGTACCGCCTGGGCGTGATCTTCGACGTGTTCAACGTCTTCAACGACGACACGATCACCAGCTGGGGCACGCGCATCGGCTATGACTGGTTCGAAAACGATTGGCCTTCCTCCAACGGGCACCAGCTCTACGGCATCGCCCGGCCGCGCCAGGCCCGGCTCGGCCTCCGGCTCATCTTCTAAAGCTCCTGTTCGAGCGCGCGCTCAAGGGCGGCGGGGAAACCCGCCGCCCTTTTTTTATCCCCCGAGAGGAGGGGGGCTCCCCGAGACGAACCGCGGAAAACCAATCGTCATGCGGCCGCGCGAAACCTCAGGGAGACGAGGAAGGGAGGAGGTTTGTCCCCAGGGCTGCGGCGAAACGCATGGGGAGAAACCGGCGTTGTCAAAGAACGGCCCCGGAGGCGTTTTTCCCCCGGCCCGGCTTTTGTTAAAATGAAAACGAGGTCGGACATGAAGAAAAAAGCGATTGGGATCGGCGCGGTCGCGGTGATCGCCGCCGCCGGCGTCTTCCTTCTTTTCGGGCGGCGGCCGGCGTCTTTCGGGCGACTGGCCGGGGGCAAGGCTTATAACGTCGTCCTGATCACGGTCGACACGCTCCGGGCCGACCGGATCGGCTGCTACGGGTTCGGCCGGGTCGAGACGCCGGTGATGGACACGTTCGCCGCCCAGGGCGTCCGGTTCGCCCGTTGCACGGCCCAGACGCCGCTGACCCTGCCCTCCCACACGACCCTCATGACGGGCATGCCGCCGCTGGTTCACGGCGTCCGCGACAACGGCGGTTTCGTCGTCCCGCCCGAGATCACGACCATGGCCGAACTCTTCAAGGCGAAGGGCTACGCCACGTCCGCTTTCGTCGGCGCTTACGTCCTCGACTCGAAATGGGGCTTGAACCAGGGATTCGATTATTACTTTGACCAGTTTGACCTGAGCCGGTTCGAGAAAATCTCCCTGGCCAGCGTCCAAAGGCCCGGCGGGGAAGTGATGGACGAGGCCCTCCGTTGGCTCGAGACGAACAAGGACGGGCCGTTTTTCGCCTGGATCCACTTGTACGATCCCCATACGCCCTACGATCCCCCCTCGCCCTTCAAGGAAAAATATCCCAACAATCCTTACCTGGGGGAGATCGCCTATACCGATACCCAGCTGGGACGCCTGTGGTCGCACCTGGAGGACAAGGGCCTTCGGAACAAAACCTTCCTCGTGTTCGCGGCCGATCACGGGGAAAGCCTAGGCGAACACGAGGAAATGAGCCACGGGTTTTTCGTCTACGAATCGGCCGTCCACGTCCCCCTCATCTTCGTGACCCCGTTCGCCCGGCTCCGGGGCGTCGTCTCCCCGGCCGTCGTTTCCCTGACGGACGTCCTGCCGACGGTCTGCGAGATGTCCGGCCTCATGCCTCCAACCCAGATCCAGGGCCGTAGCTTGGTTCCGTTCTTTTTCAAGCCGGACCGTCCTTCGGACCGCTTGGCCTACTCCGAAACGTTCTATCCCCGTTTCCATTACGGCTGGTCCGAGCTGCAAAGCTTCCGGGATGATCGCTACAAGATCATCCTGTCCCCCGAGCCCGAGCTCTACGACCTTTCCCTGGACCCCGGGGAAACCACCAACATCATTGAGAAGCAGCGCTCCGTCTTCCTGGCCCTGAACGACCGGGCGGCGGATTTCATCAAGGCTGCGCCCCAGGACAGCTACAAGCTCGATTTCAGCAAGGTCGACGAGGAAACCCAGGCCAAGCTGGCGGCCCTCGGCTACATCGGATCCTTCTCCAATCCCGAAAAGCTCAAGGGGAAGCGGTTGGCCAGTCCCCGCAATAAGATCGGCATCTTCAACGAGCTGTCCCGGGCCCGGGAGATCGGGCTGGAGGGCGACGCCCAGGAGGCCATCGGGATCTTCCGCCGGATCATCGCCGAGGATCCGGAGATCACCGACGCCTATTTCTCCCTCGGGAACGTCTACTTCAAGACCGGGAAATACGAGGAGGCGATCCAAGCCTTCCGTCAATCCCTGGAGCGAAAGCCGGACGATTCGTTCACCGTCATCAACATCGCCAATTCCTACGTGGCCATGGGGCGCTTCGCCGAGGCGGAGCGCTTCGTCCTGGAGTATATCGATTCAGGCTTCAGCGATCCCCAACTCTATTTCCTCCTCGGCAACATGAACTTCCACCGCAAAAACTACGAAGCGGCCGTCCCTTACTTAAAGAAGTGCCTATCCCTCAACGCCCAATCCGCGTCCTCCCATAACACGCTGGCCGCGATTTTCATCATCGAGAACGATCTCGGCCCGGCCCAGGAGCACCTCGACGCCGCCCGCCGGCTCAATCCCCGATTGAGCAACCTCAATTACAATCAGGCCCAGCTTTTGGAAAACCGGGGAGAGGTCGCGGCGGCCGTCGCCGCCTATGAGGAAGAGCTCGTCCAGTCCCCCAAGCATTTCAAGGCGATGTTCAACCTGTCCCGCCTCTTCCGGCGGACGGGGGAGGAGGGGAGGGAACGCGAGATTCTCCGCCGCTGCCTCGAGGTGAATCCTGATTTTCCGCTGGCCTATTTCTACCTGGCCCGCATTCATCTGAACCGGGGCGAGAACCTGGAGGAAGCGGTCCGCCTCGTTCAAAGGGGGATCGAGCTCAAGCCCGAGCCGCAGGACCTGCCCCTGGGCTATTTCCTCCTGGCCGATCTTTACAACCGGCTCGGGGAGAACGGCCGTTCGGCCGACGCCGCCCAACGGGGCCGGGAGCTGGCGGCCCGGCTTCCCCGGCAATAGCCGCCCGGCGTCCGTTACAGGGTGAAATCGAAGTCGACCAGGCAGCGGTAGTTATTGGAATAGACGTTGACCTCTTCGGGATTCTTGTCCCCGATGCAGAGCCGGTAAGGCTTTCCGGCGGCGAATTCCACTCCGGGCTTGGCCTTGAGAACCGCGGTGTAGGCCTGACCCCGGCCGGTGACCATCAACACCCAATCCTCGGCCAGCGGGGTGTTGCCGTCGAGAACAATATGGTAGAGCCGATCCTGGGAAAAGTTGATCTTGATCTCGAACGTGATTTCCGTCGGCGTGGAGGAGACCACCTTGAAAAACTCGGGCGGGACGTTTTGCCCCCGGTAGTAATTCAGATTGCTCGAGGAATACTGGCTGGTGACGCAGGCGGCGAGGCCGAGGGCGATCAGAGCCGCCGCCAGGGACAGGACCGTCTTTTTCATCGTGCGCTCCTTGGTTGTTGAATTCCCTTGGTTTTCATTATCGGCTTTCGTTGAAGCGGAAGTCAATCCTTTGTATCGGTCCGGAGGCTCGGCGCTCCTTGACCGTTCCAGCCGGGAGGCTATGATCTCGTTTTCCCGGGGCCGTCATTGAGTTTTTCCGGGGAAAATCATAAAATCCCCTGCTTCACGAACATGAAAACCATTCTTCTCCTCTCCATTTCCAACATCTTTATGACGTTCGCCTGGTACGGCCACCTGAAATTCAAGAACTCCGCCCTCTGGAAAGTCGTCTTGATCAGCTGGTCGATCGCCTTTTTCGAATATTGCTTCCAGGTCCCGGCCAACCGCGCCGGCCACGGCCGGTTCTCGGCCGCCCAGCTCAAGACGATCCAGGAGGTCATCACTCTGGTTGTCTTCTGCGTTTTCTCCGTGGCCTACCTTAAGGAAGACTTGAAGTGGAATTACCTGGTCGGATTCGCCTTGATCCTCGGGGCGGTCTTTTTCGTCTTTCACAAGTGGTGAACGGCGCGTCCCGCGCCGCGTTCTCGCCTTCCGGCCGGATCGTTTGACGGAAGCGAACTCGGGACGGCGTCTCCTTTCGGGAAAAAACAATCCTTCGCGAGAAGCGCGCGCCGAACCGCCGGCCGCGGATGCCGTTCCGCCGTTCGGGCCGAACGTCCGGCGATCTGGAAAAGAAACCGGGACTTGGCCGTTGGGCGGGTTTGCGCCGATCCCTCCCCTCGTGTCGAATCGCGGGTGTCGAGGAACGGGAGAGCGGAGGGAGAAAATCCGTGGAAAACGCCCGGCCGGAAAGAAGATGTAAAGTCTTTTATTCCGTGTTTTTTTACATTTGGAATTGTGTAAAGATTCATAATCATCTGATAATAAATAAAATACGTGGTGTTTATTCGACTGGCATAAACATTGCAATTCTATGGTCAGGGAAAAGGCTCATTTCATGGGCTAAACGGATCGGTACAACAAGGAAGGTGATCACCAGGAAAATGACTAACCACCCAAGGGAAAAGGACGGACTTTGTCCGAAAAGGGAAATTTAAAAAAAGGAGGAACGCATTTGAAGACGAAGCTTTTCATCGGATTGATCGTCCTGTTGTTGATGCTCTCTCCTCTCGTTTTCGCCCAGTCCCGCGACACCGGCGCCATCGTCGGTAAAATCGCGGACGAGGAAGGCAACGCGATCCCGGGGGCCAGCCTGGTCCTGACCAGTCCCAACTTGATGGGCTCCCGGACCACGGTCTCGGACGCCAACGGGGAATTCCGGTTCCCGGCCCTGCCGCCCGGCGATTACGCCTTGAAAGCCGAGCTGACGGGCTTCGGAACGTACGTCCAGGAGAACATCCGGGTGACGACGACCGCCACCCTCAATGTCAACGTGGTCATGAAGCCGGCGGCCATGGCCGAGGAAATCACGATCGTGGCCGAAGCCCCCACCGTCGACGTCAAATCCACGGAGACGGCTTCGGTCACCCTGAGCAACGAGATTCTGCGGAACGTCCCCTACAACCAATTCACGGCCGACATCGTCAACCTCGCCCCGGGAGTCAGCGGAAACGTCGCCTACGGCGCCTCGGAGAACACGGGAATCGCCTACACCATGGACGGCGTCAACGTGGCGGATCCCGAGGGCGGCTCGGCCTGGGTCTTCTCCGACCACAACGTCATCGAGGAAGCCAAGATCATGGGCGTGGGGCTGCCGGCCGAGTACGGCAACTTCACCGGCGTCATCTTCAACCTGGTGACGAAGTCCGGCGGCAACGAACTCTCCGGCCACTTCGAGTTCAACTTCCAAGGCTACAAAGCCGACTCGAAGTTCTGGCAAGCCGAGAACACCGGCGCGTATCTCGCCGATTATCCCAACCTGACCTCGCCGTCCTCGAAGCTGACGGACATCAACGGCCACCTGGGCGGCCCGATCATCAAGGACAAGCTGTGGTTCTACGTCGGCGGGCAGTTCTACCGGACGCAGGACCGGCCGACGGGATTCCCCGAGGACGTCGACTACAAGCAGCCGCGGTTCTTCGCCAAGCTCTCGGCCCAGGTGGATCCGACCTTGAGCATGAGCGGCGTCTTCCAGACCACGGCTTATAATGGAAATAACCGCAGCGCAAGCTCCGTGCGCTCCCCGGAAGCCTGCGTCACCCAGGATTCGCCGGACTGGCTGGCCAGCTTCAGCCTGACCAAAATCCTGAGCTCGAACACGTTCTTCGACCTCAAGACCAACTACTTCAAGGGCCGGTACTACCTCGATCCGGAGGTCGGCTTCGATCCCTACACCCACCGGAACCTGAATGAGAACATGCGCTTTTTCAGCGACGGCGATTTCTACTACGCCGACCGGGCCCGTTTCGGGACGAACGCCAGCCTCACCCATTATGCCGAGGACTTCATCACCGGCTCCCACGACTTTAAATTCGGCGTCGAGGTCGAGCGGTCGATGGCCCGGACCCGTTACGGCTACACCGGCCGGGGCGGCGAGCTGGGCGACAACATCAAGTATGTCGATTACTGGGGCTACGGCGCCTTCGGGTACCTGTATTCGGGCAATTACCTGGCCTATCAATATGAAGGCTACGACACCAACACCCGGTACACCCGGCTGGAGGTCTTCGCCCAGGATTCCTGGCAGGTGTCCGACCGGCTGAACATCAGCCTGGGCGTCCGCTTCGGCCAGAACTGGGGCGACGTCAAGGGCGTGGACGGGGCGGTCTTCAAATCGAACCACCTCGACCCGCGCATCGGCTTCACGTTCGATGTGCTGGGCGACAGGACCACCATTTTGAAAGCCCACTACGGCCGTTTTTCCGAGGCGATGCTGACCGCCTATCACGACCGGATGAACCCGCTCTCCCAGTTCAAAGATTACATCGGTTATTACTTCATCCCCGACGACAACGACCCGGCGACAACCGGCGGAACCTGGTATGAATGGTTCCGTATCACGCCGACGGAATACACGATGGACGACAACATCAAGCATCCTTATATGCGCCAGTACACCGTCGGGATCGAGCGGGAGCTGTTCAAGGACGCCTCGTTTGGGGTGACCTACATCAACCGGAAGTGGGACAACATCATCGGCCGGTACAACCGGGCGGCCCAGTATAATGTGATCGATTATTATTCCCCCGAGCTCGACCGGACGTTCCCGATCTACGAGCGGACGATGGACACGCTCGAGCTCAGCGACTTCATCATCACCAACCTCCGGAAGGGATCGGAATATCCCAACATTCTCACCGACATCTACCGCAAGTATGAGGGCCTGGAAATCCTGTTCAACAAGCGTTTCTCCAACCGGTGGCAGCTGCTGGCCTCCTACGTCTACTCCAAGGCGTCCGGAACGCGGGACAACGGATTCGGCGGAGACATCGGGTGGGGCGAGGATCCCAGCGATCCGAACAGCTACGTCAACGCCGAGGGCTGTCTCACCAACGACTTCACCCACATGCTGAAGGTCCAGGGGACGTACATCCTGCCGCTGGACATCAGCCTGACGGGCTACTTCCGGACCATCACCGGCTTCTCCTGGACGACTCAAGTGATGACGGGACGGCTTAACCAGGGCCAGGTCACGTTTTTCGCCGAGCCCCGCGGCGCCAACCACTACCCGATGGCGGCGACCCTGGATCTGCGGCTGGAGAAGATCTTCACCCTGGCCGGCAAATACCGCCTGGGCGTGATCTTCGACGTGTTCAACGTCTTCAACGACGACACGATCACGACCTGGGGCACCATCGCCGGCTTCGATTGGAACGCGGGCACGTATCCGTCCACCGACGGGCACGAGCTCTACACCCTTGTCCGGCCTCGCCAAGCCCGGCTCGGTCTCCGGCTCATCTTCTAAGGTTCCCGTTCACGCCCATGTCACCGGGGCGGCGGGGAAACCCGCCGCCCCTTTTTATATGGAGATGCAAAGCCCGTGTCCCCGGTGATTTCCAACCGGGGCGGCGGCCGGGTGTGCCAACTCACCTAACCAGGCAACGTTAACTTGGATTGTTCACTCAATCAAAAGACAACCCTGGAAGGAGCTTGCTATTTATGAGGAGGAACGCGGATCGGCTTCTTTTTCTTCCGCCGATTCAGCTTATCGAGCCGGGTGCCGCTTTTCCGTCCCGTCGTGATAAAATAGAAAGGATGAGAATCGTCGCGGCCGCGTGGCTCGTCTTCACGGTCGGGGGAGGAGGTGTCCCGTCGATGCTCGATTCATCCTCCGAGGCCGCCCGGCTCCTGGCGCTTCTTCCCCGCGAATCCCTCGGCTGGACGTCCGGCGGGGAGGACCGGATCTTCGACCGGGAAACCATTTTCGAATACATCGACGGCTCCGGCGAAGTCTACCGGGCGTTCAACATGCGGCTCCTGGCGAGCCGCCGCTTTCACAAGGCCGGCCAGGCCGACGTCATCATCGACCTCTTCGACATGGGTTCGCCGGTCGACGCCTTCGGCGTGTTCACCCACGACCTCGAGGGGGAGGATTGGGGCCTCGGCCAGGGAAGCCTCTATAAAGGCGGGCTTCTCCAGTTCTGGCGCGGCCGTTATTTTGTCTCCATCTTCGCCGAGTCGGAAAATTCCTCGACGACCGCCGTTTTGGCCGAACTGGGGAAAAAAACAGCCGCCGCCCTCGGCCCCGACGGCCCGAAGCCGGACCTGGTCGGCCTTGTTCCGGAGGAATTCGCCGACGGGCCGATCCGCTATCTCCATGACCCGCAGATTTTGAACTACCATTTCTATATCGGTCCTGAAAACCCGCTCGGCCTCGGTCCCGGGGTTGATGCGGTTCTGGCCTCGATCGGAGACCGGGCGGAGAAGCGGACGTTTCTTCTCGTCCGCGGCCGCGATGAGGCGGCCGCGGAATCCGCCCGGCGCGGGCTTCTCCGGGCGTTCGTCTCCGCCGGCCGGCAAGACGCGGGAGCCGCGGCCGGGGAAGAGGGTGACGTGTTCCCGATGAAGGACGGCCGCTTCGGCGCGGCCGTCCGCCGGGGGCGGTTTACGGCCGCCGTGTTCGGCGGAACGGCGCCGGAGGAAGCCCGGGCGGCTCTGGCCCGGTCCGTCCGGCCGCTTCCCCGGTGAAGCGCGGCGCGCCTTCGGGTGTCTTCCGGAAAAGCGGGATTTCGATGAATCGATACAAGGAGGCAAAGACCATGGCTTTGAAAAAATGGACCCGCCGCGATTTTCTGCAGACGACCGCGGTCGCCCCGATCGCCGCGGCCGTGGGCTGCTGCTGCACGTCCGCCAAGCCGGTCCCGGCCGCGCCCGCGGCCGCCGGGGCGGCCCGGATCACCTCGATGTCCCGCAAATCGCGGGTCATTCTGGTCCGCGACGCGGCGGCCGTGGGCGAAGGGCGCAAGATCGACGCCGTCGTCGTTCAAAAAATGCTCGACGAGGCGATGACGACGCTCTTCGCCGAGAAGGATCCGGCCGCGGCCTGGGCCCGCGTGGCCGGTCCGCCAGACACGGTCGGAGTCAAGACCAACGTCTGGAATTACCTGCCGACCGGTCCGGAGCTGGAAGAGGCGATCCGGGCCCGCCTTCTGGAGGCGGGCGTGCGGGCCGACCGGATTTCCATCCGGGACCGCGGAGTGCTGGACGACCCGGTCTTCAAGGCGGCCACGGTCCTGGTCAACGTCCGCCCGGCCCGCGTCCATTACTGGGCCGGGATGGGAAGCTGCCTCAAGAACTACATCATGTTCGTCCCCAAGCCATCCGATTATCACGGCGACGCCTGCGCCGACCTGGCCGCGATCTGGAGCCTTCCGCCGGTCAAGGGGAGGACGAAGCTCAATATCCTCTCGATGCTGACCCCCCAATACCACAATATCGGGCCGCGCGGGTTCAGCGAGCAGTACCTCTGGATGTACGGCGGGCTGATCGTCGGCCAAGACGTCGTGGCCGTGGACGCGACCGGATATTCAATCATCCGGGCCAAGCGGCTCGAGGTGTTCGGCGAGGACAAGCCTCTGGAGACGTCGGCCCATCACATCCAGCTGGCCGACACGCGGCACCGTCTGGGAAAAAGCGATCCGGCCGACATCGATCTCGTCAAGCTCGGCTGGACGGAAAACATTTTAATCTGAACCCGGCCCGGTCCGGATCCCGGCCGGCGCGGCGGAAGGCGGGGGATGCCTCGTCCGGCGGAGGCTGAAGCCGCCGCTCTTGCGAGGAGAAACGGGTCCCGTTCGGCGGATCAGGAGCGGGCGCCGAAGATTTTCGTCCCGAGGCGGACGAGGGTGGCCCCTTCCTCGATCGCGACGCGGTAGGAATTCGTCATCCCCATCGAGAGGCGCCGCATCTCCACGTTGGGGATTCCGCTTTTCTTGAGCGCTTCGAAGATCTCGCGCGTCCGGCGGAAATAAGGCCGGGACTCTTCGGGATCGCCCTCGAAGGGCCCCATCGTCATCAATCCCTGGACGGCGACGTTCGGGATTCGGGCGATTTCGCCGATGAGGGCTTCGGCCTCGGCCGGCCGGACGCCGGTTTTCTGGCTTTCCTCGCCGCTGTTGATCTCGATCAAGACGGGCATCGTCTTGCCCAGGGCCGCGGCCCGCTTCCCGATCTCCCGGGCCAGGCCGGCCGAGTCGACCGTCTCGATCATATCGAAGATTTCGACGGCCCGCTTGACCTTGTTCGATTGGAGATGGCCAAGGCAATGCCACCGGGCCCGGCGGCCGACGGCGGCGAAAGCGGCCTGGGCTTCCTGGACGTAATTCTCCCCGATGATCGTGACGCCGGCCTCGATCGCTTCGAGGATGTCCTCGGGAGACTTCGTTTTCGCCGCGGCCACGAGCTCGACTCCCGGGGGAAGCTCGGCCAGAACCGCCCGGACGTTTTCCGTGATGATGCCCATGGGCGTATTGTAGGCGAAATCCCCCCGGCCTTCCAAGTCGTGAAGAGGCCGGGGAAGGGACGCCGGAGATTTCGCGGCCCGCGCCGGGCGATCACTTCCCGGCGTTTTGCGGTCCGTCGGCCGGGAGAGCCGGGAAGCCGTCCAGGAGTCCGCCAAACGGCGGGCAGGTCGGGCGGCGGACAAAGGAGACCTTTTCCCCGGCCGGAGAGTCAGTCCGGATCGGCGGCTCGCGCGTCATCTCCGGTCATTCCCCGGACCGATCCAAGATCCGTCCGGCGGGGCGCCGCGGCTGCTCGAACGGAATCCAACGCGGCCCTCGAAATTTTGGTATAATCGCCGGGTGAACATCAGGGAGGAGCTGGAGGAGATCGAGGCGAAGACTCTCTCTCCGAAAGCCAGTCTATCGCGGGACTCCAAGGGCCGGGAGCGGACCGAAGCGCAGCATCCTTTCCGGACGGCGTTCCAGCGCGACCGGGACCGGATCCTCCACTCGAAGTCGTTCCGCCGGCTCAAGCATAAAACCCAGGTTTTCCTAGCTCCGTTCGGCGACCACTACCGGACGCGGCTGACCCATACCCTCGAGGTGTCGGCGATCGCCCGGACGATCGCCCGGGCCTTGCGCCTCAACGAGGACCTGACCGAGGCCATCGCCCTCGGCCACGACCTCGGCCACACTCCGTTCGGCCACGCCGGCGAGGAGACGCTGGCCCGCCTTCTTCCCGGCGGATTCACCCATTTCGCCCAAAGCCTCCGGGTGGTCGAGAAGCTCGAATACGACGGCAAGGGCCTCAACCTGACAGCCGAGGTCCGGGACGGCATCTACCGCCACTCCAAGGGCCGGGGAAAAATCCTCGACCGCCGCAAGGAGGATCTCCCGGTGACGCTTGAGGGCCAAATCGTCCGCGTTTCCGACGTCATCGCCTATGTCAACCACGACCTCGACGACGCCGTCCGGGCGGGATTTCTCAAGGACGCCGACATCCCCCGCCCGCTCGTCGCCTTCCTGGGCAAGTACCACGCCACCCGCATCGACCGGATGGTTGTGGACGTCGTCGAGTCCAGCCTGAAAACCGGGTTGGGGCGGATCGCCATGAGCGACGAGACCATGAAAGCCGTGGTCGAGCTCCGCGACTTCCTCTACGAGCGGGTCTACAATCATCCCGAGGCGAAAGAGGAGCTCCGCAAGACGGAAAAGATCATCCGGGACCTGTTCCGGTACTTTGTCGAGCATCCTGAAGGCTACGTCAAAGACTATCCGGCCGGCGATCCGGTCGTGATCCGGGTCGGCGACATCGTCGCCGGGATGACCGACCGCTACGCTCTCGCGCTTTACGAACAGCTGTTCTTTCCGAAATCATGGCGGACCTGATGGGGAGCCGCCTCGAAAAAAAGGAACAAGGAGGGATCATGTCCATTTTCAACCGCCGGCCTCTCCAAGCCCCGCGATTCGCCGCCCGGATCATTTTCGCCGCCGTCCTCGGCCTGGCGGCGGCGGCCGGGACGCCCGCGGCCGGTCAAAATCCTCCCGACCTGATCCTTCTGTTCACCGGCGATGTCCATTCGGCCGTTTCGCCGCATCGCATTTTCGATGAGGCCGGCCGGGCCGAGGGCCGCGGCGGATTCGCCCGGATCGCGGCCATGATCAAGGCGGAGCGCGAGCGGCACGGCGACCGGATGCTCGTCGTCGATGTCGGCGACATGATCGCCGGATCGCTGTTCCAAGTCATTTTCCAGCCGGAAGCGGCCGAAATGCGGCTGATGAAAATGGCCGGTATCGAGGTGACGACCTTCGGCAACCACGAATTTGACTACGGTTCCGCCGCCCTGGCCCGGGCTTTGACGACGGCGAAGGTGAATGGGGCCGCCGTTCCGCTCGTCGCCTCCAACGTCGCTTTCGATCCCAAGGACGGCCAGGATGATCTGCTGGAAGCCGTCTTCAAGGATTACCCGGTCGATGAATACCTGGTCGTGGACAGGAACGGATTGAAAATCGGCTTGATGGGCCTCATGGGCCGGAACGCGGCCGATGACGCCCCGGCCGCCGCCCCGGTCGTTTTCACGAACATGATCGCCCGGGCCCGCGAGACGGCTTCGATTCTCCGCGAGCGGGAGAAGGTCGATCTCGTCATCGCCCTGTCCCATGCCGGAACGACGCCCGATCCCAAGACCTCCGAGGACGAAAAGCTGGCCGCCGAGGTCCCCGACATCGACGTGATCGTCAGCGGCCATACCCACCGGCGGCTCGTTTCTCCGATCCTCGTCGGGTCGACGATCATCGTCGGCGTCGGATGCCGGGGCGAGGACCTCGGCGATCTCCGCTTGGAGCGGACCGCCGAGGGGCGCTTCCGGGTCGTTTCCTATGCCCTGCGGCCGGTGACCGGGGACATTCCCGAGGACCCGGAGGTCGCCGCGGAGGCCGCGAAACTGAGCGCCCGCGTGGATCTCGAGGTCGAAAAAGCTTACGGCCTCGATCCCTGGGAGCCGCTGGCCGAAACGGAGATCGCCCTGGCCATGATCCCGCCGGCTCCGATCAATTCCAGCTGGGAGATCGGTCTGGGCGACTTGGTGACCGACGCTTATCGGCGCTCGATGAAAACGGCGGGCGCGCGGGGGGCGGACGGGCCGGTCCTGGCCATTCATCCCTGGGGAAACATGCGCGACTCGCTGTTCCCCGGCCCGATCACGGGCCACGACGTTTTCAACGTCCTTTCGCTCGGCCTCGGGCCGGACGGCCGGATCGGGTATCCGCTCGTCTGCATCTGGCTGACCGGCCGGGAAATCCGGCGGGCGTTCGAGGTGGAAACGACGATCGCGCCCGGCCACGGCGACGCTCACCTCCAGATCTCCGGGGCCTTCGTCCGCTATAATCCGCGGCGGATCCCGTTCGACCGGGTCACGGCGATCGAATTCGAGGAGGCGAACGGGACAAGGCGGCCGATGGAGCCTGACCGGCTCTACCCCGTCGTCGCGAATCTCTACCTCACCCGCATGCTCGGATATGTTTCCCGGGCTTCGCACGGAATTTTAAAAATCGAACCCAAGGACGCCGACGGGAATGTCCGGACGGATTTCGAAAATCTCATCATCGACGGCGATCCCGCTTCCTCCGGCGTTCAGGAAGTCAAGGAGTGGATCTCGCTGGCCGCGATGCTGCGCTCGTTTTCCGACGCCGACGGGGACGGGCTGGCCGAAATCCCCCCTGTCTACGCGGCTTCCGCCGGCCGGCTCGTCTCCGAGCCGTCGTGGAATCCGGTCAAGCTCCTGGCCGGGGCCCACGCCCCGACCTATGTCGTCCTCGGCCTGGCGGCTGTCGTCCTGCTCCTGGCCTGGATCGTCGTCCACATCATCCGCCGCCGCTTCGCCCGGCGGAAAGCCCGGGCGGCGGCCAAGTCCTGAGCGCCGGCCGGCATTTGCATCCCGGGGGCGGTTCGGCTAAGATGATCTCCGGGAGAACGGGATGAAAAAAAGCGTGTCTTGGATCGCCGCCGCTCTTCTCGTCGCGGCCGCCGGCGCGGCCGCCGCGCAGCGCCTGCCGCCCGGAAGCCAGGCGGTTTTTCTTAAAAACGGGGAGGTTCTCACCGGCCGGATCATCGACGTCGTCCTCCCTCCGCTCGATCTCAAGATGGAGAGCGGGAGCCTCATCGCCCTCCGCGATGTCTGGATGATCAACTTTGAATCGGGGGATTGGAATTTCCCCGAGGAGCGGAACATCCTCGAGACCAACGACCATTACATTTTCTTGAAAAGCGGGGACATTCATTCCGGTCGCATTTCGGCTTATGCGGCCGACCGGAAGGCCTTCGTTTTCGAGACAGGGGAGTCTTTCCCCTTGGTCCAGTGCCGCCGCATTTATTTCTCCAAGACCGTTCCCCGCGGCCTCCGCTGACGAGTCGTTCCGGAGATTCCGTCCTTCGCTTCGCCGCCGGTTCTTTCCGCCTTCCGCCGCCCGGCCTTAAAGCGCCGCCGCGCTCGTTTGGCTGAATTTCGTCTTTCGGTCTCCTTATGTCGTCCGCCCGAGGCAGAACGCCGGTTCAACCTTTTGGATTTTTCTCGAATCGAGGATTCGCCCGGGCCGGTCCCCGGTTTTCAGGCCGGGAGAATGATCGACTCCGAATTCGGCGGCCGCCCCCGGCTTGAAAAACCGGGCCCGCCGGGATCCTGAAAAGGAGAAAATCGTCTTTGAACGGCAGTCCCCGCCGGGCGCGCGATTTGATATAATCCCTCCGGAAGACGGAACGCCCCTCGAGGAGAATAAATCCCCATGAACCGCATCGATGCCTTGAATGGGATCGCCAAGCGCCTCCGCGCCCAGTCCATGAGAATGACCACGGCTTCGGCCTCCGGCCACCCGACCACCTGCCTCTCGGCCGCCGAGATCATCACCGCCCTCTTTTTCGGCGGGATGCGGTTCAACCCGGCCGATCCGAACGACTGGGGCAACGACGAGCTCGTGCTGTCCAAGGGGCATGCCGCGCCCATTCTTTGGGCGGCCTACGCCGAGGCGGGGATCCTCCCGGCCGAAGCGCTCCTCGATTTCCGGAAGATCACGAGCGGCCTGGAGGGCCATCCGACGCCCCGGATGCCCTGGATCAAGGTCGCCACCGGCTCCCTGGGGCAGGGGCTTTCGGTCGGCGCCGGGATGGCCGCGGCGATGCGCCTGGGCAAATCGCCCGCCCGCGTCTTCGTCCTCTGCGGCGACGGCGAATGCGCCGAGGGATCGGTCTGGGAGGCGGCCAACTCCGGAGCGGACATGAAGCTCCGCAACCTCTGCGCCATCGTCGACGTCAACCGCCTCGGCCAGAGCGGCCCGACCCAGCACCAGCGCGACGCCGCCGCCCTGGCCCGCAAGTTCCGGGCCTTCGGCTGGGACGCCGTCGTCATCGACGGGCACAAGATCGAGGCCGTCCTCGCGGCCCTCAAGGCGGCCGGATCAAAGGGCTTGCCGACGGCCGTCCTCGCCAAGACGGTCAAGGGCAAGGGCGTCTCCTTCCTCGAGGACCTCAACGGCTGGCACGGCAAGCCGCTCAAGGCCGACGAGCTCGAGAAGGCCTTGGCCGAGCTGGGGCCGATTCCCGAGATCGACGCGAAAAAGTACCTCCGCCCGGCCCGCCGGGTCGTCCGTCCCGCCCTGAAGACCGGGACGAAGATCGAGCGGACGGCGTATACGGAAAAGACGGCCACCCGCCTGGCTTACGGATACGCGCTCCGGGCCGCCGGACGGGTCAACGAATCCATCGTCTGCCTCGACGGCGACGTCCGTAATTCCACGTACGCCGACAAGTTTTTCGACGCCTTCCCGACGCGGTCCTTCCAGTCCTATATCGCCGAACAGAACATGATCGGAATGGCCACGGGCTTCGCGGTCAAAGGCTACGTGCCGTTCGCGGCCTCGTTCGCCGCCTTCCTCTCCCGGGCCCACGACCAGATCCGGATGGCCGGCCACAGCCTGGCCAACCTCAAGGTCTGCGGCTCCCACGTCGGGGTGAGCATCGGCGAGGACGGCGGTTCGCAGATGGGGCTGGAGGACATCGCCATGTTCCGGTCGATCCCGGGGGCGACGGTGCTCTATCCGGCCGACGCGGTCTCGGCCGAGGCGTGCGTCGAGGCGGCGGCCCGGGAGAAAGGGATCTTCTATATCCGGACGACCCGTCCGGCCACGCCCATTCTCTATCCGGCCGATGAAGCGTTCCCCGTCGGCGGCTCCAAAACCCTGCGGAAAAGCGCCGATGACGCGGCCGCCGTCGTGGCCGCCGGAATCACCCTCCACGAGGCCCTGAAAGCGCACGAGATGCTCAAGGCCGAGGGGATTTCCATCCGGGTCGTGGACGTCTATTCAGTCCAACCCGTCGACGCGGCCGGTTTGCGGGCGGCCGCGGCCGCGGCCCGTAACCGGATCATCGTCGTCGAGGACCACTACGCCGGCGGCGGCCTGGGCGACGCCGTCGCTTCCGCCCTGGCCGGCCGGACGGCGATCACCCATCTCTGCATCCGGGAGATCCCGTGTTCGGGCAAGCCGGCCGAGCTTCTCGACCGTTTCGGGATCAGCGCCCGCCGGATCGTCGAGGCGGTCAAATCCCTCTGAGAGGAGCCCGGCATGGCCTTCACCGGACACGAGACATTTGAACCCGCGCCCACGGCGACCATCATCCACGCGTACAACAGCGACGGCGTTTCCCTGGTCACCCTCACCGACGAGGAAATCTACGCGGTGATCAAGGCCTCCGGGGCTAACTTGATCGGCCGGCCCAACATGCATCCGCGGGTGACGATTATGGACCGCTACATCGCCGAGCGGGGGATCGAAGTCAGCCAGGTCGAGCAATCCCTGGCCATCGAGGAATCGCACGCCAGCTATTTCTGGGAAAAACAGAAGATCGGGAAGAGCTCCTATGAGTCGGCCTGCATGGAGGTCAACACCTGCGGGGATTCGCTGAGCCCCAAGGTCTTGGGGACGTTTCTTGACGCCTGCGACTACCCCGAGCTCGTCTCCTTCGTTTATTTCGCCCCGACTCCGCTGCTGAAGGATTACAAGATCAGCGACCGGGAATCCCTGATCAAGCAGTGTTTCACCAATCCCCCCGAGTGCTACTCCCGGTACAACGTGGACTGCCTGCCGGCGATCGACATCCCGGCCGGGAAGCTGTTTGTCGCCCATCTCTACCGCCGCGACGTCTCCGGCCTGATCGAAGAGCTCCGGGAGGGAGTGGTCAAGAGGTACTCCGAGCACAGTCTGAAAGTGGCCCGGAGCGAGCGCCAGCTGAAGCTGATGCTCAACTCCCAGCAGGAGGAATACCTGGCCTGCGCCTTCTATGGCTGCGACCGGGGCTATGTCGAGTCCCTTTGCGATCCCAAGGCCCGGGAAAAGGAATCGCTCTACCTGCTCGAGGACTGCTTCGACGACAGCCTTCTCTCCACCGACACGCCCTTCGTCTTCGACCACGATTTCGAGCCGCCGGGCTACACCAGCGTTTTCCTGACCGGCGGCACCGGCTACATCGCCCTCCATGTGACGCCTCGGCCGATCGGATCGACGCCCAACTTCGTCGAGTTCTGCGCGTATATCCATCCCAGCATGTGGGTGTTCGACCGGGAGTCGCTGATTCACGTCATGAAGCCGGTTTTGAGGCTGTTCAACCCGAAAAAGGCCGAGATCCATTACCGGATTTCCTCGCGGAACATCGCCGGCGACAAGAACCAGCACCGGAAGTTCGTCCGCAAGAGCTTGGTCGGCCTGGGCTATACGACCGAGGAAGTCGTGGCCTATTACGACGAATACTTCAGCCGGACCTTCTTTCACCTGAACATCGAGAAGAAATGAGGATGAGCCGGGAGGGAGGCCGTCCCGCCCCGGCTCCGAGGGATCGGATTATTTCTTCAGCAAGATCTCTTCGAATAGCTGGAGAGCCGCCGGATCGCCGGTCTGGCCGAGCCAGAACAAAGCTTTTTTCCGGACCGAGGAGGACCGGTGGGTCCGGGCGATGTCGATCAGCATCGGGACGGCCCGTTCCGGGGGAAGCTGGCTGACGGCGAAGACGGCTTGTTCCTTGAGCTGGCGTTCTTCGCCGGGCGACTCGATGATGTCCTTCAGCGCCCGGACGCTTTCGGCCGAGGCCTTCTGGCCGAGCCAGAAGACGGCGTTCCGCCGGACGGAATCATCCGCGTCCTTACGGGCGATGCGGATCAGCTCCAGGACGGCTTCTTTTTCCGGGCGGAGAGAGAGGGCGAAAACGACGCGCTCCTTGATTTCCGGGTCACGGTCCAGGCGATAAATCTCCTTCAAACCGGCCGGGGCGCGCGGATCCGGAATCGTCCCGAGCCAGAAAACAGCCGAGCGACGGACATCCATCTCCCGGTCCTCGAGGGCGATCCGGCGCAGGAGGCCGTAGACCCGGGAGTCGTTGTGGCGGCTGAGGACGAGGAGCATCCGTTCCCGGACTTCAGGATCGGAAGCGGCCTGGAAACGCGTTTCGATGAAAGACAGGCTCTCAGCGCCGGGGGGATTCCCGAGCCAAAAGACGGCTTGGGAATCGAACGCGTACGTCCGCTCGGGATCCAGGATCGTCGCGTCGACGACTCGGCCCGTTTTGACGTCGCTGAGGATAAGCCAGGCGGCCGGGGAGGGCGTCCTTTTTTCATCGCCCTCCCGGACGCTCGGGTCGTCCCCCGATGTTTCCCGGATGATGATCCGGGAGTCGCCGGAGGCGACGGTCAAGGGCCCGGCCCCGTCGGGACGGCCGAAATGGATCCGGCTCACGGATTCGAACCGCGCCGCGGCGAAAAACGTTCCGGAAGGGGAAGAGCGGGCCGCCTCGATCCGGGCGGCGGCGAACCGCTCCTCCAGCGAGGCCCCGGCCCGGGCGGCGTCATGGACGCGGCCTTTGAGAAAACCGGTCCCGCCGACGTCCGGCGTCGGACCGGCCGGGGCCGTGCAAACGACCGCGGCGAGGAGAAAAGCGGCCGCCCCGAAAAGGGCCGCCGCTTTTTCAGCATTCATGATCCGGGCGGTCATTTGTCGATCAGTTCCTGGAGGAATTTGGCCGCCTCGGGGCTGTCCGACTGGCCGAGCCAGAAAACGATCTGCTTCTTGAGGTCGAAATTCGTTTCCTTTTTCGCCAGGTCGATCAAGGTCGAAACAGCCTTGGGGCCTTGGCTCTGGGCCAAGGCCATGATGATCTGCTTTTTGATCTGGACGTTGTCCGTCGTCCGGTAGGACTCGAGGAGGACGGGGAACGCTTTTTCACCTTCGGTTTCTCCGAGCCAGAACAGGGCCCGGGCCCGGACCTCGGGATCCTTCTCGGTTTTGGCGATTTCCGTGATCTTCGCGATCCCCTTGGGATTCTTGTTTTCGGCGAAGGCCATCAGAAGCACGGTTTTGGTCTCGGCGTCCGCGGTTTCAAAAATCTTGATCAAGGCCGCCAGGGCCTGTTCTTCGTCCCGCTGGCCGAGCCAAAAGATCGCGCTTTTCCGCATTTTGGGGGACGCGTCCTTTTCGGCGATTTGGATGAGGACGGGGACGACTTTGGCCGCGTCGCTCTGGCCGAGGATGAACAAGGCCTTTTCCCGAAGCTCGGGGCTTTGGCCGCTCAAGATCATTTTTTCGAGGATGGGGAACGCCTTTTCCTCGTCCATGCTCATGAGGGCGTCCAGGGCGACGAGCTTGAGCTCGGTCTCCGGGTCCAGCGGTTTCGAGGGAATGGAGGGCACGGGCGGCTCCGGCGGAATCGGAAGAACGGGCGGGACGGCGAACTGCTCGAGGACGGGCAGGCTGCTTTCCAGGGCTTCCTGGACGCTCTGATCGATATACCGGCGGTACTTGCCGAGGCCGGCGCGGACGAGCTCCTCGGCGATCTGGAGCTGGAGGATTTTCGCGTCCTTGACCCAGGCGTTGGCCGGGAAGTCCTTCATGAGGGTTTCGAGGTGCTCCATCGCGGCCTGCTGCATCTCCAGGCGCTGCTTGACGTCTCCGAGGGACGCGGCCTGCTTGTCGAGGCTGTATCCCAGCCAGTACAGCGCCTCCTGGCCGTAGGCCGACGCGGCGTACTTGGCCGCCAGATCGTTGAATTGGGCGATCGCCGCCTCGTAGGTTTTGCTGTAAACGTTCTTCTTGGCGGCCTCGTAAAGGGCCCGGGCCCGGGCTTCCTGTTCCGTTTGCCGGGCTTTTTTCCCGGCCTGTTCGGCCGCTTGAACGCTGTCTTGGATGAGCGTCCAGACGGCCGCTTTTCCGGTCGATCCGGCGGCGAGAAAGAGGGCCAGGACGAGCAAAACGATGCGCGTTTTCTTTATCATGATTTTTCTCCTATGTCCTTTTGATGATTTCCAGCTTGAACAGGACGTCCCGGCCGCGGATCAGCTCCCGGATGTCTTCGGGGGAGGCCGCCGCCGGAGCGTCCCGGTTGATGATTTCCTTGAGGATCAAGTCGCAGTCGTCCAGGAGCTCCGCCGCGGCCGGGTCGGAGCCGGCCAGGGCTTTCCGCAGCAGGACGTTCTGAAAAAGAAGGGCCCGGAGGAATTCCTCATCGATGACGACCGTCGCGCCCGCGGCGTCGTCCGGGGTGTAGTTGGCATAATCGAGCAGGAGCGGCTTCAGGTCTTCCAGGTGTCCGGCTAAAACAGGTTTCAGGGCGGCCGTCGTCCGGACGGGTCCGGACGACGGAGACGCGGCGGGAGGGGAGGGAGGCGGAGAGGCCCGCCGTCCGATGAAAATTCCGGCGGCAAGGACCAAGGCGAGAGCCGCCCCGGCCATGGCCCATTGCCGGATGTTCCAGGCCGGCGCCGGCCGGCGTTCCGGCGCCCGTTTCGGATCCAGGCGGTTTTCGATCCGGCTCCAAACGAGCCCGGTGTCCGGAACCGGAATATCGCCGGGCGGATTGGCTTCCAGGAGGGAAAAGACGCGGACGGTTTCCTCCCGCTCGGCGCCGCATTTCCGGCAGGTCCGCAAATGCTCCTCGAGACCGGCTTTTTCGGCGGGCGGCAACTCGCCGTAATAATCGAGAACGATGGCCCGGCGGGCGTTTTTACATTTCATAGCGATCCTCCAGCGCGACGCGGCGAAGGCTTTTCCGCAGCGCTCCCACGGCCCGGAACAGGTGGGTTTTCACGCTGCCCTCGGTCACGTCGATCATCCCGGCGATTTCCCGGGTGGTGTATCCTTCGTAATGCCTGAGGATGAAGATCAGCCGTTGTTTCGGCGTCAGCCGGTTCAGGGCGTTCTCTATCCGGGCCCGGATCTCCCGGTTTCCGGTCGAGCGCTCCGGGTCGGTCCCATGGCCGGAGTCCGGCGGGGGAGGCACGGCCCCGTCCTCCAGGGAAAGGGTGTCCCGGGTCTTCTTCTTGCGCCGGATGGCGTCGAGGCTGCAGTTGGCCCCGATCCGGCCGATCCAAGCGGCGAAGCCCCCGGCATAAGATGAGTCGAATCCGTCCAGGCTGCGATAGGCCCGGACGAACGTTTCCTGGAGGACATCCTCGGCATCCGCCTGGTTGGCCAGAAAGCGATAGGCCGTGGCGAAAACCCTCCGGTGATGCGTGTCGAAGAGGCTGCGCCAGGCGGTCGCGTCTCCCGCCCGGGCCAACCGGATTAAATTGTGTTCATCCATAGGGGCCTTCTCATCCGGATATACTCCCTGCGCTTGGGATTCGTTGACAAAATCATACCTTAAAAGAGGGGGGTGCGAGGATAGCCTGGGTGGCGGCCTTGCCGTCCTCGACGACGCTTCGGAGTCAGGCGGCTCCGCCGCCCTACATGACCGAAGGGAATCAGGGTATAATCCCCTCCACATGAGAGGAGTCGCCATGCCGTCCATCATCACTCTCGAAATGCGGGCCGCCCTGGAATCCGTCGTCCGGCCGGAAAACGTTCTGACCGACGCCGACACCCTGGCCGCTTATGGCCACGACGAATTTTCCCTGAGCGATATCCGGCAACCGGCCGGAATCGTCGTCCGTCCGAAGACGGCGGACGAGGTCGCGGCCGTCCTCCGTCTGGCCGGTTCCGCCCGCATTCCCGTGACGGCCCGGGGAGGAGCGACCGGGTTGTGCGGAGGATGCGTCCCCTCTCCCGGCGGGATCGTCCTGAGCATGGAGCGGATGAACCGGGTCCTGGAGATCGATCCGGTCAACCAGGTGGCCGTCGTTGAAGCCGGGGTCCCTCTTCACGAGCTCGAAAAAGCGGTGGCCGAGGCGGGATTCGATTTCCCGCCGCACCCGGGGGAGGAGAGCGCGGCCGTCGGCGGGATGATCGCGACCAACGCCGGCGGCAGCCGGGCGGTGAAATACGGAGTGATCCGCAACTACGTCCGAGGGCTGGAGGTCGTGACCGCGGCCGGCGGGATTCTGACCCTCGGCGGCAAGCTCGTCAAGTCGAGCAGCGGTTACAACCTGATGCACTTGTTCATCGGCTCGGAGGGGACGCTCGGGATCATCACCAAGGCCGTCCTTCAATTCCGGGTCAAGCCGGCCTTGACCCGCTCGCTCGTCATCCCCTTCGAGAGCCTCGCGGCGGCGATCGAATCCGTTCCCGTTCTTCTCAACCGGGACGCCGTCCCCCTGGCCTTGGAATTCGTCCCCCTCGACGTCCTCCAAATCACCGAGGAATTCCTGGGACGGACCTGGCCCTGCCACGCCGGGTCGGTCCACCTGTTCGTCATCCTCGACGCCGTTTCCGAGGAGGATATGGACCGGCAGACGGAGTCGGTGGCCGGGGTCGCCCTGGAGCGCGGCGCCCTTGATGTTTTCGTCGCCGACACGGCGGCCAAGCAGGACAACGTCCTGGAGATCCGGAGCAAGATCTACGAAGCCCTCAAGGCCCACACGGTCGAGATCATGGACGTGTCCGTCCCCCGCGGGGAAATCGCCGCCCACGTCGAGAAAGTGGAGGAGATCGGGGCCAAGTTCGGCGTTTGGCTCCCGACGTTCGGCCACGCCGGCGACGGCAACGTCCATACCCACCTGATGAAGGCGCGCTGCGAGGGGGGGCGGATCGTTCCCCTGGCCGAGGAGGAATGGCGGGCTTCCCTCGAGGCCGTCCGGACGGAGATTTACGCCGACGGCCTCGCCCGCGGCGGCGTCGTCTCGGGGGAGCACGGCATCGGGTTGGTCAAGAAAAAATACTTGGCCGAAAGCCTTCCCCCGGCCCAGATCGAGCTCATGCGGGGGATCAAACGGGCTTTCGACCCGGCCGGCCTCCTCAATCCCGGCAAAATCTTCGATTGATTTGCTTTTTAGGGGGTCTTGACCTATATTGAATCACACCGCCCATGACAACTCCCCGCGCCGGTCAAGGCGCAGCGTTTTCTCCCGGAATCGAAGAAGCGTGTCGTCGTCCCTCCACGGACGAAATCGCATAAGGAGGTCCTATGGAACGCATCACCGAGATCTACGTCGTCCTGGAAAACAAGCCGTCGACGCTGGGGGATCTGTGTTCCTACCTGGCCGAAAACGAGATCAACATCGAGGCGATCGGCGTTTTTCACGACACGGCCAAGTTGTACGTCAAGAATCTGAACAAGACCGTCAAATTGCTGCAGAAGCTGAACTATATCATTGATCTGCGGGATGTCCTGCTGATCGACATCGAGAACCGTCCCGGGGCCCTGGCCGATCTGACGACCAAGCTCGGCGACGAGGGGATCAACATCGATTATCTCTACGGAACGGTCAGCCACAAGCCGAATATGAACACCGTCATCCTCGACGTCAACAAGATCGACGAGGCGATGAGGGTTCTCGAAGCCTAGCCGCCGGCGGAATCGGGGGCCGGGCCCCGCGGTCCGGTGTCCGCCGGTCAGCGAGAAACGCGCCGGGTTCCGTATTCCAGGGCCCGGCATTCCTTGCAGGCATTCACGCACGCCGTGCAGGCGAAGCAATCCGGCCGGAGAACGGCTCTTTTCAGGATTTCAGGGACCGTCGGGCACGGGCTTTTCTTTTCGCAAACGCCGCAGTCGGTGCATCCGGGCTTTTTCAGAGTGACCCGGAACACGGCGACCTGCTCCAGAAGGTTGGTGAACAGGCCGACCGGGCAGACCAGGTAGCAGAACGGCCGGTAGTATTTGAACGCCAGGATCAGGGTCAGAAGCAGGGGGAGGTAATGGAGAAAGGCGGCGAAAAACGAGGGCTGGGCGGTGAATTCGAATCCGTGGAAGGCGTTGATGGGATCGTAGATCGAGAGGGCGACCTTTTGCTCCTCGACATAGGTGTGATAGACCGCGGTCGCGCTCAGGAAGACGAAGAGAAGAAAGATCCCGATCCGGACGGTCTGGGTGAAGATGAAATTCCACTTGATGCGCCGGATCTTGAGCTTGTCCGCGAGCATGGCGACCAGTTCCTGGGCGGCCCCGACGGGGCAGATCCAGCCGCAGAACAGCTTCGGGCCGACGAGGGTGAGGAAGAAAATGACCGCCATGGTGACCAGAAGCGGCATCCCCAGGCCGTAGAGGATCGACTTGGTCGCGGCGCAGATCGGCGAGGGGTGCATCGAAAATTTCTTGAACAGGGCGACCGGGAGATTGGGGGCGAACCCGAAAAGAAACGTCGACAGCAACAGAAGCGGGATCTTGAGGCTGTCCTTCATCTTCTTCGTCAGGAGAAGGGCCAGGACGATCAGGCCGAGAACCAGCATGACGACGAACTTCGGCCGGCCCAGGACGGCCCAGAAGGAAGCCGCCCGGCGTCCCGCGCCCTGCTGGGCGGCCAAGGGCGAGGCGAACAGCAGGAAGAGAAAGAGAGATGCGGGAATTCCCCAACGTTTCATTTTCATGTCGTCGCCTCCCGAAATGAATTCAAGCGGCGCTATTTTATAAAATGAAATCGAGAGACACAAGCTTATTCACTCTATTTCGGCTCGGATAAGGAGCCCGATCGCCGGCCTTGGCTGCGCCGGCGATTAAAAACAGCTCCTTCCCCCCGCCGGCTTCAAGCCTTCTTGGATGCCGGCATCGCCCGTGTCGCGCGTCGTTCCGGAAAGACATCTCCTGATTCGGCCGCGGACCCGGCAAACATCGGGAATGTCCTCATTTGGATGTTGTTCGCCCCGGCCGTCATCGCTTCCCAGATTGGCCGTGGCCAGATGGAAGAAAGCCGATCGCCCTCCATCTCGATCGTCCGCCCCGCCTCACATCACCCAGGCGTAACCGATTTTGAAGAAGAACGTCCGGTCGGCCCGGACGAGGTCGATCCCCCGCGAGCCGAAGGCATTGTCCGAGTAGCCGAGGAAGAGAACGGTCTGCGGATTGAGCTTGTAGGAGAACAGGACCTGAGTGAAGAGATCCCGCGAGCTGGCTGGAACCGGGGACGAGTACATCCCGGGCACGCGTCCGACGTCCTGGAACTGGGCGATCAGACGGAGGAAACACCGCGTGTTGAGATTGAAGACGACTTTTCCCTGGAAAAGGCGGGCCGTGTAGATCCGGTCGGATTCATGGGCCAGCCGTTCAACGAAACAGCTGAGCCCCAGGTTGAGATGGCGGCCCAGGGAGAAGGAGGCCTCCGGGCCGAGGCGGACGGCGGACGCCGGGCGGCCGTTGACGTAATCGACGGCCTTGGCCGCGTTGGCGATCAGAAAAAAGCTCATTCCCCCCGCCGGCTTCAAGGCGGCTTGGAAGACAACGTCGCTCGTGTCGTACAGCGTTCCGGAAAAATACTCCTGGTTCCACCGGCCGATCGCGACGAATTGCGACTGAAGCGGTCCCGAATAAGCCGCGCCCAGGGCGACCCGGGAGTCGGTCAGCCGCCCGGAAAAGTCTTCGATCCGGTAGGCTCTTGCCCAGAACTGGAGAATATCGAACCATTTGCCCTTCGTTCCGCCGGCCTGGACGCCGTAGAGGAAGGTGTCGACCTCGAGGTCGATCTCCTTCGTGTCCACGCGCGGCATATAGCCGGAATCGGCTCGAAAGTCCGGGCTGATCGTTTCGTAGCGGGCGGCGTAGAGCCAGTTCCGGGAGAGGTGGAGGTATCGAAAGGTTAGGGCGTTCCCCCCGAAGCGTCCCCGGGGCTGAGCTCTCTCCGCGGCCAGGCTGTCCGGATACCGCGTCTCCGTGTGGAGGAACTGGAAGGTGATCTGGTCCTTGTCTCCCAGCCGGAAAAATCCGTCCAAGCCGCCGGCATGGTTGTAATAATCGTCTCCGGCGCGCCCGGAATAGACCCCCCCCAGGGTGGAGCCCTTGCCGATGTCGTGCCGGTAGCGGAAAACGCCGCTGGTAACGCCGGCCTCGAGGCCGGCCGATTGGGAATCCTGGTTGGAGGGAAAGATCAGGTTGTTGATCCGGTCCCGGGCGGCGAAGAAGCCGAGGGCCCCCCGGCCGACCTTGCCGGTGATCTTGCCGCCCCAGAGCGGGTCGGCCACGCTCCGGGTAAAGACGACTTCCAGCGGAGTCATGAAGAAATCGGCTGCTTCCAGGAAGAAAGGCCGCTTCTCGGGATAATAGAGGGCGAACCGGGTGTTGACGTCGAGCTGGGCCGCGTCCGCCTCGACCTGGGAGAAATCCGGATTGAGGGCGGCGTTGAGGGTGAGGTTGGGCGTCAGACCCCAGCGGGCGGTCAAGCCGGGATGGGCGTTCGCCTCTCCGGCCTCGAGGCCGCCTTCGGGAAAACCGGGACGCTCGTCGGTCCGGTTGACGGTCAAAGTCGGCGTGAGCTGGAGATTAATCCCCGGGGAGATGCCTTGAAAGCCGGTGATTTTATTGAACTGGCAGAGGATGCAGATTCGATCCCGGTCGTGCGGATGGGTGCTCATCCGGTGGCGGATGTTCCGCGGATAGGATCGGTCGGCCTCGAATCCCCACGTCTGGACGCCGGCGCCGTCCGGAAAACGGAGCTGGTTGAAAGGAAGGGCGACTTCGACCGTGTAGCCGAATTCCTCGATCCGGCCGGCCGATTGCCAAATGGCGTCCCACGAAAAATCCTCGGAGCCGTCCTGTTCGCTGAAGGCCGCGTCGGCCTGGACGCCGAGCGGGTTGACCCGGAACTGGAAGGCCCTCCGCTCGTCGTTGAAGGTGTCCAGCATGAAGCTGATGTGGTCGTCCTGGATGAGCGTGTCGGTGTCGTCCCGGTCCATGAGATGAGCCCGGATGGCCGCCGGCTCGGGATCGAAACAGCGGAAAGCCACGTAGAAAGCCGCGTCGTCGTAAGTAAGGAGGACTTCGGTCCGGACGGGGGGAGTCGAGTTTTCGCCGGGCATCCATTCGAAGGCGATGTCGAAGCGGGCCGCCTTCTCCCAGGCGGGGTCATCCAAAACGCCGTCGATCTTGACGGGAGCGTCGGCCTTGGTCAAGGGAATGGGCGGGAGAGCCCCGGCCGGCAAGGGGGAAGGGACGGTTTGCCTTTCCCGCGGAAGAGAGGGCGCGGCCGCCGCAAGCAGGGGAAGAACAGGGACGAGAATAACGAGAAGAAAGGATCGCCGGCGGCAGGCCGCGGTGTGTCTCTCCATGGTGTTTCTCCGCAACGGGGCATTCCTGGCGCGTCGGCGGCGCCGGCGCGGAATTTCCATTATCCTTTACGATAACGGGATCTCCAAGGGAAGATCCTTCCGTAAAAAAAAGTTACGCCCGGTTTCGAGCTTTCCTTGAAATGCGCCGGTCGCCGCCTGATTTTCCCCGGGCGTTTTCCGCGTTTTCCATCAACTCGATATCGGCAAATTCCATGCCATTCGGCCTGCGCCGCTCGCTGTCTCTCGGCCGTCTTTCCGGGTTCGGGATAAAAAAAACCAGCTCGGCGTTTTCGCCGCGGGGGACCGAATGATCCGGGCGGCTGCCCGGCTGCCGACAACGTCTCGGCGGGAACCGGGCCGGCGGCCGTTGGAAGCCCTTCGGGAAGGCCGAAGACCACGACTTCATGAAAAGCCGTTCGGACGTCGAAACGACGATCACGGGCCGCCTCGTTCCGGCCGTCTCCGGCAAATCAGAAAACGCCATTCCTCTTCATTTTATTTGGGCGGGGAGGAATGATCGAGCCTGTTCGTTCGGGCCGTCAAAACCTCCGCACCCTCCCCCCGCAACCCCTGGCTCGAAAACCCGATCATCCGCCCGCCCGGCGTTCGAACGGCGGCGAAATGAGGCGAATAGGTATTGGGGCTCTCTATGTTTTGAGGAGGACGATCGTCGCTCCGGTCCCGCCCTCGCGCGAACCGGCGAGGGCGAAAGACTCGACTTCAGCGAGGCGCACCAGGAGGGCGTGGACGGTTTTCATCATTTCGCCGGTCCCCTTGCCGTGGATGATCCGGACCCGGAAGATCCCCTTTTCCCGGCAGGCGTTCAGATATTCCGGGAGAAGCTCCCGGACATCCGCCGGATCGAAGGCGTGAAGGTCGAGAATCCCGTCGATCGGGAGCTCGACCATGTCGGGGATCGCGCCGTCCGGGCCGCTTCCGCCGGGGCGGGGAGCGCCGCCGAAGCGCACGACCGCTCCGCAATCGCACGTCACGGCCTGGCCGAATTGAAAAAGCGTGACGTCGTACTGATGCCCGCACTCGGGACAGGAAACGGCCATGGGCCTTCGCTCTCCTCCTTCATTCCGGCGTTTTGAATCCGCGGATCCCGGCCGGGGCCGTCCGGTGCAGGTCGAAGACGACGATCGTGTTCCGGCCCTTCCGGAGAAAGGGCCCCGGGCAGAACAGGCGTTTCTGCGGCCCGATGTCCCAGTAGCGGCCGAGATTGCGGCCGTTGACCCAGACGACGCCTTTTCTCCACCCCGAGAGGTCAAGAAACGTATCGCCGGTTTCCATCAAATCGAAAAATCCGCGGAAAAAGACGCCGGGCCGTTCGCCGCTTTCCGCGCCCGTTTCGTTTACGAACCGCAATCCTTCAAGAAACGCTTCGTCCATCGGCAGCGGAACGACGTTCCAGCTCATCAGCGTCATTCCCTCAAGCGTCACCCGGTCGGTGATGCCCTTCCGGTCGAGAAGATGCGGCCCGTAATTGATCCGGCCCAGCCCCTCGACCAGGATGTCGAGCCTCCGGGCGGGCGGGTTGGACGGGGGAATCGTCATCGTGCTTTCTCCGCGGCCGCGGTCGAGCGTTCCCAGGATTTTTCCGTCGACCGAAACGACGGCGTAGTCATGGAGCTCCTGGATCGCGAGCGTTCCGGACCGCCGGCCGGAGAGCTCCGTCCGGTAGAGAATAAAGCCGGCGTTCTGGCCGAACATTTCCATCGGCCGCGGCTGGGGGCAGTCTGCGGCCGCCGGCAGGTTGTCGAAGAGCGCGGCCCGTCCGGTGAAGCTGACGTCCGGCGTGTCGACGGCCGGGAGCGGGTCGGGAAGATCCGGCGGGGGAGGCGTCCCGGCCGGACGATATTGAGCGAGCAGGTCCCGGACGGCGAAATATTTCGGCGTGGGATCGCCGCGCTCGTTGAGGGGCGCGTCGTAATCATAGCTGGTCACGTCCGGCTGGTACGTTTTCCCCATGTTCGCCCCGGCCCAAAAGCCGAAATTCGTCCCTCCGTGGAGGACGTAGAGGCTGAAGGACTTCCCGTTTTCGAGCAGCCACCGGAGGTCCTTGAGAACGTCCTCCGCGGGGGTCCTGGCCCAGGGTTCGCCCCAATGGGTCAGCCAGCCGGGATAAAGCTCGCTGCAGAAGACCGGGACGTTCCGGCCGAGCTTTTCCGCTTCGGCGAACTCCTTCCCGCTTGCCGCCGGGTCGAGGCCGATGGCGCAGCCGGGAATCGTCCCGGCCTCGAGCATGTGCGGCGCGGCCCCGTCGGCCGTGGAGAAAGGAAGGCGGAGGCCGTTCTTTTCCCAGAGGGCCTTCAAGGCGGGAAGGTACCCCCGGTCGTTGCCGTAGCTGCCGTATTCGTTCTCGATCTGGACCATGAGGACGGGGCCGCCCTCGTGGACTTGGAGGGGGCGGAGGATGCCGGCGATCTTTTCGATGTATTTCCCGCAGGCCGCCAGGTAGCGGGGGTCGGAGCACCGCACCTTGATGTCGGGGATGCGGAGGAGCCAGGCCGGAAGCCCCCCGAAATCCCATTCGGCGCAGACATACGGGCCGGGGCGGATGAGAACCCACAAGCCCGCTTCGCGGGCCTCGGCGATGAAGCCCGCCAAATCGTTGCGTCCGGAGAAATCCCATTGTCCGGGCTCGGGCTCGAGAGCGTTCCAGAACACGTATGTGCCGACCGTGTTTAACCCCAGGGCTCGAGCCTTCCGCAGGCGGTCCTTCCAGTATTCCCGGGGGATTCTCTGGAAATGCATCTCTCCAGCCTGGATTTGAAACGGCTTGCCGTCGAGGATGAATTCCGTTCCTTGGAAGCCGAACGTGTGAACCGCGCCGTCCTCGGGGGAGGGCGGGGGGGATCCGCGGCGAGGGGCGGCGGGCGGAGGCGAGCCGGCCGCCGCGGCCGGCGGGGCGTCGGGCGCCGGAAGGGCGTGAAGGAGGAACGGCGCCGCCGATGAAACCGCGGCGAAGACGACGCCGAAGGCGGCGGATTTAAGGATTGAGGGGCGGAACGCGATAAACGGCGCTCGATCTTTTTTTTTCATCGAAAGGAGAAACGCGTCTCCGAATCAATCGCGCGATCCGCGGATGATCAGCAGCCGGAACAACTGCATCACGGCCATCGCCGTCGAGGCGACGTACGTCATGGCCGCGGCCTGGAGGACTTTCTTGGCTCCGACCAGTTCTTGGGGGCCGAGGTAGCCCTGGTTTTTCAAGAGAGCGAGGGCCCGGCGCGAGGCGTTGAACTCCACGGGAAGAGTGACGACGGTGAAGGCGACCGCCCCGACGAAGAGCCAGATCCCGATGTCCATCAGGATGCTCGTTCCCGAGCCGGCCGTTAGAAGCCCGATGAAAAACAGGGGAAAGGCGAGAGTCGAGCCGATATTGGCCACGGGGTAAATGAGGTTCCGGGTCATCAGCGGGGCGTAGCGCTCGCGGTGCTGGAGGGCGTGCCCGGTTTCGTGGGCGGCGATCCCGAGGGCGGCCAGGGAGCTGCTGCCGAACACGCCTTCCGACAAGCGGAGGACCTTTTTCCGGGGATCGTAATGGTCGGTGAGCTGGCCGGGCGTCTGTTCGATGGTGACGTCGCCGGCTCCGCCTTGGCCGAGCAGGAGGCGGGCCACCTGGGCCCCGGTGATCCGGGAGGCCGCGCCGATCCGGGAATATTTCGCGTAAGTGCTTTTCACCATGCCCTGGGCGATCAGGGCCAGGATCAGCGCCGGAAGAATCAGCAGGAAATCGATGCCGCCGATAGACATGGGTTTTCTCCTTTCGCGGCGAGATATTAAAGATAGGCGAGGGAGGAGGGATTGTCAACGGCCGATGCCCCGGTCGGGCATGGAGAGGCGACGGCTTTCGTTGATGAGGCTTCCCCCGTTTCCGAGGAAACGTCCGCCTCGACGATTCCGGCGCCCGCCGGGCATCGTGTCGGTTCATGGCGATTCTCTCAGGCCCGTCCGCTTGCTTCAAGAGCGGCCTGATCGTTGGCGGAAAAAGGGGGGATGATTGCTCGGCGATCACTCCCGGGACGCTTCCGGTTTGACAAATCCGCCCGGGGAACTTATGATTTTCTCTTTAAAAAGGAAGCATTCCTGATGAAAACAATATCGAGAGGACTGCTTTGCGCTTTTATCATCCTGGCCTCGGCCGGCCTGCTTTCAGCCAACCAGGAAGTCGAGGTCGAGCGGAATCTGGCCGCCGCGGACGCGTTTTTTGAAAAAAGCGATTATCCCGCGGCCATCGAGGCGTACTTCAAGGCCGCCGCTCTTTCGACGAAGCCGGAGAACTTGTCCCGGGCGTATTTCGGCCTGTCGCTTTGTCATTTCTACCAGCGGGACATGGCCGAATCCGTCCGGTGGATGAGGAAAGTCGCTCTCGTCGATCCGGACAAGCGGATCTCCGCGGACGCCTACCCGAAGCCGTTCGTCGATTTGTTCACCCAGGTCTTGGCCGAAGCCCGGGCCAAGGGGACGCCGGTCGTCTCGCCGGGAAGAGTCGAGGGCCCGCCGGCGACGGCTCCGCAGCCCAAAACCGTCGAGGTCGCGCCGGAAAAGGCCGAGCCGCCGCCGGCGGCCGCCCCCGTCCTCCCGCCGGCCGCGGGCGTTTCCTCCGCCGGCGACTTCTGGTCGCGGCTGGCCGGCCGGTTCGAGATCAGCGTCCATTTTTCCGATTGGACGGTCAGCCCGGTGACCAGCCTTTTTGAAAGCGCCCTGAAGGATGAATTCGGGGAAGCGATCCAGACGGCGATCAACCGGGAGCTCAACCGCCGGTATCCTTTCCTGATCAAAGGCCCGTTCTCCTCGGACCTGGCCCTCGACTCCGAGGGTTCGAATTTCGGCTTCGAGCTGCGGTATTATGCCCGGGGCCGGGCCGGAACGTTCAGCCTGGGCCTGGGATTTGAAAAAACGAACATCGCCTTCAGCGCGAGCGGGACGGCCCGGCAGGAATACGCGCCGGCCGGCGTGGCCGAGGCCGCGGCCTCGGCCAAAATCGAGACCAAGCCGTTCGCCACCCACCTCAGCTTCCGCTGGGAAATCGGCTCGCCGGCGGCCCGGGTGAAGCCGTTCGTCACGTTCGGCCTTGGCTTGGCCCCTCTCGACGGAACGTTCGAATATTCTTATCTCGGGACTTATTCCTATGCGGGATACCAAGAGAGCATTCAGGACGCGGCCAAAAAGGATTTCAAGGCGCTTTCGGAGGACATCGATTTCGACATCCCCGACCTGATCGTCTTTCTTCAAATGGATATTGGGTTGAAGATCGAGATTTACAGAGGATTGTTCCTCACAGGCCAAGCCGGCCTCTGGAACGGGTTTCATCTCCGGGGCGGAATCGGCTACCGGTTTTGATCTTTCGGGGAACCCGCGCCCCGTGAATTCTTCTCTCCCGGCAGGAAAAATCATTTCCCTTTTCCAAACGCGGCCGCGGGCGGCGGACAGCCTTGCATAAAGCGTTTTGACCGCCGGTGAGGCGCGGAAATCACACGGAAAAAATCCGAAGGCAAAGAAGACGTCCGTCGGCTTGTTGAGCCCGCGACGGGCGGCGTTGCCGGCGCTTGTCATGATCTGGGTCAGAGACATGGTGGACGATCTCTCATATCCGACCTGTCGCCGCTTTCATATCCCCCCGACGACTTTCCACAAGCGGCCGGGGCGGTTCGATCCCGATGATCTAACGACCTTGGAGGACGAGTCGAAGCGGCCCCATCAGGCTCTGGGCTCTCTAACCCCCTTGGAACGGTGCCGCCGGAAATATCAATCCCCCATACCCCGGGAGGGGCCCGCCATGAAGTGCCCCGGTACGCGTCACTGTGTTCCGGGACGAATTGCGCTATAATGAACGCGGCCGTGCACGACGGGGAGCTAGCGGTGCCCTGTAGCCCACAACCCGCTCCAGTGGGGTCGATGCCCGCGCCGAGGCGAGACTCTGTCCGGCCGGACTTTCGTGGACGGTGCTGAAGGCCGGAGCGCCGAGCAAAGGGCGGCCTGCCAACCCCGCCAGGGCCGGAAGGCAGCAGCGGTAACAGGAAGGCCCTTGTGTGTCGGTCCACTCCGCCGGAGCCGTTTATGCAATGGACGCGGGGAGAGTCGTCGTCGGAGCCGGGCGCACGGCTTTTTATTTCCCGGCGCTTTTTTGCCGGAGGCCGCCGCGGCCGGGGCCGCGGCGGGGCGTCAAAGGGGGGATTGCCCCGCCGGAAAGGCGCGGCTATAATTGTAAACAAGCAAGGACCACGGGCACCATCAAAAAGGAGGAGATCCCATGAAAACGAAAAAAACCGCCGTTTTGATCCTCGCCGTATCTTTTCTTCTCGCCGGGGCGGTCTTCATCCGCGCCCAGGAAGAAGAAACGGATGTCGAGGGCGCCAAAGACCATCCGCTCTTGTCGCGGATGAAAAATTTTTTCATTTCTGATTATTCCGCCCGATACGACGAGCACGAGTTTTACATCAGCGAGTCCGATTCGAAAACCGTCGAGGGAGACCGGACCCGCATTGACTACCAGCTCAAGGAGGGCGCCCCGCAGCCCAGCCCGCTGCAAATCAAGCGCAACTATGCCAACGCTATGAAAACGCTCGGGGCGAAGCTTCTTCATGAGGACGAGGATTACGCCTGCTGGACGCTGGTCAAGGGCGGTCAGGAGATCTGGATCGATGTTCAGGTATATAACGACGGCTGGAACTATGAGCTGAACATCATCCAGATCGCGGCCATGGTCCAGGAAGTCACGGCCAACGAGATGCTGGATGCTTTGAACAAGGACGGATTCATCGCCCTCTACATCAATTTCGACACCGGCAAATATGACCTCAAGCCCGAGTCGCAGGGGACCATCGACCAGATCATCGCCCTCCTCGCCGACAACGCCGACCTCAACGTGAGCATTGAGGGCCATACCGACAACGTCGGCCAGCCCGCGGCCAACAAGACTCTCTCCGAGCAGCGGGCCCGGGCCGTCCGGGACGCCGTCGTCAAGGGCGGAGTGAGCGCCTCCCGCGTGGATGCCGTCGGCTGGGGCCAGGAACGGCCCGTCGCCGACAACCGGAGCGAGGACGGCCGGGCGAAAAACCGCCGGGTTGAGATCGTCAAGAAATAAGTCGACGGCGGGGACGCCGCCCCGTCGGGGGGAAGCGTCCCCGCTTTTTTATTCTCGGGCTAGAGCGGCCGGGTCGTCGGCGGCCGTCATTCCCCGCAGGCGGAAGGAATACGCGTACTCCTTCGCCGCCAGCCGGTACTGCGGGTGCTCCCGGGCGCCCCAGGATGTGTCTCCGCCGACTCCCATCTGCCCGTAATCCAAATTCAGACAGACATAATCCCGCTTCGGGATTTCCTGCGGATGCTTCTGGCCGCGCTTCTCCTGGGTCAAGTCCTCGGCTGTGTAGGGGAGGGCGCTGAAATCGAATTGGGGGTAGCCGGCGATCAGCAACCCGTCGCCGGTTCGGTCGGCCAGCAAAGCCCAGCGGCAATCCGTCCGGTTGCCGTATTCCTGGATGCTGACGTAGGGGATGAGGGTTTCGAATACGGACGCGCCGTAAGTGCCGACGAAGGCCGATGTTTTCCGGTCGGCGTAGCTTTCGTGCGGTCCCCGCCCGAACCAGCGGACGTGGGCGAATTCCCGGGGAAGGGTCATCTTCATCCCGAGACGCGGCATCTCGGGCAGGCCTTCTTTCTCCGGGACGAAGTGAACCGAGACGATGATCTCGGCCGTGCCGAGGACGCGGTAGGTGACCCTGTATTTCGCCGGGACGTCCGTGAGCGCGTATCGAGCCTCGATCCGGACGGCCGACGGGCTTTCCGCCCTGGCTTCGAAGCCCTCCAGGACGCGGTGATCGCCCGCCTTCCGCCAGATCCCGTGACGCTCCGGGAAGCCGTTGCCGAAATCGTTGTCTGTTGGAGCGCGCCAGAAATGCGGCTCAAGCCCGGTCCGGACAAACTCCTTGCCCCGAAAGACATAGGACGTCAGCACCCCGGTCGTCCGGTCGAACGACGCCGAGAAGCCGGAGCCGCCGACGGTGACCTTCGTCCCGTCCTGTCCGAGGGTCACCGGCCGCATGTCCGCCGCCTTGACCGCCGGGCCGGGACGGACGAGCCCGACGGGGAATTGCCCGGCCGCGGCGACATGTCCCCGCGGAATGAGCGGTTCGTCCCGGGCGTATTCCGCCCGGACGTTGAGAAAATATTCCCTTCCCGGAACGATTCCTACCGCCGGCATCTCGAGCGGAAAGACCGCGCTTCCGCCCGGCCGGATCGCCGGATTCGGGAATTCGCCCGCGGCGACAGGCGGCGCGCCCGTCTCTCCGCTTGCCAGCTCCCACCGGATGACGAACCCGTCCAGGCCGCGGAAGGCATAGCCGTTTCGGACTTCCAGCGCCGTCCGTCCGTCCGCCGTCTCCGTTTTCCGGAACGCGATGGACTGGTAGACCTTCTTCACTTCCCACAGTCCGGGATGGGGCTCCCGTTCCGAATTGACCAGGCCGTTGCAGCAGAAATTGCGCGATGTCGGGATCTCCGGCGGCCCGAAATCCCCCCCGTAGGCGTAATACGTCCGGCCGTTCGGGTCCTTGGTCTCGATGCTCTGATCGACCCAGTCCCAGATGAAGGCGCCCTGGAGGTTCGGATATTTTTCGATCACGTCCCAGTAGTCCTGGAGATTGCCGTTGGAATTGCCCATGGCGTGGGAGTATTCGCACAGGATCAAGGGGCGCGTCTGCTTTTTCAGGCCGTAGGCCTCGATCGTCTCGATCCGGGCGTACATCGGGCAGACGATGTCGGTGTGGGGCCGCGTCCCGGCCGGCTCATATTGGACCGGCCGCGACGGGTCGCGCCCGTGAATCCAGGCCGACGTCGCCTCGAAGTTGAGGCCGTCGCCGGCCTCGTTGCCCAGCGACCAGATGATGACCGAGGCATGATTCTTGTCCCGCTCGACCATCCGGATCGTCCGGTCGAGATGGGCGGGGCCCCATTCCGGCTTGTGGGCCAGGCTTTCCGGGCCGTCGCCCATGCCGTGGCTTTCGATGTTGGCCTCGTCGATCACGTAAAGCCCGTAGGCGTCGCAGAGGTCGTACCAGAGCGGATCGTCCGGGTAATGGCAGGTCCGGACGGCGTTGATGTTGAACTGCTTCATCAGGCGGATGTCCCGAATCATGGACTCCTCGGAAACCACGTGGGCCGTCCGCGGGTCGTGTTCATGGCGGTTGACGCCCTTGAGATAGACCGGCGCGCCGTTGATTAAAAGACGCCCGTCGACGATCTCGACGTTCCGGAAGCCGACCCGGGTGCTCGTCGCCTCCAGGGTCCGCCCGGAGGCGTCTTTGAGGGCCAGGACGACGGTGTAGAGATTGGGCGTCTCGGCCGTCCAGAGCCGCGGGGCGGTTACGTTGCGGGCGATCCGGGCGATCGCCGTTTCTTTTCCCCGGGCCGTCGTCACCGGGGCGCCGGCGGAGAAGACTGTCCTGCCTTGGCCGTCAAGGAGGGTGATTTCGACCGTGGAGAGGCCGCCGGCCCCTCCCGGCCGGCCGGTCACCTCGACCGAGACGTCGAGGAAGCCGTTCCGGCCGTCGGCCGTCAGGTCCGCCCGAGCCCAGAAATCGCGGATCCGGACCCGGGGCCGGGCGAGCAGATCGACGTCCCGCTCGATCCCGCTGATCCGCCAGAAATCCTGGCACTCGAGGTAGGAGCCGTCCGACCAGCGGAAAACCTGCAGGGCGACCTCGTTGTCTCCCTCCTTGAGGAAACGGGTGATGTTCCATTCGGCCGGCGTCTTGGCGTCCTCGCTGTACCCGGCGTATCGGCCGTTGACCCAGACGTAGAAGGCGGATTTGACCGCGCCGAAATACAGGAAGACGTCCCGGTCCTTCCAGTCGGCCGGAACGCTGAAGGTTTTCTTGTAACAGCCGACGGGATTGTTGTCGGCTGGAAGATTGGGCGGATCGGGCGTCTCGCCGGCCTTGAGCCATTCATAATCCGTGTCGAGGTAGATCGGCACTCCGTATCCCTGGAATTCCCAGTTGGAGGGGACGGCGATCCCCTTCCAGCCGCTGGCGTCGAAGCCCGGCTTGAAGAACCCGGCCGGAACGTCGGCCGGCTTCGGCACCCAGTGGAATTTCCACGGGCCGTTGAAGCAGCGGCGGCGGGCGGAGGCGTCCTTGTCGTTCTCGAGGGCCGCGGCTTCATCGGGATAGGGAATGAAGAAAGACCGCGGCGCTTCCTTGCCCGCCCCGACGATCCGCGGATTTTTCCATTCCTCGCCGGTCGGGCCCTTGAGATCCTGGGCGGCCGCGGCGGCCGCGAAAACGGCGGCCAGGGCCAGAGCGAGCGGCGCGAGCATCACATTCCGGAGCTTTTCCATATCTGCCTCCATTTCCTTCGGGGGCGCGGCCTCCGCCGTTAGGGACGGCTCGTGCTTAACCCGGTCATTGTTCATGCCGATGACGGCTGGAACGGGTATCGTCCGGACAAGGCTTTTTTCGAAGCCGGTTCGGAAAAACGTCCTCTTCCTCCGGCGTCGATCGGCCTCGACCGGACGAGAATTGTTTTTTTTATTTTTATTTTTTGACAGGATCCGTCGTTCCCGGTTTTTCTCATGAAGAAGGGTGTCAATCGAATGAACCGGTAAATCAATTAAGAGGATGAGAGCCGCGTCCTCAAATCCGAAACCAGGGCTTCGATTTCGGGCTTGGCCGGCTCGGGCAAGGGGAGAAGCGGCCGGCGGACCGGTCCCCCGTAAAAGCCTTGGATGTCCATGGCGTATTTCAAGCCCGGAAGGCCGTACGTCTCCATGGCGGCCTTGTTCAGCGGGGTCACGTCGAGCTGCCGTTGGGCGGACTCGTCGATCCGGCCTTCCTTGAAGAGGCGATAAATGTCCAAGCAGGCGGCCGGGGCGGCGTTGGCCACGGCCAGGATCGCCCCGGAGGCCCCCATGACCAGGGCCGGCAGAACGACGAATCCCGAGCCGACCAGGCAGGAAAAATCCTCCGGAACATGAGGGATGATTTTTCCCAGGTAGGAGAGGATGCCCGAGCTTTCCTTGAGGCCGGCGATGTTCGGGTGGGTCGACAGCTCGATCAGAAGCTCGGGATCGATCGTCACCCCGGTGTTCTGGGGGATGTTGTAGACGATCACCGGAGTTTTAGCCCCGTCGGCCACCGCGAGATAATGGCCGCGAAGGACGTCCCGGCTCATTTTCGCCTTGTAATAACAAGGCGGCCGGACGAGGGCGGCGTCGGCCCCGGCCGCGGCCATCCGGTTGGTGAAGGCGATCGTCAGCTTCGTGGATTCCTGCCCCGTGCCGGCGATCACCAGCTTGTCCGGCGCGGCGGTTTCCCGGGCCGCCCGGATCAGCCTCTCCGACTCGTCGTTGGAGAGAAGGACGCACTCGCCCGTCGAACCGAGGACGACGTAGCCCGAGAGGTCGAAGGCGTTGAATTTCGCGATGTTCTCACGGAAGCGGGGGACGGCGAGGTCTTCGCCGTCGAACGGGGTGGTGAGGGCGGGGAAGATCCCTTGGAATTTCTTGCTCATCGGTGTTGTCCTCGTCGGCGGGGGATTCGGACCGGCGGCTTTCCCGCTCGGCCCTCCGCAAATCGGCTTCATCGAAGCCGAAATAATGACCCACTTCATGGATGACCGTCGACCGGACCTCGTCGCGGATTTCATCCTCCGTCCCGGCCCAGCGCTCGAGCGGCTTCTGGAAGATGAGGATGACGTCGGGCGGGATGTTGCCGTAATAGGAGCCGCGCTTGTCCAGGGGGATCCCGTGGTAGAGGCCGAAAAGCTCCCAGGGCGACCGCAGGCCCATGTCCTCGACGATCTCGGCGGAGGGAAAATCCTCCACCAGCACGGCCACGTTCTCGATTTTCTCGCGGAAGCTCCGGGGCAAGCCGTCGATCGCTTCGGCGACGAGCTTTTGGAACCGCTCCCGGGACAAGGTGATCATGATGGGGCCGATTTTTCTATCATAGGGGATTGAGCGGCGGGGGTCAATGAGGATCGCGCCTGTCTCCCGGCGGGATCTCCGGTCGAAATATTATTCCTTGTCCGAAATTGGTATAATTCCGCCATGCTGGATCCTAAATTCGTTCTCGAAAACGCCGGTCTGGTCATGGACAAGTGCGCCCAGCGCGGCGTCCGGATCGACCTCTCGGAATTCCTCCGCCTGTCCGAGGCCAGGAAGGAGACCTTGCGCGAGGTCGAGGATCTGCGGTCCCGCCGGAACAAGGCCTCCGAGGAAGTCGCCGGCCTCAAGCGGTCCGGCCGGGACGCGGCCGCCCTGATCGCCGAGACCAAGCTCGTCGGAGAGCGGATCAAAACCCTCGAGGACGGGCTGAAGCCGCTGGAGGAGAGGATCCGGACGACCCTCCTCAATATCCCCAACCTGCCCGACGAGTCCGTGCCCGTCGGGGCGGACGCCTCGGGCAACGTCGAGGTCCGGCGGGCCGGCGAGCCCCGGGAGTTCGATTTCGAGCCGCTGGCCCACTGGGATCTCGGAACGGGCCTTGGGATCCTCGATTTCGACCGGGCGGCCAAGATCGCCGGGTCGCGCTTCACGGTCTCCCTGGCCGCGGCCGCCCGGATGGAACGGGCCCTGATCAATTTCATGCTCGACATCCACACCCGGGAACGGGGCTTCACTGAGATCCTCCCGCCGTTCATCGCCAACGAAGCGAGCCTGACGGGGACCGGCAACCTTCCGAAATTCGCCGCGGACCTCTTCAAGCTGGAGGACTATCCGTGGTATCTCGTCCCGACGGCCGAGGTCCCGCTGACGAACCTCCACCGCGACGAGATCCTGGACGGAGCGGCCTTGCCCGAGCGGTTGGCCGCCTACACGCCCTGTTTCCGGTCCGAGGCGGGCTCCTACGGCAAAGACATCCGCGGCCTGGTCCGCCAGCACCAGTTCAACAAGGTCGAGATGATGGTCTTCTCGCTCCCGGAAAATTCCATGGACGAGCTCGAATCCATGACCGCGGGGGCCGAGGAAGTCCTCAAGCGCCTCGGCCTGACCTACCGGGTCGTAGCCCTTTGCACCGGGGACATGGGATTCGCCAGCCGCAAGACTTATGACCTCGAAGTCTGGATGCCGTCCCGCCGGGGCTTCATGGAGATTTCCTCCTGTTCCAACTGCGGCGATTTCCAGGCCCGCCGGTCGAACATCCGCTTCCGCCGGGACCCCAAAGCCAAGCCGGAGTTCGTCCACACGTTGAACGGGTCCGGACTGGCCGTCGGCCGGACGGTGGCCGCGATCCTCGAGAACTTCCAGCTGGACGGCGGATCGATCGACGTCCCCCAGGCCCTCCGCCCGTATATGGGCGGCCTCACCCGGATCGCCCGATCATAAAACGCCTCTCAAAAGGAGAGGGGAAGCTCTTTTCGCCGGGATTCCCTTCCTCCGCCGATCGATATATGGAGGGATGGCCGAGTGGTTGAAGGCGGCGGTCTTGAAAACCGCTACCCGGTATCCCCGGGTCGGGGGTTCGAATCCCCCTCCCTCCGTTCCTGCGCGGAGGGGCGCTTACCTGCTGTCCTCCCCTAGTCTTAGGGGAGGCAGGAGG